>Ga0118677_10009157_pt1 | contig 15587 bp, 14 predicted proteins | sample AliMusrvi5mmetaG_FD_86154 | JGI IMG/M metagenome (GOLD analysis project Ga0118677, IMG submission 86154)
AAGATTTCTATAAAAAATAGATTTACAAAATATATTTTTATATATTTGCTTAATCAATTTTAGAATTACATGGATAGATTTATTTTGGTAATAAACCCGGGTTCAACATCTACAAAAATTGCAGTATATAATAACAGGAAAAACTTTTTTCTGATTACTGTCAGACACGATAAGGGTGAGTTATCAAAGTTTAGCAGAATATATGACCAGTATGAATATCGCAAGAAAGCCATTAAGGAAACTCTTGAAAAAGCTGATATAGACCTTAAAAAAATGGATGTTATTGTCGGGCGTGGCGGTCTTTTCAAACCCATTGACGGTGGCGTTTACAAGGTCAATGATGCCATGCTCAGAGATGTGCAGAATCCTTTGGGAGAACATGAGTCGAACCTGGGGGGCGTCATTGCTTATGAACTGGCTAAAGAAACTGGCAGAAATACACAAGCCATCATTGTTGACCCGACCTGTGTTGACGAGATGGATGATATCGCCCGCATATCAGGTATGCCCGAATTGCCAAGGAAAAGCTTGATGCATACCCTCAATCAACGCGCTGTAGCCAGAAAATTTGCAAAAGAATTAAACAAAAATTATGATGAGATAAATGTTATTGTGGCTCATTTGGGTAGAGGTATTTCTATAGGTGCCCATTGCAAAGGCAGAATTATTGACGTCAACAATGGCTTGAACGGCGATGGCCCCTTTTCGCCCGAAAGAAGTGGTGGTTTGCCTGTCGGTCAGCTGGTCGACTTGTGCTTTTCAGGTAAATATACACGTGACGAAATTATGAGAAAAATTCAGGGCAATGGCGGTTTGTTTGCTTATCTGGGCACTTACGATGCTATTGAAATTGAAGAACGGATAGATAATGGAGACGATAATGCCAGATTGGTTTATAGTGCCATGTGTTATCAAGTGGCTAAAGAAATAGGCTCCTTAGGCACTGTTTTTTATGGGGAGGTCGATGGAATTTTGCTTACAGGTGGACTTGCTTACAGTAAAATGATTGTTGACTGCATCACCGAAAGAGTCAGCCATATTGCTCCCGTAAAAACATACCCCGGCGAAGGAGAAATGGAATCTCTGGCATTGAATGGCTTTCTCGTGCTTACCAATGAAATTGAAGTAAAAGAATATGTGTAACCCAATCTGAAAAAGAGATAGATGAAACGCATAAAAGATATAGAAAATAAAATAATTGAGCTGAAATCTAAATTGATGGAAAAAGCTTATGAAGTTGAGCATGCTACAATAAGAGAAGCAAAAGAAACTCATGAAGCAGCTCTGATACTATTACACATAGCTGAAGGAAAAAAGGTCAGCAAAGATGAAGTTGGATTTTTGAAAAACCAGTCGATTGACGTCGGAAAAGCTCTTGCTATAATTGGATTACAGGCCGTTCCGTTTTCAAGTGTAGCAATAGTTGCCATTGAAGTTGTAGTAAACAAACATGGATTTTCTTTATTCCCAACCTCTCAAATAAAAGAGGCTATTGAAAATAACCCAATAAATATCTGAAAAACTATCTGCATTAAAATAATTTTATAAACTAAATATATTAAATATGAATTACGAAATACTAAAACTCGATATTCAGAATAATATCGGAATTATTACTATCAGTCGGCCTCAGGCCATGAATGCCTTAAATACACGATTTTTTGTGGAAATGGATGACATGATAGCAGGTATTAAAAACAATCCTGATGTAAAAGCCATTATTATTACCGGCGAAGGTAAAGCCTTCGTGGCCGGAGCCGATATTGCCGAAATGGTTAATAAAAATGGCACTGAAGGGTCTGATTTTTCACGCCTGGGTCAAAACACTTTTCGAAGCTTTGAATTACTTGATATTCCTGTAATTGCAGCTATCAATGGCTTTGCTTTGGGCGGTGGTCTTGAGCTTGCCTTAGGGTGCGATTTCCGTATTGCCAGTGCCAAGGCTAAATTCGGACAACCGGAGGTAAATCTGGGCCTTATCCCCGGCTATGGTGCCACACAACGCCTTCCCCGACTGGTAGGCATGGCTGATGCACTTTTCATGCTCATGACTGCTGAAATGATTACTGCTGCTGATGCCCTCCGCATAGGACTGGTGCAGAAAGTTGTTGAACCTGAGCAGCTGATGGAAGAAGCCATTCGTTTGGCAACACTTATTGCTGCCAAAGGGCCTCTGGCCGTTAAAAATGTGAAAAGTACTACCCGTGCTTCCCGCAATCTGAGCTTTGATGAAGGATGTGAACTGGAGATACAACAGTTCGGCTCTTTGTTTGGCAAAGGTAATGAAGGCGAAGAAGGCATGAAAGCTTTTCTCGAAAAAAGAACACCCAACTGGTAAAGAAGTGTGGCCTGTGGGACTTTGAATTTGGGGATTGAGACTTGGAATTTTTTAAATAAGAATATTCACTAAAAATAAAATAACCTATGAATTATACAGAAAAATTACAAAATGTAACAGTACTAGGGGCTGCCGGTAAGATGGGCAGCGGCATTTTGCTCCTCACTGCTATAGAAATGGGCGATTTGAGCCTGAAACCAGAAAACAAAGGTAAACATTTTGTCCTTAACGCTATGGATACTTCCAGTGAAGGGTTGAGAGAATTGATGAAATATCTCAAAACCCAGGTGATAAAAGCCGCAGAAAAGAAAGTTATAGGCTTAAGAGATGTGTATAAGGACAGAAAAGACCTTGTTGACAATGGCGACATTATCAATCAGTATGTTGAAGATATATTATTTATTGTTCGTCCTACGCTTAATATAGAAGCTGCTTATGAATCAACGGTTGTTTTCGAAGCTATTAAAGAAGACCCTGATTTAAAAGTAAAAATATTCTCGCAAATCAACCAGAACAATAAAAAAAATCCTTGGTTTTGTACCAATACCTCATCTATTCCTATCAATGTTCTCGACAGTAAGGCCAACCTGGGTGGCAGGGTGTTGGGCGTTCACTTCTACAATCCTCCTGCAGTTCAGAAATTAGTTGAAATTATTAAAACAGACAACACATCTCCCGAACTCGTTGAATTTGTTCTGGCTTTTGCCAAAAATCTCAAGAAAATTGTTGTCCCTTCTTATGACTTTGCAGGCTTTATTGGCAATGGTCACTTTATGCGCGATGCCCTCTATGGCATCCAGCAATCTGAAAAGTTGTGTAGTAATTACTCATTTCCCGAAGCTGTTTACATGATTAACAAAATCACTCAGGATTATCTTATTCGTCCAATGGGTATATTTCAACTTATTGATTATGTGGGCATTGACGTTTGTCAGTATATTATGAGTGTGATGAATCCGTATCTGAAAGATGAAGATTTGCATAGTACTTTGCTCGACAAAATGCTAGAAATAGGCGTGAGGGGTGGTCAGAACTCTGATGGTTCACAAAAAGACGGTTTTCTAAAATATGAAAAAGGAAAACCTGTGGCCGTTTATAATATCAATGCTAAGGCCTATACTTTTATTGCAGATATGCAGGTTAAATGTGATGAAGTGTTGGGGAAAATGCCTGCTTCAATTCAACCATGGAAAGCTGTTGTGGGAAATAAAGATAAAGAAGCTATTTTTAGAACCTATTTTAATGAACTGAAATCAACAGACACCATGGGCGCCGAATTAGCCCGCCAGTATGCCCGGAAGTCTAAAGAAATCGGCCTTAAACTCGTTGCTGATAAGGTTGCTTTCAATGAAAATGACTTAAACACAGTGCTTCTTACAGGATTTTTCCATGCATACGGACCTATTAATGATTATTTAATTTAAGGAGAAATAAATTATGACAAAACTACGTAGAAAAGTATATATGATTGCCGGTTACAACACCATTTCTATGGGTACCGGAAGAAAAGAATTCAACCCTAAAAAAGAACGTCCCGGCCTTGAAGAATATATCAGAGAAGCAGGGCAGGCTGTTTTGAAAACTATCGGCGGTGCACAAAATGTTGATGAGTCTGTGATAGGTAACTTTATAGCCTCCCGTTTTAATAATCAGGCAAACCTGGCTGGTTTTATTCCTTATATTGATGAGGGCTTGCGCTATAAGCCTGCTGTAAGGGTAGAAGGAGCTTGTGGAACAGGGGCTTTGGCATTGGTTACAGGCATCAGGTCAGTTCTGGCAGAAACTGCTGAGGTGGTCCTTGTCCTTGGAGTGGAAGTACAAAACACCGTTAAAGCTATTTATGGCGCCGATATTCTTGCTGCTGCAGGATGGGCCAAAGAGCGCAAAGATGGTCATGCCTATTTCTTCCCCGGTAAATTCAGCGACAGGTCTAAAGCCTATGCCCAGAAATTTGGCGAAGAAAAAGCCAGAAACGCTATGGCTAAATGGTTCCATAATGCCATTGAAAATGCACGTCTGTGCCCTACAGCACAAGAGTATCACAATAGTGTAAAAGACCTCATCGCTTGCGGTTTAAATAAACCCAACCCTAAAGGTTTTGTCGATTCTTTAAATGTTTACGATTGCTCTAAAGTCTCTGACGGCGCTTCTGCCATTGCTATTGTCTCTGAAGAAGGACTTAAAAGATGCGGTGTTTCTAAAAAGGATGCTGTTGAGGTTATGAGTTTCGGCCAGGCTGAAGAAGACATCACCAAAGCTCCTGAAGACCTTACTGCGCTTACTACTACTAAAGTAGCTGTAGAAAAAGCGTTGACCTCTGCAGGCATTACAAAAGATCAGTTAGGAACTGTAGAAACTCATGACTGCTTCACCATTGCAGGTATTATGGCTACTGAAGCCATCGGATTTGCTGAACATGGTAAAGGTACTGACTTTGTTCTCGAAGGCCATACTTCAAGAAATGGAACGGTACCCTTCAATACTACCGGCGGACTTATTGGCTGGGGACATCCCACAGGCGCTACAGGCGTACATCAGGCTGTAACTATACTGGAACAACTTACAGGCAAAGCAGGCGATGCTCAGATAAACATAAAACCTGAACGTCCCTACGGGCTTTCAGTTAACATGGGTGGTGATGATAAATCGTTGGTAGCTATTGTATATAAAAGGGCAGAGTAAAAATTTAATTGTCGGCAGTCCTCAGTCAGCAAAACTGTAAGTCTTTGATCTTTTGCCGATTGTGGATTGCTGGTTTTTGTTGCTCTTTAATATGTGCCTTATAGGCCTATGTGGTAAAAATAATAAACAATAATAGTTTTAATTATTTATCTTTGTTTAAATTTATACGGAATAATATTTATTTAAAAAACATGCTCTTATTTCTATTAATGGGTATAATTTAATTTTTTAATATGAAGCAGACTATTGAAAAGAATTTTGAGAAAGTGCTGGATTTATTTAAAAAATACCTGCAGATAAAAGGGTATAGAAAAACCCCCGAACGCTTTACTATTTTAAAAGAAATTTACTGTAACGAAGGCCATTTCGATGTTGAGTCGCTTTATATCCGTATGAAAAACAATAAATACAGGGTGAGTCGCGCAACACTTTACAATACCATTGAATTGCTAATTGATGCCAATCTGATTACCAAGCATCAATTCGGGAAAAACGTAGCTCAGTTTGAGAAATCATTTAAATTTAAACAGCACGACCATCTTATTTGTATGGATTGTAATAAGGTTTTTGAATTTTGTGACCCCCGCATACTCGATATACTCAAAGATATTGAGAAAAATTTCGATATCGAAATTATTACCCATTCACTTATTGTACACGGGAAATGTAAAACGTTAAAATCAGGCCATTGTCAACATCACCAACCTGAAGAAAGCAACTAAAGATGTTTATTCTTCATCATTCCATTATTCCATTATTCCATTTCAGATCCAATATTGAACATTAAAAATAAGTAAAGTTTAAATTTTAGAAATATTATGAAGTTAGATGTTATTTTAGGCCTCCAGTGGGGCGATGAGGGCAAGGGTAAGATTGTTGATGTGATGACAGAAAAATACAATGTCATTGCCCGTTTTCAGGGTGGCCCCAATGCCGGTCATACATTGATTTTCGATAACCAGAAATATGTGTTGCATACCATTCCTTCAGGGATTTTCCACTGCAACTCAAAAAATATTATTGGCAATGGTGTTGTCATTGAACCACTTCTTTTTAAGCATGAGCTTGAACAACTGAAACATAAAGTGAGTGACTTTAATAAGGTATTGTATATTTCACGTAAAGCACATCTGATACTGCCTACTCACCGGGTGCTTGATGCTGCTTACGAAGCTGCAAAGGGTAAAGATAAAATAGGCTCTACCTTAAAAGGTATTGGCCCTACTTATACTGATAAGGTAGCCCGAACCGGTTTAAGGGTGGGAGATGTTGAAAACAGTTCTTTCATAGATAAATATAATGCGCTTAAGTACCACCATCTTCAAATCATAGAGTACTTAAAATTCAATTATAAAGACTATAAAATAGACGGTTGCACTTTCGACGATTATGAAAAGCAGTGGATTGATGCTGCTATGTCATTAAAAAATATGACCCTTGTAGACAGTGAAATACTGATTAATGAAGCCTTGCACAACAACGAAAGCATATTGGCAGAAGGTGCTCAGGGCACTATGCTCGATATAGATTTTGGAACGTATCCCTTCGTTACGTCATCAAGCACTGTAAGCGCCGGTGTCTGTTCCGGTCTGGGCGTGGCTCCCGGCAAGATAGGAGAGGTGTTTGGAATTTTTAAAGCATATTGTACCCGGGTGGGCAGCGGGCCTTTCCCTACAGAGCTTTTCGATGCCACCGGTGAACTATTAAGGCAAAAAGGAGGAGAGTTTGGTTCCACAACTGGAAGACCTCGCCGTTGTGGCTGGTTAGACCTTGCAGCTCTTAAATACTCATGTATGCTCAATGGAACCACAGCCCTTATAATGATGAAAACTGACGTACTTAGCGGGTTCGACGAAATTAAAGTAGCCACCCATTACAGCTATAAAAATACAATACTCGATTATTTTCCCTTCGATAGCTCTGCAGAAGATGTTAAACCCATCTATAAAACCTTTAAAGGCTGGCAAAACGACCTTAAGGAGGTTAAAACTATGGCCGACATGCCCGTTGAATTAAAAGCATATATCGCTTTTATAGAAGAGCAAATGGGTGTACCTGTTATCATAGTCTCTATAGGGCCTGACAGGACTCAGACGGTGTTTAGATAAAGGGCTTACAGTCATAGCTTTACTTTAAAAGAGTCAGGGCTTCACTTTAAAGAGTCAGGGCTTCACTCCAAGTGAAACCCTGACTAATAAAAAAAACCAGCATTTTCTACCGGTTTTTCTTTTAAAAACAACTTTTTTTTAAATTACAAAATCTGTTCTAAAAACAATTTAATCAGATGTTTACAACATAGTATGTTGTTTTTCTCTTATTAAAGATACAAAATGAAACCAATTCATGACAGTTAGATCCCTTTCAATAACATTTTATTCCCCCAAATTTTAATCACGTTGAAAATTTTTCGTATTATTGTAAAAACAAATTTTTTACACATGAAACGTATATTTCCTTTAGCCCTATTATTATTTGCTGTCCTACAGAGTTTTTCTCAGGAGTCTATATTAGAAAGACAAGTGCCTCAGGTGGTTAAAAAAGCTTTTGTTGACAAGTTCCCCGAAGTAACATCTGCTGAATGGTTTAAAAACAATGACTCCATTATAAGCGTTAAATTCTCTTTTAACAGAAAAAAAACAGCTGCCGAATATAAAACTTCAGGCGCTTTCATATCATCAAGCACTGAAATGGCTCCGAAAGAAATGCCCGGAATGATATCAAATTACATCAGGGGCAATCACCCTAATAATGTTGTCAGTTTGGCTATGATGACTGAAGATGCCGTTGGTGCCATTACATATTATGTGGAAATTAAAAATCCGGGATTAGCCCAGCCGGTTACAAAACTATATTTCGACTTCTATGGCAAGCTTACTAAAATTATTGAACCCGAAGAAGCTAAAATGGATAAAGTTAAAGGCGGCGACAGCGCTGATGATTTAGACGCTGATATAGCTTCCGGACAGGAAATAGGCAAAAAAGAAATGCCTACCAGTATCAATTCATATCTCAATAATAATTATAAAGAATACCGTTTCGATAAAGCCATTATTATTGAGAATAAAGAACATGGCAAGCTCTATGAGGTAAAAATGCGCAAAATAGGCTATAGAGATACTATTCTTGTTCATTTTGACTTGCTGGGCAAATTCATTGAACTTAATCAACCAAAGTAAGGCTTTGAAATTTGGTATTCTATGTGTTCTATGTGTCTATGTGGTGATTCTTTTTCTTTATATTAATATCATTTTTAGTGAAAAAACTACTGTTTGCCACCAACAATCAGCACAAACTTTCTGAATTACGTCAGATTTTACATTCAGATTACATCATTACAAGTCTTCAGGAAATTGGATGTGTTGATGAATTGCCCGAAACGCAAGATACTATTAAAGGTAATGCCCTTCAGAAGGCCGATTTTGTGTACCGCAAATATGGTATCAGCTGCTTTGCCGATGATACCGGCCTTGAAATAGATGCCTTAAATGGTGCTCCCGGCGTGTATTCTGCCCGCTTTGCAGGAACCAAAGCCACATACAAACAAAATGTAGATAAGGTTTTGGCTTTGTTGAAAGATATTGAAAACAGAAATGCCAGATTCAAAACAATTATAGCTCTGATTCTTGACGGCAAGGCGTATTTTTTTGAAGGCATTATAGAAGGTGAAATTATTAAAGAAGAACACGGCCAATCAGGCTTTGGTTATGATCCTGTATTTGTGCCTTTGGGCTATAATAAAACTTTTGCCGAAATGACACATGAAGAAAAAAACGGCATTAGCCACAGGGGGCTGGCTGTAAAACAACTAACTGGATTTTTAAAGAGTATTTAGTGTTGGGAAATAGAGGTTCCGATAGCTATCGGAAGGGTATAAGGCATAGACGTAAAATGAATAAACATTTTAAAATAGAATATTTTTTATCGAACAACAGTTTTAAAAAATAAACCATTTATCAAAAAGATGATTTTAACACTTTATCTTTATACCTTACATTTTAATAGTAACCAAAAATAAAATTTTGAACATTGTGAACCTGTCAACGATTGTCATCATTGCATTTAACCGCCCTTCAGCATTGAAACAATTACTCGATGCTGTCAATAATGCCGTTTATCCTGATGGTGCTGTCAAGCTTATCATTAGCATTGACAAAGGCAATAATGCTGAGGTTTGTGATGTGGCTAACACTTTTAGCTGGCAACATGGTAATAAGGAAGTAATGTGTCATAATGAGCATCTGGGGCTTGTTAAGCATGTTCTTTTCTGCGCCGGGCTGACAGAAAATTACGACAACATAATTTTATTGGAAGACGATTTAATCGTTTCACCTTTTTATTACCTTTTTGCTGAAAAAACATCTGCATTTTATCAGCATGAAGAAAAGATTGCAGGTGTTTCGCTTTATAATTATGGCCTGTCAGAAAGCAGCCTCCTGTCATTTCTTCCTGTTGACGATGGTAGTGATGTTTATTTTATACAATATCCTTCTTCCTGGGGCTTGTGCCTGACAAAAAAGAACGGGCAGCACTTTATTAAAAACTATCTTGATGGTGTTCTTTCCGATGCTTCAAATGACCCGGTTTTTGTTAAAAACTGGCCAGAAAACTCATGGAAGCGCCTTATGATTAGATACTTATGCAAACATGAAAAATATTTTGTTTTCCCCCGTTTGTCCTTAACATCAAATTTCTCATACAAAGGAACCAACACCCCCCTTAATTTAAGCATTTTTCAGGTCCCCTTACAAATGAGTCTAAGGAACTATCACTTTATTTCTATAGAAGATTCAAAAGCTGTTTATGATAGTTATTTTGAACTGACACCGGATTGCCTCAATAAATTTGTTCCTGGCCTGTCTTCGTATAATTATACTCTTGATCTACAGGGTGTTAAAGACTTGAAAAGTGTGGAAGTTCCTTATATCTTAACCATCAGAAAAACCAAATTGCCATTGATGACCTATGGTTCTTCATTGAAGCCTTTGGTATCTAATATCATCAATAACATAAAAGGCAATGATATAAGTTTTGATTTAATTGAAAATACAAACCCCGGGAAAAATAATATCCATTATGGTCATACTGAATTTATTAACAGGTATTTGCATCAAAATCTTAAAGGGAAATTTTCATTTTTAAAATATCTTTATCTTTACATGTCCTACGAAATTAAAATGTATTGGCAGAAGATATTCTTTTAAAAGGTTTAAGTATTAATAAAAAATGAAAAAAGAGCAAATACAGAAACTATTTGAACAATTTGAAAACATTTGTTATCTTTATAATGATATTGAATGTTGGAGTGCAAGAGAATTGCAACTTTTATTAGGTTATACCAAGTGGGACAACTTTTACAAAGTAATAGAGAAAGCAAAAATAGCAGCTAAAAGCTCATCAATACTAATTTCTGACCATTTTGCCGATGTCGGGAAAATGGTCATATTAGGCAGTGGATCGCAAAGAGAAATAAAAGATATTGCTTTAACCCGATATGCATGTTATTTAATTGCGCAAAACGGTGATACGCTAAAACCTGAAATTGCTTTTGCACAAACATACTTTGCTGTTCAAACAAGGAAACAGGAGCTTATCAAAAAAAGGCTACTAGATGTTGCCAGAGTAGCAGCACGAGAAAAATTGAGTAAAAGTGAGAAAAAACTTTCCGGGATAATTTATGAAAGAGGAGTAGATGAAAAGAAAGTTTTATCGGGGATTAAAAAGAAAAAGAAATAATAGATTTATTAACCAGAAAAATGACAAAGAAAACCAAACCAACGAAAACTCCCGTAAAGAAAAATAGCTCTAAAAAAAAGAGTTATTATGGCTTTTTTTTGTTCTTTTTCACTTTTCTGTTGTACAGTAATTCCATTTTTAATGCCTACAATCTCGATGATGAGATGGTGACAAGACATCATGTGCTCACCTCTCAAGGCATTAAAGCGATTCCACAGATTTTCTCATCACCGTATTACAGCAACAGCGATGGTGTTGCTTATGAATACCGTCCTGTAGTTCTTGCTTCTTTTGCTATCGAACACCAGTTCCTGGGCGAAGACCCGCACACCAGTCACTTTATTAATGTTTTGCTTTACGCCCTAAGCATACTGGTGCTTTTTATAACATTAAAAAAAGTCTTTTCTTCATACAATATACTGCTCCCCTTTATTATAGCACTCTTATTTGCTGCGCATCCTCTTCATACAGAGGTAGTTGCAAGTATTAAAAACAGAGACGAGATACTGGCACTGCTTTTTGCTTTATTGGCTACTCTTTCTGCTTTCAATTTCATTGAAAAGGAAAACAAACGCTCTTTATTCTTTTGCTTTCTGGCTTTTATAATTGCCATACTTTCAAAATCAAGCATTATTCCTTTTGCCTTTATCATTCCGATGGCGTTATTTTTCTTCTCAAAAGCTACTGATAAACAGGTAATTATAGTTTCTTTTGGGCTAAGTGTTGCCAGTGGCTTTTTTGCACCTTTTTATTTCTTTTCATATAAAGTGTTTTTTGCCCTTGCTGTTTTTATAAGCCCTTTTCTACTCAATCTTTTACTCAACAGAAGGCATGTATTTGTTGACTACTGGCAGATTATCAAAAACAACTTTAAAGCAGATGGAGATGAGACTACAAGTGTCTTAAAGCTCTCTGTTCCGGAAATCTGGATTATAGTGCTGACGACAATTTTCTTAAGCTCAATAGGTATCTTCTATAATTTTAGAATACTATTTTTTATTGCAATCATTGGACTTATCATTTTGTATTATGCGTCCAATAAGTTGTCTAAAGCTTACTTTTTCACCACATTGATATTTATTGCTTCATTAGTTTCAATAAATTACAAGCAGGCTCATGTTTTAACTTTCTGCCTGGTGCTGATATTATTCATGTACTTTTTTGTTGAAAAGAAAATTAAAAAATACCTTATCATATCTCTCCTTTTTTTATTTGTGCCATGGGTTATCTGGGCCAGGCTGGAAGGGGTGTTCTGGATAGTTTATATCGGCTTTATTATGTGGGGTTTTTCTGTGAAAAAATTCAGGATTTATGCCATTGCTTTAATAGGTGTATTCTTTATAAGCTCTCCTTTGGTGTCATATATGAGGCATCTTAATATTTTTACAAGTGTTTATGTGTATTCTTTTATTGCATTAAGCATAACTTTCTTCATCTATTATAAATTAAAGAATTATAAACCTGCCGTTTTGTTTTTACTTGTATTGATTCCTATTGCATTAGGACTTAAATTGTCAACAATGACAGGGTCTTATTCTATAATAATAGAAAAGTACTTTAACCCTGCTACATCTATAAACATAGGCACTAACGTTTTACCTGCGTCGGGCAGAAAGCTCGACCTTGTTGAAATGCCATTAGGTATTAACGACCCTTTGTCCCTTAAGGTTGGAACTGGCTTATTTGTACTTGCAGAGTATTTGAAATTGCTTGTTCTACCCCTTAAAATGGGATATTATTATGGCTACAAATATATTGAGCCTCATAACTGGTATAGCGGACAATCTCTTATCTCGTTGTTCTTACATGTGTTGATGCTTGTATTTTCAATAGGGTATTATAAAAAGGAAAAGCTTTTCTTGTTTGCTACACTTACATACCTGGCCTGTATTTCATTGTTTTCAAATATTGTAGCCCCTTTGCCGGGGCTGATGGCTGACCGATTTGCCTATGCACCCTCGCTGGGGTTTGTTATTTTAGTAGGTATTTTGATGATTAAATTTTTCAAAGTCAGAGATCTTTCAGAAACTATTGTAATAAGTAAATACAAGCCCTTGTTCATGGTCCTTTTTGTAATAGTGTCGCTTTATTCTGTAAGAACATATTCAAGAAATTCAGACTGGAAAGATCATCTTACCCTTTTCAGAAATGATATTGCACACCTTGATAATTCTGCTCACGCTCATAACCTGCTGGCCACTAATCTAATCATTTATTCTAATGAGGAAAAAGATTCATTGAAAGCCATGGATATGAAAAGAGAGGCTGTTGAACATTACAGGAGAGCTTTACAGATTTATCCTGACTTTTTCAATGCCTGTTATGATATAAGCAGAACTTTTGTGCATCTTGAGATGAAGGATAGTGCATTGGTTTATTACAAGAGAACCATTAAGTTGAGACCAGAATTCTACGACCCATACCTGCAGATAGCCTATATCTATCATCAGCGCGACAGCTTTAAACTGGCCCTCTTGTATTATTATAAAACTCTTGACATAAAAGCCAATATTCCCAATGTATACAGAAATCTGACATCTATTTATTTTTATCAGAAAAATTATCAGAAAGCTGTTGATGTCAATAAACAATTCATGGACATCTCAAAAGATGTCAAAGAGCCTCTGATAAATATAGCAAAGGCTTATTTTATATCAGAACAATTCGACAGTGCAGCTGTTTATTTTAAGGAAATTATTAAATTAGACCCGGCAGACTCAGATGCCATAAAAGCCCTTATTGAGTTATATTCTAAAACAAACAACAGAAAAGAAGCCGACTATTATAATAATTTGCTTTTTAGCAGCTCCCATCCCTAAATAACATTATTTACCTCTTGGGGCTTAAATCTTGGAATTTGAAACTTGAAATTTTACTCGGTTTTCAGTCCGCATTCCTCATGTGACTTCCGTTTGTACTGCCTCCTGCCGCTTCCAACTGCTACTGATTATGATACGGAATATTCTTAATAATCGTTAGTCCCCTGTATAGCTGTTCAACGAAAATCAGGCGAACCATCTGGTGGGTGAAAGTCATTTTAGAAAGTGAAATCTTATGGGTTGCTGCTTCATACAATTTTTCTGAAAAACCATAGGCGCCTCCAATAATAAAAACCATATATTTAGCATTTTGAATGGTGTTTTTTTCTATAAAAGAAGCAAAATTACGGGAATCTAAATCTTTTCCGTTTTCATCCAATAAAACGATAATATCTCCCTGATTGATTTGCTTTAGCACTGCTTCTGCTTCTTTATCTTTAACAAAACTGATATTTGCAACATTTTTCAACTTAATATCCTGAATTTCAAGAATCTCGAAAGGCAAAAAATGCTTTATTCTTTCAAAGTATATTTTTATACCCTCTTTTAAGTAGGTTTCTGTGGTTTTGCCAATGCAAATTAATTTGATTTTCATAGATACTAAAGTACTATATTTTTTATTGTTTTAGAAAGCAAAAAAAAAGCTGCTCTTTAAAGAGACAGCTTTTTTTTCTTATTAATTATTTATTATAAACCCGCTGCAGTAAGTGCCTCAACGGTATTGGTTAAAAGAGCAGTTACGTATTGTGTATTATGAATACCTAAACTATACTCTCTTAAACAGAGCTGGAAGTTAATTAAAGCTCCAACCTGTACGTTTAATAATTTTGGGAACTTTGGTTTACCCGCATTGGTTGCACCTGATCCATATGGGTCTCTCCAATATCCATTAGGATTTGTTGATGAGCTGTATATGTCAAGATAACCATCATAATTTCCGGTAGAAATACCTGCCCATAAGTTTGTTGCAGGGTCTGCATCTGCATGTAATATATCATGCCCACCACCACACGCATTAATTTTTGTAGCCAGCTGATCAAGTAAATCTTTTACATCGGCTCTGGTACCAACCCATAAACCGGCAGTTGCTGATAAAGCATTGGCGCCATGACAAGAAGTTGCATTACAACCATTGAAATTACCTTTAGCACTAAAGGAGTGTCCCCCTGCATTTCCAGTTATCGGAGCCATATGGCAGTCCTGACAAGTAGCAACAGAAGCGTGAGGAGAATTGGTATAAGATACACTTCCAGAATATTCAATGCCACCAACGCCTGCATAAATTGCGCTTACAGCACCATAGTGAATATGCATCCTGTAAGAAGGTTTAACATATTTATTATTAGGATTTGAAGAAGCAGTACCTGCGCTATCGAAGAAAATTCCTGTGGGATTTGTTCTTAATGAGTCGTAATTAAGTAATCTGCCTGCGGGATCAGTGCTACATGTCATTGGACGTGGCTGGTGACATTTTACGCACAAATTACTTTTACCACCTCCCTGAGTAAGATTAATAGTTTTTGCGCCACCATACATTGTCAACGGAACAGCCGCAGTAGTTGTTAAAGAAGAAAGATCGGTATAGCCATAAGTAGTATGCAAACTGCTGTGGCAGGTAAAACATTTAAGGTCGCCATAAGCACTGCTTGTAGAAGAAGCATAAGGATTTACCCATTTAAGAGCCGCAGCATCCCACGTAAAGGCTGTAGATACATTGTTGGCACATACATATCTGAATCCTTCCTGTTCGTGGCATGGCGCACAAGTAGTGTTTCCCTGCTCTGTGAAGGCTGTTTCGCCATAAGAATGTTTAGATAATTCAAATTGCGTAATCACTTTGTCAACTAAAGATGCAGTATGGCATAATTTGCACGTTTCATTGGCATCTACACCGTTTATCCCATCAACGCCGTCTTTTCCTTCTTTTCCGTCAGCACCCGCAGGACCTAAATCTTTTTTACATCCGGTAAGAGAAATCATTATTGCCGCTATTACAATAAAGCTTGTTTGCAATG
>Ga0118677_10008578_pt1 | contig 15586 bp, 13 predicted proteins | sample AliMusrvi5mmetaG_FD_86154 | JGI IMG/M metagenome (GOLD analysis project Ga0118677, IMG submission 86154)
CCATGAATATGCCCGCGACAGGAGTAGGCGGTTTGCGATTCCTTGGCGAGCGCAAGGGGAATAGGTTCGCCGATGTCGGTACGCCATTGGTCGAGAATGGCGGAGAGGTCGGGGACGGAGGTTTGATCAGCGTTGAGGGTGAAGTTGGTGACGGGTTTGTGAGCCTGCTTAGCGGGTTTGCCTGCCGCAGTCGGCGATGTGGTTTCCAGGGATGCGAAAAGGGAGAGAGTGTCGAAGACAGGGTCTTTCGGCGTTTCAGCATCGTTATTGCCGCTAACGAAGTCGCCCATGGGTTCGAGTCCTTTGGCGAAGCGGCGGAGGGTGACAGCGATGGCTTCGGCGCTGCTGTCTATTCCGATCCAGCGGCGGCCGAGTTCCGAGGCCACGGCAAGCGTCGTACCGGATCCGGAAAAACAGTCAAGCACAAGATCACCGGGATTGGACGAGGCGGTAATGATACGTTCCAGCAAACCGGGATTCTTTTCCGTGGGGTAGCCGGTGATGCGGATATTCTGGTTGTGGGCATCGCGGTATTCAAGCCAGAGATCCTGGATAGGCACGCCCGCGCTGTCATCGAGAAATATCTTGCGGCGGGGATTACCGGTTGGGGACCAGTAGATTTCACCCCGGGCGTCCATGGCTTCGAGTTTGTCGGGCGTGTACTGCCAGTGCTTGCCGGGTGGCGGGAGTTTGCCTTTCCACAAGCCACCGGTTGCCCCGTGCCGCACGCCGGGGGCGTGGACAGGAACCTTCTTGTAACGGCGGCCGGTCTTCTCGTCCACGTACTGGTACTCGCGCAGAGCGCGTTCATCGGTCCAACACTCGACAGGGCGATGCCAGACGTAATCGTCGGTCTTGGTGTAGAAGAGGATGAAGTCACAGACGTTGCCGTAGGCTTTACGGGTATAATTCTTGGGATTGCACTTCTTGCGGGTGATCCAGTTTCGGAAGTTGCGGCGCCCAAACACTTCATCCATCACCATTTTTATGCAGAAGGCCATGTTGCCATCGAGATGAACGTAGATCGAACCGGATGGTGCAAGAAGCTCACGAATCAGGATCAGCCGGGCGCGCAGGAATTCGATAAACTCAGCGCCGGAAAGAAGGTCTGTATAGGCATCGCTCTGACTCCGGGACTGGAAAACGCCACCGGTGGCGAAGGGGGGGTCAATGTAGGCGACCTGCACCTTCCCCCTAACCCGGGGATCGCAAGCAGGGCGATCTGAACGGGAAGGTTGTCCCCGTAGATCAGGCGGTTGGCGGGGACAACGCCATAGGCAGCCGCCTCGGGCCAGAATCGGACAAGATGCGCGGGCGGGGTTGCGAGAATCGCGCTCTCGTCCGCCTTGCCCTCGTACATGACATGAACGGAAGAACCGTTGGGCTGGTACGGGGCGTTGGAATAGACACTATGCTTCCCCCGCCACTTGGATTTGGACACGCCGGTAGCCATCGGTTTATGATAGACTGGAAGAATTGAAAGACAATAGGAATCGCGGGGTGCATTCTTTCTTCGAATCAATTCCACTCGACATTGACATAATATCACCTATATTTTTCACATGCGTTCGATTGAACTTTTTTCCGGTGCCGGCGGAATGGCCTTGGGTTTGGAGCAAGCGGGTTTCAATTGTGTGGCCCTGTTCGAGCGCGATGCCGACGCATGCGCCACGCTCCGCCATAACCGGCAGGCATGGAATATCGTCCAAAGCGATGTGCGGGATGTCGATTTCAGTCGCTATGGCGCCGTGGATCTGGTGGCGGGCGGCCCCCCCTGCCAACCTTTTTCCATGGGCGGTAAGGCAAAGGGATATCATGACGACCGCGATATGTTTCCCCAGGCAGTGCGTGCGGTGCGACAACTGCAACCGCGTGCGTTCATTTTTGAAAATGTACGCGGCTTGCTCCGCTCCGCGTTTGCAAACTACGTTGAATTCATCCGTCTTCAACTCACGTACCCGACATTTCCCGTATCCAATAACGTTGACTGGGAGACTAACTTGCGCCGCCTCCATCGACACCACACCTCTAAGAATCGCACGGAAGAGTTGACCTATAACGTCACCATTAATCTTGCCGATGCGGCAGATCATGGCGTGCCGCAACGCCGCCACCGTGTCTTTTTCGTCGGATTTCGCAACGACCTTCACATTGGTTGGTCCTTTCCGGTGCCCAGCCACAAGTACGAGGATCTTCTACGAGCCAAGTTCATCACCGGCGATTATTGGACCGAACATGGTCTGCCCCGGACGGCCACGCCTGCCGTAATGCTGAACAGGGTCCAAAGTCTTCATGCCGGTGATCTTATCGAAACAACCAAACGCTGGCGTACCGTCCGCGATGCGATCTTCGATTTGCAAGAACCGCGTGCCAGAACCGGGATCGCAAACCATCGGTTTCAACCGGGAGCTAGGAGCTATCCCGGCCACACCGGAAGTCCACTTGACGAACCGGCCAAGGCGCTCAAGGCCGGTGACCACGGCGTGCCCGGTGGTGAGAATATGCTGTTACACGCGAATGGACAGGCGCGCTATTTCACGATCCGTGAATCCGCCCGCATTCAAACATTTCCTGATGACTATGTTTTCCCGGGTTCATGGACGGAGAGCATGCGGCAACTTGGCAACGCCGTGCCCGTTCAACTCGCCCGCGTCGTAGCCACCTCCGTTGCCACAAAAATCGGACAGCCAGTCGTTGACAGACACATATCCGGATCGCAACCAATCGTGCGGTGCTGACATGACCAAACCCGGCAAGACAAAGGTTGATCTCGGCCAGGTGATGAAACGAATTGGCGAACTGAGTCCTTTACTGGACGGGATCGGTCCGAATTTTAGCGCCAACAATGTTCCCTCGCTGGAGGGTGAAAAGTTCGTGGATGCGTCGGGGAAACTGATGACCAAACTTCAGCGTGTACGGGAACAGATTTCTCCTGTGCGTTTCGGATCAATCGGCATTACGCTTGGCCGTTCCGATAGTATCGCAAAATTTTTCGCCTTCAGTTTTGTCAATCAAGATAAACGAGAACTGGACGAGTTGATGGACACTCCTTTCTATGGATCGGGAGTCTATTCGATATATTACCACGGAAAGGCTGAAAGGGCCTATCTCCCGTTATCCGGCTCGGAAACCCCTATTTATGTAGGTAAGGCGGATCCCAAGAATAGTTATGCCGAGACGGTTGAGGACCAGGGCCAGGCGCTTTACTATCGGCTGAAGGAGCACGCGAAAAATATCGCGAAAACCGATCTCAAACTGAGTGATTTCCGATACAGAGCCGCCGCCATTCAAAGCGGTATGCAGTCGGCGGTAGAAGATTTCATGATCCGCTTATTCCATCCAATTTGGAACAAGGAGGTCAAGATTTGTTACGGTATCGGCAAGCATGGCGACCTCGCCACGACCCGCGCAAACAAGCGTTCGCCATGGGATACCATGCATCCAGGGCGCAAGTGGGCGGCGGCAACTATTGAGGACCAAATGAAAAGGGCGGAAATCGAGGCCAATATCGCGGCGCATTTCCGTCAAAATCCCATCATTCCTGACAAGGAAATGCTTTTCAAATTGTTGTCCCTCAGGTGAACCGGCACGACTGGCATCAGGACATGATTGAAGCGCTTCAGTGAACAATGGATGTCTTCTCTAAAACCAAACGATCCCAAGTCATGTCCCACGTTCGTGGCGCCGGGAACAGGGATACGGAACTTGCGTTGATTCACATATTCCGCACCCATCGAATAACCGGGTGGCGACGACGACAGCGTATCTTCGGAAAGCCGGATTTTGTTTTCATCAAATTACGTACCGCTGTTTTCGTTGACGGATGTTTCTGGCATGGATGTCCCCTCCATGGCAGAACACCGAAAAGCAATAAAGCGTTTTGGAGGGTGAAATTCACGGTAAACACCGCTCGGGACAGACTCGTCGACCGGACTCTTAAAGCGAAAGGATGGACGATAATCCGCATCTGGGAGCACGAGTTAGCGCGTAATAATGAGGGCGGATTACTCAGGCGGCTGTGGAGACTTACAAAGAGACCGGGTGTCATCGTAACTTAGAAACGGTTTCACTTCACAGGTTTCATTCAATCAGTGGGTTCCCGGCGAAGTAACTGAGGCCAATGTTACCAAATGCCGGGGTGATTGCTTGTCCAACACGGCGAAAAGGCGATTTGGCACCATGAATTCAGGATTGACGCGCGGCGCCGATCTTCTACACTGTCGCGTTTTTCAAATAGGAGAAATACACATGGCATTGATTAACTTTGGTGGAGAGAAGGAAACTGTCGTCACCCGCAAGGAATTCCCGACGGCAAAGGCGCGCAAGGTTCTCAAGAACGAGGTCATCGCGATCATCGGCTACGGTGTCCAGGGTCCCGCCCAGGCGTTGAACCTCAAGGACAACGGCTTCAAGGTCATCATCGGCCAGGCGCAGGAATTCAAGCGTGACTGGGACCGCGCCCGCGCCGACGGCTGGGTTCCCGGAAAGACCCTCTTCGACATCGCCACGGCTGTCAAAAAAGCCACGATCATCCAGATCCTCGTGTCCGACGCCGCCCAGCGCAAGGTCTGGCCGGTGATCAAGGCCAACCTCAAGGCCGGAGACGCGATCTACTTCTCGCACGGCTTCTCGATCGTGTACAAGGACCAGACGGGCGTCATCCCGCCCAAGAACGTGGACGTGATCATGGTCGCCCCGAAGGGATCCGGCACCTCTGTGCGCCGCAACTTCCTTTCCGGCGCCGGAATCAACTCCAGCTTCGCGGTGTTCCAGGACGCCACCGGTCACGCCAAGGAGCGTTGCATGGCGCTCGGCATCGGCATTGGCTCGGGCTACCTGTTCCCCACGACCTTCCAGAAGGAAGTGTACAGCGACCTGACCGGCGAACGTGGCGTGCTGATGGGCGCCCTGGCCGGCATGATGCACGCCCAGTACGATGTTCTCCGCGCCAACGGCCATTCGCCGAGCGAAGCCTTCAACGAGACGGTCGAGGAACTCACCCAGAGCCTGATCCGCCTGGTGGATGAAAACGGAATGGACTGGATGTACCAGAACTGTTCCGCCACCGCCCAGCATGGCGCACTAAAATGGCGCCCGATCTTCTGGAAGGCCAATCTCCCGGTCTTCAAGAAGCTCTACGCCTCGGTCAAGGCCGGCACCGAAACCCGTGAAGTCATCCGCGATTGCGGCGGCAAGGACTACCAGAAGTATCTGGGCAGGAAACTGGCGGACGTCCACAATTCGGAGATGTGGCAGGCTGGCGCCGCGGTCCGCGCCCTGCGCCCGAAAGAAGGCGTCAAAGCCATGGCCAAGAATGCCAAGGGCGTCGGCGGCCGGTTGTCGAACTAAGGTTCGGACATCACGCAATGAACAGGGCGGGCGCCGAAAGGCCCCGCCTTTTTTCTTTCTTCTAGACACTATCCGTTAAACCGCCGGATTGTCTCTTCCATGAGTTCAAACGTCTCGCGGGCGGCCTTCTCCCAGGTAAATGTCCTAGCCCAGACGATTCCATCGGCCCGCATCCGGGCGTAGAGCGCCGGATCGGAAAACAACAGGCCGATCCGGTCCGCCAAGGCGGCGGCATCTCCATGCGGGACAAGATAACCGGTCTTCCCGTCCTGAACAGCCTCGCGCAGGCCGGGCGAATCACTGGCCACCACCACCGTGCCGCACGAATTCGCCTCCAGAACGGACAACCCCCAGCCTTCTTTCGGTGAAGGATAAACCAGGACATCCGCCTGCTGCAAACGCCGGATCTTTTCCTCATGGGAGATCCGTCCGGAAAACTCCACGTGATCGTCCAATCCAAGTTGGTGAGTCAATTTGCGGAGCGGTTCGACATAATCCCCCACCCCGGCGATCTGGAACAGGACATCGGGATGCCGTTCCCGCAACAGCACCACGGCGCGAATCGCCTGCTGGATGCCTTTGTATTTCTTGATCCGCCCGACATAGAGGATCGTGGGACGAAGCCGGGGCGGCTTGGATGTCGGCGCCGGATAATCCCCGGAATTGAAACCGGGATGAATAACCCTGGCCTGATCCTCCGGCAGGCCGCGGGCCACGAGGTCATCCTTCGTTCCCTGACATAAGAGGGAAAAAAGGCTCCGCCCGTACAGTCCGGGCACCCCGCGCTCCATGAGATACACATAGGCCGCAGGCAACCAGGAGACTTCCTGGAACACCGTGCTCCCGAAAAGATGCGGCACAATCGCCATGATGGGGGTCCGGCGCTCAAACACCGGCATATAAAAGGGAATCTTATCAATCCCCTCGATGATCAGGTCATACCCGTTCGCCCGCAATTCCCGCCGGTATACCCAGGGGACAAGATAGTTGAAATAGGACTGCCGTCCGCGCCGGATGATGCGGATTCCCTCCTGGAACTCCACGGGCGCCCCGCCATCAAATCCGTTGCACAGATAATCCACACGATGGCCCTGCGCGACAAGGCGGCGGTAAATCTCGAACAGGACGATTTCAGCCCCCCCCGCCTCGGGATGCTTCATGTCGCGGTATTCGATGTGCAGGATGTTCACGAACCGGGATGTTCCACGGGAAGCTTCCGGGCGCACAGCGGGCAGGTTTTCGGATCAAACGTCACCGGCTCCATCTGGAGCAAACTCACGGTAGGGGGAACGAACCTGGCCTTGCCGCCGCTGCGGTCCACCAGCACGGCCACGGCGGCGACTTTCCCGCCCCGCCCCTCGACAATGTCAATGGTCTCCTGGACACGCCCGCCCCGGGTGATCACATCCTCGGCGACAACAAAGGCCGATCCCTTGGGAATCTCGAAGCCCCGCCTCAGAACCAGGATGCCTTCCTGCTTCTCCGCAAATATGGAAAGCACTCCCAGCGACTTGGCAACCTCGTGCCCCACAAACAACCCGCCCATCGCGGGAGCGATCACGCCATCAATATGCACGCCGGGAATCTCTTTGCGCAATTTGACCACCAACGCCTCGCAAAGGCGGGCGGCGATACGCGGATGCTGGAGCACCTTGGCGCATTGAAAAAATTGGTCGCTGTGCAGGCCTGAACGAAGCTCGAAATGTCCCCTCAGCAAGGCCTTGGTTTCCAGAAATACGTTCAACACTTCAGCATCGGTCATAAACAGCTCCTTCTCTTCCGTGGCGTCGCATTGTGCGAAAGAGGACCGGCAAGGTCAAGCGGTGAGTCGCGCTTGCTGGTCTCTCTTTTTTTTGATAGTTATTAATTTTTCAGAGACTTGAAAGGACATCCGGATGCCGAACACATTGCTGATTGGAGCCCAGTGGGGGGACGAGGGAAAAGGGAAAGTCGTGGACTTCCTGAGCCAGGACGCCGACATCGTCGTGCGGTACCAGGGCGGAAGCAACGCGGGCCATACCATTGAAATCGGCGCCGAACGGTACGTCCTCCACCTCGTGCCCTCCGGCATCCTCTATCCCGGCAAGACCTGCGTCATCGGCAACGGCCTTGTGATCGACCCCGCCGGACTGGTGAAGGAAATCAAGGAACTGAATGCGCGCGGCATCCAGACCGCGGGACGCCTCCACATCAGCGACCGCGCCCATGTGGTGATCCCGTACCACAAGGCGCTGGACGCCGCCCGGGAAAACAAGCTTTCCGCCGGCTCGAAAATCGGCACTACCCAACGCGGCATCGGCCCCGCCTATGAGGACAAGTCCGCACGCACCGGACTCCGGATGGGCGATTTGCTGGATGCCCATCTGGATGCCCGCATCGCCGAACGGTTGGAGGCCAAGAACGCCCAACTCACCCTTCTCGGCGCTCCCCTCCTCGACGCGGCCAAAGTCTGCACGGAAGTCCGCGCCGCCGCCGGATTCCTGGCGCCCTACATCACGGACACCGTGAAACTGCTGGGTGATGCCCATGCGGCAAAGAAATCGTTCCTTTTTGAAGGCGCCCAGGGAACCATGCTGGATATTGATTTCGGAACCTATCCGTTTGTGACGTCCTCGAACCCCACCAGCGGCGGCGCCTGCGTCGGAACCGGCCTCCCGCCCCGTGCCGTGGAGCGCGTGCTGGGCGTGATCAAGGCCTACACCACCCGCGTCGGTGAGGGGCCGTTCCCCACGGAATTACTCGACGCCACCGGCGAGGTGCTCCGCAAACGCGGCCGTGAATTCGGCGCCACCACCGGCAGGCCCCGGCGTTGTGGCTGGTTCGACGCCGTCGTCGGCCGCTACTCTGCTATGGTCAACGGCGTGGACTTCTGGGCCATCACCAAACTCGACGTGCTGGATGAACTGGAGACCATCCGGGTTTGCGTTGCCTATGAGTGCGGCGGGAAACGCTACGAAACCGTCCCCGCCAGCATCTCGGTTCTGGAACAGTGCAAGCCGGTTTACAAGGACTTCCCCGGCTGGATGAGTCCCACCAGCCATATCAAACGCCATGAGGACCTTCCGGCGAAGGCCAAAGCCTACGTCAAAGCACTGTGCGATATCACGGGAGTGCCCCTCGGCGTGCTCTCGGTCAGTCCCCAGCGTGAAAGCACTTTCAGAATCTCGGTGTAATCCATGACCAACGCCTCCCCGCCCCTACCATCCACCGCGCCAGCCGGAAAAATTCCGACGCATGTGGCCGTGATCATGGATGGCAACGGACGGTGGGCCGAACAACGGAACCTTCCCCGCGCCAAGGGCCACGAGAAGGGTGCGGAGTCGGTCCGGATCATCATCAAGGCCTGCAAGAAACTGGGGATAAAATATCTGACGGTCTACGCCTTCAGCGTGGAAAACTGGAACCGCCCGAAAGCGGAAATCGAAGCCCTCATGAACCTTCTCAAGAAGTTTCTCCGGAACGAGGAGCGCGAGTTTCACGAGAACCATATCCGCCTGAGGGCGATAGGCCGGCTCAGCGACCTGCCCAAGTCGGTCCGGCGCGAGTTGAACCATGTTATGCAGGCCACCGAGCATTATCGCGACGCCACCCTGGTGCTGGCCCTGAGCTATGGCGGACGGACGGAACTCGCCAATGCCGCGAAGGAATTGGCGCGAAAGGCCAAAGCGGGCACGCTTGATCCGGAAACCATTGATGAAGCCGCCGTCTCCTCTCACTTGTATGCGCCCGACATCCCCGACCCGGACCTGATGATCCGGACCAGTGGCGAAATGCGCCTCAGCAATTTCCTGCTCTGGCAACTGTCCTACGCAGAATTCTACATCACGGATACACTATGGCCCGATTTCCGGGAGGAACACCTTCTCAAGGCGGTTGAGGAATATGGCCGGCGTAACCGGCGCTATGGACTGGTCGGATGACAGGGGGATTTATGATGACACTGCTGCGACGCATCCTGAGCGCCATTATTCTGCTGGGTGGGGCGGGTCTCCTGCTCTTCAAAATTCCCTCCATCGCCGGTGTCCTTGTGTTGATCGGTCTGACCGTTCTGTCTTTGATCGAATTTTATAACATCCAGCAGAACACCGGCGTCCCCGCCTTCCGCAACGTCGGCATCGTCTCCGGGGTCGCCCTCCTTGCCGCCTCTTATTTCAGCCTGAATATCGGCGTGCTGGTAAACGGGACGGCGCCGGACGCCTGGTGCGAACTTCCCGGTCTGGTGATGACAACGGTCATATTCATCATCTTCGTCAGGCAGTTCCCGCAGAAAGAAAATCCCCAGCCCTTGCCGACCATCGCCTGCACCCTGCTCGGACTGGCCTATGTCCCGGTGCTCCTCATGTTCATGATGAAACTCTGTTTCCGGTGGACCCCGACAACGTGGAGCGCCCCCTTCAGCGAAACGGCCCGCGATCTCGTCCTCTATCTGGTTGTGGTGGTGAAGTCTTCGGATATCGGCGCCTATTTTGTGGGGAGCATGTTCGGCCGCCACAAGATGTTCCCCCGCATCTCCCCCGGTAAGACCTGGGAGGGGCTGGCCGGCGGGTTCGGCGCGGGTATCATCGCCAGCCTGGTGGTGTACTGGCTCTGGCGCGCCCCCCAACCGGGCTGGCCGGCCGCCGATTTCGGAATGCTCCATCTGTCCTGGCCCCATGCGTGGGTGCTGGCCGTCCTGCTCTCCGCCATCGGGGTGATGGGCGACCTCGTCGAGTCGCTCCTGAAACGGTCGGCCGGACTCAAGGATTCGGGTTGTATCTGTCCGGGCATGGGCGGTATTCTGGATGTTCTGGACAGTCTGCTTTTCGCAGCACCCGCCCTGTATTTCTATATGCGATGGTTTGCCCATGTCAGTTAAGAAAAAAGTCGTCATCCTCGGCAGCACCGGTTCAATCGGCGAAAACGCCCTCCGGGTCGCCAAAGCCCTGCCATCGCGGCTGTCGATCGTGGGGATCGCTTCGCGCACCAGTGCGGACCGGCTCCTGGAGCAGGCCGCTGAATTCAAGGTCAAACACATCGCCATAGCCGACCCGGCCGCCGCGGAGGCGGCCCGCGCCAACCTTGCCCGGGGCCTCCATCTCCATGGGGGACAGGAAGGCGTCGAGGAACTGGCGGCCCTGCCTGAAGCCGATATCGTTCTGTGCGCCCTGGTGGGGATGGCGGGGCTGAAATCGGTCCTCGCCGCCCTTCGTCAGGGAACGGATGTCGCCATCGCCACCAAAGAAGTCCTGGTGGCCGCCGGCCGGATGGTCATGGACTGCGCGGCCCGGCACAAGGCCCGGCTTCTGCCGGTGGACAGCGAACACAGCGCCATCTTCCAGTGCCTGGAGGGCAAGCCGGCATCCTCCATCCGGCGGCTCATCCTCACCGCCTCGGGTGGCCCCTTTGCCGACCGGAAGGATCTGGATTTCGACACCGTCACCGCCGCGGAGGCGCTTAAACATCCCCGCTGGAACATGGGCCGAAAAGTCACCGTGGATTCCGCCACCCTGATGAACAAGGGGCTGGAAATCATGGAGGCGCACTGGCTTTTCGGAATCCCGTATGACCGGATAGACGTGGTGATCCACCCCGAAAGCATCGTCCATTCACTCGTGGAGTTTGTGGACGGGAGCGTCCTGGCCCAACTCAGCCCGCCTGACATGCGTTTCGCCATCCAGCACGCACTCACCTGGCCCGACCGTCTGGATGGCCGGCTACCCCGCCTGGATCTCGCCGCGCTGGGCTCCCTGCATTTCAAGGCGCCGGATCCGGTCCGGTTCCCCTGCCTCGGACTGGCACGAAAGGCGGCCATCACCGGGGGCACCCTGCCCTGTGTACTCAACGCCGCCAACGAAATCGCCGTGGCTGAATTCCTGGACGGGAATATCACCTTCTCGGGAATCTGGCACACGGTTGAAGCGGTCATGAACCGGCACACCGTCGTCGACCGACCGACCTTAACCCAGATCAACAGGGCGGACCATTGGGCACGGCAGGAAGCCGTCCGATTCTGCCTAACCTCCTTCCCTCGTAAGAAAGCCTGATCTTATGCTGACCATGATCCTGACCATCGCCATCGTCGCCGTCCTTTTCGGAATGACCATTTTCGTCCATGAATTCGGGCATTTTCTGGCCGCCCGGAAATGCGGGTTTGTGGTGGAGACCTTCTCCATCGGATTCGGTCCGGCTTTGTGGAAACGCAAGGTCAATGGCATTGTCTACAAGATCGGGATCATTCCCTTCGGCGGATATGTCTCGCTGCCCCAACTCGATCCCTCGGGAATGGACCTGGTCCAGGGCTCCGGAGAATCCACGGGGGAGACAGACCCGAAACCCGAGGCCCCGGCCCCCCTGCCTGTGATGCCCGCATGGAAACGGATCATCGTCTCCGCCGCGGGCGCGGTTGGAAACATGATTTTCGCCATCATCCTGGCCTGGATCGTATTCATTGTCGGCAAACCGGCCACCCCGGCCGAGGAAAGCGCACTGGTCGGTTATGTCGCAACCAACAGCGGGGCTTACGCATCCGGATTGCGGATCGGGGATGAGGTCCGGAGCGTCAATGGTGAAGCCGTGCAAAACTGGATGGATTTCCTGATGGCCTGCTCCCGGTTTAAAACCGTCGAGGTCGTGGTCAGCCGAAAAGGCGGAAACCTGGCCCTGACGATGCCCGGCGAGGAGTCTTTATACAAGATGGACGGTAAAAGCCTCTGCATGATCCTCTCCGCCGATGCGGGGATGAGCGCGGACCGGGCCGGACTCAAACGGGGCGACATCATCACGGGGCTGGACGGGCAGGAGATCATCAGCCGCGCCCAGTTGATCGCGCTGGTCTCGGAACGGAAGGGCAAAATGGTACCCATCACGTTCAAGCGGAATGATGTGGTGATGACTGGAATGGTGACTCCGGATTATGATGAAAGCGCCAGGCTTGTCCGCATCGGCGTGCAATTCAATCCAACTGAGGTGGATTTCGACCGGATCGTCCATCCGACGCCCATGTCCCAGATCAAGGCCCATTCCATGGCCATTTTCAAAACGCTGCAGGCCCTGACCACACCCAGCCAGTCGAAGGCGACCTCCAAGCAGGTGGGTGGCCCCCTCGCCATCCTGATCAGCTATTACTTCATCGTGAAGGCAAGCCTCATGGTGGCGGTGTTCTTCACCGGGTTCCTGAACGTCAACCTGGCCATTCTCAATGTCATGCCCATTCCGGTGTTGGATGGCGGCCACATCGTTTTCTGCCTGCTGGAAATGATATTCCGCCGGCGCGTCCCCCCCAAGGTGATCGCCGTCGCAACAAACATCTTCGCTGTTTTGCTCATCGGTGTTTTTGCGCTCCTGACGTATCGGGATGCGCTCCGCTTCACCCCCTTGGGCGGCCTCGCCAATAAATGGCTGGGAAAGCCCGCTCCCGGGGTGGAACAGGTTCAACCCACACCCGCCGGCCCGTCCGGCACGACCCCGAAATAACATGCACCCGGCCCTGTCCATCACACGCCGTCCCACACGCCAGATCCACGTCGGAGCGGTAGCGGTCGGAGGGGATGCCCCGATCAGCGTGCAGACGATGACCAAGACCGACACGCGCGATGTCGGGGCCACCGTCGCCCAGATCCGTGATATCGAGAAGGCTGGCTGCGACATCGTGCGGCTCGCCGTGGTTGACGAGGCGGCCGCGCAGGCTCTTGGCGCCATCCGTAGGGAGATCAATATCCCCCTGATCGCCGACATTCATTTCAACCACAAGCTGGCTCTGATCGCGTTGGACACCGGCATTGCCGGATTGCGAATCAATCCCGGTAATATCGGGGGACTGGACCGGGTCAGGGAGGTCGTCAAGGCCGCGGCCGGGCGCAAGGTTCCCATCCGGATTGGAGTCAACGGCGGCTCGCTGGAAAAAGATCTCCTCGAGAAATACGGTGGAGCCACGGCCGAGGCGCTGGTGGAAAGCGCCATGCGCCATGTGCGGATCCTGGAGGATGCCGGACATCCCTGGATCAAGATTTCGGTGAAGGCCTCCGATGTGCCACGCACCCTGCAAGCCTACCGGCTGCTGTCAAAGATGACCGATCACCCGCTCCATCTCGGGGTCACCGAGGCGGGGACGCTCCTGAATGGAACCATCCGGTCGAGCGTGGCGATGGGCATGCTGATCGCCGAGGGGATTGGCGATACGCTGCGGGTGTCCCTGACGGATCACCCGGTTCAGGAAATCCGGGTCGGCCTTGAACTGCTCCGGTGCTTCGGCCTGCGCCCACCCGGCGCAAGCGTGATCTCCTGTCCCACCTGCGGACGAATCCAGATTGATGTGGTCTCCCTCGCCCAACCGGTGGAATCGGCGCTGCACACCTATTACCGCGACCACCGCGCCGCACCGCATCCCTCCGAAGGGGTGTTTTTCGAGGCCGACCGGCACCAAAATGGAGTGGCGGCGCTTCAGGTAGGCGCGGATTTCCAGGACGGTCAGGTCTTCCATCACTGGAAACCCGCGAGGTTCTGCGTTCGATTTAGCTTGTTTGGTTTTCATGTTGTCTTCCTCGGTATTGTTATTGGCTCTGGCTCAGCTTTAATGGTGACGTCTGATGCTCACCACGCAGTCCACCCTCCATCCACCGCGAGGTTGTGACCCGTGACGTAGCTGCTGGCGTCGGAGGCGAGAAAAGCGATGGCGCCCTTGATTTCGAACGGTTGCCCGATCCGCCGCAGGGGTGACTTGGATTTCAAACGCCTGACCACCTTGGCCGCCGCTCCCGGTGAGGGGAATGGCCCGGGGCTGAGACAGTTCACCCGCACGCTATCCCGGGCCCAATAGACGGCGAGGTGACGAGTCAGTTGGATGACCCCACCCTTGAGCGCTTGATACGCCGCCGGGTTGGCCGGGCCGATGCCTGCATAAACGTCGGGATACGATGCGACCTGGCCATACATCGAGCCGAGCATAATGATGCTTGCCGGCGATTTGCGCTTTACCGCGTGATTGCGAACCAACCGGGCCAGCAGAAAATAACCCGTGGCGTTGGCGAGTTGTCGGGTGAACTGCCTGCCGGTGACGGTGCGCCAATCGGCGGCGAGTATCTCATGTCCGTTGTTCACCAACACATCAATGTGCCCAGATTGCTTGAGGGCGGAAGCGAAACCACGGCGGAGCGACGCATGATTCATGTGATTCAACGCTATGGATAGATGACGGCCGCCTTCTTTTCCACCCAGCGCGGCTGCCGAGCGGCGCGCGATTTCCAGTGTGCGACTGGCCACGACGACGCGGCAACCCGCCTCGGCCAGCGCGCTCGCCATCGCGACGCCGAGGTGTCCGCTCGCGCCCGTGATCAAGGCGACACGGCCTGTAAGATCGAAAAGCTGCTGGATGCTCGGCGCGGTTTCTTCAGGCATGCGCGGCCTCCCTGGTTGGAATTGTCTGCCAACTCTGTTGTTCGACGGACGCTAGAATGGCCAGGTTCACCCTCAGCGTTTGGGTCGCTTCCGCAAGTGTGCAGAGCGGCGGATTGAGTCCCGCAATTGAAGCGAGAAAGGCACCGGCTTGACGAATGAACAACGTGTCTCTCTCCAAAGACCCGACCGGTTCATCGTGCCAATCCCCGCCGGGTTCGGTCGTCCAGCGCCAGCGAGCGTTGTGGTATTCAAATCGTGCCGTGCCGCGCTCGCAAATCACCGTGAGCGTTCCCTCGTTCGGTGCTTGATGCTGGTTGAGACTGAAATCGCCCAGCACCTCGCCGTGGCGGGTGAGCACATGAACGGTGTCCTCGACATTGACCCCGTCGAGCACTTGATGCGCGGCATCAGCCACGAGGCGATCCACCGGCCCCACCAACCACTCACCCGCGTTGATGACGTGCGTGAGCGCATCCTGCACCGCGCCGCCGCCGGTGGCATGGTTGCGGTAGTAAGTCTCGCGATAAGCCGGTCGGTAAAACGGAAAGTGCTGCCCGAACGTAGCGACGATTTGAACGGGTTTGCCAAAACGTCCGCCCTGAATTGCCTCGCGCATCGCGGCCAGCGCCGGGTGCGCGCGATAAACGTAGGCCACGGCGGCGATGCGCTGGCGCTGAATGATTTCCTGTTGCAGCGCCGCGACGCCGTCGAGTTTTGTGCTGAGCGGTTTCTCGATGAGCAAATGCGCCCCGGCGCGCGCGGCGGTCAGCGCCATCGCGACGTGCAAATGGGCGGGCGTACAGATTACGACGGCATCCGGCTTCGCGGCAAGTGCGCTGTCGAAGCTGTCAAAGGATTGTGCCCC
>Ga0118677_10008869_pt1 | contig 15586 bp, 20 predicted proteins | sample AliMusrvi5mmetaG_FD_86154 | JGI IMG/M metagenome (GOLD analysis project Ga0118677, IMG submission 86154)
ATTACTACATCCTTGAAGATGCCTCAATGAGAGGAACGCCTGAGAAATGGGCGCAAAGAGCAGTTGAGATGTATCGGAAGTGGAAATGTGATCGCGTAATCGGTGAGGCTAATAACGGCGGAGATATGATCGAGGCGTTGTTAAGGCAGGTCGATGCTTCAATACCTTACAGAAAAGTTAATGCTTCTCGGGGTAAGAGAGTCCGCGCTGAACCTATATCTGCGCTCTCTGAACAGTTACGCCTTCATATGGTTGGGTCTAATTTCTCGCTATTGGAAGATCAACTTGTTACATGGGAACCAGACTCGGATTCTTCACCCGACCGAATGGATGCGATGGTGTGGGCGGTGAGTGATTTAATGAATGGCTCTAATTCGTTGAGAGCGTTGGCGGCTATGGCTGACTTCTGCCCTTCATGCCGTTTGCCGTTAGTTAAGGGGACAAAGATGTGCCCTAGATGTAAAACGGCGCAATAATCGCTAAGATTATGAAATGGCAAAAAAAACGGGGGCATCGACTGGCACAATAATTACATCGCCCAGCAAAGCTAAAAGAATCGCTAAGCGTAGGCGAGAAGAAGAAAAACTATGGCGAAGCAAGAATGGGCCAGTAACGGTTCGTAATGTAAAGGATACGCTCGAAGATTCGTGATAGTGTTTAGATGTTGAGAGAAACATTAAAATCTCTGGCGGGTTGATAGCCTCGCTCAAACAGCCGTTAGAGGGCTTATATTTTCTTTGCTTATCTAGCAAACGAGTTAAATATCGAAAATTAACAGAGCGACTGTACCGCATACTCAACACGAATCTCCTGAGTATTGAAGAAAAAACGGAGGTTGTCACATGGCGAGGTTGAGTCTTGATTGACTCCCAAATTCTTAAAAGAATGTGGTTGGCTAAGCCATATTCTGATTTTCTAATTTTAAAATATAATACCGCTATCATTACACCAGCCTGATTTACAAGGGGCATTACTAAGGGGACGACATGGGCGCATATAATCCATCGGTAAATCAGGGAATCGATTTAATCTTTACGACCACCAATACCGATGCCAATGGAGCCGCCATCAATATTACGGGCTACACGATTCGCATGGCTATCAGTAATCAAGTCACCGGAGCAGTCGTACTGACTCTAACTAATGGATCAGGAATCACCCTCACTAGTCCGACTACTGGGCTCGCTACTTATCAGATCACCGGAACGCAAACCGCTTCAATTCCGGTGGGAACTTATTACTACGGAATCAAGGCAACTTCATCCGGCGGTATTAATTACGACTGGGCGGATGGAACGATTACGATTGCTACGGCTCGCGTATGACCGTAGACAACATCACGGTTACCACCACCGTACAAAATGTAACTGTCACTAATCAGCAACCTTCGATTACTGTCTCATCCGTTGGATCGCAAGGACCGACTGGACCAGCAGGGCTCGTACCTGTATTTACTCGACAAAACGATATAAGCGTAATCACAGGTAAAGCTCGTTTCTATTTTGACTCTACGCGCATTATTTCTCAGTTGAGAGCAAGCCTCGGAACACCTGCTACTGGATCTGCGGCTCAGATTGGTGTCTATGTCAATGGGTCAAGTATTGGAACGGTATCAATTCCGGCTGGATCTAATACTGCAACAACGACTATTTCTCAAACCGTCAATTCGGGTGATTACGCTACAATTTCCATACTGAGCGTGGGATCGACTTACTCAGGTGGAGACCTAACAGTCACCCTCACGATTAACTAAGGAGCGCAGTAGTGGCAAGAATCTCGACTACAGAAGCTAACCAGGCTTTAGCGACTACCGGCTGGGGCTATGTCAGCCTTCACACTGCCGATCCTTCAACTACAGGTGCTAACGAAGTCACAGGCGGTACTTACGCTCGTGTTGCCGTTACCTGGAACGCAGCTTCTGGTGGCTCAGTAACTAACTCTTCAGCTCTTTCAATCAACCTTCCTGCCTCTACTACTGCTTCATACTTTGGCGTATGGTCAGCAAGCACTTCTGGCTCTTACTATATTGGTGGAGCGCTTTCACCTAGCGTTACAACTGGTAGCTCGGCTGGTGTCGTAACAATCGCAGCGAGCGCAATTACCGTCTCAGCTTCGTAATCTAAGGGGTCGCAATGGCAACCAACTATCCATCGAGCCTTGATTCGTTCACGAATCCAGCAGCAACCGACACTTTAAACTCGGCAACAGTTCCTCACGCTACTCAACACGACAACATCAATGATGCAGTCACAGCAATCGAGACAGCTCTTGGGGCAAGCCTTGCAAATGTTGTTCTTCCAGCACGATCTATTTCAACGACTGCTCCACTCACAGGCGGTGGCGATTTATCGGCTAACAGAACTTTGGCAGTATCGGCTGGTTCTACTTCTACTGCTGGCGTTCTTCAGCTTACAGACTCAACATCGAGTACAAGCACAACTACTGCGGCCACACCTAATGCGGTAAAGACTACTTATGATTTGGCAATTACTAACCACGGTTTGCTTCCCCCAATTTCAGGTTCTTACTACAAAACAGCTAGCAATGCTTTAGTTGCTACAGGTTTGACTGCCTTAGTAAATACAACCTACTACACGGCAATTCAATTTTCGCAAGCGGTAACTTTAGACAGAATTGCAATCGTGACATCATTTACTGGATTTGTTGGGACAGCCTCAGTCCGTCTTGGTATTTTTGCCAATTCCAACGGCAAGCCAGGAAACCTAATTCTAGATGCGGGAACTGTAGCACCTGTCGCCTCTGCTTCATCTTATGCCATCACAATAAGTCAAGTTTTATCAGCTGGAATTTATTGGGTAGCAATGAATACCATTACTGCCGCAACAACAAACAATTATTATGGAATTGCTAACGCCAACACGAACAATATAAATCTATTTGGTGGAGCATTAGGCGCAATTCCAACTACAAGCGGGCTGGCGGGTTATGTTCAAACCTATACGGCTACTTCTGGATTTGCTAATGCAAGTTCTCCGACACCCGCTCCTAACAGTTTCTTTACTTATGTAAGGGTGGTATAAATGGGAAAGCAAATCACATACGGCATCGGCGGTTATGACCCAACTAAGCCTAATAACAACATCGTGGAAGAAATCGACATTCCAGATGAGGTATCGGAGTAGATAAACAATGGCAATCTACAACGAGAGCATTGCCTACAACGCAGCAGGGATTCAATACAACCAGGGTGCTTATGTTGCTACTGGTTCAGGGTCAATCTCGATTACTGGGTCGGCAACAGCGTCACTTTCGTATGCCGTAACAGCTACAGGCTTAATTTCAATCACAGGCGCAGGATCAGACTCGCTTTCTTATCCAGTATCTGCAACTGGCGCTATCAGTATTTCGGGATCAGCAAGCGAATCGCTCTCCTTCATTACAACTTCAACAGGGCAGATAACTCTTACAGGATCAGCCTCGGTAGTGCTCAAGTTCGCCACTACAGGATCTGGCTCAATTACCCTGGCTGCGTCTAATAATGCAGACGAGGTTGATTACCCTGTAACGGCGTCAGCTTCTCTCACTTTATCTGCGATTGCGTTACGCAACCTCAGTACTACAGGATCTGGCTCGGTTACTTTATCGGCAAGCGGTACTCAAAACCTTCAATACGCAGTAACAGCTACAGCACTCCTGGGGCTTATTGCTACTGGAGTGATAGGAAAGCCTACTTATTCTGCAACAGCTAGCGGTGGACTTAACCTCAATGGCTCAGCTACTCCTGTCTTGAAATACAGCTCGACAGCTAGTGGCTCTATTGCTCTTGTCGGTACAGGTGCAGCTAGTGTCTATGCAGTCGGTTTCGTGGGCTGGGGTATATCAGTCTAAATCGGCTATCATTACACCTAGCCTGTAATACAAGGGGCATTTAAGGAGCATCACTTGGGAATCTTTGACCGCTTAGCAAAAGCAATCGTAGAAGCACAGATAGAGAAGGCTCCGAGTAATCTCCCTGCCGGTGCAGTCGTAATGTCTGAACAACAGATGAGAGATGCTAACCAGCAAAACACCTACGGGCAGCAAACCCCACTTACTCGTAATCCACTTATGGCTGGCGTTCCCTTTGGCCCTGGACTTCCGATTCAGCCTGGCGCAATCAATCCACTTCGCCCAGATGGTCGCCCTGATCCTCGCCGTTATGAATACCAAGTCGCGCAAAACATTAACATCGGAACAGAGCAGAAACTTGTTCAGTTCAAAACCCTTCGTGGAGCCGCAGAACAGATTGACATTGTTCGCCGTTGTATCGAAGTATTGAAGGCAAAGATTTCAGGGCTTGATTGGGACATCGTTATCGCTCAAGATGCTTCAGAAAAGATTATCTCTGAGATAGGTGGCGACCATGTTCGCGCCATGTCTAAAGCTCGCTCTCAATTCTCAGATGAGATTTACCGCTTGCGTACCTTTTGGGAGAACCCAGACCGCCAAAACGGATTAACCTTTGTGGACTGGATGATGATGTCCCTAGAGGAAATCCTTGTCCTAGATGCTTGGGCTATTTGGCCTCAGAGAACAGTTGGCAACGATTTATACGGCTTTCAAATCTTAGATGGCTCAACTATCAAGCCTCTCTTAGATGATCGCGGTATGCGCCCAATGTCCCCGCAGGTTGCCTTCCAACAGATTCTCTACGGCTTCCCTCGCTCTGAGTTTTCAGCAAACTCTGACGATCCAAATGCCGATGGCGAGTTCACCTCAGATGACCTTTCTTACTTCATCCGCAACCGCAGAGCTAACTCCGTTTATGGCTCATCGCCAGTAGAGCGTTGCCTACCTCTAGCTGATTTGTATTTGCGCCGCCAGCAATGGTTACGCGCTGAATACACCGATGGCGTAACCCCTGAGATGATGCTTACCTCAGATGCCGATTTTGGTAATGACCCACTTGTAATGAAGCAGTACGAAAACATTATTAACGACAACCTCGCTGGACAGACCGAACAACGCAAACGCGCTCTTATCTTGCCATCGGGTCTAAAGCCTCAGTTCTACGAAGGCTATGGAGAGAAGTTTAAGTCAGCCCTAGATGAATACCTCATCACCTCAATCACGGGTCACTTTGGCGTATTGCCTACTGAAATCGGATTCAGTCAAAAAGGTGGACTGGGTGCTTCCGGTCATCAAGCGGGAGAAGCCGATGCCGCGCAAAACATCGGTGTCGCGCCTCTTGCAAGCTGGATTTCTAAGATGCTCACTAACATCTCTTATACCTATTTAGGTATGCCACGCGAGTTAGAGTTTAAGTTCATGATTTCTGAAATCCGCGACAACGAAGATGCCGCTAAAAAGTCAGACCTAGAATTACGCGGTGGCACTAAGACAATTAACGAACGCCGTTCAGAGCTAGGACTTCCCCTCTTAGATACTCCAGCCGCAGACCAGCCAATCCTTGTCGCTGGTAATGGCGTGTTCCTCTTTAGCCCAGAGGGAATCGTAAACGCTGCCGCGCCTACTCCTGGCGTTGAAAATGTTCAAGATGAAGTTGATCCAATGGCACCGACAAAGCCAAATCCTGACGATGGAACCAAGCCAGATGAAAAGACTAACCCAGTAGAGAAGCCCGACTTTGAGAAGGCTGGAGTTCCATCTATTGCTGAAGCCGATATTGCTCTCAGTCGCTTAAATGTTTTACCTAACCCCTCTGGAGATGCTGTTGAAGGCGATATTGACCCAGATGATTTTGTTGAGTCGCCCTGGACAGCCGTTCCTCAGTTAGTTATTGACCCCGCTGTTTGGCAAAAGGCCGAGTTGAAGTTAGTCGATGTCGCCACCCTTCAGGGGACAGATACAGTCCTAAGCCGTGAAAAGGTAGCCGACAGAATCAAGACAATGGGGCAATCACTCAAGCCTTATCGCAATTTCCCTCTCGTTTATGACGATGGAGAAAAGCAAACAATCATTGACGGGCATCACAGGCTCTTGGCAATGTGGTTACTTGGCATGGATCAAGTTCCGGTCTGGCTAGGAACACCCGACATGGCAAAAGAATCAAGCCTAGAGGTCAAAGCCTTTATGAAATGGGCTAGTAAGGGAAAACGCGCTCGCCAATTTGAGTTCAAAGCCCTAGACCCAATCGTGGGAGATGCGCTAAATCGTTGTTACTTTGATGGCGATACCGACACCATGAAATCTTTGGCTAAGGCTTATCTGACATGACTCTAGGAGTTCATCAAGTCGATGGACAAATAGCCTCAAGGTCGGCAGTAAAGATAAGAGCCGCGCTGAAACGAAGTATTGATGGCGGTCAGGTTGTCAAAGATTACCTACTGACCCACCCAACTGTTTCAGAGTTCATCTCGCAAGACCGCGCAAGGGCTAGGGCGTGGGCGATGCACAATGTCAGCCTAGACTTCACCGCTTTGGAGTCAGCCCTGCGCCAGCATTACGCCGAGATGTATGTGACGGGGATTGTTTCTACTTATGAAGCGTTCGGTAAAGCACAGCGATCCAAAAAGGCAACAAAAGCCCCACCGCATAACTGGAACCCTGGCGACTTCGCATTACAGGCACTTGAACACGCTTTTAATTGGGACACATGGAAGCCTGGCAACTCTGCCGCTGAAGCATTACTCAGACCTCCTGGTGGATTAGAGAAATTGCTTGGCGACATAAAGATTAAGTCCCTAGACATGAAGAAAAGCAGTTACGACTTACTCGGCAATCAGTTAGCAGATGGCTTTGCCGTAGGCGCAAGCCCTACAAGGTTGGCTTCAATGATTGAGGACTCGCTTTCCACCCCTGAGCGTTCTTTAATGATTGCTCTTACCGAAGGTTCAAGAGCCGCTAATCAGGCAAGCGCAGACTCTTATGCCGCGTTAGGTGTTGAGCAAATCGAGTGGGTAGCCGTTGATCCTTGCGATGAGTGCGACATTGACGGGGAAGTAGTTGATGTGGATGCGGAGTTCTCTAATGGTTACTCAGCTGACGAGTTACCCGTTCACCCAAACTGTCGATGCGGAACAATGCCGGCTCCAGTTGATTACGAAAACTTTGACTACTCAGCCGCACTTGACAATGCTCTAAACGCAACAGATTAGCAAAACCGATACAATTTAACGATAATCCGAAAGAAGGAAATCAATGGCTCTTATCCACTCAAATATCACGGTTGGTACAAATCCGACTCCGCTAGTCACACTACCTAATGGTGTTGGTTATGTAGCGGTTCAAATTCAAAACCGCGATAGCGTTGCAATCTATGTTGGCGATTCTGCCGTCACAGCAGCATCAGGCGCAAATGGTGGTCACACAGTTGCTGCTACAACAGGTTCACTCCAAATTTGGATGCACGGTAACGAAACTATTTATGCAGTATCCGCCGCCGGAACTTCTACCGGAGCCGTCTCAGTTATCTATTCAGCATAAGGAGCAATAATGGATTTCGCTAATTCCTATGCCGCAATTGTAAAACAAGAAAAGCAAGAGGATGGCTCACTTCTCGTTTACGGCAAAGCGACAGATGATTCACTAGATATTGACCAGCAAATCTGCGATGACACTTGGCTCTCATCGGCAATGCCTGAGTGGTTTAAGTCCGGTGGAAACATCCGTGAGCAACACTCTTCAATCGCTGCTGGTGTAGCTAAGGAATACGAAGCAAAGAGCGATGGACATTACATCTCAGTTCTCGTTGTTGATCCAATCTCAGTCAAGAAGGTTGAGTCTGGAGTCCTCAAAGGTTTCTCAATCGGTATCAAAGCCCCAAGAGTTGTACGCGACCAGAAAGCCGCTAACGGCAGAATAATTGATGGTCAAATTGTCGAGGTTTCCCTCGTAGATCGCCCTGCTAACCCGAACGCCAAACTCATGCTCGCTAAGTCAGTCGAGGGAGAAACATCTCTCGTCAAAGTCGAGGAATACACAGAAAAGGATAAGTCTATGCTCGCAGAGGTTATTAAAGAATTACACGCTGACTCGGCTAAGTTCGATCAGGCTTCTTATGATGCGGCTCGTAAGGGAATCGCTCAACTGATTATTTCAGAAGCGCAAGAAGTTGCCGATACCGACTCGGATGAGCGCGATGACATCGACACCCTTCTCTCAGCTCTAAAACACCTTTTCAACTTCCGCGATGGCGAATTAGATGAGGATTCAGATGCCGCGCTTTCAACAGATGGCGCACTTCTCAATCTCTCAGCAACTCCAGACCACGCTAAGTGCCTAGAGTGCGGATGTGGCGATGTTGCTAACGCTCATGGAAAGACTCAAGTAGTTATCCCTGGACAACAACCAACCCATGAGGTCGCCAATGTTTCAACAGCGGCAATCATCACTCCAGAACAAGGCGCAGGAAGCCTAAAGTCTGCCGAAGGTGAAGAAGCCCCTAAGACAGATGAAGTACCTGCCGAAGAAATCAAGGCAGATGAGGTAGTTGAGGCTACTGAAACCCCAGAGATTCTTGATGAGAAGTCGGTAACGGCTATCATCGAGAAAGCAGTAAAGAGTGCTACCGATAGTGTCAAGGCTGAGATCGCAGAACTTCAAGCAGCAACTAAGGCTGCTGAGGAGAAGGCGGTGGCTCTTGAATCGGAACTCGTAATTGCGAAGTCAGCAGTAGCACCAACAGGCCCTAAGCGGACTGGTCGTGTTGCCGTAACTGACACAAACGAACTCCTAATCAAAGCCGCTGAATATCGCCTCAAGGCAGCAGCGACCACAGACCCTATCCTCGCAAAAGGTTACAAGGCATTAGAGAAGGAATATCTCTCTAAGTCTGGTACACCTTCAGAGGAATAACCCGAAAGGAAATAAATTGGCACTTCAAGCACCTAAAGCTAGTGACCTCTTTGGTGATGATGTTTCACCTAAGAAGGCCGCCAAGCTCATGGATGAGTTTCAGGGCGAACTAAATAAGTCCTTTGCTCTCCCAAATTCAAGCGGATTGACACCTGCAACTGATACAACTGCTGCTCTTGAACAACTCGCAGCAACTAAGTCACTTGCTCCAGATGCTCTTGCTGGACTGAACAACGCTATTGCGGCTCAACGCCTCGCAATGCAGGATGTTCAAAAGGACATCACTCTCACATCCCCACTCTCAACTTCTTTCGCAGCCTTCGACCTCGAAGCACCTGCAAAGCTCTTGACACCTCGCCCAACACCACTTCGTAACCGTATCCCTCGCAAGAAGGGCGTTGGTACTTCTCACCGTATCAAGCGCATCACCGGATACACAGGTACAGGCACAGGTGGACAAGGACAGATTTGGCCTGGTATCACCGAAACAACAACCACCGCTTTTGGTTCAATCAACTACGAGCGCGGTTCAAAGATCAGCTACACCTCAGATGACATCATCTTGCCTTACAACTCATACAGCCTCTCAGATAGCGTTTCTTTCGATGCTAACTTCTCAGGTCTTGGGTATCAGGATCTCCGTCAGCTCTCAAGCACATCTACTCTCTACGCAACAATGTTGATGGAAGAGCGCATGATGCTTATGGCTCGCGGAACTGCTTCAGGTTACGCTGGCGCACTTAACGCTGGTGCAGCACCAACACTTCCAACCGTTGCTGGCGCAACTGCCGCTGGTTCGGTCACCGCTATTACAGCAACAACTTACTATGTCTACTACACCGCTGACGCTGGTATCTCTTCAACTGGTTTCGGTGAGTCAATCATCTCCGCAGTCGGTTCAGCAACTACCACATCAGGTCAGATGCTTACAGTTACAATCCCATCTGCTATCACAGGTGCGCTTGGCTACAACATCTATGTCGGCACAACAACTGGTGCTGCTAACGCTAAGTATCAAGGTCGCACAACTTCCTTGACATTTAACCTCGGTGGTTCAGGAACTCCAGTAACAGGAAACCAAGCCCCATTGACAACAACAGGTGCAGTTGCTACCCGCGCTGCTGCTGATACCTCTGCTTATGCAACAGGTTACGATGGAATCTTGACAACTGTTCTCGGCGCAAACACCGGATACAACAACTACATCGGCTCTACCTTCAGCAATACAAACCCTGGCACAGAGTTCCAGACAGTATTCGCTAACCTCTACAACTCAGTAAAGGCTGATCCAGATGAGATTCTGCTTAACGGTTCAGACCGCAAGCAACTTTCAGATGCAATCAAGGGTGGCGCAAACGCTAACTACCGCTTGCAGATTTCACAAGATGAAACCTCAGGCGTTACCTATGGTTCAGTTGTAAACGGAATCGTAAACGAAACAACAGGAAAGTCTTTGGCACTTACAGTTCATCCTTGGTTGCCACAGGGCGTTGCTCCAGTTCTTTCTTACACGCTTCCAATCCCTGACACAGAGGTTTCTGATGTTTGGTCTAACTATCTCGTACAGGATTACATGGGCATCCAATGGCCAGTAACTCAGTTCGCGTATGAGTTCAGCACCTACTTCCGTGGAACATTCTTCTGCTCCGCTCCTGCTTGGAATGGCGTAGTTTCAGGAATCACCGCCGCTTAGTCGGTTCAGTAATAACGGGGAGAGGGTCTTTCGAGGCTCTCTCCCTCTTTAATAGAGGGGCAAATGATGGGTAGATTAGTACCGAGAGATGGTTTCGCTAGAGAAGTTGAAATCAAAAGGCAATCGGGTTCTAAGGTTTTACGCGCAGACAAATCAGGTTTATACCGCGCAGAAAATCCTCAAGACATAAAAGCATTGAAGGCTGAAGGTTTCACAGAAAGCAATCTCGCATTACATACAACAGGCGATAATGAGCGAGGGTACACTTGTACCGAGTGCGGATTTGGTAGCTGGTTTAAGTTGTGTTCGCGGTGTGGACACGATCAAGCAAGTCCTAAAACAGACGGAGATTAAAAATGGTTTCAGCGGTATCGCCAATCACTCAATTTCAATCAGGTTCTTATCTGACAATCGCTGAATACAAGAACGCTCCGACAGCGATTGATTACAACAATTTGGTGGTTGGCGGTACTTCTGCTCAACAAGATGCGGAACTGGCTTCCGTAATCCAACGCGCTTCCTCATGGATTGACATTTATGTAAACCAACCTCTTATCGCTCAAAACTTTCAAGAGCAATCGCGCACACGCATTACGCAAGAGGGCTTTATGGTTATCTCGCCAGACTATAACAATGTCGTGGCACTCAACTCCCTTTCTTATGGCGTAGTTCCAACCAACATGACTACAGTTAGCGATGGCGCACTTCAGTCTTGCTGGTTTGAGAAGTCGCAGATCATCTACCCAATGAGCCAAATCGGACTCAGTTATAGCTCGCAAGGCCCACTTTCTTTTGGCTTTCCACCATCTACGCGTTCTAAGATTTACGCTGCTTATAACTACTGCGCCGGATACTGTAACGGACTGATTTCAACCGCTACGGCAGGTCAATCTTCATTTACCATGATCGACCCGATTGGGCTGACTGCCGGAACTGTTGTTACGATCTATGACGGGCAATATACCGAGCAGGTTGTGGTTTCGCCTTCTTATATTTATGGATCGAGTACTGTGGCTATTACTGGCGCTCTTAAATACGCTCACGCTTCCGGTGTAGCGGTGGGAAATATGCCACAGGCGGTTAAAGAGGCGGCAATCTTGGCTACAACTGACTTCCTCAAGGTGCGCGGAGATAACTCTCTGACAATGGCAGTAACCACACGCGCCTCTAGTGGCCCAAGTGTTCAATCTATTATTGGATCAGACTTAGCCCTTGCCAAAGAACTTCTTGCCCCATTCCGAAGGATGCGTTAATGGCAGCAGGTCGCGCCAATCTCCGTTCCACGCTTTATTCCTACCTCACCGGCGCGGCTATCCCCACCCTCAATCAAATATTCACATCCTTTCCAAAACGCATCAATTTTCAAGTAAACGCAACGGCGGGACAGATGAGCCGTTCTGCTTGCGTAATCTTTATTCAGAGCGAGCGCGAAACCCGTTTAGCAATCGGTGGTGCAACTGGTGGATGGAAGCGCGTTGATTACACCGTTGTCTTACAAGTCTTTCATCATTCTTTACAAAACAACGCCGAAGATGCTATGTCGGATTTTGATACACTAGTGGATAACATCAAGGGAACGCTCAGGGCTAGTCACAATTTCGGTGATTCATCGCAAGTTAATGTCTGGCAAGGCGCAGAACCGGCGATTGATTGTCTATATGGGGAGCCAGTTACTTCTGACAACGGAGCAACTGAAACCTTTGCAGAGATTCGATTCGATGTAACCCAAATGATTCAGGCTTAGGAGAGCAATGGCAACCTATCAATACAATGGCGATGAAGTGAAGGAGTTTCCTACGCTCGGTCTAACCATTAAGCCAGGCGACACTTTCGACTCGCAAGACGAAATTATTTCTGCCGATGTAACTCTCGCTTCTGCACCAAAGAAAACACCAACCCCGTCAGCCGCGCCTGACACAACGCAAGGAGCGTGAGTAAGTGGCACTACAAAATACCCACCGTTCGTATGTAGGCATTGCTAAAGAAACAACAAAAGGAACAGCGGTCACAACACCTACCGCGTACATTCCCATTACATCCTCCAGCCTCAAGCCTCAAGATGTATTTACACCTCTCTATGACGAGGGCTTGCGTGGATCGCTCGTAAAGAACTACGCATACCTACAAGGTCGCGTTCACTCAACCTTTGATTTCGGTGGAGCTGTATTTGCCGATACCGTTATCTATCCTCTTGCCGGAGTTCTCGGTGAAGATGTGGTTTCAGGATCAGCCCCTTATGTTCACACCCTCTCTCTAAAGAACTCAGCGACTTCTGGCGCAGATGCACAGCCTTCTGCCTATACCTTGCTTGATTTCTATGGCGCGGGCGTTCGTTCATGGACAGGACATCAGTTCAGCGATTTCTCTCTCAAATGGAACGCAGATGGACTCCTCGAATATGACGCGAAATCAACAGGCTGGCAGTCAGCCACAGCTTCAACTCCAACCCCATCTTTCTCAACAGTTCTCCCAAGCGTTGTATGGACTGGAACAGTTAGCGTTGCTGGAACGACAATCTCCGTTAATACAGACGGAAACATTGATCTAAAGCGACCAGTAACCCCCGTTTATGGAATCTCAAATGTGCAGACTCCGTACCAAGTGTTCCTCGGTGCGCTAGAGGTTACCGGTAAGGCTACTTTCCTCATGGAAAATGACACACAACTTACCAACTACCTATCAAACACCCAACCTGCTCTCGTCTTTAACTGGACTACGGGAACAGGTGCGACTCAAACCTCAATCCAAGCAACAATGACAAAGGGCGCATACACACTCGCCGTCATTGAACGCTCTAAGGATTTTGTCGAAGTCCTTGTTGATTTCAACGCACAAGGAAACCTGACCGATTCTGGGTCTGTCGGATACTCCCCTATTAAGTGGGTTATCAAGAACGCAGTAACCACTTCAGTCGCTTAACCCATAGACCGCAATGGGGGTTGATTTGCCCGCCTTCGTGAATCCCCCCATTGCCTATCTTTGCTAAGATAATCAGAAGGCACACTTACTAGGAGGCATTATGGCAAAATTAACACTCCCATCGGGCGCAACAGTTACCCTCAAAGACCCAAGCACATTGAAAGTTAAAGACCGCAATCGGATTATGAAAGCCGGTGATGGTGGGTCAGCAGCAGAACGCGGAATTGCTATCAGCAACGCGCTCATTGCCGCAATCATCGAGGATTGGTCATACGATCTTCTAATCCCTTCAGTTAAAGAGGATTCAATCGAGGAGTTACCAATTCCCGATTATTCTCTGCTCGTTAAAGAAACTGAAAACTACATCAAGGCGATATTCCCTGAACTTCAAGACACAGACCTCAACCGCCTAAATCCTGATAGCCCTTTAGAAAGTTAGAAAGACTCAAAAGTTTATTTCAAGGGTTCCAAAGAAATGCAGACTTTGATTATCCAGATGAGGAATGGTTTTACTTTAGATTTGCGGACAAGTTTGGTTGGACTCCCGACCAAGTAGATAATTTGCCAGCAGTTCGGGCTGAATGGTTGTTAGCGATTGCCGATACCATTGAGCAAGTGAAAATTGAAAAGATGGAGAGCTAGTGAGCGACAACCTGCCTGAAGTCTTAGCAGCTTTGAAGGCATGGCAAAATCGCATGGATAAGGCTAGTGGTTTAGCCGCTAGGGAAATCTCTATTGCTCTCTGGACTGATGCCCGCAAGATTGCCAGCGAAACCCCTAATCCACCTATTCAGAAAAACAGCAAACTTCGGCACAACCCTCACATCGGCCCTAGAGATGGAGAAGGCCCAAACATCGCAACGGGCACTCTCTTTGGAAAAATTATTGCCAAGCCAGTTAGCCATAGGGGATTTGGCGTTTATGTCGCAAGCGTTGAATCTGGAGCTGAATACGCTAGAGCAGTAGAGCAAGGCTCATCTAATTGGAATGGGGTAAAATACCCATATATGACTCCTGCGCGTGAAAATCTCATTGCAACGGGTAAAGCGCAGACGATTGCAGCAGGATTTCTAAGAGCAGCGATGGGGGTTTAGAGTGGCAGGTGATATTCCTCCATTAAATATTGACATCCAGGTTGCTCTCGGCAATCTTACAAGCGCAGTAGATAAAGCAACCTCCGAACTTGGAAAAGTTGGCAACGCCGCTAAGGATCAAGAAGGCAAGTTTAGTTCGCTTAAATCTACAATGGGCGGCGTATTTGCTGGAAACCTTCTTACTCAGGGGTTAGGCGGTCTCGAGTCAGGGCTAAAGGGAGTTATTGACGCCGCATCGCAAGCGCAAACTACAACCGTTGCCCTAGCAACTGCGATGAATAACGCCAAAGTGAATACAGAGGCTAATAGAGGGGCTGTAGAAAAGTCCGTTGCTTCTATGGAGAACTTAGCCTTTACGGGCAACGATGCTCGGGGCGCGATGATGACACTCGTTACGGCTACGGGGTCTGTCTCAAAATCAACTCAACTAATGAGCGAAGCAGCAAACTTGGCTCGCGCTCAGCATGAATCATTAGGAGCCGCATCGGAAACTCTTGCGAAGGCGCTAACGGGAAAACTAGGCGGAGCGTTTAAGACATACGGGATTACCCTAGATACAACCCTGCCTAAAAACCAAGCAATAACCAAAGCCTTAAACGAATTAAATGAAAAAATTAAAAACCAAGCGGCTGCTTACCTTGAAACTTACGCTGGCAAAATGGAATTATTAAAAACAAAAATGGAGAATGCAAAGGAAACCATAGGCGGCGCGTTAATCCCAATTCTGACTAACTTGACCAGTGTATTTGCTGGAGTTCTTGATGTCATAAAACCAATCCTTCCCGAACTTACGATTCTTGCGGTGACTATTGGCGCTGTGGTCCTTGCGGTAAAGGCATGGGAAGAGGCGCAAAAAATTCTGGACATTGTTCTTGATGCAAACCCAGTAATGAAAGTGGTTGCCGCAGTTACCGCTCTCATAGCAGTTTTCGTCGTGGCATGGAACCACAGCAAGACTTTCCGCGACATTGTGGTGGATGTAATGAAAGCGGTTGTCGAAGCGATCGGTTGGGTTATTGGCGCGCTTGGCGATTTAGTAACAGCCTTTATTAAAATCGAGTCGGGGCCTCTCAAGTTATTCCTCGGAGCGTTATCTCACCTGCCGTTCGTAGGTGGCGGGGCT
>Ga0118677_10009158_pt1 | contig 15585 bp, 9 predicted proteins | sample AliMusrvi5mmetaG_FD_86154 | JGI IMG/M metagenome (GOLD analysis project Ga0118677, IMG submission 86154)
CGATAAGAACGATAACCCGGTGATCGCCTACACGCGGGTGCCAGAGGCAACCGATCACCGCTACCATTACGCTCGGTGGGACGGCAAGCAATGGCTGGACACCGAACTCTGCAAGGGTGGCAAGTGGTTTCCGCAGACGCCGGTCGGCAAAAGAGAAACCCAACCCTACTACTCCAGCGGACTATCACTGGATCATTCCGACCCGAACGTGGTTTATCTCTCCCGGCCCGTGAATAACGTGCGCGAAATCGAACGATGGGTCACCGCCGATGCAGGCAAGACCTGGAAGTCCGAAGCCGTCACTGCCCACTCAAAATATGACAATGTCCGTCCCGTTGTGGTGCGCAATCACGCGCCGGACGGCCCCTCCCTTCTTTGGATGAACCTCGACGGCCGTTACGTGGGGTACAAGGATTACCGCACCTCGATCAGGATGGACCGCCCGGCGAAGATCATTGTGAGCACCCCCGCCGCTCCGGTGGCTACGCCGTCGAGCACCCCCATCGCTCCTGTGGCCTCGCCAGCGAGCACCCCTCCACCGGTTCCTGCTGGCCCCCCGTTGAGCGCTGCGATTGCGCCAGCAGCGGTTTTGACAGCGATGGAGCGCGTGGCCGACTGGCAACTGGCTCATCCATCGAAATGGAAGCCGACTGACTGGACGCAGGGTGCCGGCTATGCCGGGGTGATGGCGCTGGCGGGTATTTCCAAAGACTCGAAATACCGGGATGCCATGCTGGCGATGGCCCGGAGCAACGGTTGGAAACCCGGCCCGAATAAATACCACGCCGACGACCACTGCGTCGGGCAGACCTATGTGGAGCTTTACCTGCTCCAGCGTGATCCGGCGATGATTGCGCCGCTGCGTGAACGGTTCGATTTCATTCTGGCCAATCAACCCGTGAGCACGAATCTGAATTTTCGACAAAAGGGTTCCCAACAACGTTGGTCATGGTGTGATGCCTTATTCATGGCCCCTCCGGCGTGGGTGCGGCTTCACGCAGCCACCGGTGAGGCGAAGTATCTCGATTATGCCGTACAGGAATGGTGGCGCACCACGGATTATCTTTACGACCAGGATGAGCATCTGTACTTCCGCGACAGCTCTTACTTCACCAAACGGGAAGCCAACGGGAAGAAAGTCTTCTGGGGTCGCGGCAACGGTTGGGTAATGGGCGGACTGGTACGGGTGCTCCAATACCTACCCAAAAATCATCCCGACCGTCCCCGCTTCGAACAACTGTTCAAGGAGATGTCGGCAAAAATCCTGACCTGCCAGCAACCCGACGGGCTCTGGCGCGCGAGCCTGCTCGACCCTGGCAAATTTCCGCTCAAGGAAACCAGCGGTTCCGGTTTCTACACCTATGCCCTGGCGTGGGGTGTGAATCAAGGACTGCTTGACCGCGCGCAGTTTGAACCTGCCGTACGCAAAGGGTGGGCGGCGCTGGTTGAGTGCGTGGCGGCCGATGGCAAGCTGGTGCACGTCCAGCCGATCGGTGAATCCCCGAATAAATTCAAAGACGACTCCACCGAGATTTACGGCGTTGGCGCATTCCTGCTGGCTGGGAGTGAAGTTTACCGGATGTAATGAATACGATAAAGGAAGGAAAGATAGGCATGAAATTATGCGAAGTCCGTATTGTTGCCATACTTATGGTATTGGGTGCGGCTCTGGTTTCTCCGGTTACGGCGGAACGGGCGACGAACGTTGTTGAAAATCAACTTCCCAAACCTGCACTGATCCCTGCGGCGGAAGAGTATGCCGCCGTGACGGGGGATGGAGCCTGGTGCTGGTTTTCCGAGCCGCGCGCCTTACAGGTGAATGGCAAGACCTATACGGGGTGGGTCACCACCGATGGATCGGTCCAGGTCGGGGAGCTGGATGGCTCCAATCGGCCGGCCAAGATTTTTACGTTGCATGAGAAATTCGAGCGGGATGATCATGATAATCCCGCCTTCCTGGCTTTGCCGGATGGCCGGATCCAAGCCTACTATGCCTATCATGGCGGGGGTGATCTCGTGATGCGAATGACGGAGAAACCCGGGGATATTTCGGCCTGGACTCCGGGACGGATGCTGGGGATGTGTGGAGAGGGAAAAAAGAGGGGCGTTACCTATGCGAACCCGGTCCGGTTGAGTTCCGAAAATAACCGGCTCTATGTGTTTTCACGGGCCGTGAGCTGGTCGCCGACGGTGATGTTTTCCGACGATCTGGGACAGAGCTGGTCCAAACCACAGACGGTGATCCCGGGACTCAAGGGGGGGCGTCCCTATGCCCGTTACTGGGATGATGGAAAGGGACGGATTGATATCCTGTTTACCGATGCCCATCCGGGGGGTGATGCCCATCCGGAATTAGGGGCGAAAAACCGGGTTCATTTTGTGCGCTATGAAAAAGGGGCGTTCTGGAAGGCGGATGGCACCAAGATCGGGACGCTCGAAACGCTGCCGCTGGATATCGAAAAAGCGGACGTGGTTTACGATGCCTCTGCCGGGCGTGGCTGGATTTGGGATGTGACCGAAGACGCGGCGGGCAATCCGGCGGTGGTGTATACACGGATGCCGGGCGACACCAAGGAAACCATGGGACTCGATCACCGGTATCACTATGCGCGCTGGGATGGCAAGCAGTGGGTGGATCATGAAATCGCCAGGGTCGGGAGATGGTTCCCGCAGACGCGAAAAGGCGAAATCGAATCGCAAAAGTTTTATTCACCGGGAATCTCCCTGGATAAAAATAACGCCAACCTGGTCTATTATTCGGGCCGGGTCGGGAATCGGCTGGAAATAGTCCGTGCGCTCACGGCTGACGGGGGGCAAAGCTGGGATAAGGTTCAACTGACCCGTGACTCCTTTAACGACAATGTCCGTCCGATCACGGTCAGGAATGCCACGGCGACCTCGCCGGGCGTGATGTGGTTGAATCTGCGCTATTATTACCAATACGTTGATTATGATGTGTCGATTCGCATGGATCGTCCGGCGATCAAGCCCCGTATCTCCGGGGACCTGACCCAGGCGGCCATTCTCGAAACGGCGCATGCGGCGGCGGACTGGCAGCTTGATCATCCCACCAGGAAGGCACTGAGGACTGCCTGGGAGAATGGTGCGTTTTATAACGGCGCAATGGCCCTGAGCCAGCTTCCCGGCGGCAAACAATATGAGGATGCGATGTTGCGCATGGGGTTGTTGAACCGCTGGAAGATCAAAAATACCCATTGGGCTGCCAACGACCATTGTGTCGGGACGGCTTACTGCGAACTCTATTTTAAATACAAGCAGGAGGTCATGATCAAGGATTTGCGGAAGCAATTTGATGGCATCCTCAACATGCCCCCGAAGGTGATGGATATGCTGAAACCGGGAGGTGAGTGGCGATGGTCCTGGTGCGATGCGTTGTTCATGGCGCCCCCGACTTGGATTCGTATGTATACGGCCACTCAGGATAAAAAATACCTGGAGTATATGAACAGCGAATGGTGGGCCGCAACGGAGCACCTGTATGACCAGGAAGAGCATCTGTTCTTCCGTGACAGTTCCTACCTATGGAAGGGTAAGGAACACCCCAAGAAGGAAGCGAATGGGAAAAAAGTCTTCTGGGGGCGTGGCAATGGTTGGGTATACGCTGGCCTGGCGCTTACACTGCCGTATTTCCCGAAGGATCATCCGGATTACCCGCGCTATGTAACCCTGTTCAAGGATATGTCCGCCAAGGTGTTGCAATGCCAGCATCCTGACGGGCTCTGGGGGGTGAGCCTGCTTGATCCCGCAACTTTTCCGGTGAAGGAGACGAGCGGGTCCGGGTTTTATTGCTACGGTCTGGCCTGGGGGATCAATAACGGGTTTTTGGATCGGGCGACTTATGAGCCGGCTTTGAGAAAGAGCTGGACCGCGCTGGTGGGTTGTGTGGAGCCCAGTGGCAGGATCGCATATGTCCAGCAGGTCGGGCAGGAGCCGACTAAGATTTCGTCCCAGGGTACAGAGGTTTACGGAGCAGGCGCCTTCATCATGGCCGCTGCTGAAATGTATAAGGTGACTCAATGAAGACCAACACTCTCATTTTAGGCGCGCTCGTGTTGGGCGCCGGGGCCGGACTTGCTGTAAAATGCGACGCCTCCCTCAAGAATGTAATTTCCAATGAATCACCCCACGTTGCCGTCTCGCCCAAGGTCGCCAGGGACCTGGATGAGTTCGATTTCCTCAAAATACAACTCTCCTCTTGCAGGAAATGGGATAGTCCCCGTCTTCAGCGGGAAGCCCTCCGGCCCGAAGCCACGTTATTGAAGACGGACGCGAGCCCCATTGATGTTGTCTTGCGGCGTACCCGAGCCTTGCTGGCCGATCTTCAGTGCAAGAGCCCCGCGCCGGATCTAAAGAAAGAGGCGGCCGCCCTGGAGGCACTGAGTCCCGCTGTGGAGGCCCTGCGCGGCAAATTCTTTGCCAAGGAGGCGGATAGCCGCAGGGTTTTCGATCAAATCGTCGCTCTGCGCCGGAAGATCGCGTTCAAGAACCCGCTGCTGGATTTTGATAAGATCGTGTTTCTCAAGCACAACATGCAGGCGCGCGGGGCCTTTCACATGGTGGACCAATACCTCGGGTTCAACCAGAAGAAGGCAGGAGGGGTGTTTGTGCTCGAAAATCCCTTTGACGAGCATCCCCGGGTCAAGGACTTGCTGGCGGAGTCACCGGTAGCCAAGGGCCGCCTGGAGGGGCGCTTACTCACTGACCAGGGCTCCTTTATCAGCCTGGACCTCGATTACGACGCCAAGACACTCCTCTTTGCGTTTTCCGAGGCGGAGTATAGTGTTCCCCCCGGTGCCTCGTTTTCCAACCAGCATGTCACCGAAGCGGAGCTCTCTAAGTACGGTTCCTGCAAGCATTATTATTTCCGCCCAGAAAGCGTATTCCATCTTTTCAAGGTGGATGCCGATGGCAAAAACCTGCTCCAGCTCACCGATTGCATTTACAACGACTATGACCCGTGTTTCCTGCCCAATGGACGGATTGTCTTCATTTCGGAACGCTCGGGGGGCAACGAGCGCTGCGGGAGTAGGCCGCTGCCCAGCGCGACCCTGAATGCCATGATGGCCGACGGCAGCGACGTGATCCAGTTGAGTTGGCACGATACCAACGAGTGGCAACCCAGCATCGATAATAACGGCATGATCGCCTATACCCGCTGGGATTACGTGGATCGCGATAGTGATGTGGCCCATCACCTCTGGCTCTGCTACCCCGATGGGCGCGACCCCCGCAGTTTCGGAGGGAACTATCCTGACAAGCGCGAATCCCGCCCCTGGATGGAGATGTCCCTGCGCGCCATTCCCGGTTCCCACAAATACATCGGTACGGCGGCACCCCACCATGGAAACGCCTACGGGTCTCTGATCATGATTGACTTGCGCGAAAAGGACGACCGGGAGATGTCGCAAATCCGTAGGGTCACCCCAGACTTCCCGTTCCCCGAGGCCGAATCCGCCCCGGGGGTTTCCAAGGCAAGAGGCTGGGGCTCATCGGGAAGCATGGCTTTTGGCACGCCCTGGCCGCTCAGCGAGGATTATTACCTCTGCGTCTATTCCCCGCAGAGCCGCAACCATGGGATCTACCTGGCGGATAGTTTCGGCAACCGGGAACTGCTTTACCGCGATCCTAATATCGCCTGCCTGGATCCGATTCCCTTCCGGCCCCGCCCGCGACCGCCTGTCATTCCGGCCGCAACGATCCAGGCAAAGGCTGAACGCGAGACCGCTCAAACTCCCGGACAAGCCCGGATGGCGTTGGGGACCGTGGCGGTGATGAATGTCTACGAGGGCGAATTCCCGCTGTCCAAGGGGACACAAATCAAGGAGTTACGCGTGGTCAACGTCTTTCCGAAAGACAACACGTTCATCGATCAGCCGCGTATCGGCGTCGCGGCCCAATCTCTTGCCCGGGGTGTACTGGGAACGGCTCCCGTGGAGGAGGATGGCAGTGTTTATTTCAATATGCCCACTGGCGTAGGGGTCTATTTTCAATTGCTCGACGAAAAGGGGGTGGCGGTGCAAACGATGAGGTCGGACACCTACCTGCATCCCGGGGAGCGGATGACCTGCATCGGCTGCCACGAGGACAAGCACACGGCCTTGAATTCCTCTGCCGGCGAAGTCCTAAAAGCTTTTCGGAGGGCTCCCACCACCCTCAAGCCCGAAGCCGAGGGGAGCTATCCGCTGACTTTCCCCCGTCTGGTTCAGCCGGTGCTGAATGCCAAGTGCGTCCAGTGCCACGACAAGAAGGCGCCAAAACTAAGTCTCCACGGGGACCGGTTTGTCAAGAACGGCTCCTCGGAGGCGTTTGTTACCTTAAGCAAGTTTGCATGGGGAATGAGCGGAGGAAATGGAACCGCCCTCAAAGAGCGCCAATACTCGTTGCCCGGTAAGGTGGGGGCCCAAGCCTCCAAACTCTACCCGATGCTTCTTGCCGGCCATCACAGCGTGAAACTCACCCCCGCGGAAATGCGGCGCATCACGCTCTGGCTTGATTGCAACAGCAACTTCTACGGGGCTTACTCGGAGCCGGAGCTGCAGGCTAAAGGCGAAATCGTTGCGCCCAAATTTGGAATCCCGGCTTGGACGAACTTTGAAACACTGAAACACTGAAAGAAACACTGAAAGACTCAAATACTATGCTCATGGGAACTCATAGAACGCTAGCCTCTGCCGCGGTATTCATCGGGTTGGCCTTTTCCGTGCCGGTCTACGGGGGGACGTCCGCAACGAACAACCCGCCAAGCCCGATCCTCCATCGGTTTGTGTGCGTGGACAACAGCGGTAAGACGGCGAAGTTGATTCACGTGGATCAAGCCCGTCCGGCCGCCAACTGGGTCGTGGCATTACCGGGCGAGGGACCACGGGATTTACAATGGATTGGCAGTGATAGAATTCTGGTAAGCCTTTCCTGCGGCTACGGGGAATATGATCTTAATACGGGCAAGGAACTTCGAAAAGTTTCAGGGTTCAAGGATATTACAACCGCACGACGCCTGGAGAACGGCCATACCTTGCTGGCCGGGAGTGAATCCAATTCCATCGTGGTTCGCGAGGTGGATGCGGAAGGCAAGCCTTGTGGGGAACCGCGCCAGATCCCCTGCATGGGCAAACCTTTGCGTCAGATGCGAGTCCTGCCCAACGGAAATCTGTTGCTGCACGTGTCGGTGGACACGGTAAGCGAAGTGGATCCGTCCGGCAAGACGGTATGGACGCTTCATCTTCCCGCGGACATTTCCGGATCCAAGGGGACCGTGGCGGAGCGATTGCCGGACGGCAGCACGCTGACGAGCCTTGGAAACGGGGTCCGGGTGGCCCAATACGATGCGCAAGGTCATGAACTGCGCTTTTGGGGAGAGGCCCGCAAAAGTGACCACCCCGAGTGGAAATTGGATTATGCCAGCGGATTCGATTTCCTGTCCAATGGTCATGTAGTGATGAGCAATTGGCAGGGGCATCTGCGGCAGGCAGTTGGCTCGCACCTGGTTGAGTTTGACAATGCCAACCGGCTGGTCTGGCAGTGGGGGGATGCCCGGCTGGCGCGCCAGGTGACGAATGTTCTCGTGCTCGACAAGTAGGTCACCAAAAAGACCAAGCCTACGGAATGGATTGCCAAGTATGGGAAAAAATGTGCTTATGTTGGGCGGACTTCTGGCGCTTCTTCCCGCTTTTTGCCATGCCGCTGATCAGGTGGCCTTGCTTGTCGGTCATAGCGTCTGCCGTGATTTGAAGCTGGACCTCCAACGGTACAAAATGGATGTCGAGGCCCGCTTTCCTGTGCGGCTTCATATTGTGGAGGGTGCGTGGGGTAACCCCGCTGAGGTCCGCGCAACCATCAAGAGCCTCTATGCCGAGGAAGGAATTACAGGCGTTATTCTGGTCGGAGCGCTACCGATTCACCGCTTCTTCATGCATGAGAACGCCAATCCTAATCCGCTTTACTATGAGGACTATGACCTTAAGTTCATCGACAGCAACAAGGACGGTGTCGATGATGCCTATAAGGGTAAACCACAGTTGAAGGTCTGGGTCGCCAACATTCGTGCGTGCGAAAAAGCCAGGAAAGACGACATCCCCGGACTGCATAGGTTCTTTGCCAAGACTCACGATTACTACATGGGCAAGGCTGTCCCTGAGCTCCGGACACTCCTCTTGTGCGCATCGGATTGGCCTGGGGCCGCTGACGAGTTCAGGCGGCGCGGTGTCACCCGGTTTTCCCCGCCCGGTGACATTACGATGCTGCTGGGAAAGGTCTGCACGCTCAAAGCGGTGCGAACGGCCTTCAAGAAACACAGCTACACGCTTACTTATGTCGGGCTTCACTCGGATGAAACCGGTCACGCACTGGCAGACACGGACCTCATGGCGCAGGAGATTGCCGATATGAAGACCGGCTCGCTCATCACCATCAGCCATGGCTGCTTTGCGGCAAACTGGACCAAGAGCGACCATGATAACAACGGCCCGAATTGCGCGATGAGCTGGGTTTTCGGAAAGCATTTGGGGCAGGCGGTGGTCGCCCAGGTCCGCAGCGGCGGAATCGGCTTTGATAATCTCATTTACGCACGCCTGCGCGCCGGTGATTACCTCGGTAAAGCGTATCTTCCCTGCAAGCAGGCTCACGAGATTGAGGCCTCCCCGGGCGATCACACTCCGGGCGACATTGTCTCGGGTATCGTGTTGATCGGGAACCCTTTCCTGCAACTCAAACCCGTGAAACGCGATGCCAATGACAAGGAACGCCTGGTTATCAGTAATGCAGTTTACGGTGATTTCGCCAATTACGCCGTGACCAATGTGACGCAGCTGTTGGCTGATTGGGTTGACGACAATACGCTCAAGGTTGAAATCCCCAACGATTATTTTGGCGACCCTGCAAATGGAGTCGTCAAGCAATTGAAAGTCCTCTACACGTTTGATGGTAAAGAAGCATCCAAGACCGTGAACGACGGCGAGACCCTGAAGATCGGTAAAAGGTAAATCCGCTAATCACTGTCATCTGCGAGTTCTGGAATGCGTTGTGGGGCGAGCTTCCCGACAACACCCTGTCCCTTGCACGAAAAGGTATGCGAAATGCACTGGCGGGGAAGCGACGTCGATTGATGATTTTGTTATAATGACTTAAAGGAGATGGTATGAGAACAAAGACGTTTCGTCCAAAATTCATGGCGGTTATAATTCTTGGCGCTGCGGGGGTGTTGCCCGGCCTGGTGAACGGGGCCGTTAATGCAGGTGAGCCAACGTTACCCTTGCAGGGTCTTACAGAGGAGCCCGGCATCAAATTTGAGGTGGTGGAATTCCTGAATCAGCCGGTCATTGATAGGAATCACCCTGATTGTAAAGACGACAAGTATGGCTTCGAAGGCGGTGTCGTCATCAAGCTCAGCGGGACCTATCACATGTTTACCGCTGAAAATCCCGGGGACCCCCATATAGCGAGGATGCGGATTGCCCACTGGACCAGCGCCGATGCCATCGCCTGGAAACGCCAATCTACGATCTTTGAAACCACAGGGCAACCTATGGAGGTCACTGGACGTCCTTACACCTCGATCTGGCAGCCTACCCCCGTCTTCAACGAGGCCGAGAACCACTGGGACTTGTTTTGTGTTGCCTACAAGGTGAGCGGCACCGGAAAGGGGTTCATCATGCGTTCCCAATCCACGGTGGCGGGCCGCGATGGCATTGGCGGACCCTATAAGGAACTCGGCGTCATCATGCAGCCTGACAAGGAATCCCAGATCTGGGAAGGCTGGCAGGGGGTCGCCACCTTTAACCCGTTTGAGGTGAGCAAAGGACAATGGCTCGCTTTCTACGGCAGTGCAGGGGGGCATCACCCCGAGGGATGGTTGGTCGGCCTGGCCAGCGCCCCGGCGTTGAGCGGACCGTGGAAGCGGCTCTCGCAGGGCAACCCCGTCCTGATTGAGTCGGTATTCATGGAAAACCCCGTCGTCACGCGCATCGGCAACCTTTACGTCATGGTTCATGATAGTGATGTTCTGAATCCGGCCAAGCGATCGTATTTCTTTGAAAACCATTCAGTCGGCTATGCGACTTCCAAAGACGGTATCCACTGGTCGAAGGGCGGAAGGATCGTTGTTCAGCCCGAGGGTGAGGCCAACTGGGCGAGTGACATCCGTACCCCGCTTGGACTGGTCGACGAAGGCAATGGCCTGTACACGCTCCTCTATACCGCAGACCATAAACGAGGTTTCAAGTCGGTTGGGATGGTCAAAGTGAAGCTCGTTCAGTGAACTGTCAGACGCCACGTCAGCGGTCTCACGAATTGACCAGATGATGTTGGCGGCGATACCCGGCGGGACTGATGCCCGTTTCCTGCCTGAAGTAACGGGCGATGTGGGCGGCATCCGGGAAACCCATGAAGAGGGCTATTTCCGCGATGGTCATGTTATCCTCGGTCAGGAGCCGCTCGATCAGGTGAACGCGGCACCGGCGGATATGTCCGTTGACCGACCGGTCCAACTGTGCGCGAAACCGCTTTTCCAGGACCCGGCGCGACAGGCCAGCCACCCGTGCCACCTCGTCGACATAGAGGGGGTAGCGGCACCGGTCCCCGATGTATTTTGTGGCCTTGGAAACATGGGGGTCTTCAGCGGCCATGATGTCGGTTGAGGTCCGCATGACGATGTGGGTGGGCTTGATCTGAATGAATTTTTGAGAGGACCGCCTGCCCTTCATGAGGGTGTCGAGAAGGCGCGCGGCTTCATAACCGCCTTTTTCCGCATCGGTGGCAACGCTTGAAAGGGGGATGGTGGAAAGCGTGCAGATCATGTCGTCGTTGTCGACTCCCACGATGGCCACCTGCTCGGGAATGGCAATGCCGACGGACTGGCAGGCGTCGGCCAACTGTTGGCTGCGCTCGTCGATACAGGCCATCAGTCCCACGGGTTTGGGAAGCGATTTCAACCAGTCCGTGACAAGGGGCAGTTCCTTTTTCCAGGACAGCCGTCGGCGGCTTTGTGATGCCCCGTAAACATGGACCAGGCCGCCGTCTTCCCGGATCCGGTTCCGGAATCCCTCGCACCGCTGGTCCGACCAGAACAGGTTGACATATCCGCAGAATGCGAAATTTCGGAATCCACGTTCGATCAGGTGCTCCGCAGCCATCCTGCCGATCGCCGTGTGATCACTGACGATATTGGGCAATCCCCCGATCCGTTCGGTGGCGACGTTGGAGACGATCGTCGGCTTGCCCAGTTTCAAAATTGTGGACAGGTCCGGGCTTTCCCGGGTGATGACGCCATCCACTGCCGCCATTTGATCGAGGAGCGTCCGGTGGGGGCTTCGCTCCCAGAAGGGCGCCTCGCGGGAAAAAATCCAGGGACCGTGCAGGTGCGAGTAATGTGCGATGCCGCGCAGCAGCGCGCGCTCATAGGCGCGGGATGGTTCGATCAACACCATAACCCTGGGATTGCCGCTCATAGTTCGCAAAAAGGTTAATATAAAACGCGAAATGGCGTTCCTCTTTGGCATGACATGTTCCATTATTAGATCCTTCTTTGCAAACAATTTGCTCGGAGATACTCATATGGCGACAGTGATGACATCACGGGAACGGGTTATTTCGGCGTTCAATCGGAGCGGTTATGACCGGATTCCCGTTAAGCACGAGGCGACACCGGAAGTCAACCGCATGTTGATGAATCATTTCGGCCTCAACAACATGGATCATCTACTCCGGGTGGTTGGCGACGATTTCCGGTATGTTGACCCGGTCTATGTCGGACCTGAACTGCGGTCATTTCCCGATGGCAGCGTCGAGGGGTACTGGGGCGAGCGGTACAAATATGCTGAGTTTGCGGGCGGGCGATATCTGGAATCATGCTATCAGCCGTTTGCCGGTATTGAGCGACTCGAAGATCTTGATCGGTCCCGGTTTCCGTTAGCCGACCGGTTCGATTATTCCACCATCCGATCCCAGTGCGAAGCCTTACGGGAACAGGGGATGACGATCTGTTTCGGCACGGCGGGCGACATGGATTTCATCAACAGCATCGCCCGGGCCCGGGGGACGGAACAGGTCCTCATTGATCTGGTCACCGACGACCCGGTGTATCTGGAGATCATGGAGGCGCGGTTCCGGTTTTATTACGAGATGCATCGCCGGGTGTTGGAGGCGGCCGGTGGACTGATTGACTTCACGCACATCGGCGAGGACCTTGGCACGCAGAACGCGCAGGTTATCGGGCATGACATCTTCGAACGGCATTTCGCGCCGAAACTCAAAGAATATTTCGCTATGGTCCATTCGTATGGCGCCAGGACGATGATGCACATGTGCGGCACAGTCTGGCCCTTCCTCGACAGGCTCATCTCCCTGGGGCTGGACGTCTACGACGTCGTCCAGCCGACAACTCCACAAAACGACATTGGCGCACTGCGCGACCGTTTTGGGGCGCGCCTGGTCTACCAGGGCAGCATGGATGTCCAGAAGGAACTGGCCTTTGGGAGCACCGAGGAAGTCGAAAGCGAGGTAAGGCGCAGGCTGGATCTTTTCCCGCGCGGCGGCCTCATCCTCGGCCCGTCCCACGCCATCCAGGCCAAGTCCCCGATCGAGAACGTCCTTGCAATGTACAGGACCGCTGGAAGCCTGATGGAGAGTCCACCCGCGTGGGTGCTGGATATCGAAGGCCCCGAATCCACGACGATAAGCATGTCCAAGCTGTTCTGAAGGGTCAGACCCTGCCAACCCCGGCGTGGAGTCGGAGTCCTAGGGCGGAGATGACCTTGAGGATCGTGTCGAAGTCAGGGCTGCGGTCCCCCGAGAGCGCCTTGTAGAGGCTTTCGCGGGACAGGCCCGCATCGCGTGCGACTTGGGCCATGCCCTTGGCGCGCGCGATGTCCCCCAGGGCCTTGGCGATGAAAGCAGCATCACCTTGGGCTTCCTCCAGGCATGCTTCGAAATAAGCCACTCTTTCCTCGGGACTCCGCAGATGTTCGGCAATGTCGTAGGGGCTGGTTTTTGTCGCTGCCATAGATCACTCCTGCGGCCAATCGCTCGATTCGAACCTGCACTCGTGCTCTTGCCTGAATATCGCGAAGCTCGTCGAGCCATTTTGCGAACGCTTCAGTCTTGCGAAGTTGGCGCACAAATCAATTGTAGCCATGAGGCTACAATAAGTCAACATCCTTCCTCGCTTACCTCCCTCAAATTGCCCTTCTTCAAAGCAGAAACGGCCTATCCTCGTCTTCAGACTCCCGATATGGCAGGTTCGCTTCAACCTTCACTCAAAGCAGAGCGAGGGAGCCTTTGTAACCTGGCGTATTTTCAAACATTGTCTTGCGCGAACGAGCGCAAGCCACTACTATGACCACTAATGAAAATCTGGAAGTAAAATAAGGACTGCCACTTATGAAAGCTCGCTCCATCGGTCTTGCCGTCGCTCTGTTGCTGATCCTATCTGCCTGCCAGAATTTCTTCGCCCCGCAAGAGGCAACAACCTACACTGTCACCTATGCAGGCAATGGGAGCACCGTTGGCGCTGGCCCGACAGATGGCCACAAGTACAAGCCGGGCGATGCCATCGCCGTCCTCGGAAACAGCGGAGCGCTGACCAAGGCGGGGTTCGCCTTCACCGCCTGGAACACAAAGGCCGACGGAAGCGGGACCAGCTATGCTCCAGCGGCCTCCTTCGCGATGGGGAATGCCAACGTAAGCCTGTATGCCGTGTGGGGCTCCACCTACACGGTCATCTACAACGGCAACGGAAGCACTGGCGGAACGGCCCCCGCTGATGCCGGAACCTATGTGAAGGACGCCACGGTCACCGTTCTTGGAAACACGGGGACGCTGGTGAAGACCGGCAGCACCTTTGCCGGCTGGAACACGGCGGCTGGCGGTACGGGTACTGGATACGCCACTGCGGCCACGTTCACGATGGGCACGGCCAATGTCACCCTGTATGCCGTGTGGACACAGAGCGCCACCTACACCGTCACCTATGATGGGAATGGCTTTACAGGCGGCGCGGTGCCCCTGGACACCAACAACTACCTGGACGGCGCAACCGTCACGACTTCTGACAACACCGGCTTGCTCGTGAAAACCAACAACACCTTCGCCGGATGGAACACCAAGGCCGACGGCACCGGGACCAGCTACGCGGCTAAGGTCACGTTCACGATGGGCTCGGCCAATGTCCCCCTGTACGCCGTCTGGACAAAGAACCCCACCTACACCGTCGCCTACGACGGCAACGGGAACGTGATCGGTCTGGCCGACGCCGCGACCGGCGAAGCGGTGGCGGAGTATGCGTATGGTCCCTTCGGCGAACTGTTTCAGGCCATCGAAACCCCCGAAGTCCGCCGTAGCCTTGGGGGAGACGGATGGCGGTTCTCGACCCGCTATGCGGATGCCGTGACCGGGTTGGCCCTGTACCCCCTGCGACCATACTCCAGCGTGCTGGGGCGATTCATTACGCGCGATCCAATCGAGGAGCAGGGCGGGTTAAACCTGTATAGCTTCGTCTACAATGAGCCGATAAATGACATTGACCCGCTGGGCCTGGCATTGTATGCCATTGACGGTACGTGGGCGGATGCGGAGGCGCCGCATGCGGGTGCCAAGGACGAGACCAATGTGCATCGGTTCTATTTGCGGAGTGACGAAAGACCAAAACGCTACCGCGGCGGGCCGGGTACGGGACAGTGGCTTGTGCGACACGCCTTTGACGGCGCGACGGGATGGGATTCGGACGATATTCGGGACAAGGTGTATGACCAGGTCTGCAAAGATTTCTGCAATGCCCAGACTTCGGGGACGGTCTTCAAGATTAACCTTGTGGGATGGAGCCGCGGGGCGACCATCTGCCTCGGGCTGGCGCAGAAACTCAATAACCAGGGGTGCAAGTGCTCCTGCGGACAGAAGAAGGCTCTATTCGGGTTGGTTTCGCACGCGGAGTATGCAACCTACAAGCCCGTTGCCGTGAACTGGATCGGGTTATTTGATGCCGTAGACATGACCCCGAACCTTACGGACGCGCTGCCGGGCGTCGGTTGGCCGGACGCGATTACGCCCAATGTCGGAAGGCTCGATCACGCGCGGAAGACGGGGTTGTGGCAACCGTACTTTCCGACCACAACGATCAAGGGGCAGCACGTGCAGGAGTTCAATCAGTACGACGGCACACGAACGAGTCATAACGATATCGGTGCGCAGTTGAACAATGGGGCGCTCGACTGGATGATCAAGAGCGCCCAGGCAGCAGGAGTAAAGGTGCAATGATGACAGATTGTGATAAGAGTCTATCCGAAGACCGGCATGCCTCTTGTGGGAGCGGCGCGGCTTCCCGCGCCGGCTCGTCGCGAGTGCTCCTCGCCACGAGCGGCCGGAGCCGGAAGCGGCTCCGCTCCCTGTGGCAGAAGGGTTTCCAGCTAAACTCAAAGGCGATTTCCGTGGAGGGCCGCGCTTCGTCGCGGCCATTTTCGGTGGGTTGGCTGGTTCTGGTTCTAACCCTGATCTGGGTTGGCGTGGGGTGCAGTACCCTTGGATGGGCGACCGTTCGCGTGCGTAACTTCAGTACCGTCACGCTGACAGATCTGCGGT
>Ga0118677_10009159_pt1 | contig 15585 bp, 13 predicted proteins | sample AliMusrvi5mmetaG_FD_86154 | JGI IMG/M metagenome (GOLD analysis project Ga0118677, IMG submission 86154)
GCCATGACCGGAACTATGCTTGATATTAGCAAACATTTAGGAATTGCAGCTATCGCTGGAGGATTAATTGGATTTGAACGAAGCTATCATGGCCGTCCCGCTGGTTTTCGTACTCATACTCTAGTCTGTATGGCCTCAAGTATTCTTATGCTGGTGACAATTTATCAGAAACAATGGTTTCTCGGCGATATAGAAACGGTGCGTATAGACCCAACACGCATGGCTCAAGGAGTTATGACCGGCATAGGCTTTCTCGGTGCCGGAGTTATCATGAAGGAGGGGTTATCCGTAAGAGGGTTAACAACTGCGGCATCTATATGGATGACCGCAGCTATTGGTGTCTTGGCTGGTGTAGGATTTTATAGCGCCGTGTTTATCGGCACGACTTTTGCCCTGATAGTCGTCTTGGGGTTTCGTTTTGTTGAGGAAAAAATCACAACACTTGCTTATGCTCATCTGAGATTGCGTTTCCGCAAGGACATAACTATGCCAGAGACAGAGTTAGTTAAACTCGTCACTGATCAAGGTTTCAGCGTTGCCAATATGAGTTATTATGCGGAAAAGGAAGGTAACTTCTTTGAATATTCCATGACAATTCGTACACCGAAAAAAAATAATATGCATCGTCTTTCCAATGTTCTTTCAAATCTAGAATCAATAATAGAGTTTCGCATCCAGCAAACAGGTGACTGATGACTAGGTCAACATAATTCTTTTACATTATTAATAGAGCCATAGTTGTGATGTTAGGGGGTTGAAGTTTGCTACGGCTTGAGGTGGATATATTTGAACATCTGCCTTATAATCTGCCTTATACGACTTGTAATTTGTAGATTTTGGTATATATTATCACTGTTTGTTGCGCCGATTTGAACACAGATTGCGGGCGCATAATAAATCCAGCTAAAAGTGGCTAGAGGACTATCCCGTGTCAGTTTTGCTGACCGGGCTTTTTTGTTTTTAGGGACATCCTGTAGCCAAAATTAATGGTTTTCTTACCTTTCGCTACCAGGAGGTCTTTATGAATTGGATCATATATTATCAGTTTCTATAGGTCCTGCGGTTTTTGAATAAGATTGAAGAAATCTAAAAATGATTGCAGTAAGTGATATCAACCAAGTTTCTGATAGGTATTTAAGTCAAGAACATTTCGTGGTGGTTATGTAGATGTCTTTGTTAATCCATCTCAATCTGAAATACAACAGGTTGCCAGTAAAAAGAGCTTTATATAATATCCACGATGCCAAGAGATTGAGGTCTGTTGGAATTAAGGTGTAAACTCTCAAGTAAATCTATTTAATAGATTATCTGAAAGATTATATTATTGTTCCAAAGCCTGATGAGCCTGTTGTTCGAGGATTTTTTTCATCCAGGCGTTAAGGCTCAACCCCGAAGATGCCGCTGCGGTGGCTACATCTCTATGAAGACCTGGACCTAACCGGAGTTTAATCTCGCCTGAATATGGTTTGTCAGGTTTTTTTCCGTTTATCTTGCAGAGAGATAAATACTCCTCTACTGAATCTTTAATCGCCTGTTCCAATTCTGATACTGACTCACCCTGAAATGTCACCACGTCTTGGATACCTACGATATCTCCATGAAACAACTTAATATCAGGGTCAAAATTGAAAACTCCAACGTATTCTTTGTATCTAAGTATGTTCATCTGGTTTAACTCCGGCATTGATTAAGAAACGTCGTACACTCCTCACAGAGCCTTTATCAACTGTTGGTCGAGGGTGTGGTCTGTGAAATACAGCATACACATTATTAAGCGTAACTGTTATTCTGGAGCCTTCAGACTCTCTTACAGTAGCTCCTACAGCAATCAACAAACTCTCTATATCCGCCCATCTGATTCCAGAATGGACAGGATGAAGAAAAACATCGTTAAGTGTTTGACGTTGTTTACTGTTCATATCTTATGGTGTCACTTAATAACACCATTGTCAAGAGTTCAACAAAGTTAAAAGCAGATTTGATATTTCTGAGACTGATTTTCCTGATTATATAAAAAAGTGTGGATAATGAAAGAAGGGGAACTGTTTCTCAACGGGAAGGAAGGACCATTAGAATCTATCAGAGCTGTTCTCCAGTGTCTCGTATTCAAGTTTCTGATAGATAATTTAGATAAAGAATATTTCGTGGTGGTTATCTAGATGTCTTTGTTAATCCATCTCAATCTTGATTAGTAAAGGTTGCCAGTAAAAAGAGCTTTCTATAATATCCACGATGCCAACATGGAGACCGAGGTCTGCTGGAATTAAGGTGTAAACTCAACGTGTTTTGACTGACAGGAGAATCAACCTATGATGAAAAGCGACAGATTCGTATATGAACTTAAGGAGTTAGTTGAGAACTATAAAAGCACTGGTCTTGGAAAAGAAATTGACGCAGGAGAATCTTATTACATTGATCTGGCAAAATCAGAAGGCATTAATCCTATCACCGCCCTAAATAATATGGTTATAATGTTGGACTGGATGTGGAGTGATCCTGGCGAGTTTTTAGCAGACCTGGGTTCTGGCAAGGAGGATGCTATCGTTGAGGCACGGTAGCATTTCGGACTACCACCATTGGAATAAAAAAGTCCGGCCCATGGCTTGATTTATAGTCGATGAACTGGCACGTAAATAACTTGCCAAAAAAACTGATACGGTTGGGAAGAACGACAAAATCAATACAGTAAAGGGAATCTACTTCATCATATCCCAGATAGGTTTCCGGTCGACCTACTTGCACTTATTTAATCCTATGCGATTACCATATTTGATGGACACAACGGTACCGTTTCCAGAAGGGTCTATCGTCACTATATGAATGTCATCAAATTGGTCTCCTATATTTCGCTCGATTTTGCGGCCTATCAATCCTTCAATGATAGGTTTGAGAGTGGAATCGTGTCCTACAATCAGCACGGGCTCACCTCTATGTGTGGTCATCACCTTATCGACAAACTCTTTGAGATTACGGCCGTAAATCTCTGGATGAATACCGAGACATCTCGCCAGAGGTTGAACTGTACCTTTCGTCCTGTCAAAATCGGTGGTGTATATCGCCTCAATGCCAGACGAACCTAAGACATGAACTAGATCAATAGCACGATACTTTCCTGCCTCCGTTAGATTTCCTTCTTTATCCCTGTCAGCATGCCGCAACACAAAGACCGTTGTGATATGGCCGGTTTCAGGTCGGTCTTGAGCGTAAACTTTCGATCCAATCCCACTGACTAGTGGTAAAGTAATTGAACTGATAAATACAATAAAAGCCATACGAAAGTTAAAGATTCTTCTCATTCTATGACCTCTTAACAAACCTAAAGGTACACCAGTATCGATTATCTCTATCGACTGAGTCTCTACTGCGTCTAAAAGTTAATACACAGGAATATCTCGATGACAATTACACTTTTGGACCTCTCAGAGGATCAGTTGTCTGTGGTGATGTCCAGAATGTGTTTGAATGGCGCATTGTGTTTTGCAGACGACTGACACTCAAATATGACTTGACACCTCTATTTGTGATTGATATCTAACTTGGCCATTCAGACAATTTTATATAGTTGGGGTGAATTCCTTTATGGGGATTTGCTTCTAAGCCTTGGCACCTACCCCCGTCCCCCGTCAAGGCTTTTGTTTTGTACTAATCCTACTACATAAACTAGGACGGTACATTTACTGATTTCTTAAGTACTGGCGAGTATTTCCACGTAATGACCTTACGAGCGTCTAGGATTAACGACGATCCTGTTTGCGGATTACGTCCCCTTCGGGAATTCTTTTGTTTAACGGACCATTTCCCAAAACCTGAAATCATGACATCTTCCCCCTGGATGAAGGAAGTTTTTATTATATCGAGGATTTTCTCCACAATCTCGGAGGACTCTCCTTTACTGAAACCGCAATCATCCGCAATTTTTTGTACGATATCGGCTTTCGTCAGCGTCATACACACCATCCCAATGATTTAAATAAATGAATGATCATAAAAATACATTAAAACTCCATGAACATAAAGACTTATGACCCAGTTACAATTAATTACAGATGACAGTAATAACCAAATGTAGTTGGACAATAGTATCTAATCTATTTTCTCCTAATCCCTTGGAGTATATGGATCACTATGATCCTTATGGTTCTTCCAATTCTCAATATACAATTTAGCAATTTCATCTGATCTTATTATCAGTAAATTTTCAGCATTTTGAGATTCTGCTGCTTTTGTAAAATTGAATGAACCAGTAATCACAGTGTTTTTATCGATAATCATTACTTTATTGTGGGCGATGGCGTGATTGGAATCTATGAATGTAGGAATTTTAGAATTAGCCAGAAATGTTGCAGAACTGTAGTTTTGACTTTTTTGGCTCTTATCTAGGATTACCTCAACCCTTACATTTCTTTTATAAGCCTCTAAAAGAGCTTTTGCTATTGGAGTACTTGTGAAGCTGTAAGCCTGGACTAATATTTCAGATTTGGCGTTATCAATTTGTTTGATTATTGCTTCAGTACATCCGCCATGGGGACTGAAATATACTTGAACTGGCGGGATGATTGCGGTGACGGCGTGATATCGACCAAGCCCATAGGCCAATGTTAAAAGAAAAACTGTACCTAAAATTATTGAAACAGGTTTTTTCAAATTCATAAAAACTCCTGTAATTTTGTTTTATTAATTTAGAACAGCCTGTGTAGTTATGCCACTATCCTTTTTTTCTAGACCACTCAGTAGAAGTTTCTTTTAAAATATTTTTGAGTTAACTGGGAACTCTTCAAATTTAGTAGTGTCTAATAATGCAAGTCCGGAAAGTTCCGGTTGGAAGATAAAGTTAGACGGAGCCTTAGAGCTTCACAATCTTTTAATCTTCGCAAACCTTTATTTGTCTAAACCCGCTGATTCAAGAGCGGGTTTAGTTTTTTAATCCCCTCTGTTGGTCAATTCAAGTTGTGGTATATGGTTTTATGAAACGTTAAGACTGTATGAGGACGTGATCCGACCTATTTTTCATGGCGTATTCCAAGTAACTTTTAGGTAAGTTAACAAGACCGTCCAGTTAATAGTGTCAGTACATACCTTGATATTTCAACTCACACTGAACTGGCTGGATTGGTTCTGGTATTACCTTTCCCATGAGCCTTCTATGCCACTCAATAGGAAACTCTTCAGTTATCTGACTGACCTTACCGCAACTATGACACCAACTGAAGAATATGGTTGGACCTTGATTGGAACGTATGAGAACCCTCTTGACCTCGACAAAAGACCCTCCGCAGTAACTACATGTATGGTTCAGTGGACCCATTGCATTTACCACAACTCTCTTAGAGTCCTCCTGCAATTCAATTCCATCCAAATATACAGTCAGCATACATCGTTCCTGTAATGAGTCTTCTGACGACAAAATTTCATAGATTTTCAGTGATAAAATATATACAAAACCCCTATGGTATTTTTAAAGGCATTAATTTCTGAAGTCAAATTTAAAAGTAGGAATATTTTCTGTTGACCTAGCTACTGGTTGCAGTTATTACTTTCTGAAAATTAGGTTAGCGGCATCCGATAGCCGTTAATCCTATTAAGATGGACGCTCTGTGTTCTTGGAGGAACTTGAAGATAGAGCGTCCAACAAAAATCCAATCGACAGATATCCCCAATTATTTAATTTATCAACAGATATCGCGATAAATCGCCTTAGAATCGAATATAGGACGATTTTGGTTTTATCTATAGTTTTCTTTGTTGGTTACGATAAAGTCGCGGAGATTGGAAAATATCTTGACATGAGTCTGTAAGTACGCAAATTACCATCCTGCATGTTCGCATGTCTGGAGGGTATAGATGGCTCACGTCATCACGATATGCAATCACAAAGGCGGAGTTGGGAAAACCACTACCGTCGTCAATCTCGCTCATGCCCTGGCTAAAATGGGCAAGACTGTCCTCGTTGTCGATGCTGATCCACAAGCAAATGCTAGTCAGACATTAGGGAAAATACCCCCAGCAGATCAACCTTATGGGGTATCGGACATTTTCATTGATAAGTCCAGGGTATTCTCTACGACTTTCGTTGATACAAAAATTCCCAATGTAAAACTCATACCGGCTACTCTTCCCATGTTTCAATTGGAAAGAGTGATACCTGAAACAAAAAGGGTTTTGGGATTTAAGGCAAAACTCGACGATGGAGCGAAAGATACGTTTGACTACATCTTATTCGACACCCCTCCAAACCTTGGTGTTTTTCAACTGAATGCTCTAGCAGCGTCTCAATGGTATTTAGTAACCATTCAAGCTGATTCCTTTCATGCCTTAACGGGATTGGAATATTTAATGGAGACTACTGGCTTTGTTAGGGAAGATGCTAATGATGATCTAAAATTCCTTCGAGCCTTGGTCACAATGTATGATGCAAGAACCTCAGTTGCCAAAACTATGGTCCAGGAGATCAGGCGGCATTTTGGTAAAGATCGTGTTTTCAAGACTCTAATAAATCGAAATACTCTAGTTGCTCAGGCGGTTATTGAAGGAAAGACTGCGTTCCAAAAAGATAGTCGGTCCCCTGGGGCTAATGACCATCTAGACCTAGCACAAGAAATAATCCAGATATTAGAGGCTTAAATTCATGTCGGGGAAAAAGCAGGCTTTTAAGGACATACTCAGAAACTGCTTTCCTGTTGTTCTTGATGATTTATTAGATCAACCAAATCAGGAAAAATCAGACCTCGATTCCATTGAAACAAAAACAGGAAAAAAGGGGGAGGATTACCATACAGAGAGTCCTATTGATAACGATACAGTGCCACTAGATGCTACCGTATCACGAGGTGATACAGTGGCGTTATATGATACGGTGTCATTTCAGGACACTGTATCACCTGATGACCCTGTGTTTTCTCCTGACACTCAATTGTCTTTACAAACGAATACTGCAAAAGATGCAGATGTCCACCATACAGAGAGTCCTATTGATAACGATACAGTGCCATTAGATGCTACTGTATCACGAGGTGACACAGTGTCGTTATATGATACGGTATCATTTCAGGACACTGTATCACCTGATGACCCTGTGTTTTCTCCTGACACTCAATTGTCTTCTGTTAAAACCAACTTTTACCATTCTACAGATATAACAAATTTTTTTAAAATGGACGCTGATGTCTATGACGTACTTGCTAAGTTTCAGACTCCCTTTGAGAGGGTCGTCTATTGGTATCTTTATAGACAATCCTACGGATACAATAGACAAACCTGTTTTACTGGTCTAAAAGCAATTATTGAATGGAGCCAACTTAGTAAGAATGTGGTCCGACGAGTCTTGGATAGCCTTGAACAAAAACAGCATATCAAACGAATAGGTAGATTAAACGAGAAGGATATCAAGGGAACCAGTTATAAAATATATCTCCCCTGCGAAATTCCAGGTCTAACCAGCCATACAGTTATTACTCTCTTTGAAGAAAACCAACACACCTCAACGTAATACAGTACCTCGAAGTGATACAGTATCATGATATGATACAGTGTCTTCATTCGCTACAGTATTCCTATCTGACACTGTATCCCAATAAGTATCTGTCTTGACAATTAATTTCCCTATGATAGTTGGACCAGCCAAGAGGGTTTATCGAACTATTTAATACAACTTAAAATGTTGGACTAGCGTTATCACTTGTTGGCTACTCCAAATCATCAATTCCTTAGTAGATATGACTAAACCTAAGGAGGAGAATTCAGAAGTAAAGATTAGCGGCTAAGTTAGCCATCAACAATTTGAATAGAGTATCTACCCCAGAACGCCTAAAGCCGCTCTGAGTTTGGCGACACAAGCGGCTTTAAATCCTACTGGGACAACGCCCAAGTTATGTTCTTGAGTGTTACCCTATAACTTTGCGTTTTGTGGGTCAAGTATTTTTTTAAGGAGGCCCACAAAATGTTTAATCCCTTTGAACTTCAAAATAAAACCTTAGAGCGAACCGACCTTAGCCTGGGAGCTAAGATGATTATGATACGGCTCCGCAACGCCGCCGGTAGGCGAGGGAAAATCCAACTTCGAGTATCGAAAATATGTGAGTGGTTAGGTTTTGATAAGAAACAGAAGCGTATGGTTCAGTATTACATCTCGGAATTAATACTTGTTGGCCTCATCAAGCGAGAGGCTGTAAAGGGTCATGCTAATTTTTGGATCATCACTGATGTCTATGGCAAATTTGACACCCATGCAAAGGGTTGCACAACAGTTAAAGAAACTATTAAGAAAAGAACTAACGTTTGTAGGAACGTCATTTTTTCTCAATCAAAACCAAAAGATAATTTTTCATCTAATATCAATCATAATTTCCACCAAAAACCATTTAATCTACCTCTTGTTAATAGAATCATAAAATCCACAGGTGATAAGAAATCCACAAATTATTGGATTATGATTGTTAGAAAATTACCTGAATCAGAAATATTAGAATATTTAAGTCACTTAAAAATTGCTATGAATGAGAAAATTATTAATCACCCTGGAGCATATTTAAACAGTTTAGTTCTTGCTAACCATCCTGAATTTAGAAGATCATCACCTAATAGTCCTCCAATACAACAAAAGAGATATTGTGAACCTGAAGAAACAATAACACCTGCCTCAGAGGAGGTGGCAATGGCTGCAATTGCGGAGATTAAGGCTAATTTATATCGAAAAGTAGGTTGATATGTATAATAGTTACGATATAAATTGGCATTTCAGACTTGGAGGATATGATTATGCTCAAGAAAGATAATAATGCCCATTTTTTTGAATACGAACACTACAACGATGCCCACCGTTACGGTTTTAGGTCTGGCAAGATATCTATTATAGGAGAGATATCAGTTGAAAAATATAAATCCATAATGCAAGCGCAGAAGGAACATCCAGTTTATGTAATGCACTGCGATTCCAAAGTTTGGTGGATATTTCAGGATGAAATTTATTGGGAGAATGATAACCTAGATGTTGAAGCGGTTAAGACTCTGATTCTTGCAACACAGATTCGAAAGAAACAAAAAATTGAAAGAGATATTGAAAAAGCCAAAGCGACTATTGCTCAAGTCGATAGTCTAAAAAGTGACGACAGGCAACCAATTCCTGATGATGTTAAAATGTTCGTCTGGCAACGGGATAAAGGTCGTTGTGTAAAATGTGGTTCAAATCAAAACCTTGAGTATGATCACATAATCCCAGTATCCAAGGGTGGTAGCAATACTGCCCGAAACCTGCAAATACTTTGTGAATTTTGCAACAGGTCTAAAGGAGGGAATCTCTTTTGAGTATCCAGACTTCCAGAACAGTCACTTTTTTAAATCTGTCATTAAAATTCCTCTTGACACACTAAGTTAATAACTTCAATAGGTTGCCAACTAGGTATTTTGGTATCAATGTAATATCAATGGGTTCCATGTGTCTTCCATCTAATGTCGTTATGCTATTATGAAAATATAACCAAATAGTGTTGAGTGATTGAGAGTTTAATCTATTCAAAAGAGAATCTCTTTCCGTAAACATCACATCAAATTTAACTAAAGAAAGGGGGAACACCAAGCAAATTGGACAAGAGAAATTTGTCTACTGTGGATCACATTATTTTGACTTAGTGGGAGAAACGATTCTAAACGACTTCACAAATTTCTTAAAAGGAGAATCAACATGACTTGGGTAGGATATTTTGAAGACATTGAAGAAAGGCATATAGAAGCCCTTGAAAGGGATGGTCGCCATTTACAAATTGTTGCATCTAATGCGACGCTCAACGAGTCCGAAAGAAAACACTGTTGCGAATATTCCAAATGCCATCTTAAAGTAGCTCAAAAAATGGAACGCATTGTGTTGGAGATTGTGACGCATCCCGACTATTCAAATGTTTTCTTGGTAGCGGAAAACAAGAAACTCAAGAATGAGTTGTCTGATTGCAATCGTGACATATTGGCACTACGGGAAGAGATAAATAGACGTGGGCAAGAAAAAGACAGGCTACGATCAAAGCTGCAAAACCGTGTTCAAGAAAACATACAGCTAGTTTCACAAATAAAAAACCTTGAAAAGGACATTACCATATGCAGGAAAGAGTCAGACCAGTTCAGAAATTCAATCAATCTGAAGTCCAGCGTCAGTAAACAACAAACCCGAAAGAAATCTACAAAGAAATAGTCTTCTCGGTGATATCATTTCATGATGTCTCAATATTGTCTGGCTACTATGATCGTCATGATCCCCAATGGTATGGTCTGTTGGGCTTAAACACGAAGAGTCACATGAACCAACATAATAATATCTTTTACTGGAGTTGTCTGAGACAGTACAAATACCTATTTCACTGAGCGTAATTTAGTTTGTTTGCTTTTAGTAGCCTTTACCGGACCTTTGATTAATGGCTGGATGTCATCTGGCAAAATAGCACAGAGATCATTGTCACTGGGAGACTTCAATGTCTCAGCTATTCGAACAGCTTGATTTTTTTTGACACTTTCAAAAAGGTTCCGAACCAATCGTCCATTCCCAAATGTTTCATCCCGATTCTGGTATTCAGTCACCAGAATACGTTGAACCAATTTAAGGGCATCCACGTTAATCTGATAACGTTTTTCTTTGCAAAACAATTCAAATATTTCAAGAAGTTCTTTGGGAGAGTAGTCAGGGAAATGGATATGTGTTGAAAAACGACTCTTCAAACCTTCATTCGATTCAAGTAATTCTGCCATAGGTTTATCGTACCCGGCCATAATTACTACAAAATCATCCCTATGGTCTTCCATTCGTTTTAGAAGGATACTGATAGCCTCATTCCCAAAATCGTTTTGACTATCTTCACCTTTGGATAATGAATATGCTTCATCAATAAAAAGTATTCCACCAAGGGCTTCCCTGACTTTTTCATCAGTTTTGATTCCAGTTTGTCCAATAAACCCTGCTACTAGCCCAGACCTATCAGTTTCGACGACATGTCCCCTGCTTAGAAGGCCTATTGCGTTCAGCAATTTTCCATAAATTCTGGCGACCGTGGTCTTGCCTGTCCCTGGATTACCAAAGAAGACAATGTGAAGCGACACTGGATCATCCGACAATCCCTGTAAACGCCTCATCTGCTGTACTCTAACAAACTGTGTCAGTTGATATATTTCACTTTTGACTTGGTCTAGTCCAATGAGTTTACTGAGTTGTGCAAGCAATTTCTCCAGAGACTCACTGGAAACTTGGAGTCCTTTGGGGATATCATCGGGATGGATTGTGATAAGGTCTTTATTGGAAGGATTCTTTACAGATTCAGCTAAACGAACATTTTGGTTCCTTACAACATCTTCGAAGAGATTCCGAACATATCTAGCATTTCCAAAACTTTCATCTCGCTGGCTATATGCCCTTGATACCAAAGTCTTTGTCAACTCTAATGCGTCGGGACCAATCTTATAACCACCGTCACTACAAAGACGTTGAAAAATTTCAACTAACTCGTCAGCAGAAAAATCATCAAAATGAATATGACGTGAGAATCGACTTTTCAAACCTTCATTAGACCTCAGAAATTTCCCCATAGGGTTGTCGTACCCAGCTACTATAACGACTAGGTCATCCCTATGATCTTCCATGCGTTTAAGAAGGATGCTGATGGCCTCATTTCCATAATCCCAACCGGCATCATCCCCCTTGGACAATGAGTATGCTTCATCAATAAAGAGTATTCCGCCAAGGGCTTCCTTGATTTTTGCATCAGTTTTGATTTCAGTTTGTCCAATAAACCCTGCCACTAATCCAGACCTATCAGTTTCCACAAGATGTCCCTTGCTTAACAAACCTAATGCCTTGAGTATTTGTCCGTATATCCTAGCGACGGTGGTCTTTCCTGTTCCAGGACAACCAAGAAAGACGCTATGCAATGAAATTGCGTCAACTTTCAGTCCCTTTTTTGCCTTCATTTCTCGTATAAGAACAACTTTCGTGAGCTGATCGATTTCTTTTTTGACTCGTTCCAATCCGATAAGTTTGTTGAGTTCATCAATTATCTTATTCAATTTTGGGTCAGAACTTTTTGCGTCCAGATGAGTGGGTTTTGGAGAGGGAGGCAATTTGTCGTTTGGAGGCTCCTTTTGTGAGCTATCAGTCGCTAATTCTAACAATTTTTCTTTGGCTTCTTCGTTTCCTTGGTCAGCAGCTAGCCGATACCACTTTACGGCTTCTGCGTAGTCTTGTTTGACACCATTGCCGTTGTAATACATCAGCCCAAGATGAAATTGAGCATCTACATTCCCCTGATCAGAGGCAAGACGAAACCACTTCATAGCTTCACTGTAGTCTTGATTGACCCCATTGCCATTGCAATACATGTTACCCAGATTATCTTGAGCATAACTATTTCCCTGATCAGCAGCCAATCGATACCACTTAACAGCTTCTGAGTAGCCTTGCTGGACTCCTTGGCCATTTTCGTAACTAGACCCTAAATTGTTTTGAGCATCAGCATATCCCTGGTCAGCGGCCAGACGATACCACTTTACGGCTTCTGCGTAGTCTTGATTGACTCCATAACCCTTGAAATAACTGAGGCCCAGATGATATTGAGCACCGCTATTCCCCTGATCAGCAGCCAATCGATACCACTTAACAGCTTCTGAGTAGTCTTGCTGAACTCCCTGGCCGTTGACATACATGCTGCCCAGATTATTTTGAGCATCGTTGTCACCTTTTTCAGCAAGCAATTGCATCAACTTGGAAGCGAGAACATAGTCCTTTGGCACTCCAAGACCATTATAATACCCAGCAGCTAGATTGTTTTGGGCACCGGAGTGCCCCTTATCGGCAGCCAGTCTAAACCACTTCATAGCTTCAGAGTTGTCTTGTTTGACACCATTGCCGTTGTAATACATCAGCCCAAGATGAAATTGAGCATCTACATTCCCCTGATCAGCGGCCAGACGAAACCGCTTCATAGCTTCACTGTAGTCTTGATTGACCCCATAACCATTGTAACACATGCGGCCTAGATTACTTTGAGCATTAGCATAGCCCTGATCCGCTGCAAGGCGATACTGTTTAACAGCTTCACGTAAGTTTTGAGCTACACCGATGCCGTATTCATACATATAGCCTAGAGCGTCTTGAGCTATCGCATTCCCTTGATCCGCACTGAGTCTTGACCAATTAATGGCCTCCTGGAAATTCTGGGGGGCTCCCTCTCCCCTCAAGTAAGTCAATCCAAGGTATGCCTGGGCTCTAGAGTCCCCTTGTTCAGCTGCGAGTCTTACCCATTTCGCTGCTTCCTCTAAACTCCTTACCACTCCAAGGCCATTAGTGTAGCATAGCCCAAGCTCAAATTGGGCGAGTGCTAGACCTTGATCGGCAGCCAATCGGTACAACTTAACTACTTCATTATAGTCTTGGGTAACTCCGTCACCATCCCTGTACATATCGGCTAGTCGGCATTGAGCAAGACTGTCACCCTGATCGGCAGCCAATCGATACCACCTTACTGCTTCACCATAGTCTTGATAGACACCATTACCATCGTAATACATGTTGCCTAGATTACATTGAGCATCACTGTGACCTAGTTCCGCAGCAAGACGATACCACTTGACTGCCTCATTATAGTCTTGGGTAACTCCGTAACCGTATTGATACAACAGCCCCAGATTGTTTTGGGCGAAAGCGTATTCCTGCTTAGAAGCTAGACGAAACCACTTTACAGCTTCAACATAATCTTGAATAACACCAAGGCCGTTTACATACATCAAACCTAGACTGCATTGGGCTGCAGGGTATCCCTTATGCGCAGCAAGACGATACAACTTCACCGCTTCGCCGTAATTTTGAGCAACCCCGAGGCCGTTTTCATACATAACACCTAGTTTGTATTGACCTAGAGCATATTGCTTATCCGCTGCGAGTCCATACAATCTGGCGGCTTCAGAGTAGTTCTGTGTAACCTCTTCGCCACAAAAATATTTGTAGGCAACATCACATAGAATTGTTGGATCGGCTTTGTAATCAAGACGTTTCAGAGGGTCAAGATTCATGGATACTTCCTCCTTCAATTGGGACTTATTATATCTTTGTGGGACCGTATCCTTTGGAGTAAATTGTTGTTCCAGTTCTTGAAGCTTAGTTATAGCGTCCGGGTGTCCCTTATCAGCAGCTAGCCGATACCACTTCGAGGCTTCAGCGTAGCCCTTCTTGAAAACTCCTTTTCCAGTTTCATACATTAAGCCAAGTTGGAATTGAGCATCGCTGTTACCCTTATCAGCGGCAAGCCTAAACCACTTTGCAGCCTCTGAGTAGTCTTGTTTGACCACTTTACCCTGAGCATATATCAGCCCAAGATCATTTTGAACGTAAACGTTACCCTGATTGGCAGCCACTCGGCAGCAGTTTATAGCCTCAACATGACCCTGATTGGCGGCTAAACGATACCACCTTATGGCTTCTGAATAAGACTGAGATACAATTTGTCCTGTTTCATACAATTGACCCACATTATATTGAGCATCACTGTTACCCTGATTGGCGGCCACACGGAGCCTTGTTAGGGCATCACTTTGACCCTGTTGAGCAGCAAGGCTAAACAACCTTATGGCTTCTGAATAAGACTGAGATACACCTTTTCCTGTTTCATACATTAGTCCAAGTTGGAATTGAATATCGCTGTCCCCTTTATCAGCAGCGAGTTGATGAAACCACGCTAGAGCTTCGCTGTAACCCTGTTGAGCGGCAAGGCTAAACCACTTCAGAGCTTCTTTGTAATCCTGTGCAACCGCTTGGCCGTAATAATATTTATTGCCAATTTCAAATTGAGTTCTTGGATCTGTGTTGTCACCAAGATATTGCAGAGCGGGGTCACAAGATATAGATACTTTTTCTTTTACATTAGACTTTTTAGGTTTTTGTGGACTCTTATCTCGAGCAGTTAATTCTCGTTCCAGTTCTTTAAGATTAGTTATAGCATCTGAGTGTCTCCGTTTAGCAGCTAACCGATACCACTTTGCTGCTTCAATGTAGTCCTCCTTGAGAACTCCGTGGCCATTTTCATACATATAGCCTAGATAGTATTGAGCATCGATGTTGCCCTTAGCAGCAGCCAATCTAAACCATTTGTGAGCATCGCAATAATTTCTAATTATACCTGTTCCTGTTTCATACATATAGCCTAGATAGTATTGAGCATCACTGTTACCCTGATTGGCGGCCACACGTAGTCTCGTTAGAGCTTCTCTCTGACCTTGTTGAGCAGCAAGACTAAACAACCTTATGGCTTCTGAATGATCTTTAGGTACTCCGTCTCCAGTTTCATACATGGCCCCTAGACTACATTGCGCCACGGCATCCCCTTGTTGAGCAGCAAGACTAAACAACCTTATGGCTTCTGAATGATCTTTAGGTACTCCGTCTCCAGTTTCATACATGGCCCCTAGACTACATTGCGCCACGGCATCCCCTTGATCAGCAGCGAGGCGAAACCACTTCACAGCTTCATTGTAATCCTGTGCAACCCCTTCGCCGTAATAATATTTATTACCAATGTCACATTGAGTTTTAGTATCGTTCACCTCTTGGTCATTGCGTTGACC
>Ga0118677_10009160_pt1 | contig 15584 bp, 9 predicted proteins | sample AliMusrvi5mmetaG_FD_86154 | JGI IMG/M metagenome (GOLD analysis project Ga0118677, IMG submission 86154)
GGTACGGATGGGCGCGGATTAAGATGGAATTGGGGGCTCTTGGGTTGGGGTGGGGTGGTGCTTTATGTGGGTTGGGTGCGGATGGTTTCGGATGGGTACGGCTTTATGCCCCTTTTGATAACTCTGAGTGGCTACTACCGGTTGAATGGGAATTCGTTGATCCAGTGGAAGCCGCGGTTGACCAGCAGGTATTCGGGCACTTTGATGAAGGTTGCCCGGTATGCCTCGTTTTCGAGTTGGATGCTGCCATCGGGGAGCGGGGTGTATTTGATGTTGCCGGAGTTTGTTTTGATTTCGTTGCCTTCGAGATTGAAATTGAGGGAGTAGACGCCCCCTTGCAAGGCGCCGTAGGTTCGGATGGTCATGAGGCCTGCCTCCTTTGACTGGCGATAGGGAGCGCCGAAGACGATCTCGCGCCAGATGTAGGGGTCGACGTACTTCGGGTCGATGTGTTTGTCGTTGAGGGTCATTTTGACTACGCGATAAACGCCTTGGAGGGGCGGCTTGGGCTTCGCCGGTGCTCCATCCATGAAACTCTTGATTCCGAAACCGAAAAACAGACACAGGGCGATCACCTTGACGAACTGCCATCCGAAGATGACGCGGGGCCAGGGTAGAAGGGGAACGAAGACACGCTCGGCAACAGGCTTGCCGGAAAGGAACAGCCGATAGAGGCGACCAGCATCGGGGAGGGCGAGGAAGAGACAGGTCAGGAACAGATGGGTGGAGAACTGCTTCACCGGAACGTCATAACAGAAGTTGAGTGCGACGATGTTGGCCATGACGCCGGCCCCGATCAGTGCGCCGAGCGTGGCCGTGCGCCGGTAGAAGAGCAGCATGGCTGGGATCACCTCGGCCATTCCTGCAAAGACATTGTAGGGGCCCGAATAACCCATGAAGGTCCAAAGCAGATTCATGGGCGAGGAGTCGCCGTAACTTTGGGCGAGGTTATGAAGCGATGGGAACGGGAACTGCGATTGGAAGACTTTGGCGAGGCCATAGCTCATGAGGATGAGTCCGATGAAGTAGCGCAAATAGGCGTGGACGAAGCCGTGCAGGCGATGGTAGTTGGGGCGTCTTCGATCGAGGACTGACCAGATGATAGTGGCGAGCAGAGCGGTAAGGGCGATGAGGAGGACGCGGAGATAGTCATACGTGGTGTCGCCACTGCCGTTTTGGGTGTAAGTCAGTTCCATGTGGAATAAGTGGCGGGCGAGTAACTTCGCGAGCGGGAGCCATGCCGTGCCGGGGACGGGTGCGAAATAGAGCAGCAGATGGGCGCAGACGAAGCGGAAGCCGACGCGGTGCGCAAGACTCCAATGGGTGGGTGCAAGTTCGGGATTCATGAGTTACAGAGGGCCTCCGGTATTTCGTACAGTATATACCGTGATGATGATTCAGAACCGGCGGGACTTTCTGGGATAGGAGATGGCGCTCGCGTAGCTTGCGCGAACGTGGAATCTGGGGATCATTACGAATGACCAGGATGGGGCGGATTGGATTTGAGGGGGGAATGGCCGCGGATGGGTACGGATGGGCGCAGATTAGGATGGGATTGGGAGCTCTTGGGTTGGTGTGGGGAGGTGGTTTTTCGGGGTTGGGTACGGATTGGGGGCGGATTAAGACGGTGGTAGGATCGATAAAATCTCAATGGATCTGAACCGGGTGAAATCGTATTACTACGGCATGATTTCACTCAAAGACAAATACAATACGGCGTGTTCGGCGAGAGTGCGTATGGGGGAATCCGCACCACTGCCAATAATGGCTGGAGTTCCGGATCCCATTTGTTTTGCAGGGGTGATCCGGGCCAAACTCGGAGAGGGAGTGGAGTCTCTTTGGTGCGTCACCGTCCCCTGACGCGCCACAGGATGAACATTTTGGTGGGGCGAAGCAGATCGCAGGAGGAAGCAAAGAGGCATCATGCGTGGTTCTAGAGTTTATAGACTGCAGTTGGATATTCCCGTCCCACACCACCCAACGTTCGATTGGAGAGGTATCAACGATTCGGATGGGCGAAAAACACTATCATTAAACAGCAATCCACTGTGGGAGCATTTCATGATAGATCATCTTGCGGGCCTAGTACCCGCATCACTTTCGACGACCTCAGGCAGGGTCTTCTATTCAGGCAGGAGAGCATTTGGAGCGCCCTCAAAGCTATATATTCTCGGACTGAACCCGGGGGGCTGTCCATTGGAGCAGGCCTCGGAGACAGTGGAGTCGCACACCAAAATGGTATTGAGCGAGCGGGTTGATTGGTCTGCGTACGCTAATGAATCATGGAAAGGTAAACCTCCCGGGACCCACCAGATGCAGCCTAGAGTTCTACACCTAATGCACCAATTGCAACTCGAACCACAGCAAATTCCGGCCAGTAATGTGATCTTCGTGCGTTCGATACGAGCGACCGGTCTAGCAAAGCGCATTCATGAGCTTTCGGATTTGTGCTGGCCATTCCATCAAGAGGTCATAGCGCAGCTTGGCGTGCGTGTCGTCCTATGCTTCGGCAAAGTATGCGGCCAGATTGTCTGCGAAAAGTTAAAGGTGAAGAATCGTGTCGATAAGTTTGTGGAAAAGAACAATCGGCGTTGGGTGAGTGAGGCATTTATGAATACGGACGGATTTGCAGTGATCATCGCAACGCATCCGAGTATCGCTGATTGGACTGCTCCCGCAACCGATCCGAGTCAGCTGGTTCAGCGTATCCTCGCACGCGTTGATTAAAGAGCTTGCTCTTAAGTGCCCCAAAGGCGATCAAATTGCTCTGGCGCTCCTCGCGACAATCGATTGGGCAAGGGGCTTGGTTCTCTTATCCATTCCATGCCTCCGCGGCCAGTGGGAGTTCGTTCAACTCGGCGCGGGCTTCGCGCCAGGTGGGGTAGTGGCGGGTGAGCAGTTCGAGGAACTTTTCGCTGTGGGTGGGGGCGAGGAGGTGGATCATCTCGTGGACCACCACGTATTCGAGCAGGTCCTTGGGCTTCTTTACCAGTTCGGTGTTGAGGCGGATGTGGGCGGCTTTGTGGTTGCAGCTGCCCCACTTGGTTTTCATTCGCTGGAGGAAATAGGCCTGCACTTTGACGCCTAGCTTGGGCTCCCATTTGGTTATTAGTTCCGGGATGGCGGCGTGGAGTAGCTGCTTGTGCCATTCATGGATCAGTTCGGCTCGTTTGGGGAGTGTTGTGCCGGGGCGGATGGTGAGGAGGATTTTGCGGTGATCGAGTTTGATCGCAGGCTTGGCGTCGGCTTCCTTCACCGTTAGCAGGTAGCGGCGGCCCCAGAGATAGTGACTTTCGCGTTCAATGAATCGTCTGGGCGTTTCGCGGGCCTGGGCGGCTAGTTTGGCTTGTTGGGCGCGGATCCAGCCGAGCTTGGAAATGGCATATGCTCGGGCTACCTCGGGACGGGTGGCGACGGGGGCGACCAACGTGACGCGACCATTGGGCGGGTGGACGGAAAGGTGTACGAATTTGACGTCTTTGCGCGTCCAGGCGATGGCGAGGTCTCCGATTTGGATTGCGTCTTCCATCAATATCCCGGCTGATTCTTAATGAGCTCGAAAAGTCTAGCGGTGGCGTCGCGGTCGCGATTTAGCAGTGGGAAGAGAGCGTTCTGCACCTGCGCTTCGCGGGCCTTGTCGTTTTTCCAGCCGGCGGGGGCGTGTTCGCGCATGGCGCGGTCAATTTCCAGGGCGAGATTTACGCGCTGGTCTTCATCCATGCTGATGTCAGCCAGTATCTGTTCGAGATTGTTGTAGACGACAGTTGCTTCGCGCCTGCCGTGGAGCGCGTCGGGCACGCCATCGGCCGATTGGCCTCTTTCTCTGATCCGGCGCACCAAGGCTTCGGCGTTGCGCAGGAACGCTTCGTACGCGGCCGTATCGGCGCGGCTCTGCTTGATGAGATCTTCGAGTAGCTTGGACATTTGCTCATAGAAGATGGGGTCTGTGAGCTGGTCGCGGATGATGGTCTTGCGGACGTTGTTGATAATGCCTTCGGCGATTGAGTTGCGGGATACCCGGCCGCTGGCGTTGAGCTTTTGGGCGATGGCGTTGTGGATGCCGGTTTCAATGACCAACTCCGTAAGGGACAACTCGCTCAAGCCGCCGAGCACGACGGCGGCGTCGGCCTGGATGTAGGTATCGAGCAGGTGGCGCATATCGCCTTCAAAGGGTTTGATATCGAGCTCTTCGCCGGAGTGCCTTTTTATGGCGGCGCGGATTTCGGAATACCATTCGACCTCTCTTCGGACCGGATCGGCTTCATCCAGATGATCGGAGATGGCGGAATATGCGCGGACGAAGACGACAACGGCTTTGTAGAAGGAGATGCGCAGCGGTTCGGTATCGTTCAGGGCGTTTGGGTCGGCTGCATCACCGCAGAAGTAGCGGATGAACTGCTCGAGTTCGCGTGGGGGCGCAACTGGCTGGCAGAGATAATGCAGGGCTTCGAGGGCATCGTCCAGTTTCTTTTTGCCTTCTTCGAGCCAGTTCTTGAGGTGGACGTTGTTATCGCCGGGGCAGCCATCCTCGATATCCAATTCGTCAGAGCTATAGACGGAGATTGCCTGCTGGACATCGGCGTACATCTCTTTGAAATCGACGATGTAGCCGTAGTCCTTATCGTCGCCATCGAGGCGGTTGGTGCGGCAGATGGCCTGGAAGAGGTTGTGGTCGCGCAGTTCGTTATCGAGGTAGATGTAGGAGCAGGTGGGCGCATCGAAGCCGGTGAGCAGCTTGCTGACCACGATCAGGAGCTTGGTGTTGGCGGGCTCATGGATGAAGCGGCGTTTGATCTCGTCTTCGTACTGTTTGGTAGTCTGGTTTTTCTTCAGAATGTGCTGGGTGTAGGCGTTGAACTTGTAGCGCTCTTCGCTATCCTGCGGTTCGCGGGAGACGGTGTTGTGATTCGGCTCGTAGGAGGTGACGATGCCGCAATAGGGGCCGAAGTTGGTATGGAGCAGCAGCCGGTAGTACTGGCAGGCGTCAAAGATGGAGGCGGCGACGAGGATGGCGGTGCCGCGGCCGTTGTTGAGGCGCGGCTTGAGGGCAAAGTCCTCGACGATGCTGGCGATGATGCGCTGCTTGCGGTCGCCGGAGCTCATCAACGATTCCATGGTGGCCCAGCGTTTACGCAGCACGGCCTTCTGAAAATTGTTCAGGCCTCTGGTTTTGATTTCGAACCAATTATCGATGGCGGCCTGGGAGGTGAGCCGCTGGGGCACGTCACGGGCTTCGTACTTGAGATCGAGGACGACGCCATCGGCCACGGCTTCGTGGAATTTGTAGGTGTGGATGTAGGTGCCGAAGACGTCGCGCGTCATGAGCTTGTCTTTGCGCAGGAGCGGCGTGCCGGTGAAGCCGATGAAGATGGCGGATTCGAACCAGCGCTTCATCTGCTTGTTCATGGCCCCGCCCTGCGTGCGGTGGCATTCATCGACGAAGACGTAGAAGGTTCCGGTGATTGGCGGCGGATCGCCTTTTAGATCGGCGGGGTCGATTTTGTGGATGAGGGCGCAGAGCAGCCTTTGTGACGGCGAGCCTAGCTTCTGCACAAATTCGGCACGGTTGGTGATGCGCGGCGAGGGGGATTCCTTGCCGATGACGCCGGAGTTGCGCATGACGTCGGTGATCTGCTTATCGAGTTCGTCGCGGTCCGTGATGATGAGGACTCGGGCGTGTGGATCGTATTCGAGCAACCACTTGGCGACCAGGACCATGAGGATGCTCTTGCCGCTGCCCTGGGTATGCCAGATGACGCCGCCTTCGCGTTTGGCGATGCGTTCCTGGGCGGCTTTGACGGCGAAGAACTGGTGGGGGCGCGGGACTTTTTTGTGGCCTGCGTCAAAGATGACGAAGTTGCGGATGAGGTCAAGCAGGCGGGCCTTGTTGCAGAGTTGGGCGAGGGGCTTATCGAGATATTCACCTTCGGCAGGGTTCTGCCCAGTGGGCTGTTCGTCTTTCCATTCGACGAAGAACTGCTCCGGGGTGCCGGTGGTTCCGTAGCGGAGGCCTTTTGCGTCGCTGCCGGCGAGGACGAGTTGGACGGTGGCGAAGAAGTTCTTGTTGAAGATCTCTTCCTGGTTGGTGATGAGCTGGCGGACGCCATCGGCGAGTTCGACGGAGCTGCGTTTGAGTTCGATGACGGCGATGGCGAGGCCGTTGAGGTAGAGGACGATATCGGGGCGGCGCTCGTGGCCGCCTTTGAGGGTGACCTCTTCGGCGAGGGCGAAATCGTTTTGTTCGGGGTGGTCCCAATCGATGAGGTGGACGGTTTCGTGGGGCCTGCCGACGGCGAGTTGGACCGGGACGCCGTAGCGCAGGAACTGGTAGGTGCGGAGGTTGGCCTGGTAGAGGGTGATGTTGGTGGCGTCTGCGGCGGTTTCGAGCTTGTGGAGGGCGGCCGAGATGTGGGCGGCTCCGTAGCCGCGGGCAGCGAGGTTTTCGCGGAGGATGGCGGTTTCGATGGGGCGGTTGTTTTCGCGCTTGTGCCAGTCGCCGAGATAGCGGCAGCCGAGGTTGTCCTTGCGGGAACGATCAGTGAAAAGGGCGATGACGCGGTTTTGGGTTTTGCGTTCAGAGCGGGGCTGATCAGGCATGGGCAGCCTCTTTATGGATGAGGCGGGTTTTGCCGGTGAGGAGTTCCTGCATCATGGCTTGTTTGAGGAGGCGGGTTTTGTTGCGGCGGGCTTCGAGGGCGGCGAGTTCGGCGTCCATGTCGGAGAGGACTGTGGCTATGGCGGTTTGTTCCTCGGCGTTGATAGGCATCCACACTCTGAATCCCTTCACATCGTTCGAATTGACCGAATCAAAGGTGGAACCCTTAGAATGCTTTGCCCATGTTGGTTCCATGAAGACCAAACAGTGATACAAATAGTCGCTTGAGAACCTGATTGCACAAACCCCCCGGCCCAGGCACACATCGAACGTTGCACGCGACACCTCACCGACTGGAGCCCTAACCGACATCAGAATGTCGCCACGCTGACCTCTCTTCGTTACCTGCGAAGTGAACACGCGACGTATAGTTTTGCGATCTTCAACATCAGCATTGCCTTGGATCAGCGGAAGGCCGACACCGATTTTGTTGTAGTACAACGAGCTTGGCGATTGACCCATGATTATCTCAGCGACATCTCCTAGTGGCATATGCTCCCATTCGCCGTGGAAGCCGGGGAGGCGGGTTTGGCCGGTGAGGAGTTGCTGCATGGCGGCCTGTTTGAGGTCGCGCTTCTTGGCGATGAGGCGGTCCAGGCCGTCCAGCAGCGCATCCACATCGCTCAATGCTGTTGCTATTGCGCTTTGTTCCACCAGCCTTGGAACCACAACGGGAAGCTCCCCAAGAGCTGTCTTGTTGATCGAGGCGAGATTCGTTGTTTGCTTGCCCGCCACCAAGAAATATCGTCTTGCTTGTGAGGAAGAAGTCCAATGGTTCAGGAATTCTGGGAGAATAGCAGAACGACACCGCACGACAAAAACGTGGTTCTGGTGCACACAGGGTTGATATTGACCATTCCAGATTGCCCCTCGTCCTAATTTATCGCGGTCGCCACCTTCGTTCATCAACAGGTCCCCAGGCAGAACAGCAAATCGAGAAAGTTCACCTTTCGGCAACTGGATTTGACTCATGTCTGTCAAATCCAAGTAGCCGTCTTGTACGTTGGCCACGCGGAGGTAGTGGACGGAGACCGGGTCAGAGACTGTGACATTGGAATTCTTCGCAATACCAGAACGGATCTCTGCAACCTCGCTCAGTTGCTTGTTCTCCCAATCTTCGGGAATTGAGCCTACATTCGTCTGTTTGTATCCAGGCTTCAATTCCATGAAGCCCCCATCGCCTTCAGGTGCTCATCAACCCGCGCCGAGAGCGTATCCACTTCTTGGACCAGCTTCGACAGCGGCGATACGTAGCGCTCGGCCAACTCGCGGATGCGACCGGTAAGGGATTGCGAGACGCGGTCCAATTCGCCCTGCACGGCAGACAACAAGTGGGCCATCCACTTATCCTCGATCACAAGCATCTTGATCTCGGCCTCTGTGAGCTTGGGGTATTTGGCGTCGATCTTCTTGTCGAGATCCTCCTGGGCTTCCTTGCGTTTGGACTTGGCGACGGACTGCTGGTCCAGCAGATCGGAGTAGGCCATGAGCACTGCGCGCTCCTCGGCATAGAGCGGGTCTTTGCCGATCTCCTTCAGTCGTGCCTTTACGGCTTTGGGGGCGATGCGGTCGCCTTCGATCACTTCGGCGAGCAGGCCTTCCTCGCCGCTGTTTTCCTCGCGCATTTCGTCGAGTTGTTGCTCCAACGTGGCCATTAGGTTGTCTAGCACCTCGATGGCATCACGTTCGGGGGCGAAGTAACGGGCTATGAGGATCGTGGCGGGGATGATGTCCGATTTGAAGCGGCGCTTGCCCTTCAGATAATCGTGCGGCTCGGGCCAGACGAGTTTTTTGTCCTTGTTCTCGACCTGGATGATCTCGCGCGGTTGCGCGCCTTTGAGCCAGCCATCGGCGGCGATGAGGTAGGCGTCGTCCTGCATAGCTTCGGCCCAGTAGTCCATGAGGTGCTGGTAGATGTCGTAGGCGTCCAGCAGGGGGGCCTGGCGGAACCGGTCCAGAAGGTCCTCGGCGATGGTTTCGATGAGGGCCTTGGGGTGGCTGTCTCGATCGAACGCCGTGAGGCGCGGCGTGGTGGCCTCGCGCCAGCCGTCGAAGACCTTGGCGGCCTTGTGCTGGAAGGTGGTGAACTCGGGGTGGCCGAGGATGGCGGACTTCACTTCGGCGATGGGGAGCTTGAGCGCCTCGTAGCCGGGGCGGCCGGCCGATTCGAAGAGCGCGGCGCGGACGGCGGGCAGCACCTTCCAATAGGGGCCAAGCGCGTCCAGATCGCGCTCGGGGATGCCTCCACGGAGGTGGCCGTCGATATCCTGCAGGTCTTCGGGCTCGGAGCTATCGATGTAGCGCGGGAGGTTGAGGTTGAAGTCATTTTTCGGATCGTCGATTTCGGACAGCGGGACCATGCGGGCGTAGCGCGGTGTTTCGGCCTGTTTGGTGAAGGTGTCGACGATGCGGTGGATATCCTGCTCGCGGAGGCGGTTCTTGTTGCCGTCCTTGATGAAGCCCTTCGACGCGTCGAGCATGAAGACGCCTTTGCGGGCGGCGGCATTTTCCTTATCGAGCACGATGATGCAGGCCGGGATGCCGGTGCCATAGAAGAGATTGGCGGGGAGGCCGATGATGCCCTTGAGGTAGCCGGAGCGGACGAGTTGCTCGCGGATTTTGGCTTCGGCGTTGCCTCGGAAGAGGACGCCGTGGGGGAGGATGCAGGCGCCTTTGGCGGAGCCTTTCATGGAGCGGATGAGGTGGAGGAGGTAGGCGTAGTCGCCTTGCTTGGCGGGCGGTTCGCCCCAGGCGAAGCGCTGGTAGGGGTCGTTGGAGGGGGTGAGGCCGGTGGACCAGGTTTTATCGGAGAAGGGCGGATTGGCGACGACGTAATCGTAGGTGCGTAGGTTTTCGCCGTCCTTGAATTTGGGGGCGGCGAGGGTGTTGCCGGGGAGGATGCTGGCCGTTGGAAAGTCATGGAGGATCATGTTCATGCGGGCCAGACCGGCGGTGGTGACATCCTTTTCCTGGCCTTCGAGGGTGATATGGCGGCCGGCCTGGGCGGCGACTTTGAGGAGGAGGGAGCCGGAGCCGCAGGTGGGGTCGTAGGCGGTGGTGGCGGCCTTGGTGTTGGCTGGGGAGATGCCGATGACGCGGGCGATGATGCGGCTGACTTCGGCGGGGGTGTAGAACTGGCCTTTGCTCTTGCCGCTTTCGGTGGCGAAGTGGCGCATGAGGTATTCGTAGGCGTCACCCAGGATGTCGTCATGGTCGGCGCGGTTTTGGGAGAAATCGAGCTCGGGCTTTTGGAAGATTCCGATCAAGTTGGTGAGGCGCTCGACCATGGCCTGGCCTTCGCCGAGCTTGTTGGGGTCGTTGAAGTCGGGGAAGTCTGTGCGGGCGAGGTTTGTGTTGGCGTCGATGAGGGGCCGGATGATCTGGGTGTTGATTTTGTCGCCGATATCGGGAGCGCCTTTGAGGGCGATCATGTCGGTGAAGCTGGAGCCTTTGGGGATGGTGACGGGCGGGGAGAAGTCTGTGCTGTTGCCGTATTTATCGGTGATGTATTTGATGAACAGCATGAACAGGACGTAGTCTTTGTACTGGCTGGCGTCCATGCCGCCGCGGAGTTCGTCGCAGGAGGCCCAGATGGAGCCGTAGAGGTCTGATTTCTTAATGGGCATGGTTGAGCGTTTTGTTTGTCAAATGTATTGTAACTTGCGGGGGTTGGTTGGTGGCATGGGAGTTAGCCGAAGAAAGGAAGCCCGATAGCAGGTAGCGTGCATGCAGCTGGAAGGAAACCGGCCCACTCATCGGATCGCAGGGCAGAAGCGGCGATTGGCAATCGCCTCGCAGACGGCGTTGTTGTGCTCGGATTGGGGTTGACGGGGGAATGGCCGCGGATTCGTACGGATGGGCGCGGATTAAGATGGGATTGGGGGCTCTTGGATTGGGGTGGGGTGGTGGTTTTTCGGGGTTGGGTACGGATTCGAGCGGATTCAGACGGTGGTAGGATCGATATCAATGAAACCACTTGCCGGCATCCTTGTCCTTGACCTTACTCGTGCAGTTTCCGGGCCATTTTGCACAATGGCGCTCGCGGATTTGGGGGCGCGGGTGATTAAGGTGGAGGAGCCGGCGCATGGGGATGAGACGCGGGCGTGGGGGCCGCCGTTTGCGGAGGGAGACGCCACTTACTTTCTGGGGATCAACCGGAACAAGGAGAGCGTGGCGCTGGATCTGAAATCGGACCAGGGCCGCGCGGCCGTGCTGGCGATTGCGGCGAAGGCCGATGTCGTGATGGAGAACTTCCGTCCGGGTGTGGCGGAGCGGTTGGGGCTGGGGTACGAGGCGTTGGCGGCGGTGAATCCGCGGATTATTTATGCGTCGGTTTCGGGGTTTGGCAGTGGTGGCGAGGATCGGGACAGGCCGGGGTACGATCTGATTCTGCAGGCGATCACGGGTCTGATGAAGGTAAGCGCGGTGCCGGGCGGGCCTCCGGTGAAGTGTGCGTTTCCGGTGGCTGACATTATGGCGGCGTCGTTCGCATCGCAGGCGATTCTGGCGGCTTTGTACCGGCGGACACAGGTGGGCATGGGGGCGCGGATTGAGATTTCGCTGGTGGAGAGTCTGCTGGCGGCGATGTCGGCGATCACGCCCACGGCGCAGGCATGGCAGGACCAACTCAACGCAAATATCAAAGCCGTGGATGCGGTGAATCCGGCGGAAGCCCGCAAGCAACACCAACAATGGTGGCATGATTTCTGGCAGCGGAGTTGGATCCGCATCAGCGGCGATGCCGGTGCGGAAACCGTCACGCGCGGTTATGCGCTGCAACGCTGGATGAGTGCCTGTGCGGGACGCGGCACCTATCCGTTCAAGTTCAACGGTTCGATTTTCACCGTGGAGAAACGCGATGGCGGAAAGGTCCAGTCGGATCCGGATTGGCGGGCGTGGGGTGGCGACTATTGGTGGCAGAACACGCGTCTGCCCTACTGGCCGATGCTCGCATCCGGCGATTATGACATGATGCAGCCGTTGTTTCACATGTATATGGACACCCTGCCGCTGGCCAAGGCCAGAAACAAGATATGGTTCAACTGCGATGGCGCGTTCATCGCGGAAACCATGAGCTTCTGGGGCCTCTACAGCAATGGTGACTATGGCTGGGACCGCAACGGCAAACAGGTGGGCGACGTCGCCACCCCATGGATCGGCCGGATCTGGACCGGCGGCCTCGATTTGTCGATGATGATGCTCGATTATTACGAGCACACCCAGGACAAGGACTTCCTCAGGAACACCGCGCTGCCATGGGCCGACTCCATGGTCCTGTATTTCGACACACGCTTCAAGCGCGACGCCGTTGGCAAATTGCTGATCACTCCGGCCCAGGCGATCGAAACCTATCAGGGAGATGTCATCAATCCCGTGACCGATGTCGCGGGATTGCAGGCGGTGGTGAAGCGGCTGCTGGCATTACCGCCCGCTCTAACAGAGTCAGCCGCGCGCGACCGCTGGAGCCGTTTTCTCAAAGAGATTCCCGAATTGCCGATGGCTGACAAGGACGGCAAGAAACTGTTGCTTCCGGCGGTGAAGTACGGCGGTCGTGGGAATTGCGAGAATCCCGAACTTTATACGATATTCCCGTTCCGGATTTATGGCATGGGGAAACCCAATCTGGAGATCGGACGGGATGCGTATGCGGCGCGGGTGGAGAAGGCATTCCACGGCTGGCAGCAGACATCGATTCAGGCGGCGATGCTCGGTTTGGCGGCCGAGGCCAAAAACATGGTTGTTGCCAACGCCTCAAGCCACCACGGCGGCAGCCGCTTCCCCGCATTCTGGGGTCCGAATTATGACTGGGTCCCGGACCAGTGCCACGGCGGCAACCTCCTCAACGCCACCCAAACGATGCTCCTCCAGGCCGAATCACCGACCGCCGCCGGCACTCCCGGCAAGATCTATCTGTTCCCGGCGTGGCCCAAGGAATGGGACGTGAGCTTCAAACTCCACGCTCCGGGCAACACCACCGTGGAGGCGGAACTCCGCAAGGGCATGATCGTCTCACTTCTCGTGACTCCCAAATCACGCGCCGCCGATATCGTCAATCTGTTGGATAAATGATGGATTGATAAAGTGGGACACGGGCGGCCCGCCCGTGTCTTTTCTTCACTATTCATTTCATGCACGGGCGAGCCGCCCGTGCCCCACTTGTTGTGGGTTTTTTGGCCTGTTAACGCGTTCCCTCGACCGCCATTTCGATGGTGAAGACGGAATCCATGGCGGTGATGAAGAGGGTCTTCATGGCCGGGCCGCAGAAGCTGACATTGGCGGTCCAGCTTTTGGCGACGGGGATTTCGCCGAGTTTTTTGCCGTCGTGGTCGAAGACGGTGACGCCCTTGCCGGTGAGGTAGAGGTTGCCGGCGGTGTCGCGGGTCATGCCGTCGGAACCCATCTCGCAAAACAGCTTGCGGTGGGTGAGGCTGCCGTCCATGGCGATCTCATATTGATAGGTCTTGTGGTCGCCGATGTCCGCGACAAACAACGTTTTGCCATCGGGTGTGCCGATGATGCCATTGGGTTGGACCAGTGTGTCATCGGCGATGACCGGCGCCTTGGCACCTTGCGGCAGATAGAAGACACGTTCTTTTTCCTGGTCCGGTTTTTCGCGGTCATGCCAGTAGTCGCGCTTGTAGAAGGGGTCGGTGAAATACATGCCGCCCTTGGGATTCACCCACACGTCGTTGGGGCCGTTGAAAAGCTTGCCGCCGAACCGGTCTAGCAGAATGGTGAACTTTTTGGTTGCGGGATCGATGCGGCGGAGTTCGCCCTTTTCATCGGCGCAGGCGATGAGTGTTCCGTCGGGCGCGATGTCGAGTCCGTTGGCGCGGCCGCACGGTTGCATGAATGTTTCCACTTTGCCGGTGGCGGCGGTCCACTTGAGGATGCGGTCGTTCGGTTGGTCGGTGAAATAGACATCACCCTTGGCATCGACGGCCGGCCCTTCGGTGAACTTGTAACCGTCGGCGACGAGTTTGAGTTCCGCCCCGGGCGCTAACGGAACCTGGGCGCGCAGCATGGTGGTGGCGAGCAGGGAAAAGAGGATGGCGGTGGCGCGGTGCATGAGTTGCGGGTTGCGGGTTGCTGAATTCGTATGGATGAAACACCGACAATCCAAGAGAAATCGGGGTAAAGAGGTGCCACGCTCCTGCGGTGCGGGAGGAAGGGGATCGTCAATGCGGGGTTGAGGTGGGTCAACCAAGGAGCGATCCGGCTTGTGCCCGCCGCGCAACTGGCGAGAATCCGCCGCGCCAACTCACCCGATGTCCTCCACCAGCACGCGTCCCACCCTCCGCGGAATCAGCCCGCGGCAATGGCGCTCCGGCATTGCCGCCTGGCTCGGTTGGTTTTTCGACGGCTTGGACATGCACTTGTACACGCTGGTGGCCGCGCCCTTCGTGGCCCACCTGCTGCATGTGGCGGATTTGGCGAACCCGGCGGTGAAGGAAAAAAGCTCCTGGATCCAGGCGGGATTCATGATCGGTTGGGCATTCGGTGGCGGTTTCTTCGGCCGCCTCGGGGATTTGTTAGGCAGGTCGCGCACGCTGGCGCTGACCATTTTCACTTATGCGGTGTTTACCGGGATGTCGTGTTTGGCGACGGAATGGTGGCATCTGCTGTTATTCCGTTTTGTGGCGGCCTTGGGCATTGGTGGCGAGTGGGCCATCGGCTCCTCATTGTTGGCGGAAACCTGGCCGAAATGCTGGCGGGTGTGGATCGCCGCCGTGTTGCAGATGGGGGTCAATCTGGGCATTCTGATCGCCTGTGCCACCCGGGCGGCGATGGCATCATTTCCCGAACGCTATGTGTTTCTTGTCGGCGTGTTGCCCGCACTGATGGTTTATTGGATCCGCCGCAAGGTGCCCGAAACGGCGGAGTGGCAATCCGCCCGCGAGGCCGCCGGCAGCCGGATGCCCGGCATCCGCGATTTATTCCACCGCGGCGTCCGGCGCACCACGCTCGCCACCATCGTCGTCTGCGCCTGCTCCCTAACAGGATGGTGGGCGTTCATCTTCTGGAACCCGCAGCATTTCCGCAACCTGCCCGAACTCCGCTCCTGGGCCGCGCCGGATCGCGAACGCCTCGTGGCCGGGGTCTTTTTCCTGGTGATCGGCGTGTCGATCATCGGCAATTTCTGTGCCGCCTGGGTGGCCCGGCGCATCGGCTACCGGCATGCCATCATCGTGTTTTTTGTCGGCTTCGTGGTGTGTTTCACAGGTGCCTACGGCGTGCCGCGCGGCTATCAGGAGTTGCTACTATGGGTGCCGTGGATCGGGTTTTTCTCCGGGGTTTTCGCCTTGTTCACGATGTATCTGCCGCCACTCTTTCCGGTGTTGCTGCGCACGACCGGTGCCGGGTTTTGCTATAACATCGGCCGGATCGCGGCGGCGGCGGGCACCATTGTTTTCGGGTTGCTGTCGGTGGTCGGGGATTTCCGGGTGGCGCTGTTATGCGACGGGCTGTTGTTCATTCCGGCGCTGATCGCCACTTTCTGGATGCCGGATCTCCGGGATGATGAGTGAGGCGAATCCTGCTACAAGTGCTTGCCGGGTCGCTCGGACAGTGGTAGGGGTTCCTCCATGAAGCGACTTGTTTGTCCCCTGCTGGTATCGGTTCTGGTTTCCATCGACATGTCCGCCGCGGAGAAAGCGGGGAAGCCGGTGGTGGCGATCTATGATCTGGATGGGGTTGTCACGGAATCCGGGCAGCGTGGCGCGTCCATGTTCGACAATCCGTTGGATGCCGCGCCGCCGCTCACCATGCTGGATGTGTCGCGCAGCATGGAGAAGGCCGCCGCCGACCCCGCAGTGAAAGCCGTGGTCATGGCAACCGACGAGGCGGAACTCGATTTGTCGCAGACCCAGGAAATCCGCAACCAGCTCATGGCAATCCGCGCGGCAGGCAAGGACGTCTGGATGTACAG
>Ga0118677_10009161_pt1 | contig 15582 bp, 15 predicted proteins | sample AliMusrvi5mmetaG_FD_86154 | JGI IMG/M metagenome (GOLD analysis project Ga0118677, IMG submission 86154)
CATCGGAGTCCACCGATGCCAAGGAAAGGCACGGAGTGACGCGCCAGATCTTCCCAATGCCCCCCACAATAACTGGCGAATTCCCTCTGCAGGGATTCCCCGGCGGCTTCCATCATCCCCATTTCCAACAGGGAGCGTTGGGGTTGCACGAAACGAACATGAAAACGCAGGAAAGGGTCGTTCAGCCGATAGAGCGTCCGCTTGCTGTTCTTTGAATCTTCCCCAAATGGCACCTCGCGACGGACGTAGCCCAACTCAATCAAGTTGGTCATCGGACGGGTAAGGCTACCCGCCGGCTTCCCCAGTCGCCCGGCAATTTCCGAGAGCCGGTTGCACCCTGCTCCAATGAGCGACAGTAGGGAGGATGCCTGGCTGGTTCCCCGCATTTCATCCTCCAACACCCGGTCAGGTTCCTCATGCAGTACCCCGTTTTTACTTAGCACCAATTCACGAATAGCCTCTTTCAATGAACCGCAGGCGGCGGCGAGTTCCGTGACAGAGAGCCGGCTGCTGGCAACAAGCTGCCGCGCCTGTCGGAGTCGTGCCTGTCGGATCTCGGCTGCCGGCGAATGGCCTACGAATGCGGCGAAACGCCTCGTCAATGTCCTGCGGGAAACAGGGAAGGTCTTGAGAAGATCCCCGACCGCGATTTTGTCACCGGCGTGCTCGCGGATGTGGGCGACCACCCTGCCCACCAGATCGTCGCCATAGACAAGAATTTCCGTCGATCGCCGCTCGACCACTCCTTGCGGCGGTATCAGCGGGGCTGATGGCGGCGTGCCTCCTCCGATCATCGTCTCGAGCATTTCGGCCGCGCGCACCGCCGCCTTTGGAACGGCCGCATCGATGCTCGAAATCGGAACCGGACTCAGCCGGCACAGCAGTTCGTGATTGCCGACGCCAAGCACGGCGCAGTCCTGAGGCACGCGCAGCCCCTCTTGCACGCAGAGGTCAACAACCCGGTTGGCCAGAGCATCGTGGGCCGCCATCACGGCGGTTCCCCGGTCGAGGCTCGCGACCCACTTTCGCAGTCGCTTGAATGAACCGGATGCAAGTCCCCAGTCCCGATCCTGCGAAAACGGAATATCGATTATCTCGCAGTCGCGTCCGGATTCTTTCAGTCGGGCTCGAAATCCTCTCGCCCGCTGACCGCTCCAAGGGGTTCCGACGCCGCAAAACGCGCACCGCAGGAATCCCTTCCCAAGAAAAAACTCCGCCCCCAAACGTCCAATCGCCCGGTCATCGACATTGATGCACGGCTGCCGAACGGAGCGCCCCGGCAGCAGATGGACCCACGGGATCCCTGCGGCGTTGAGCGTGCGGGCCATCCCCTTGTCGTCGATCAGCACCAGGACGCCAGAAACGGATTGGGTTCGGAGCCAGTCCCGGGTGTATCGGAAATCCGGCCCGCGCATCGAGAACCTCCAGTGGGGATGATGCAGCCCGAATTCGAGCAGCCCCTCGGCGATCTTCGGCTCCAGCAAGGGCGCGCCGCCAAGAAAGACCTCCACCCGGACGACCCCATCCCGCGCGGCGCTCCTATTTGTCATGGAAAAAGCTCTGATGGCCTGAATATACAATAAGTCAGTCCGAAATGGCCAGCCGTTTCTATCCCGCGACCGCGCCACGTTGTAGCGTGACAGTCCAATGAAATTCCAGAACGACACCAACCTGCGCTACCTCGGCAAACTGAAACCCCGCAAAAGCACAGACATCACCTCCTCCCGTTTGGGCGTTGGCTTTGAAACTTTGGACCGGCAGATGTGGGATGCCAACCAGGCTTGGCCGGTCATCAATGAGCTCGGGGTCAAGTGGGCACGGGTCCAGACCGGGTGGGCGAGGACGGAAAAGGAACCCGGCGTGTATGCGTTTGGCTGGCTCGACGAGATTGTGGACAAACTGCTCGAGCGGGGAGTCGCCCCGTGGCTGAGCATCAGCTTTGGCAACCCGCTCTACACCGAGACGGACAACCCGGCGGGAAGAGGGTTCCCTCCCATCCACACCCAGGCCGAACGCCAAGCATGGCAGAAGTATGTGGGGGCGCTGGTTGAGCATTTCCGCGACCGTGTGACCCATTACGAGGTCTGGAACGAGCCGGATCTCACATCCTTCTGGATGTGTGGGCCCAAGGCCGCTGACTACGTCGATCTCGTGAGGCTGACCGCCGGACCGCTTCGCGAGAAGCAGCCGGACGCCAAGCTCATCGGCGGGGCCATTGCCTGGGGGATGACTCCATGGAGCATCAAGTATCTGGAAGACTGCATGAAGGCCGGGCTCCACGAGCTGGTGGATATCATTACCTACCACGGCTACAAATCGGTTCCTGAACGCCACAGCGCCCAGGAATTGCCGGCATTCCAACATGTCCTGAACAAATACAAGCCCTCCCTCGCTTACTGGCAGGGCGAGGCGGGCGTTCAGTCGTATGTCCCGGAAAAGGCGAAGGGCGTGGGTGCTCTTTCCACGATGAAGTCCAGCGAAGACATTCAAGCCCGGATGTTGCTGCGGAGGACATTGCTGGAATTAAACAACAATGCCGCGATGAGCAGCTACTTCCACATGGCAGACTTTGCCCACTATGCGGAGTTCAAGGAAACCTTTCACTACGGTCTGGTGCGTTTGGAAGATGGCTCGCCCAAGCCGTCCTACTATGCCCTACAGACACTGGCAACCCTGCTTTGCGATCCCATGGAGCCCGCGCTGGGTAGAACGTCCTGCCACATGAGCGTGCTCAGCGACACGAACGATCCCCGCGCCACGAAGGCGGCCACCTGGCACGCCAATTTTGTGCGCGGGGATGTCCCGGTCCACGCCTGGTGGATTCCCGAGTCGGTCGAGGAAGATCCGGTCATCCAGCAGATGGAAATGACCTATTGGATGGATAGCGATCTGCGGCTCGAGAATCCTGTGATGATCGATCCGGTGACGCAGGAGGTCTATTCCGTCACCTGGGAGATGGACAAGCGGACCTGCGCGGAGACCTGGATGGCCCCGGATCCCAGCGCCGAAGGCGTCCGCGTCTTCAAGCCACTGCCCATCAGCAACAGTCCGCTCCTGATGACCGACCGCTCGATCGTGGATTTCATCGAAGCATGAAACTTAAAAAACTAACCACCTATATCTGCGACGCCTACCGCACCAACTGGGTGTTCGTGAAAATCGAGACCGACTCCGGCCTTTACGGCTGGGGGGAAGCCACGCTCGAATACCGCGAGCACACTATCGCGCAGGCGATCCAGGAGCTTGAGCGCGGCCTGCGCGGGCGCGACCTTGAAAATATCGAAGCCTGGTGGCAGGACGCCTACCGCGACGCCTACTGGCGCGGCGGCCCGGTGCTCATGAGCGCGCTTTCGGCGGTCGAGATGGCACTGTGGGATATCAAGGGCAAGGCCCTCGGGGTTCCTGTCTATCAACTGCTCGGCGGCACGGTTCGCGAGTCAGTGCCCTGCTATGCCAATGGCTGGTTCGCCAACGCCAAGACCCCCGATGAATTTGCCGCCTGCGCGAAAACGGCTGTCGCCCTCGGCTACAAGGCCATCAAGTGGGATCCCTTCGGTTCGGTCTTCCGCACAATTTCGGCTCAGGGCTTGCGCGATTCTCTCGCCGTCGTCGAGGCGGTGAAATCCGCTATCGGCACCAGCGCCGAGCTCCTCATTGAGGGACACGGCCGCTTCGAGATGCCCGCCGCCCGCCGCATCGCGAAGGCGCTGGAAGACTACGACGTGCAATGGTTCGAGGAGCCGCTCATTCCCGGCAACCTCGAAAACTATGCCCGCCTCCGCCACGAGACCCGCACGCCGATCTCGATGGGGGAACGCCTCTACACGCGCTGGGAGTTCCGCGAGGTTTTTGAGCGCGGCTGCGCGGATTTCATCCAGCCCGACGTCTCGCACGCCGGCGGTATCTGGGAGCTGCGCAAAATTGCGGCCATCGCCGAGATGTGGCAGATCGCCTTCTGCCCGCACAATCCCTCCGGTCCTGTGGCCAACGCGGCAACGCTCCAACTGGCCGCCTGCACGCCGAACTTCCTCTACCTCGAAACCATGGCGACCGATGTTCCATGGCGTTCGGAAGTCGCGACGGAAACCTGCCGCCTCGTCAACGGCGAGATGACCATCCCCGACTCGCCCGGCCTCGGCATCGAGATCAACGAGGAGGCGCTTGCGGCACACCCCTACCAGGTCCACGAACTGCGCCACTACACCGGCGCGCTCACCGAAATCCGCCCGCCTGACGCCACGAAGACCTTCTGAACCAAATGACGCTAAGTTAAGCGGCGTGGAGCAGGCGTCCCGCCTGCTATTCTCTCCACGAGCAGGCAGCCGAGACGGTCGCCCCACATCCCACAAGCTATGACACCATCGCCTCTTCCCGATTTCACCGGACACACCGTGCTCGTGACCGGTTCCACACAAAACCTCGGACACACTATCGCATTGCTCTTCGCCCGCGCCAATGCCCGGACGATCCTCCACGGCCGCGCATTGGCGGATGCCGAGGAGGCCTGTTGTCGTGTCAGGAAGGATGCGCCATCGGCCGACGTGCACGCGGTCAATTTCTCGCTTGGAGACATGGCGTCGATCGAGGCGGCCTTCGCGAGCCTCAAGTCGCGCGGGCTCATGCCCGACATCCTCGTCAACAACGCCGCGCACCTCGGGCTCGGTGACGACACTTCGTTTCTCGGGCAGACGCCGGAGTTTTTCGGCGAGGTGATCAGCGCGAACCTCCTCGGCACGATGCGTTGCTCGCAGCTTGCCGCAGCGCACCTCCGCGACGAGAACCGTGGCGGCTCAATCATCAACATTACCTCGCTGGCTGGCGAGCGCCCGATCTGGGGGCGCAGCGCATATTCGGCGAGCAAGGCCGCGCTGGAAGGCCTCACCCGCGCGATGTCGCTGGAACTCGCGCAGAACGACATCCAGGTGAACTGCATTTCCGCCGGCTACATCTGGACCCCGCGCTGGAACGACCTCCCGCCGGAGCATGAAGCCCGCCGCAGGGCCAACACTCCCGGCCACGAGCCCACGCAGCAGGACGAAATCGCCCGACTGACGTTGTTCCTCGCTTCGCGCCAGGCCCCGACGTTAATCGGCAGCCGCATCGTCATCGACGGCGGTCTCAACGCCCAGCAGGTCGCGCGCGATGCCGCCGTGTAGGTCAGGAAGACTTTATAAACACTTTGGTGCGGTCCCTCGCTTCATGGGGGTGAAGTGATATGTGGACACATTTCTTTGGGGAGGGGGTGTCTGCTGGGACCGCACCATTTTTAGAAGGTCTGTTTCGTCTGATTTATTCTACTATGCATCCACCTCTTCACACTTAATGAGAATCATCCGGCGTGTTTTCGGTGGAGCCAGCGTGCTGGTAGCGGTTGTAGCACTATTAATCTGGCTCCAAGATGCGGTGTCGAAACCGGACATGTCGGGATTCGATCCGCAGGAGATGGGCCGCCTCGAATCCGGCATGTGGCGAAGCTACTACGATGGGCGCTGGCTTCAACTCGCATGCCAAACGATGGAAGGGGCCTCTGGGCAGTATCGGTTTTCTTGGTGGGACGGATCGCGCTCGTCTCTGCATGCGGCGCGGGCGGCACTGTTCTTTCGCAAAAACACCGATGATCCGAGGTGCCTGCCGGAGCTGGATCGATACTACGCGATCATTTCAAAAGCGACTGGCCAGAAGTTTGATATCCGCGCGGCAGCCGCACTGGAATTGGAATGGTGGAAAGAGAGGCGCCGCGGCATCACTCCCGAAGACTACGCCAGGACCATCGCTCGGGCGACGGCACTTGTTTACGGGGTGCCGGAGGAGACGGTTCTGCCCGCAGCCAGGATGCGGGCACAGGCGATGGCCTACCGCGACGCCCGGCGGGACGGAAAGATGACCGACGCCGACTGGCAGGAGATCGCCCGCCAGCTCATGTTGGCTTATGCCTCGTTGAAGGAGGCCGTGACAAATGGCCGGTGAGTTTATTCCCTTCGGCCCGGACTCCATGATGTGGAGGATCAACCGCGAACGGATTGTGCTCCTTGCAGGCCCGGCCGCGGCAGTCCTACAAGTGGCGCATCCGCAAGTCGCCATGGGGGTCGCGGCGCACAGCAAGTTTCGGACGGACTCAATCGGCCGGCTGCACCGAACATTGGAAGCCGTGTATTCCGTCGCCTTCGGCACAAGCGAGGAAGTCGAGCGCGTGCGTGATGGTGTGGCCCGCGCTCACCGGCCCGTGCGGGGAGAGGGATATTCCGCATTTGATCAGGACGCCCAACTCTGGGTGCTCGCCACGCTCATCATGGGTAGCGTGAACATGTATCAGCGGTTTGTCGGAAAACTCACGGTGCCTGAACTCGATCGGTTCCTCGAAGAAAACTCCCGCTTTGGCGAGGTCTTCGGACTCGATCCGGCGATGCTTCCGAAATCCTGGAGCGGATTCGAGCGCTACTACGAAAAAACGCTCAACGGCCCGCTGCTCGGCTCCCATCCACTTTGCGCCGAGGTGGCCAACGCCGTGATCAAACCACACGCCCCGTGGTTCATGATCGCACTTTCGCCTGCATTGCGCGCGATGGCTATCGAATATTTGCCGCCGATACTCCGCGAGCGCCTCCGGATTGATTCCGCCTCATTGACTGGAATTCTCTGGTCAACGCTCGACAGGATCCTGCCGACACCGGTCCGCTTCGCGCCGGAAAATCTGCGCTACGCTCCCCAGTATCTTCTTGCACGGATGAGACGCTGACTTTCGTTTTCTGTTAAGCCGTGTCAACTGACCGAGCGAAAAAAGTGGCGTGACGAGCAAGGAAATCTATTATCTATCAATGACTTAGGCCACGGGGGGAGCGACCATCCCCCAAATTCCATGAGAACCTGTTTTTTCAGCTTTACACTATTTTTCGAGGCACCCCCTCAACCCTCATGATTGTGCTTGTGCCTGATAATGAGCATTATACGCTCAAAAAACGCCTGTTTTTTAAGCTCCAAAAAGGCCCTTTTGGATGTAAAGTAACCCCTCAACTTTACATCGAAACGGTGGAAAGTGGCGTGGAAAAGGTCGCCGATTCCGACTCCACGAACCGCGCTACACCTCTGCACGATTTTTGGTGATTGCGAGATCGCCGATGCCGCCTAGATGATTTTTCAGGACTGCCACTGTGGCAGACCTCAGCATTTTGCATCCCGCGCTGATTCCCGCTTGGAAGAGGCTGAGGCTCACTTTGACCCACCATGCTCTCCGCGTTTTACCACCGGGGCTGGTTGAGCTTCCGGGTGATCCAATGGTAAACGTCCCTGTGCCTGTTGAATGGGATGTCTTTGATGAAGGGCTCCCAGCGTTGCGTGAGGATGTCCTCCAGCGGACGTTCACGCTTCAGTGTCGGGAGTGGCGGGAATGCTGCCTCGATGATTTCCTTGCGGGTCCGCTTTTCCGTCCCGGCCATGACTTCCTTGGTGATGCCGAGTTTCGCGACCGCCGCCGCGAATTTGGCGTCCCTTGCTATTGTTCTGGCTGAGACGCCTGTTTTTTTGGCGATTGCATCGGCGATTGTTTCAGGACTGCCACTGTGGCAGTCCTCAGCTTTTGGCACTCCACCTGGGTTTGCGCTGACCCCCGGCTTGAACAACCGTTCCTTTGCCGGAATCCGCTCGGCGATGTAGAGTTTGCCCCGGAGCAATGCCGCCGCGTCCGGTGACAGGTTGCGCCGGCCAAGCTGGTTGTTGATGATCCAGTTCAGCGCGTTTTCGCGCGTGTCGAAAACCAACTCGGTCGTCTGGAGTTCGTCCAACCTTTCGAGTTCCTGCAAAATCTCGTAGCGGTTGTGGCCGTCCACGAGGATCGTCTTGCCTTCGTGATTCCAGACAATCAGCGGGGAGAGGAGCCCGGTGCGCTCGATGTCTTGCCGCAGCATCTGCCGCTCGGTTTCCGTGAGCGGCGGGCAGTGAGCGCGGAAATCTTCGTCAATGGTGATGGTGTCGCAGGAGCCTGGAAGTAGAGACATGATGCCGACGGTGCAATGTCAACCGCGTCCATCCGGGCATAAAAAATCCCCGGCAGCCCGTTACGAGCCACCGGGGATGAGTAGAGGGTTGTTATTTGACGTGCGCCGAAACGAGCTTGGTCATCTCGAACATGCTGACTTGCTTCTTGCCGCCGAAGACCGCTTTGAGGGCTGGGTCGGCGTTGATCATTGTCCTCTTCTTGGGATCCTGAAGATTGTTCTTCTTGATGTAGTCCCAGAGCTTCTTGGTCATTGCGCTGCGGGGCAGTGGCTTTGTGCCGACGATCACGCCGAGCACGGCATCCGGCTGGATGGGCTTCATCAGCGCTGGGTTCAGCTTCCGTTTGACCTTCTTGGCGGGAGCTTTCTTTGCGGGTTTCGCGACGACCTTTTTGACGGGGGCTTTCGCGGGTTTCTTGACTGGCTTCTGGGCGGGTTTCTTTTTGGTGGGCATAAATCAGGCCTTCTTAGGAAGTTTGAACCCTTTTTTCGAGGGCTTGCCGATCTTCGCGGCCGGTTTCCCGGCCTTGCGTGCCGCCCAGCGGGCCTTCATATTGGCGGCGAGCTTCGCGCGTCCTTCGGGCGTGAGTCCGCTTTTCTTTTTCGATTTGGCAGGCTTCGCAGCCTTGACGGCGACGGGAGCCACCGCTGCTGGCTTGGAGGCGGGTTTTGCTGCCCCTTTGGCTGCGTAGCGGCCGGGTTCGACTTTCGTCACGAGTTTCTTGCCGGTCGTGCTGAACCAGACGGAAATATTTCCGGGCTTTGCGCCGAGCTTGTCGGCAATCTCTTTGACTTTGAGACCTTCGCTTCCGGCCGTTTCGAGGAGGGCAAGGATCTTCTCCTTGAGCCCGCCGGATTTTCCGGCCTTGGCCTTTTTCGCTTTGGCCGGTTTTGCGGGTGCTTTTAATGCGGCAACGGGCTTCTGAGCCGGTGCGGCGGTTGCTGCGGACGCTGTCGCGGATGCGACTTTGACGACTTCGACCGAGACACCGCCTTTAAGTGCGGCAATGATGGCCGCGTCAATATTTTCGACGATGCCGAGCAATTCTTCCTTTTTCTCCGTGAGCGCGAGCAGACGGAGAAGGGATTGGCTGTTGATGAGAGAAATGTCCATAAGTGACGGGAACAGTTAGCCGTATTTTTGCCGGGTTTGGCAATATGAAATGCATCCCCACTCGGAAGACAATAAAGCAGGTCCGCAGGTCGCAAACCGCAGCGGCGCAGCCAAAGGGGCCGGAACTAGCGTGAAAAATCCTGGGAATCTTCCCTGCTGATAGCGGCTCGTCTATTCAATCGAATGCAGCGGGGCAGCCACAATTGTCCTTCTCCCGTTATCAAACCACTCCCGCAACCGCATTTATCCTGAGAAAGGCAGTATCCGACCTCCTCTATGCGATATCAATTGGTTGACCCATCGGGCACTTGCCGCTTGGGTGGACTTGAAGTCCAAATCCATCTTTACAATGAGCAAAGCAGCCTCACGAAATCACCAAGTCTTTCAGACTTGGCATCGCTGAAAGTTAAAACATGATGTTCCTTACAGAAGACAGTGCCGACCCCGTCAACGTTAATCCATATCTTTGCTGGTGTGCTATCAGTCATTTGTTGCAGGGCGTCTTTGGCTACAATTTTTGCTTTACTGCGCTCGAGAGTGTTAATGACCTTGCCGAGCGCATAAAACTGGCCTTTGAAGTGCGGTCAATCACGAGCGGGCCGTGCCGCGAAACAACCAGACCGTAATCTCCCGCTGGCAGGCGAATCTATCGCCCGTCGCAGTCAATATAATTGGCGAGAGGACTGAGCATGATGCAAAAAGTATTCGCGGCGACGCAGCAAATATAGCGGAGAAAACTCGATGAAGAAACTGCGCTCACTGGCTACTGCCCATGCGCAGTATGGCACTACGGTGCGCTCGGTTTGGAAAAGATTTTCGCCAAAGACAGACAGAGCACCCCCCTTTGTCCCATCAGCGTGTGATTTAACTGCAAGCCACTGTGCTTCTCGTGTTAAAATGGGATTCCATCACAGTTGATTGGGTTACCACCCCACCACTTGAGCAACCGCTCGCATTTTGCGACTGGCAATAAAGAGCTTCCGGCGTCAGAGATGCAATCTCGCGCTGGATATTTCTGATGATGCCCTTGTCCCACAAATAATCAAATAACTGTTCGTGTTCGTAAGAATACTGCAGATGTCCATCGCGGTCGATATAGCATTCTGTCGGCATGTGTAGAGCTCGCAATAAGTCGATACACTTTTGCGGTTGGTCACGGGTCAGCAAAATGCAACAATTCCCATCAAGGTCAAACGAAAGCGTTTGTTTTTCTCTCCCGACAGAAAATGTTACGCGCACAAGCTTTGTCCCATCATATCTGTTGCTCTTGTGTAGCTTATACTTGATTTCATGTTTGCATGAATTAGCCCGCAGCGTTTCTATGTCAACAATGGTGAAATATGCTGATTGCCCCTTCGAAGTAATAACTTTTGTGCTCATAGTGGGTTCAATAAAAGATATTTTTCAGAAGCAAGCCGGTGCGGTTTTTGTTTCAGTTCCCAGAACGATACACTTCTCGTCCCAGACCAGCGCGTGCTCGGCCCAGAACGCCTTTGAATGGGCGCTAGCCATCGCTGGGTTTAGCTTTTGAGCGAACGCCCTAGAATCCCAGGGCTCAGGCTCCGGTTTGCCTCCAATGAAACCCGTTATCAGCACATATTTCTGAGCCGATTCGCGCTTCAACACGAGGAACACACTTTTTGACCGTTGTGGTGTTCTGCCGCGCACAAAACGGGTCAGGCCGCTGCGTCCCTTGCGCTGCGCAAAAACGATGTCATCGTGCGCGCCCGTCTCAACGCATGTCGTAAAACCAATCTCGCCAGGGAAAGTGATTTCTTCCTGAATGAATTGCCGATTATTTGAAGATACGCGGCATAATGCGCGTATAATCGTATACATATCGCTAGATTTTGCGTGCGAAGGTTCTCTGTCCACTACAAGTTCTCCCGATGCAAGGCGTGGAGCGATGAGGTAGTTTCTTTGCTCTTCAATTACATTGAGCGGCAAAAAGACAAACCGCCGCGATTTCAGAAAATCGTAAAGATTGTCTTTGTGAAATGCCCATCCTTCCACGATGTGATTGAGCAATTCGACCTTCCTCGCGGCCGGCATGCGCTCGAGCTTGTAAAGCAACTCGGATATCGAAACGTCCCACTTTTTGCCGACGTCATCGAATCCTTGCGCATCGTGTATCTCATAATTTAGTGCGTTCAAATCCGATGTTGTCATGACGCACCCAGCGGGGTGGGGCGTAAACGTAGTTCCGTTTGCAACATCAGCAATCAGCAGTATTTCATTGTCGCAAATTCGCAGGTGCTCCTGATACCGCGAGTTTCTCGCGCTATTGTTTCTCGTGTCGCCGGGCATTATTGTGGCCGCCGGAGCCGTGTTGGTGTTAGCATGTTTTTGCATGGTATTTGAAAATATACTGATGTTGATGTTGTGATTTTGAAAAAAAGTTTAATTATTTTTCTGAGTAAATATGTTTGTGACATCAATGAGATGATTTTACAGCGCGGAACAGGCTCTGCTGCGTCGGCCTCCTGCTTTTGCCCAGCACAGCGACAATGTCCGTCCATGATTGGTTTGTAGTCATCACGCGGCAAGAGAGTTGCTGGCATCCCACGACGCGCTGGCATTGCCATTCCAGGCCAGTTTGTCTGGCCCTGACGTCCGGACGTCGCGTCCCATGCGTGAGGCGTAATCCAAGCGTTTTTGAGCCAGTTCAAACATTCCGGAATCACTTTCGATTCCCACAAATCGCCTATTACTGAGGATTGCTGCTACGCCAGTCGTCCCAGAACCCATGCACGGGTCGAAAACGCAATCACCCTCGTGCGTAAATGTTTTTATCAAGTATTCCAACAGGGCCAGAGGCTTTTGCGTTGGATGAATTGAGCATCTCTGCTTGTCAGATGAAAATGTGAGAACTGACCTTGGTTTGCGCGTTGTGCTGCAATAGTCCGAAAACACGTCAGCGCGGCCGTAGCACGGCGATTGATTCTTTTTGCATCCATTTTTGTGTCTGGCAAGGCTGACTTTTTTCGCGTGGCCTTCGGTAATTTGCGGGTTGTATGTCGGCTGTTTCCGGTAAAACACGAGAATGAGCTCGTGAGCCGCGAGCGGCCTGGAATTAACGGACAAATGGCAAGTAGCCTGCGTTTTTGCCCAAACCATCTCATACCGAAAATTGTTCCTGTTGCTCAGCATGAGCTGCGCTGCGAACATGCCTTTTGCGGTCATGACGATTGCCGCATTTCTTTTCGTTATACGGTTAATCTCATGCCAAAGCGGCACGAACGGGATTATAGAATCCCAGGCATTCCGCGTTACTCCGTATGGTAAATCGGCAAAGACGAAATCAACACTTGAATCTTGAAACTTTTCCATTCGGCTCAGGCAGTCGTCGTTCCAGATTTTGTATTTAGCTTTTAGCGATTTGCCTATCTCCGCCTGACCGGGAGGCTTTATTGGAACTCCAAAAGATTTGCCAGTAGCGATATTGATGCAGCTTGTTTTTTTCATGATACAAGCTACGGAATTGAATCCTGAGTCGGTTTGTGATTCTGAAAAAAGTTTCGCTATCGCTTATGAGTCATTAGAAACTGCCTTTCGATGCCTTTTGGCTTGATGGATACTTCCGTCGAATGCCAAGATTATTGTTTCGGGGGCGAAACGGTCTATGGCGGTTATGGTGGTCGTCTTCTCCTTGAGTGCTCTCGGCGGAGCAACGCCATTTGACTTCCCGCTCGTCTCGATTCTTAGCCTCTAAAAAATATTTTTAAAGTTCGGTGGGCAATTCTCGTAATTTAGTGAAGTGGACATATCAACAGCCAAACCATTCGACGAAGTTGCGTTTAAGAAAAAGCTCACTGATCTGGCATTCATTCGAGGGAGCCATTGGCCTGGCAGGACAGATCATGAACCGCAAGTAAGCCCGCCACCCCGGCAGACGGCCGAGGATGAAACCGAAAGCCCCGAGTTCCTCGAGATGAAGGAAAAGTGGACTGACCTGGCCTGCATTCGAGCGAACCCTTGGCCTGGCAGGCCGGGCACCCAACCCCAAGCAATCCTGCCGGCCCGGCAGCCGCCCGAGGAAAGCGACGAAGGTCCCGATTCACTCACAAGCGCTGAAGTTTCCCCGCGCAGCACGCCGCTCTATTTCGCCATCCCACGTGACTGGGCGGTGACTTGCGTTGTGCGTCCATGGTCGATTGGAGAGTATATTGTCGAGGTCGAGACACGGAAGACGACCTGGCACATGGGAGTGAAGCCGTCATTCGGAGAGGCGAGTCCGCGGCTCACGTGGCGGTCATGGCGAGTATTCTTCGCGGCCATGACATTGATTGGCAATTCGACGTCCGCCGCGACGAGCTGCTGCGAAATCTGTGAGCGGCTGAATATTTCCAAGTCTGGAAAGGGCTTCCGGGCACTCCGGGACGACCTGCTCCGGCTCACCAAATATTTTGTCCGCGCTGAGGGGCCGGATGGAACGTGTCAGTTTCCCCTCCTCGAGTCGTGTGGTTTTCATGAAAAGGAAATTATTGATGGGACATCAAACTGGGGTGTCGCCGTCTCGATAAGCCCGGAATTCCGCGCAATCTTGGATGACCCTCAGACCGCGCGCAAACTCCGCTTTGAATTTCTCCGCGATATCCACTCGCCGACCGCCGGCGCCATTTTGCTTTTCCTGCCATCGTGGGTTGCTGCCCAGGCGCGGGCCAACGATGCCCCGGCGAAGCTTAAGTTTGCGACTGTTGCGAAGTTTCTGAGGACAGGAAATGAAACCCCCCGGCCTCCTGGGCAAATCAGAAAACTCCTCACGCAAAATTCGAGAGAGAAGAGAATCCGTAAAAAGGAGGCAGCTCCATGCACCCCGCCGGAGGGGTTTCGCGGAATCAAGGGTTCCGTGATCGAGCAAATGGACGGGGCCCGGATGGTCGGGGGATTATTCCGCTGCGCCATCGACGGCGAGGAAATATCCTGCTGGAAAGAGGAAACAAAGGGACCCGCTAACGCGCGGCTCTTGGAGGTTTTCCTCAGCGGCGGAGGCGCTCGCGAGCAGTATGACCGTTTCATGAGTGCGCAATGCCCTCTGCCGCCGGAGACCTGGGAGCGGATTCGCGCTCTCGGCGTGCCGCCATCGTATCGGCGGTTCTGTGAAATGGCATATCGGCTTCTTGGCGGAATCTCATTGGAATGCTTCAGCGGCATCATCGACAAGGCGACGTCGCGCTTTCCCAAAATGGCGGTTATGAAGGCGGGCAGCCTGTTTGCGACGATGGTGCTCAATGTCGCCTTCGTAGCGCCAAGGCGTAACCTGCGAGACAACAACTGGTGGAAAGCCGCGGCCGACGGCAAGGTCCCTGTAACCGGAGAGGCCAAGCCTGCCTGCGCCAAGGAAAAGGAGCTCGCATGAAACGGGAAGCCGCAATTCGCATGTTTCTTTCCGCCTTCGGTGCGCGGGTCTGGGATTTGAGGGCGATTCCCCGCACCGGGACTGGTCAGCCGAAATGCCAAACGCTCGAGCGGCATGAAATTGATGCCGCGCTCAGCGATTTGAGCCGCCGAAACTGCTTGGGCTCTGAAATATACTGCCGGCCGCTGCGGGATGACGCGCTGATAGGGTGGGTGCTCGTGGACGATGTGGCGTCCACTTCATGCGATGCGCTTAAAAAAGAAGGGGCGTGCGCGATTGTTTGCACCTCGTCAGGCAACCTCCAAGCCTGGTTCCGCCTTGCTTTTCCAGTTGAGCGGGAGCGTGCCCAAGCCACTGCGAACATGTTAACTGCCAAGTTCTCTGGTGATATCCGCTGCGCGCGCAACGCGGAGCAGGTGGGGCGCTTGCCGGGGTTCACGAACCAAAAGCCAGAGCGCCGCATCGGAAAGAAGGCTCCGCTCGTCTACCTGGTCTGGCACCAATCGAACACGGCAATACAACCTGCCTCAGAGCCTTGCGAAAGCGGCTACAAGAGCCAGCAGCCGACTCATGCAACCGGCGGTCGAAAGGGTTACGGCATCGACCGGTCGGCAAAGGACTTCGCTGCCGGCAAGCGTCTGTTTGAGTCAGGCGCATCAGAAGCCGAGGTCGCGGCCTGGTTGATGTCGCACAGCCTCAAGGCCCCGGGCAACGAATACTATTGCTCGCTGACGGCGAGGAAGATTTGCTATCGGTAATGCACGCCGGTAAATATGTAGTTATATGCTTCATATAAGCATTTTACATCCATAAGGTAGCGCCAGTATAAGTGTGAGGTTTTAAGCACAGGTGTGAGGTTTTAAGAATGAATTTAAACCAAAAAGTGAGGTTTTAATCCGATTTCGACGACCGATTGTGAGGTTCTAAGAATGTGGCACATTGTTATTATACCTATAATAAACGTGTTACATCAGATTTTTTGACTATTACATTAGGAGCTTCCCATTAGGATTATTCCTGCCCCGCCCTCGGGTGGGGCAGGATTTTCGCTGCGCTCAAATCCACAGGCGGGGGGGGCTTCGCCTCTCCCCCCAAATATACCCCCCCCAATTTTCTGC
>Ga0118677_10009164_pt1 | contig 15578 bp, 16 predicted proteins | sample AliMusrvi5mmetaG_FD_86154 | JGI IMG/M metagenome (GOLD analysis project Ga0118677, IMG submission 86154)
ACCATCGGCCACGGAGCCGCCGCTGCTGTCGCCGGCCAAACCCTCCGCGCCGAAATCCCGCGGGGGAAAACGCCTGCTGGCCGCCATGCTCGGGCTCGCGGTCTTGGCGGTCCTGCTGGCGGCGATCGTTTTCGTGTTTGTCCCGGGAAACACCTGGGAAGTGCGGCGGAGCTGGATGCGGGCGAGCCTGGGCTCGGCGGCCGATTGCCAGGCGCTGGCCTGGCGCTACCGGACCGGTCAGGACGTGCCGCAGGATTTTGCGCGCGCCGCGCATTGGTTCGAGCGGGCCGCCGACCATGGCCTGGCCCAGGGCCAGTATGACCTGGCCGTGCTGTACTATTACGGCCTGGGCGTGCCGGCCGACCCGGCCCGGGCGAAGACCCTGCTGCAGGCGGCTGTCGCGCAGAATTACGTGCCCGCAAAGACGCTGCTCGGGCTGCTGCAGGAGTCGGATGAGTCCGGCCGCGAGATGGCGAAGTTGCTGTGGGAGGAGGCGTCGGCCGCGGGCGACCCGTGGGCCCAGTCGCTGCTGGGCTCCATGTTCCTGGCGCGCCGCGAGCAGGGCGACGGCAAGGAAAACCTGACCCTCGCCCTCTACTACCTCGAAAGCGCGCGGCGCGGCGGCGCCGAGACCGTGGGCGGGCTGCTCCAGCACGTCTGGGCGACCGTGCCCCCGGAGACGCTGGAGGAAATCACCACGCAGGTGTTCGGCCGCCTGGCGCAGGGCAAGCCCGACCCAATCACGCCGCCGGCCCCGGTTGAACCGCCCAAGACGCCGGAGACCACCGAGACGCCGGCCCCGGCCGACAATCCGCCGGCCGAGACCGCCGCCGGACTCGGCGAGGAGGTCCTGGCAAGCGTCCGCGCCCGGCCCGAGTACGTCGCGCTCAACACCGCCTACGCGGAGCGCAGCCAGGCGGACCCGTCCTGGGCGGCGTCCGACGAGGGCCGCGCGGTGGGCCAGTATCTCCAGACGATGCGGACCGATGCGCAGGCCGCGCAGGTGGTGACGCCCGAGGGCGGCAAGCCAACCCTCGAGTACGCGGTCGGCGGGTCGAAGCTCACCGACAACGGCGTCCATGTGGACCAGCTGGATTCTGACGCGGACTATCGGAAGACTGTCGTGGATGCGCTCGCCCAGAACATCGTGAGCGCGCCGCGGCCGCTGGTGGTGAGCGAATTTCTGAAGCATCAGGAAGGAGGCGACGCGAAATGACGACGCACTTGCCCAGGTTTTTCGCGGGCCGCCTCGTCCTGCTGCTGGCGCTGGCGGCGGCTGCGCGCGCCGAGGCGCCGTCCACCGAGCGGTACGAGCGCGACGTGGCCTTTCTCGCCAGCAAGCTCGCGCAGCACCGCTACTCGCTCCGGACCACGCCGGAGGGGGAGCAGCGGCTGGCGACGCTCGAGACCACCGAGGCCAAGCTGAAGTCGCTGCTGTCCGACCTCAAGGAACAGGCCGACGAGATCGGCACGAAGGACAGCCGGCTCCAGTATCTCAAGGACATGGAGCTCGGCCCCAAGGAGCGAGCGGTGGATCGGCTGCGCCAGGAATTTGAGGACTGGAACCGGGACGGCGAACGGGACGTGGCGGCGCTCGATCAGGCCGTGGCGGTCTATCGTAGCGGACAGCTCAGCTTCACCAAGGAGGAGCATGCCGCCTATCTGGCGAAGTACGCCGAATGGGAGGCGCTGGAGGCGCGGCGCAATGCCCTGAACACGCGGCTTGATCAGGGCCGGCGGGAGTTCAAGGAGCGGCTCGATGCCGCGCTGCAGCTTTGGACCAAGGCCCAGCAGGAATACAGCGAGACCGCGACCAAGCGGGAGCAGGCGGCCGCGCGTTTTCAGGAGACGGCGAACCAATATGTCGAGTCGCGCGCACCGATGGCCGAGGCGCTGGAGGCGGCCGACAATCAGCCGCTCCCCGCCACCGTGGCGGTGCCGCTCACGCCGTTCTCCCACGGCGTGGCCCCGCAGGACGCGGGCACGGTTCCCGTCGTGAAGCCGCCGATTGGCCCGGGCAGCAACACCCACGCCCTCGATCAGGTGCGCGTGGTGGTGGCGTCTTCGGTCAGCGGCGCCGAAACCGTCGACGCCTCCGCCCCCGTCGGCAAGACCCAGAGCGGCTATGAATTCGACACCGGCGGCGGCCTGGGCAAGGCGGACCTGCCCTCGGTCGCGACCCCGGAGGCCTCGCCGGCCGACGCCGTGCCGCTCGTGGTCCCGCCGGCCCCGGCGGCGCGCGAGGATGCGCCGGCGGCCGTGAAGCAGAGCCCGGTCCTGCAGGCGCTCGCGCAGCAGCGCACGGACGCGTTCACCAAGCTGGATGCGCTCTACCAGCGGCGGCGGGAAATCTTCCAGCAGGGCGCCGATGCCAAGCCCGAGGCCTGGACCGAGGTCGTCAACGGCATCGCCCAGGCCCAGGCGGATGCCAACATGGCGGGCGTCGGCCTGAAGCTCGCCGAGGGCTCGCAGCTCATGGATCTCACCATCACGCCCAAGGCGCAGCACCCGCCGACGGACCTCAACGTCCCGGCGCCGCCCTCGCCCGTGCCGGCCGCCAAGCAGCCATGATATTTTCCGGCCTTCTCCGGCCTCTCCGCTGGGCGGGACTGCTCCTCGCGGTCGGACCGCTGGCGCTCCTCGCGCAGACGCTGGAGCTGTCCCCGGTGCCCGCCGGCTGGCCTGAGGCGGCGCGGTCGGGGCTCGAGGGCGAGCGCGCGGCGCTGCAGGCGCGCTGGGATGCCTTCCAGTCGCACCGGGCGGAGTTCGCGAGCGCGTTCGCGGGCACGCGCGTGGGCACGCCGCAGGCGGCCGCGGCCGCCCAGCGCAAGGCCGAGCTCACGCAGGAGGCGAACGCGATCGTGGAGGACGCGGACCGCTTCAATGCCCGCGTCGCCCAGGTGGCGCGCGAGCAGGCGGCGGCCCCGGCCGCGGAGGACCCTGAGGTCAAGGGACAGCGCGTGATCGACGGCCTCAACGCTCTCGCCGCGCAGTGGGGCTGGAGCCAGGAGAAGCGCGACCGGCTCGACGCGGCGCTGCACGCGCTCAGCGTGGACGGCGCGCCCACGACCGTCGGCGAGGTCAAGCTGACCTGGCAGGCCATCAAGGCGCGCGGCGACGACCCGGCGCTGGCCGCGGCGGCCCGCGCCGCGGGTCCAGGCGCGATCGGCGCCGGCCAGCAGACTAACTTTGATGACTGCGCCGTCTTCGCCCTCGCGAGCGCGACCAACCAGCCGTATGGCGTGGTCGCGGCCCGTGCGACGCAGCTCCTGCGCGAGGGCCACTGGCGCACCGGGGCGGAGCACGCCGACCCGCAGGGAACCATCGAGCGCATCGGCCTCAACGGCGGCGAGGTCATCATGCTGGCCGAGATGCTCGGCGAGGCCGAGGTCGTGTCGCACGACGCGTTCGCGTCCACCCTCCGCGCCGGCCGGCCGATCCTGGTCAATGTCTATCCTTCCGCCGGCCGCGGCGCGCACGAGATCGTGGTCACCAAGGCCTTCTCCCACGATGGGCAGGAGTGGTTCGAGGTGCTCGATTCGAATCACGGTCCGCAGGGCCGGTATTATCTCACGGACCACGAACTCGACATCATCCAGCAGGAGAAAGGCGTCGCCTACCGCCCCGCGCCCGGCCAGACCGTGGTCCCGCCGTCCTAGCTCCACCGTCTTCTCACCCGATCCATGGAACCACGCATCAGCATCATCACGCTCGGGGTGGCGGACTTGCCGCGCTCGATCCGCTTCTACCGCGACGGGCTCGGGTTCAAGACGAAGGCGAAGGACACCGACGGCATCGCCCATTTCACCACGACGGGCGTGGTGCTGGGACTCTATCCGCTGGACAAGCTGGCCGAGGACATCGGCCCGCAGGTGAAGCCGCGGCCGGGATTTTCCGGCCTCACCCTCGCGCACAACGTCCGGCGGAAGGAGGAGGTGGCCCAGGTGCTCGCGCTGGCGGAGCAGGCGGGCGGCAGGATCGTGAAACCCGCCCAGGACGTGTTCTGGGGCGGGCACAGCGGCTACTTTGCGGATCCCGACGGCCACTACTGGGAAGTGGCCTGGGTGCCGCAGGGGACCTTCGACGAGCACGGCAACGTGGTCCTGTGATTCCCGGTCGTGCCGGTCCGCAGCCGGCAATACTTTTCCATGAAAGCCAAATTCTTCCTGATTTTTTCACTCGTCCTCGCCACGGCGCGGGCCGGGTTTCCCTACGCCGAGGCCACGGTTGAGCAGCTGCAGGCGCAGATGCAGTCGGGCACGCTGACGTCCGTGAGGCTGACCCAGGCCTACCTCGCGCGCATTGCCGCCGTGGACCAGTCCGGGCCGCAGCTGCATGCCGTGATCGAGGTGAATCCCGACGCGCTCGCGATCGCCGCCGCCCTCGACGCCGAGCGCAAGGCCGGACACGTGCGGGGGCCGCTGCATGGCATCCCGGTGCTCCTGAAGGACAACATCGCGACGCGTGACCGGATGGAGACGACCGCCGGCTCGCTGGCCCTCGTCGGCACGAGGCCGCCCCGGGACGCGACGCTGGTGGCGGCCCTGCGGAAGGCCGGCGCGGTGATCCTGGGCAAGACCAACCTCAGCGAGTGGGCCAATTTCCGCGGCGAGAAGGCCGTCAGCGGCTGGAGCGCCCGCGGCGGCCAGGCGCGCAATCCCTACGCGCTGGAACGCAACCCGTCCGGCTCCAGCTCCGGCTCCGCGGCCGGCGTGGCCGCCAACCTCTGCGCGATCGCGGTGGGCTCCGAGACGGACGGCTCCATCGTGTCCCCCGCGTCCGTCTGCGGCATCGTGGGCGTCAAGCCGACCGTCGGCCTGGTGAGCCGCGCCGGCATCATCCCCATCTCCATCTCGCAGGACACGGCCGGTCCGCTGGCCCGCACCGTCCGCGACGCCGCGCTGCTGCTCGAGGCGATGTCCGCCGCCGATCCCGCCGATCCCGCCACCCAGGCCCGGCCGGCCGGCATGGCGACGCGGTTTTCCGCCCAGCTGGTCCCCGGGGCGCTGCACGGGGCGCGCATTGGCGTCGTGCGCGGCAACTTCGGGCTGGCCCCGATGCTCGAGCCGCTCCTCGACCGCGCCCTGGCGGCGATGAAGGCCGCCGGGGCGGAGGTCGTGGACCTCGGCGAATTTCCCGGCTTCGACCGCGCCGGCGCGCCGGAGCTGGACGTGCTGTTCTATGAGTTCAAGGACGGCATGAACGCCTACCTCCGCTCGCTCGGGCCGGATTCCCGCATGAAGAGCCTGTCGGACCTGATCGCCTTCAACGCCGCGCATGCCGACCAGGAACTGTCATTCTTCGGCCAGGAGCTGTTCGTGAAGGCGCAGGCCAAGGGCCCGCTCACGGACCAGGCCTACCTCGCGGCCCGGGCCACTTGCCTGCTCGCCACCCGCGCGGAGGGCATCGATGCGCTGATGCGGGACCACAAGCTCGACGCCCTGGTCAGCCTGACCAACGGCCCGGCGTGGCTGACCGATTCGATCAATGGCGACTCCTACACCGGTGGCAGCAGCTCACCGGCGGCTGTCGCGGGTTATCCCAGCGTGAGCGTACCGGCCGGCGAGTTCCGTGGCCTGCCCGTGGGAATTTCATTCTACGGCCAGGCCTGGACGGAGACGAAGCTCCTCTCGCTCGCCGCCGACTTCGAAAAACACACGCACGCGCGCCGCGAGCCGGTGCTGCCGTGAGGTCGCGGTCGCGGCTTAGCCTATCCGCCCGTCGTTGCTTCGCGGTGAAAGCCCGCGCCCGTCACTCCGGGACGGGCGGACGGCTTTGGCCGGCGGCAGTGGGGTTCCAGAATTTGGTCCGGCCCTCGGGGAAAATGCCGTGGGTCACCTCGATCTTCAGGTAGCGCCGCAGGTATTCCTCGAGGGTGATCCACTCGTCGCCATCCTTGATCTTCTTGGTCCACGAACAGACGGTCTGAAGCGAGCCCTCGAGCTCGCGGAGCTTGGCGGTGGCCTCCTTGAGCTCGATCAGGGCCGCTTCCTTGTCCCGCGCGAGCTGCTTGGCCAGGTCCAGCGAATGCCGCAGCTGGGACAGCAGCAGCGCCCCGATGCCGAACCGGAGAAAGATCATCCCGATCTTCCAGAACCGGTAGGACTCCGACGTGTAGTGGCTCCCGGTGTGGTAGTCCACGTACACCCAGACGAAACCCGCGATCGCCGCCAGGCCGAACCCGGGCCAGCGTCCACTGAACCAGGCCGCGATGGCAACGGGCATGAGGTAGTAGGTTCTGAGTCCCAGCTCATACTGCGTGAAGTGGTCGGCCAGCGCCACAGCACCCAGGAGAACCAATGCCGCGATGAATCCGGTGAGCTTCAAGACGGCAACGTGACTACCGGGACCGCGCCGTAAGGCAAGAAGTCAGCAAGGCACCCGGGCCGGGGGGACCTCGAAAGCACGAAACCCACGAATACACCTGGGAATCCGCAACCGCGCGTTGCCGCGGGCTGCGCGAGAGATTCCGATCTGCTTCAATTGCCGAGGTTTCTCGGCTTTTGGTACCGATTTCATGTCCGCCACGCGGGCTGGGATACCGGCGGCCTAAGATAGCGGCCGGTTGGCCGTTGAATCAGTGGGGAAAGGGGTGAGGCTATGAATCACGTTCACTCCACTGCCTACTTCATGAACCGATCCGACCTCCGCTTCTGGATTCGGGTGATGCTGGCGGCCTTGTTCCCGGCCCTGGTGGCGGCGGGGGTGCTCTTCGTGGTTTCGGATGTCCAGGCGGGCCGCGCCGGGCGGGAGTTCGAGCAGGCCAAGCTTGAAGCGTTGCAGCATGTGGAGGAGGCGGAGCGAAGGATCGCCGAAAAGTGGCCGAAGCGAATAGCGATGAACCTGCGGGTGGCCGTTTCCCCGGCGGATGAATATCGCACCGAGCTCCGCCGGATCCGGCACCAGGCGCTGCTCAACGACCGCAGGTTTGCCGGGACCTTCCTGAGGTGGGGAACGATTCTGCTGGTGGGGCTGGGCGGGATGCTGGTCTTCACCACGAAATCCGCTGCGGACCTGACGCAGCCGGCGACCCTCCCTTAGTGTCCTTCGTGGTCATCCCCATCCGAATATTACCACCAAGGGCACGAAGCACCCGAAGATCGGGCCGGCGGGCGGAGTTGACGGTGGACGCTGGACAGTTGGAGGGCGGACGAAAATCTGAATGATGCCACGGACATGAACCCGTCGGCCTCCAAGGATCCCCTGCATGGCGTCACGCTGGAGCAGCTGCTCACCGTGCTGGTGGAGAGCCACGGCTGGGAGGCCTTGGCGGACCAGGTGCCGATCCGGTGCTTCCGGTTCGACCCGAGCATCAAGTCGAGCCTCGTCTTCCTCCGCAAAACGCCCTGGGCCCGGGCGCGCGTGGAGGAGCTGTACAAGCAGCATGTCCGCGGCGGGACCGGGCCGTAGGCTGGACCGGCGTCATGCGCCGGACGGCACTTGGCATGGACGCGTCGCGCTCCTAGGGTGACGCCATGCAAATCGGGTCTCTGGTCGTCTGCGTGGACGACGTCTTTCCGGATTGGGCCAAACAGGCCTACACGGCGCTGCCGGTGAAGGGCGAGGTCTACACCGTGCGCGAGATGGCGCCGGGGCGGGGCGTGCCGCTGGTGATCAAGGACGGCAAACCGGTGCAGAACGGCGGCGGCGACAAGAGTCCGGAGATCCAGATCCTGCTCATGGAGCTGCGCAACCCCCCGGACCCGTTCTGCGCGGGCCGCGAGCTGGGTTTCAAGGCGGAGCGCTTCGCCCCGATCGAATACAACGTGAACGAGGAGGTGGTCCAGGCGGCGGATTCCATCGCCAACAGCTAGGTGGACCATCGAGCTGGTGCCGTCGGGGCCGATCGGCAACGATAGGAGAAATGAAAACAACCTACCGCTCGGCGATCGATCTGTGGCTCGCCGCTGTGCTGGTCGGCGCGCCGCTCGCGATGGTGGGGTTCGGCGCGTATTCGCTCACGCGGTCGGTCTTGGCGGGAGTTCTCATGATGGCCTTCGGCGCGCTGACCGGCGCGTTGATCGCCGCTTTCACGGTGCCCTGCGTCTATACGCTCACCGATGAAAGCCTGAAGATCCAGTGCGGCGTCCTCGAGGACGACGTGCCGCTGGCGAGGATCAGGAAGGTGGAAAAATCGAGCAGCGCATTGAGCGCGCCGGCACTTTCGCTGCGCCGCGTGCGCATCTCCCTGGACGATGGCTATCGCCTCATCTCACCGCGGGACCGCGACGGGTTCATCGCCGATCTGATAGCCAGGCTTCATCGCTAGGCTAAGTGGTCAGGCTGAAAGCCGGACAGCTTTGCCGACGTCATGCGGGCCAGGCGGTGCGCCGGGGCGGCAGACTGTCAGCGGACGATCCCGTACGGCCGCAGCCACACGCGCTCGATCATGGCGTAGCCGACCGGGTCGTAATGCTGCAGGTCGGCGCGGTCGAAGGGGAAGAAGTCATTGCGGGCGAAGTAGGCCTCGCTGAGCTCGGCGAAATACTCCTTCTCGTTCTCGAGCGCATAGGCCGGGCGTGGCGAGGGCTCCCCCACGTATGCGACCGACTGGTAGAGTCCCGCTTTCACGGCATGCTGGTACGCCGCGGCAATCTGCGGCGTCAGGCCCGAGGCGTTGAATTCCCACGCGTGGGCGAACTCATGCAGCAGGCAGGCGGGCTGCGTGAGGACCAGGGTGCGGAACTCGCGCCAGTTGCACACCTCCACGCTGTTGGCCATCTCGCCGGGATAGCCGTGCTGCACGAGCCAGTCGCGCGAGGGATGATGACAGCAGCCGTAGGCGCGATGCTCGCCGGCATGGACATAGATCGGGATCCGCCGCAGGCGCGCGAGCTTGTCGGAGGGCAGCGTGTGGTTCATCTGCTCGATCTGCGCTCGCAGCTTGGCCTGGAAGTCACCGACCTCATCCTCGTCCGCGCCCGCGAAGCACGTCGGCAGCCAATGCACGGTGAAGCCCAGGATCTCCGTGGTCCCATACGGTGACGCCGCGCGACCCGACGTCGCGATCATGGCCAGCAGCCCGGCCGCTGCGAGCAGCAGGCGAAGGATGGGGGTGGGGCGCCGCATGGGAGTTTCTGGCGTGCGGCCGCGGGGAGCGCCAAGCGCAAACGATGCGGGCAACGCTACAACGACCCAGTTTGGCTTGGAGTGGCCGGTTCCGCCGCGGGGCCGGGCCCGCTGTTCGCTGGAGCGCCCAGCTTCACCAGTGTCACCCGGCCGAAGGGCTTCCGCTTTCCGGCATCAACATTGTCCATCACCCATTTCCAGGAATCCGAAGTCGGATCATAGACGAAAGTATTCTCGAACGTCACCTGCCCGTTCGCGTCCCGGAATGCAAACGGCAGCGAATTCCCGCTCCGCTTCGCATGTCCGAACCCTTCTGCAACCAGCCCCTCGTTCGAGGTGGAATCCAGCCACAGGCAGGTGTAATCGTCCGTCTTCGCATTGCAGGAGATGAAGATGATGGCCTCGTAGGCGGCCGCGCCCGACGGCGTTTTCTCGCGCGAGATCTCGTGAATCCGAAGATAGCCGCGATTCAGCGCCCAATCGGCGGAGAGATCGTGGGTGGTCTCCCGGCCCGCCAGCTTTCCGCTCAGCACCCAATTCCCGGCCAACTGGTCGAGCCATGCCTCCGCGAGTCCCAGCTCACCGGCCAATGCGCCAGTGCAGGACATTGCCACCGCGAAAACTGCCACTGGCCACCGGTTCATGAAGGAATTTCCTGTGGCTGGCACCATAGCCTCCGCCCGGGCGCAGGCGAGCACGATGCATCGTTCCACCTTCCGTTGGCCTGTCCTGCTCAGAAATCAGGCTGATTCTGCCAGCTTCATCAAAGCTCGCACAAGGGGCCGCCCACGTTCCTCAGCCTGACCCGATCCGTGCACAAAAAAGCCCGCGGCGCCGGCCGCGGGCTTGAAGTGGATCGAGGCAGGACTGCCAGCTCAGCGGTATTCCTCGCCGGTGACGGCGTTGATGATCTTGAAGTTCTCGACATGGTAGTTGAGGTCGGCGCGGAACGCCAACTTCACCCCGAAGAGCTTCTCGACGCGGACCAGCAGCTCGGCGTCCTCGCTGCGCAGGCGCTCGAGGATGCTCGGGTGCACCAGGACGCGGAGGTTGTAATCCTTGCCGTCCTTGCGCAGCTGGAGGCGGCGCGCGACCGACGAGAGCTTGCGCTGCAGCTCGACCGACATCGTCGTGGCGCTCTTCACGATGCCGCGGCCGCGGCAGTACGGGCAGTCCGTGTAGAGGTTGGACGAGAGCGACTCCTGCTGGCGCTGGCGCGTCATCTGGAGGATGCCGAGCGTCGATATCGGGAGGATGTGGTTCTTCGCCTTGTCCTGCGCCATCTCCGCGACCATCTTCTCGTAGACGGCGTTGCGGTGGCGGCGCTCCTTCATGTCGATGAAGTCGATGATGAGCAGGCCGCCGAGGTTGCGGAGGCGGATCTGGCGCGCGGCCTCGGTGGCGGCCTCGAGGTTGACGGCGTAGATGACGTTCTTCTCATCGCCGCCGCGGGACTTGTGGGAGCCGGTGTTGACGTCGATGGAGATGAGCGCCTCGGTCTCGTCGATGACGATCTCGCCGCCGGACGGGAGCGGGACCTTGCGCTGGCCGGTCTGCTCGATCTGGCGCTCGATGTTGAAGCGCTCGAAGATCGGGATGCTGTCGTTGTAGTAGGCGATCTTGCCGGCGGAGCGCTTGGAGATCTGCGCCACCAGCTGCTGCGTGTGGGCGTGGTCCTCCTTGTTGTCGATCAGCACGCGGTCGACCTCCTCGGTGAGGAAGTCGCGCACGGTGCGCTCGACGAGGTCGGGCTCCTGGTAGAGGCAGGCCGGGGCGCGGTCGTTCTGCATCTTCGTCGCGATGTCCTGCCAGGTCTTCAGCAGGATGTGCAGGTCGCGGACGAAGTACCGGGACTTCTTGCCCTCGCCGGCGGTGCGGACGATGACGCCCATGCCCTCGGGGATGGTGAGCTCGTTGATGAGCTGCTTGAGGCGCTTGCGCTCGAGCGGGTCCTCGATCTTGCGGGAGATGCCGCAGCCGTCGCTGTACGGCGTGAGGATGAGATAGCGGCCAGGGATGGAGAGGTTGGTCGTCGTGCGCGGGCCCTTGGTGCCGATGGGGCCCTTGGTGACCTGGATGACGATGTCGGTGCCGGGCGGGTAGAGGCCGGGGATGTCCTTGACGGTGGGCTCGGCGCCGCGGGCGGGGGCGTTCTTCTTCTTGTTCACGCGCACGACCTCGACCGAGGAGTCGGCGGCGGCCGGGAGCATGTCCCAGTAGTGCAGGAACGCGTTCTTGGTGTAGCCGATGTCCACGAACGCGGCCTTGAGGCCGGCGTCGAGGTTCTTGATGCGGCCCTTGTAGATGCCGCCGACCATGCGGTTGTCGGACTCGCGCTCGATCTCGAACTTCTCGAGGCGGCCGTCCACGAGCAGCGCGACGCGCTTCTCGAGGGGCTCGGAGTTGATGATGAGCTCCCGGTAGGAGCCCTTCTCCTTTTTGAAGATCCCGAGGATCTTCTGGAGCAGCGGTCGCTGCTGGGCGCGCTCGGCGGCGCCGGCCTTCAGTTCGGCGGCGCTGACGGGCTTGGTCTCGCCGGGGGCGGGCGGGTTGACGAGCTCGGCGTCATACTTCTGGGCGACGTCCGGCGGGGTGCCGGGCGTGGGTTGCGGGGAATCGCTCATGGCGGGTGTCGTGGGTTGGTTTCACGGGGCCCCCCTGGGCGTTCGTTGCGGCGCAGGAAATTCCGGCAGAGCGGTCGTTAGCGCGAAGAAGGGATCTCATATGAAATCCTTCCTGAAGCGATAGACGCTCTGGACCAGTCCTTGCAGCAAGCAGCAACTGAGCACAAAGGAGCCACCGTAGCTGATGAAGGGAAGCGGTATGCCCGTGATGGGCACGAGCCCGATGGTCATGGCGATGTTCACGAACACATGCACCGCGAACAGCACCGTGACGCCGATGGCGAGCAGGATGCCGAACCGGTCCCGGGCGAGACCAGCGATGCGAATGCCGTTGAACAGGACCAGACCAAACAGGCCGAGAACCGTAATGCTTCCCAAAAATCCCTTCTCCTCGGCGATGACCGAGAAGATAAAGTCGTTGTGCGCCACGGAGCGGGGCAGGTAGCCGAGCTGCGCCTGCGTGCCCTCCGTCCAGCCCTTGCCCGTCAGGCCGCCGGAGCCGACCGAGATGAGCGACTGGCGCTGGTTCCAGCCCACGCCCATGGGGTCGATCTTGTCGGGCCAGAGGAACGAAATGATGCGGTTGCGCTGGTAGTCGTGCAGCGGCACCCAGGAGTGCGCCTGGTAGCTGCCCTTGTCGGCCAGGTACGAGAACCCGTTCGACTCCATGTAGTTCTTGTAGCTCCAGGTGTCCCACGCGACAATCCCCAGGATCAGGAGGAAGGCCCCCAAGGCCGCCGCAAAGAAGCGCGTCGAGAGCTTGGAGACGTAGAGCATGGAGAACACCATCGGGGGGAGCACGATCGCCGATTTCAGGTCCGGCTGCAGCAGGATCAAGAGCATGGGTGCACCCACCGCAAGGGCCAATTTCCCGAGGACGCCCAGCGACTGGCGAACGGTGCCGATCTCGCCGCGGATCAGGATGCTGGCGGTGATGAGCAGGACGGCGATCTTCGCGGTCTCCGAGGGCTGGTAGGTGCCGAGCGGCCCGAGCGGGATCCAGCGGCTCGCGCCCCACTTTTCCGCGGCCGCGCCGCCCACGCCGGGGATCAGCACCACGACGAGCGGGATGAGGCAGGCGATATAAAACCAGTGCGCCACGCTAAGCCAGAAGCGGTAGTCCACCAGCGAGACCACGCCGTAGAGCGCGGCACCGGCCACGAGCCACACCACCTGCGTGAGCCAGTTGTTCCCGTGCACCGCGTACTGCGCGCTGTAGATGAAGGCCACGCCGAACAGGCTCAGGCCCGCGAGGGCCAGCGGCGTGAGCCAGTCCCACCGCTCGCGCGTCGTCGTCTTGAAGACGCTGATGTAGTCGGTGGGCGAGGGGAGGTTCACGGCGAGGCCGCGACTTCATCCGCCGATGCCCCCGGGTGCAAGTCCGCAGGCGCCGCCGCGGGCGTGCTGTGGGCCAGTCCCAGGATCGTCCAGAAGACCACCGCTCCCATCGGCCCCTCGAGCACGACGCCAAAGCAGGCACTGATGAACAGCACCCAGCACATCGCCCACAGCGCGGGCGCCTCGCTGGCCGCCGCGTCCTCCCGCCACGCCTGGGCCGCGCGCCAGGTCTCCGTCGCCATGGCCGCCAGCAGTGCGAGCAGCACGACGAGGCCGGCCACGCCGAGGCGGGCAAACGTGTTGACCACGAAGCTGTGCGGGCTGCGGGTGTTGAACTCCGTGTCGGCCATCAGCCCGTACTCCATCAGGAATTCGCGCGCCAAGTCGTACCCGAACCCCACGCCGAACCACGGGTTCTCGCGGATCGTCTCGCTGGTGACTGTCTCCCACCACACGAGCCGGAACTGGTTGTTGTCGATCGGATTTCCCTTCACATCCCGGTCCCCCGAATAGCTGGTCAGCGTCCCGGTCCCGGAAATATTCAGCGTCGTGGTCGCATACTCGATGACCTGGAACGCCCGGGACTCGGTGACCGGCCGGCCCTGCGAGGCGGTCCAGGCCAGCGACGCCGCGCCCAGCACCACCGTGGCGAGGCCCAGCTGCAGCAGCATCCGCCAGCGCCGCGCCAGGACATGGATCAGGGCGGCGCAGGCCATGCCGACGAGGGCCGCCCGCGTGAGCGGAAATACCGCGCCGGCAAAGCAGCCCAGCATGGCCAGCCAGGCCAGCCGGCGGCCTTGGTTCATGTAGTGGTAGAAGAAAAAGACGCCGGCGCCGAGACAGGAGGCCGCAATGTCGCCCTTGTAGAGGATGAGGGGGACGTCGCGGATGACCAGATGCGTGTAAAACCAGGCCGGCTCCGCGTCGAACGCCACGAAGCACACCGGCAGGATCGCCAGCGCCGCGCCCAGCCCCCGCAGCAGCCAGCGCCGGCTGACGGCCTCCGCGCCGAGCGCCTGGCCGAGGAAAAAGAACAGGGCGTAGTAAACCATGGCCGAGTCGCGCAAGGCCGCCAGCCCCTGGCCGCGGATGTCGAAGGCCAGCCGCGCGGCCCCCAACAGCAGCCAGGCGAGCACCAGCCCGTTGAGCAGATCCCGCTTCAGGGGCAGCTCGCGGCGCTGCGCGCTCTGCGCGACCAGGATCATGCCGCAGACCGAGAACAGCCACAGCGCCACCAGGCGGCGGTTGTGCCGGAGCATTGCCGGCTCGGCGAAACCGGGCGCGGAAAAATCCCTGACGTCGAAGGGCATGCGCCTGCATATAGGCGGCGCGGGCCCGGCGACAAACGCAGCGGGCCAGATTACCGCCGAAACGGCGGCTCGCGCCGGCGGCGATCACGCCGTCGGAGGGGTTCCGTACCGCCTCACTGCAGGTGCATCAAATGGTCGGCATGGCCCCAGCGGACCGGCTGGATCAGCCCGACCGAGGCGATGCGGACGGAATGCAGCCGGCCCTCGATTTCGCGGCTCCAGAAATCGAGGAACTTCTGCAGCACGGGATAGCGCGGCGCGATGTCGAGTTCCTGCCAGATGTAAGACTGCAGCACCGCCGGATGGTCGGGCATGTGGTAGAGGATTTCCGCCGTGGTCAGGCGGTATCCACGCAATTGTTTCTGCAACGCGGTCTCGTGGGCCATGCTTGCCTCCACAACTTGTATCTGCCTGGTCGTGACGCCACGTGGCAGACATTGCCCCCCGGACAACTCCGGGTCGGCCGCCCGGTTGCCCAGCATGGTCGTGGAAGCACTCGAGTGTGCAAGAAAAAACCGAGTGTTTTCAGCCGATTGTCACTCAACGGCCAAGATTGCTGCCGAGCCCTTGACTCTGCGGGCGGCACCACCTAGATCGCTGGCACTCCTTCGCCGGGAGTGCTAACAGCGCGCCCGGGGAAGGGGGTTCACAGATAGATATCCAGGAGCGATCCGAATGAAGTTCCGTCCCTTGCACGACCGGGTTGTGGTCCGCCGGCTCGATGCCGACGAGAAGACCGCGGGCGGCATCATCATCCCCGATACCGCCAGGGAAAAGCCGATGGAAGGCGAGATCGTGGCCGTTGGGCCGGGGGCGCGTAACGAGCAGGGCCAGCTCGTCGCGCTCGACGTCAAGGCGGGCGACCGCATTCTGTTCGGCAAATGGTCCGGCACCGAGGTCAAGATCGACGGCGAAGACCTGTTGATCATGAAAGAATCGGACATCATGGGGATCATCGAGGGCGGCGCTGCCAAGAAGAAGGCCGCGTAACTTCCGGCCGCTCGCCTGCTCTCAGATCGATTGAACCAAAGGAAGACAGTCCATGGCTGCAAAAGACGTACGTTTCGGCGGGGATGCCCGCGCTCGCATGCTGCGCGGCGTCGATATTCTCGCTGACACGGTGAAGGTGACGCTCGGCCCGAAGGGCCGCAACGTCGTCATCGACAAGAGCTTCGGCGCGCCGCGCATCACTAAGGACGGCGTGACGGTCGCCAAGGAAATCGAGCTGGCCGACAAG
>Ga0118677_10009165_pt1 | contig 15578 bp, 7 predicted proteins | sample AliMusrvi5mmetaG_FD_86154 | JGI IMG/M metagenome (GOLD analysis project Ga0118677, IMG submission 86154)
GCTTTATTATCAATAGATAGGGAGGTTTTATTTTTTTCTTAACCGGACACTAGTGATTTTACTTATAAAAAAACTTAGTCATCAAGCTTAAAATTCCACATTCGCAACACGACTCTACTCACTGACAGATTATATTTGTGTCGTTGAGCAGAGTCGAGGCAAAATTCTCAATTATTTTAGTTAATTTTTGCACTAAAAACCGGACTCATTTGTAGTACTTTTTCTGTTTTTTTAGCGGTATAACAAAAAATATAAAAAGCAGTCTTGCCAATATCGGCTACTTGAAAACTATTTATATATCTACCGTTCTTAACTATACCAAGCAATTCCATACTATCAGTACTAATAGGAGAAACTCCTCCAATTTGTTCGTAAATATTTAAAGTTTCAACACCATCAGGTAGTATTGTACTCATGGTTTCGTTATTAACTACATGAACAGTATGTTGTAAGCCAACTTCTGTTTCAATTTTAGTAACTATTGCATGGCTTGATTTAGCCTTACCGATAGTTGGAGTGGAAGTTCCATTATCAAGTCCTTTTACACCATAACCTAATTCTTTAGCTTTCGATTCATCACCATTTAGAGCTTCTTGAGCCTGTGACATCCATTCGTAAGTAATAATTTTTTTAACCTTTTTTTCTTGAGCCTTTATATCTGCAGTATTGGCTTTTCCTGCTTTGGCAATTTCGCCTTTTTTTGTATGCAATGTTTCTAATTTCGCTACTTCAATATCAGCTTCAGCTACTGTTGGCTTAAGATCCGGAACATAAGTAGGGTGCGAAGTCATAGCCGTTACATATCCTCTTGCTTTTTTAGAAAAATCACCTTTAGCTAATTTTCCCAAATTAGAGGTGAGGATAAACATTTTGTTTAAAACTTTTTGTGTTGTCATTATATATTAAAATTAATTTAAGAAATTTTTAATTCGTTACTGTGTACTCGCAAAAAAGCACTTTGTCGTCATTGCGAACGAAGTGAAGCAATCTCAACCGTTGTATATTCAATAGATTGCTTCGTCGTCCCTCCTCGCGATGACGGCGTTTATATACTAGATTGACTTTTCGGAGTAAACTTGTTATTATTAATGTTAAAATTGTTATATTAAAAGATAAAACTATTAAAGAAACGGATTGAAATCTTGAGATAAACTTTAAAGATTTCTAAAACCCGGAATCAATTGTTGCGAACCCCGACAGAGTTGTCTCAATCCCTGACAAAGCGGGGCAGTGCCCCGACAGAGATTTTGTAATCCCGTTTAAAGGTTTTGTCATCCCGTTTAGTTCGGGGATAATCCCGTTCAAGTCGGGGACGAGTCCGAACAAAGCGGGGCAATGCCCTTTTAATGAAGGGACGATCCCGGACAAAGCGGGGCAGTGCCCCGACAAAGATTTTGTCGTCCCGTTTTATGACGGGGACTGCCCGTTTAAGGTCGGGATAGCAAAAACTAAGGTCGGGATGAGCCCGTTTAAAGACTATAGTAGTTAGTTTGTAATTGTTTATCCTAAATTTAAAATCGGTATCACAAAGATAAAAGAAGGGATAATGCACACCAAAGGTGCTGTTAGTAAGTTTAAGAATGTTCAAACGCAGGAGCGAAGACTGTAGTTTAAATGCAGACGGTTTGATTATCGAATTTCCTGAAAATACAAAATTGTTCATTTTTTTCTTTTCAGCTAGTCCTGGTACTAACTTTATTATTACACAGGCAAAATATTCATTCAAATCAAAACCTAAAAGAAATGTGGTTGGTATCTCTTAATAAATTTCAGTGCGAAAGTAGTTATAATTAAATTAGCAAAAGCAACAATTAAAATGTTTATTTTGTTAATGTAATGTTAATTTGGCTATAGCTCCCATAAACAACTAAAGGATAAGGTAAATCATAATTTGTAATTAAAAAAGCTTCGCCAATTACTTGGTGAAGCTTTTTTGGTATGGTGTTATACTTATTGAAAATCCTTTAATCAATGTTCGTCTTCCGATTTTGGTTCCACGTTTACATTGTCGTATTTTGTTTCCCTACCATCCTTATAATATATTCTTAAAAACAAACTCCCGTTCGTATCGTAATGCCGCCATTCGCCCTCGCGTTTGCCCATTACATAAGTCCCTTCCGCCTTCTTTTTCTCGTCTTCCCAATAAAAAATATGTTTCCCGTTAGGAGTGTCATCAATAAAACTGCCAACAAATTTCAACTTCCCATCACTATAATATTCTTTCCACACACCATCTCTTTTCCCTTCTATAAAATTACCACTCTGCTTGCAATTATTTATCTGATAATACCAGAAACCTGTCTCAAAACCTTCCTGATAATTACCCTTCATTATCACAATACCTGTGTCGTCATATTCTACAAAAGCACCATCTTCAACACCATTAGCAAAGTTCTCTACCACTAATCGTTTCCCTGTATCGTAAAACCATTTCCATTCGCCATCATAATTCCCTTTAGCATTGTACATTCCCTGCTGTTCTAATTTACCATTTTTATGATAATATTTCCACAATCCCACCTTCTTTCCATCCTGATATTTCCCCTCAGCTTTCTTAGTTTTATCATCATATAATTCAATCCAATCGCCCTGTTTGGTGCCATCTTCATTAACGATTCCTTTAGCTACAATTTCGCCTTCTTTATATAAATAACATTGAGCTATAGTGCCATCCTTATTATATTCTCTGCGCAAACCTTCGGGAATTCCCCTGTTAAAGCTGGCAACAATCTTAACTTTTCCATCAGGATAATAATCTGTTTTCACATCCAAACTCCTTAGTTCCGGAACGTCTCTTTGCAGTTCATCATTTATATATTTTTCAATAGAAGTTAAATTCCCTTCGCGGGAATATTCCTTAAAGAAACCATGACGCTTATCGTTAACATAAGCACCCTCCAGTTTTAAATTTCCATTTTCGTAAAAAAACTTCCAGGGCCCTTGTTTCAATCCATTCTTATCTTTACGATTAATGTATTCGCGGCTAACAACCATCCCTCTTTTGTATTCAATCAGCGAGATAATCGTTCCATCTTCGGCATATTCCTTACTAATACCCTGCTCCAAATCATTTTCGTAGTTGACAGTACGCATCAATTTGCCATCAGGATAATAATATTTAGTCAAACCACTTTTAACATCCTCAACATAATTTTCTTCAACAGTTTCCTTTTCGTAATAACTTTTGCGAACGCCATTCTTTTTACCTTTTTTATAAATAGTTTCAACCGTAACTTTACCGGCCTCATTATAAAACTTCCAGATACTATCTAATTCAAAATTCTTTCTGTTTCCTTCCGAAGATAATTTCCCTTTAAGGTTATATGTTTTCCAATAACCATCCGGTTTGCCATCTTTCATAATACCTTCGCTCGACACAATACCATTTTCATAATAAAATTTAGTATAGCCTGTAGTGTCCTGAGCGTTTATATTCAGGATAAGAAGCATTAAAACTATGATGGTTGCAAATGTTTTCATTTTATTTATTTGTTGAGCTTTATTATTTACAAAAGTAAGAAAATAAATTCAGTAATATAGAACGTAAGTTTAAATAAAATCAGTATTAACGATTATTAAATTAATAAGCATAAAAAAAGGGGACTTAAACTAAGCCCCCTTCCATCTAAAGTCTTTATTATTTATTCGCTGATAACAATTTTCTTCGACATTTTTCCTTCAGGATATTCTACCTGTAAGAAATAAATACCTGATTTAAGATCCGAAGTGTTTAAAGTAACCTTTTTAGCATTGTATTGTTTTTCATAAACAACATCGCCAATCATGTTAACAATTTTCACTAGTTGTACTTTACTATTCGATTCGATAGTTAAATAATCTTTAGCAGGAGTAGGATATATATTTGTATAAACCTTTGTAGAAATCTCAGGGATAGCAGCTGAAGCTGAAACCTGAACATTGTCTATAAAGATTACAGCACCATTATTATAATTGTCTTTAAGCACTTCCTGAAAAGCAATGTAAATACTTTGCCCAACATAAGCAGAAAGATCATAGTTATAGTTTGTCCAACCTGTATCAGTTGCTGCATAAGTTATAGAAGATACTACAGTTGTAAAATTTGCTACCGCATTGCTTGAATTAGAAATTAAAACATTAACAGTGTCAGAGTAAGCACCATATTTATACATCCAAAAATTTAATTTATAAGATGGAGGCATAGTAACAATTTGAGGAGTAACAAGCCATTGATCATTTGCTGATACTCCACCTGTAATCCAAGTGCAAAAAGCCACATAAGTGCCACCATTAGAGCAAGCAGTAACAAGGCCATCTTGCCATCCGTAAATAGGTGTTACACCAACTGTATCTTGTCTCCAACCACTACCACCATCAGGATTTAATAAGGACCAATTTGCAGGAGGAAATGTAGCGCCTTCAAAACTTTCGTTGATAGATTGTGCAGAAACAAAAGTTCCTACTAATAAAATGATAGCTAAAATATATATGTTTTTTACAAGTGACATCCTTTATGATTTAATGAATTATTTAATTGTGCAAAGTTAAGAATAATTAAACAACTCCTATGGTTTTATTAAACTTATTTAACAACATTTATTTTATGAACACTTATGCCTCTTTCAGTTTCTAAACTTAAAGTGTAAAACCCTTGCTTTAGTTGCGAAATATTTAAAGATATGGATTTACTTTTGTTTTCTGCAGTCAGCACAACTTGCCCTAATGCATTAAATAAACGAAGCTTTTTAATAGGATTGTTTGTTTTGATAGCAATAAAATTACTTGCCGGATTAGGATATACATTTACAAACACTTTGGGATTGGTAGCTTCATTTATCCCAACACTTTCGCCAACTTGAATAGCATCCAATATTAAAATAAATTTATTTGTAGATTGATCAACAAATGCTAAATATATATTCTGCCCAGCATAAGTTGCAAGCGGGCACACATGGTTTGTCCACGAAGTGTCATCTGCATCATTATATAGAGTTGTTGTAAAATCAGTCTTATTAATGCCTGTAGTAGATAACATTACTTGCAGATTATCTTTTGAGTTGTGATTGTAATTCTTCGACCTCCACCTAAGAGATGCCGACGACCCAACAGGGATAGTTATCGCAGGAGTTATCATCCATCTGTCGGCTGTAAAAGAACCGTAAGCAAAATACGAAGTAGTTGCTGCAACAAAATCGCCGGTATCTATTGGATCGTATTTGCCCACTATCCATGCTTTATTCTGAAAGTTTGAGTAATTAGTAGTTTGGGTATCGGTATATAATGTAAATGTGGCAGGTATTGATCCACTACTAAAATCTTCTTGATAAATAAATTGCGAATAACCTAATTTACCAATCAATATTACAATCAAAAGAACATATATTTTTTTCATTTTTATTGATGTTAAGATTTAACTATAAATTTTACACAAAGATATTCACAATTTAATAGAAATAAAACTTTTTCTTTATATTTCTTACAATTAAAATCAAAGTAAGAATTAAATCAATTGTTTTACTTTGATTTAACAAGAATCTTAGCTTCCATCATATCCATAATAGCATACTTAATCCCCTCTCTGCCTAGGCCTGAATCTTTAATACCTCCATAAGGCATGTGATCAACGCGGAAAGTAGGCACATCATTTATAACAACTCCTCCTACTTCCAATTCATTAAAAGCAATATCAATTTCATCGGCATGATTAGTAAAAACGCCTGCTTGCAAACCATATATGCTGTCGTTTATCAAATCAATAGCTTCTTTAAAATCAGTATAAGATTCAAGAACTACAACAGGACCGAATACTTCTTTAGCACACACATTCATGTCATTGTTAGTATTTGTAAGAACTGTTGGCTCCACAAAGGCATCATTTCTTTTGCCACCGCAAAGCACTTTGGCCCCATCTTTTACAGCCTTATTTATCCATTCTTCAACTCTAAGCGCATTAGCTTCATCAATCATCGAAGAGATATCAGTGTCAGCATTTAATGGATCACCAACTTTTAAAAGCTTAACAGCATTAACAAATTTCTCACTAAACTCATTAAAGATATCTTTATCAACATAAATACGTTGTGCATGTATGCAAACTTGCCCTGAATAAGCAAACCCACCTACAACACATTTCGCAACAGCGATATCAATATTACTACTTTTAGTAACTACAACACCTGCATTGCCACCTAATTCAAGCACTACTTTCTTTTTGCCGGCATCTTCTTTCATTTTCCAGCCAATTTCCGGTGAGCCTGTAAATGTCAGGAGTTTAAACCTATTGTCTGTTACTAAAAGATTACCTGTAATCCTATCCATAGGAAGAATTGAAACAGCTCCTTTAGGCAATGAAGTTCTGTCAATTATCTTAGCTAACTCTAAAGTAGATAAGGGCGTAGAACTAGCAGGTTTTAATATAATTGGGCAACCGGCTGCAATTGCAGGGGCAATCTTATGAACAGCAAGATTAATAGGGAAATTGAAGGGGGCGATTCCTGCTACTAATCCTACAGGAAAATACTTTACAAGCCCCTCTTTACCAGCTCCGGCAGGAGTCCAGTCCAAGGATATATATTCTGATGGAAGTCTTTTTGATTCTTCTGCGGCAACTATAAAGGTCTGTATTGCTCTTCCTATTTCTCCTAAGGCATATTTGTATGGTTTGCAGGCTTCCTGGGCCAATATTTGTGCTAATCTTACTTCGTCTTTCTTCATTTCCGAAGCTATTTCCATTAATATTGCATAACGTTGATATGCAGGCATTGCTTTCATTAATGGTTTCGCTTCTTCTGCTTTGCTGATAGCTTCCTCTAATATTGTTTTGTCGGCAAGAAATGTTTGCGCAAAAGCCTTTCCCGTAAAGGGATTAGACACCATTAATACCTGGCTGCTACTTACAAACTTTCCTCCGGCGTATATCTGATAGGTTTCCATTGGTACTTAAGCTACTTAATTACACCTTCATTAGTGATATACATCTTCGTTTTGCCATCCATGCTTTCTAGTTTGGCTTCGTAATTTATTTCTGTTGCGATAATGCTCAGCTTATATACTTTAGCATCATACAAACTATTGATATCGTAACCCAAATCGGTCATACTTGAGGTGTAAACTTTATTTGTTTCATGATACTTGTCTTCTCTGTAAAACACTGCCCATAACACATTTTTCAACTGTTCTTCTTTTGGGAGCTTAAATTCTTCTTTTGCAGTTCCTGTTTTATTTGTTGAGAACTTTAAATAACCGTATCTCTCGGGCATGTGCATACTTATAGCTCCCACCGGTGACCAAACCCAGTTATGCTCAGGCAGATTTTTGCCTCCTTTATCAGTAATCTTAACATATTTACCGTTTTCGTACTTGGTATCCCATTCCACGCGTGAGAAATTTATCCTCCAAGGCTTGTCAACATTGGGTTTACCCTCATCTAAACCAAACGAAAGCGACGTAAAAGGAATTGCCACCTCAACTATCCATTTCTTATCTTTATCGCTGCCATTATTTATCGTTCCGTCAATGCTTATTGCGTGCCTTAATCCCTTGAAATCCCAGTTGTGAAGCGCAAATCCCGAATGTCTGTAAGGATGTGGCAGAAACAAATCGAAGATAGTTCCTTTAGCATTGGTCTCGAACTCAAAGTAATTCTTAGCATCGTTATCCGGATCAATAAATATCTCAAAATCATTATCTCTAAACACAATATCATCATACTTTTCCAGATACGCCCATATATGCTCTTCGCTCACCTCGGCTGCCACAAACAAATAGTTCTTATTCCACAGCATTTTAACCCTAGTATCCTGTGTAGGCTAGCCTACACAGGATACTAGGGTTAAAATGCTGTGGAATAAGAACTATTTGTTTGTGGCAGCCGAGGTGAGCGAAGAGCATATATGGGCGTATCTGGAAAAGTATGATGATATTGTGTTTAGAGATAATGATTTTGAGATATTTATTGATCCGGATAACGATGCTAAGAATTACTTTGAGTTCGAGACCAATGCTAAAGGAACTATCTTCGATTTGTTTCTGCCACATCCTTACAGACATTCGGGATTTGCGCTTCACAACTGGGATTTCAAGGGATTAAGGCACGCAATAAGCATTGACGGAACGATAAATAATGGCAGCGATAAAGATAAGAAATGGATAGTTGAGGTGGCAATTCCTTTTACGTCGCTTTCGTTTGGTTTAGATGAGGGTAAACCCAATGTTGACAAGCCTTGGAGGATAAATTTCTCACGCGTGGAATGGGATACCAAGTACGAAAACGGTAAATATGTTAAGATTACTGATAAAGGAGGCAAAAATCTGCCTGAGCATAACTGGGTTTGGTCACCGGTGGGAGCTATAAGTATGCACATGCCCGAGAGATACGGTTATTTAAAGTTCTCAACAAATAAAACAGGAACTGCAAAAGAAGAATTTAAGCTCCCAAAAGAAGAACAGTTGAAAAATGTGTTATGGGCAGTGTTTTACAGAGAAGACAAGTATCATGAAACAAATAAAGTTTACACCTCAAGTATGACCGATTTGGGTTACGATATCAATAGTTTGTATGATGCTAAAGTATATAAGCTGAGCATTATCGCAACAGAAATAAATTACGAAGCCAAACTAGAAAGCATGGATGGCAAAACGAAGATGTATATCACTAATGAAGGTGTAATTAAGTAGCTTAAGTACCAATGGAAACCTATCAGATATACGCCGGAGGAAAGTTTGTAAGTAGCAGCCAGGTATTAATGGTGTCTAATCCCTTTACGGGAAAGGCTTTTGCGCAAACATTTCTTGCCGACAAAACAATATTAGAGGAAGCTATCAGCAAAGCAGAAGAAGCGAAACCATTAATGAAAGCAATGCCTGCATATCAACGTTATGCAATATTAATGGAAATAGCTTCGGAAATGAAGAAAGACGAAGTAAGATTAGCACAAATATTGGCCCAGGAAGCCTGCAAACCATACAAATATGCCTTAGGAGAAATAGGAAGAGCAATACAGACCTTTATAGTTGCCGCAGAAGAATCAAAAAGACTTCCATCAGAATATATATCCTTGGACTGGACTCCTGCCGGAGCTGGTAAAGAGGGGCTTGTAAAGTATTTTCCTGTAGGATTAGTAGCAGGAATCGCCCCCTTCAATTTCCCTATTAATCTTGCTGTTCATAAGATTGCCCCTGCAATTGCAGCCGGTTGCCCAATTATATTAAAACCTGCTAGTTCTACGCCCTTATCTACTTTAGAGTTAGCTAAGATAATTGACAGAACTTCATTGCCTAAAGGAGCTGTTTCAATTCTTCCTATGGATAGGATTACAGGTAATCTTTTAGTAACAGACAATAGGTTTAAACTCCTGACATTTACAGGCTCACCGGAAATTGGCTGGAAAATGAAAGAAGATGCCGGCAAAAAGAAAGTAGTGCTTGAATTAGGTGGCAATGCAGGTGTTGTAGTTACTAAAAGTAGTAATATTGATATCGCTGTTGCGAAATGTGTTGTAGGTGGGTTTGCTTATTCAGGGCAAGTTTGCATACATGCACAACGTATTTATGTTGATAAAGATATCTTTAATGAGTTTAGTGAGAAATTTGTTAATGCTGTTAAGCTTTTAAAAGTTGGTGATCCATTAAATGCTGACACTGATATCTCTTCGATGATTGATGAAGCTAATGCGCTTAGAGTTGAAGAATGGATAAATAAGGCTGTAAAAGATGGGGCCAAAGTGCTTTGCGGTGGCAAAAGAAATGATGCCTTTGTGGAGCCAACAGTTCTTACAAATACTAACAATGACATGAATGTGTGTGCTAAAGAAGTATTCGGTCCTGTTGTAGTTCTTGAATCTTATACTGATTTTAAAGAAGCTATTGATTTGATAAACGACAGCATATATGGTTTGCAAGCAGGCGTTTTTACTAATCATGCCGATGAAATTGATATTGCTTTTAATGAATTGGAAGTAGGAGGAGTTGTTATAAATGATGTGCCTACTTTCCGCGTTGATCACATGCCTTATGGAGGTATTAAAGATTCAGGCCTAGGCAGAGAGGGGATTAAGTATGCTATTATGGATATGATGGAAGCTAAGATTCTTGTTAAATCAAAGTAAAACAATTGATTTAATTCTTACTTTGATTTTAATTGTAAGAAATATAAAGAAAAAGTTTTATTTCTATTAAATTGTGAATATCTTTGTGTAAAATTTATAGTTAAATCTTAACATCAATAAAAATGAAAAAAATATATGTTCTTTTGATTGTAATATTGATTGGTAAATTAGGTTATTCGCAATTTATTTATCAAGAAGATTTTAGTAGTGGATCAATACCTGCCACATTTACATTATATACCGATACCCAAACTACTAATTACTCAAACTTTCAGAATAAAGCATGGATAGTGGGCAAATACGATCCAATAGATACCGGCGATTTTGTTGCAGCAACTACTTCGTATTTTGCTTACGGTTCTTTTACAGCCGACAGATGGATGATAACTCCTGCGATAACTATCCCTGTTGGGTCGTCGGCATCTCTTAGGTGGAGGTCGAAGAATTACAATCACAACTCAAAAGATAATCTGCAAGTAATGTTATCTACTACAGGCATTAATAAGACTGATTTTACAACAACTCTATATAATGATGCAGATGACACTTCGTGGACAAACCATGTGTGCCCGCTTGCAACTTATGCTGGGCAGAATATATATTTAGCATTTGTTGATCAATCTACAAATAAATTTATTTTAATATTGGATGCTATTCAAGTTGGCGAAAGTGTTGGGATAAATGAAGCTACCAATCCCAAAGTGTTTGTAAATGTATATCCTAATCCGGCAAGTAATTTTATTGCTATCAAAACAAACAATCCTATTAAAAAGCTTCGTTTATTTAATGCATTAGGGCAAGTTGTGCTGACTGCAGAAAACAAAAGTAAATCCATATCTTTAAATATTTCGCAACTAAAGCAAGGGTTTTACACTTTAAGTTTAGAAACTGAAAGAGGCATAAGTGTTCATAAAATAAATGTTGTTAAATAAGTTTAATAAAACCATAGGAGTTGTTTAATTATTCTTAACTTTGCACAATTAAATAATTCATTAAATCATAAAGGATGTCACTTGTAAAAAACATATATATTTTAGCTATCATTTTATTAGTAGGAACTTTTGTTTCTGCACAATCTATCAACGAAAGTTTTGAAGGCGCTACATTTCCTCCTGCAAATTGGTCCTTATTAAATCCTGATGGTGGTAGTGGTTGGAGACAAGATACAGTTGGTGTAACACCTATTTACGGATGGCAAGATGGCCTTGTTACTGCTTGCTCTAATGGTGGCACTTATGTGGCTTTTTGCACTTGGATTACAGGTGGAGTATCAGCAAATGATCAATGGCTTGTTACTCCTCAAATTGTTACTATGCCTCCATCTTATAAATTAAATTTTTGGATGTATAAATATGGTGCTTACTCTGACACTGTTAATGTTTTAATTTCTAATTCAAGCAATGCGGTAGCAAATTTTACAACTGTAGTATCTTCTATAACTTATGCAGCAACTGATACAGGTTGGACAAACTATAACTATGATCTTTCTGCTTATGTTGGGCAAAGTATTTACATTGCTTTTCAGGAAGTGCTTAAAGACAATTATAATAATGGTGCTGTAATCTTTATAGACAATGTTCAGGTTTCAGCTTCAGCTGCTATCCCTGAGATTTCTACAAAGGTTTATACAAATATATATCCTACTCCTGCTAAAGATTATTTAACTATCGAATCGAATAGTAAAGTACAACTAGTGAAAATTGTTAACATGATTGGCGATGTTGTTTATGAAAAACAATACAATGCTAAAAAGGTTACTTTAAACACTTCGGATCTTAAATCAGGTATTTATTTCTTACAGGTAGAATATCCTGAAGGAAAAATGTCGAAGAAAATTGTTATCAGCGAATAAATAATAAAGACTTTAGATGGAAGGGGGCTTAGTTTAAGTCCCCTTTTTTTATGCTTATTAATTTAATAATCGTTAATACTGATTTTATTTAAACTTACGTTCTATATTACTGAATTTATTTTCTTACTTTTGTAAATAATAAAGCTCAACAAATAAATAAAATGAAAACATTTGCAACCATCATAGTTTTAATGCTTCTTATCCTGAATATAAACGCTCAGGACACTACAGGCTATACTAAATTTTATTATGAAAATGGTATTGTGTCGAGCGAAGGTATTATGAAAGATGGCAAACCGGATGGTTATTGGAAAACATATAACCTTAAAGGGAAATTATCTTCGGAAGGAAACAGAAAGAATTTTGAATTAGATAGTATCTGGAAGTTTTATAATGAGGCCGGTAAAGTTACGGTTGAAACTATTTATAAAAAAGGTAAAAAGAATGGCGTTCGCAAAAGTTATTACGAAAAGGAAACTGTTGAAGAAAATTATGTTGAGGATGTTAAAAGTGGTTTGACTAAATATTATTATCCTGATGGCAAATTGATGCGTACTGTCAACTACGAAAATGATTTGGAGCAGGGTATTAGTAAGGAATATGCCGAAGATGGAACGATTATCTCGCTGATTGAATACAAAAGAGGGATGGTTGTTAGCCGCGAATACATTAATCGTAAAGATAAGAATGGATTGAAACAAGGGCCCTGGAAGTTTTTTTACGAAAATGGAAATTTAAAACTGGAGGGTGCTTATGTTAACGATAAGCGTCATGGTTTCTTTAAGGAATATTCCCGCGAAGGGAATTTAACTTCTATTGAAAAATATATAAATGATGAACTGCAAAGAGACGTTCCGGAACTAAGGAGTTTGGATGTGAAAACAGATTATTATCCTGATGGAAAAGTTAAGATTGTTGCCAGCTTTAACAGGGGAATTCCCGAAGGTTTGCGCAGAGAATATAATAAGGATGGCACTATAGCTCAATGTTATTTATATAAAGAAGGCGAAATTGTAGCTAAAGGAATCGTTAATGAAGATGGCACCAAACAGGGCGATTGGATTGAATTATATGATGATAAAACTAAGAAAGCTGAGGGGAAATATCAGGATGGAAAGAAGGTGGGATTGTGGAAATATTATCATAAAAATGGTAAATTAGAACAGCAGGGAATGTACAATGCTAAAGGGAATTATGATGGCGAATGGAAATGGTTTTACGATACAGGGAAACGATTAGTGGTAGAGAACTTTGCTAATGGTGTTGAAGATGGTGCTTTTGTAGAATATGACGACACAGGTATTGTGATAATGAAGGGTAATTATCAGGAAGGTTTTGAGACAGGTTTCTGGTATTATCAGATAAATAATTGCAAGCAGAGTGGTAATTTTATAGAAGGGAAAAGAGATGGTGTGTGGAAAGAATATTATAGTGATGGGAAGTTGAAATTTGTTGGCAGTTTTATTGATGACACTCCTAACGGGAAACATATTTTTTATTGGGAAGACGAGAAAAAGAAGGCGGAAGGGACTTATGTAATGGGCAAACGCGAGGGCGAATGGCGGCATTACGATACGAACGGGAGTTTGTTTTTAAGAATATATTATAAGGATGGTAGGGAAACAAAATACGACAATGTAAACGTGGAACCAAAATCGGAAGACGAACATTGATTAAAGGATTTTCAATAAGTATAACACCATACCAAAAAAGCTTCACCAAGTAATTGGCGAAGCTTTTTTAATTACAAATTATGATTTACCTTATCCTTTAGTTGTTTATGGGAGCTATAGCCAAATTAACATTACATTAACAAAATAAACATTTTAATTGTTGCTTTTGCTAATTTAATTATAACTACTTTCGCACTGAAATTTATTAAGAGATACCAACCACATTTCTTTTAGGTTTTGATTTGAATGAATATTTTGCCTGTGTAATAATAAAGTTAGTACCAGGACTAGCTGAAAAGAAAAAAATGAACAATTTTGTATTTTCAGGAAATTCGATAATCAAACCGTCTGCATTTAAACTACAGTCTTCGCTCCTGCGTTTGAACATTCTTAAACTTACTAACAGCACCTTTGGTGTGCATTATCCCTTCTTTTATCTTTGTGATACCGATTTTAAATTTAGGATAAACAATTACAAACTAACTACTATAGTCTTTAAACGGGCTCATCCCGACCTTAGTTTTTGCTATCCCGACCTTAAACGGGCAGTCCCCGTCATAAAACGGGACGACAAAATCTTTGTCGGGGCACTGCCCCGCTTTGTCCGGGATCGTCCCTTCATTAAAAGGGCATTGCCCCGCTTTGTTCGGACTCGTCCCCGACTTGAACGGGATTATCCCCGAACTAAACGGGATGACAAAACCTTTAAACGGGATTACAAAATCTCTGTCGGGGCACTGCCCCGCTTTGTCAGGGATTGAGACAACTCTGTCGGGGTTCGCAACAATTGATTCCGGGTTTTAGAAATCTTTAAAGTTTATCTCAAGATTTCAATCCGTTTCTTTAATAGTTTTATCTTTTAATATAACAATTTTAACATTAATAATAACAAGTTTACTCCGAAAAGTCAATCTAGTATATAAACGCCGTCATCGCGAGGAGGGACGACGAAGCAATCTATTGAATATACAACGGTTGAGATTGCTTCACTTCGTTCGCAATGACGACAAAGTGCTTTTTTGCGAGTACACAGTAACGAATTAAAAATTTCTTAAATTAATTTTAATATATAATGACAACACAAAAAGTTTTAAACAAAATGTTTATCCTCACCTCTAATTTGGGAAAATTAGCTAAAGGTGATTTTTCTAAAAAAGCAAGAGGATATGTAACGGCTATGACTTCGCACCCTACTTATGTTCCGGATCTTAAGCCAACAGTAGCTGAAGCTGATATTGAAGTAGCGAAATTAGAAACATTGCATACAAAAAAAGGCGAAATTGCCAAAGCAGGAAAAGCCAATACTGCAGATATAAAGGCTCAAGAAAAAAAGGTTAAAAAAATTATTACTTACGAATGGATGTCACAGGCTCAAGAAGCTCTAAATGGTGATGAATCGAAAGCTAAAGAATTAGGTTATGGTGTAAAAGGACTTGATAATGGAACTTCCACTCCAACTATCGGTAAGGCTAAATCAAGCCATGCAATAGTTACTAAAATTGAAACAGAAGTTGGCTTACAACATACTGTTCATGTAGTTAATAACGAAACCATGAGTACAATACTACCTGATGGTGTTGAAACTTTAAATATTTACGAACAAATTGGAGGAGTTTCTCCTATTAGTACTGATAGTATGGAATTGCTTGGTATAGTTAAGAACGGTAGATATATAAATAGTTTTCAAGTAGCCGATATTGGCAAGACTGCTTTTTATATTTTTTGTTATACCGCTAAAAAAACAGAAAAAGTACTACAAATGAGTCCGGTTTTTAGTGCAAAAATTAACTAAAATAATTGAGAATTTTGCCTCGACTCTGCTCAACGACACAAATATAATCTGTCAGTGAGTAGAGTCGTGTTGCGAATGTGGAATTTTAAGCTTGATGACTAAGTTTTTTTATAAGTAAAATCACTAGTGTCCGGTTAAGAAAAAAATAAAACCTCCCTATCTATTGATAATAAAGC
>Ga0118677_10009166_pt1 | contig 15578 bp, 13 predicted proteins | sample AliMusrvi5mmetaG_FD_86154 | JGI IMG/M metagenome (GOLD analysis project Ga0118677, IMG submission 86154)
AGGATATCGGGGAGCACGACGTAGCACACTCATGATTTCATGAAGTACGTAAAGTCTTTAAAGCCGGTTCTGAATGTCAGAGCCGGCTTTTTTTATTTCGATTAATAATTCATAAAACGATAACCAGAGGATAATAATTATGTCAGCAACACAAACACCGGATACATGCGTGGGTATTCCGATACCGATTGTCAAACTGAACAGGTGGGTACTGCTCGTGGGCATATCGACTGCTATTATCATTCAGCAGCCGATAATAACCACCGCGCTGTTTTTTATCATTGCGTCTGCTGTAGCGTTTGGCAAAACCGGCAGCCTCATTTACATCATCGGATCACGCATTTTTGCCCGGCAGAATAAAACCGCTCCCACTGAAGATCCCAGACTGATGCGGTTCAATAACTCCATCGCAGCAATTTTACTTGGAGGTTCACAGATCGCTTTTCTGGCAGGGGCCCCTCTCGCCGGATGGATACTATCAGGGTTTGTTGCTGTTGCGGCGACAGTTGCTCTCCTGGGATTCTGCTTTGGATGTTTCCTGTTTTACCAGTTTAATCTGCAACGATACAAATTCTTCGGCACCCAGCAGGTAAAACAAGAGGGAAACTAAGTTACATTTTCGAGGCGACGTGGGTGAGAGGTTCAAACCGGGGTCTGCAAAACCTATATTAATCGCAAGTTCGAATCTTGCCGTCGCCGCATGTTAGAGTGGATTAACTTTTTGACAAAACAACAAACAAAACAAGGAGTATTACCGATGAGTGAAAACAATTACCGCTTTGAAACTCTGGCCCTTCATGCCGGCCAGACTATTGATGCAACCCTTTCGCGTGGAGTGCCGGTTTACCGGACAAGTTCCTATCTCTTCAAGAACACGGAACATGCAGCAAACCTTTTTGCCTTGAAAGAACTTGGCAATATCTATACAAGATTGATGAACCCGACTACAGATGTCCTTGAACAGCGGGTCACACAGCTTGAAGGTGGTGCAGCATCCGTTGCCCTGGCATCAGGGACTGCGGCAATATTTAATGCCATTATCACACTGGCCGAAGCTGGCGACGAAATCGTTTCGGCAAACAACCTCTACGGCGGAACCTATACCCAGTTTGATGCCATTCTCCCAAAACTTGGCATTAACGTCAAGTTTGTAGACCCGAAAGATCCTGCCAATTTTGAACGTGCAATCACGGACAAGACAAGAGCAATTTTCATTGAAACCATAGGCAACCCTGTACTCGACTACACCGATGTCAAGGCCATTGCAGAGGTCGCTCACCGTAACGGACTTCCGCTGATTGTTGATGCAACCTTCACTACTCCTTATCTGCTGAAAACAATAGAACTCGGGGCTGATATCGTTATCAACTCTCTCACCAAATGGCTTGGAGGTCATGGAGCCGGTATTGGTGGAATCATTACCGATGCGGGACGTTTCAATTGGAAAGGCGGACGTCACCCTCTCTTTACCGAACCAGACAAAAACTATCACGGACTTCGCTGGGCCATCGACCTTCCTGAACCGCTTGCTCCGATTGCATTTGCCCTTCGGGTTCGTACAGTACCGCTAAGAAACCTTGGCGCTGCCATTTCACCTGATAACTCATGGATATTTATTCAGGGAATCGAAACCCTGCCTCTCAGAGTGGCCCGTCATTCAGAAAACGCTCTCATAGTTGCCGAACATCTTTCGCAACATCCGGAAGTTGCATGGGTACGCTATCCTGGACTGAAAACTGATCCTTCATACCCGACTGCTTCAAAAGATCTGAAAAAAGGCTTTGGCGGAGTTGTTGTGTTTGGAGTAAAGGGCGGATATGATGCGGCAGTCAAAATCATTGATAACATCAAGCTCTTCTCGCATCTGGCCAACGTCGGCGATGCCAAGAGCCTTATTCTCCACCCTGCAAGCACTTCACACAGCCAGCTCTCATCCGAGCAGCAGCTCCAGAGCGGTCTTTCGCCTGATCTGATTCGCCTGTCTGTCGGACTGGAACATCCGGATGACCTGATTGAGGCTCTTGATGAGGTGCTTCATACAGAGGAGACACAAAAAGCAAGCTGGTTATCGAAGCTGATCAAGAAGTAGTCGGTTTAATATTTTGTTATCACAATGACACGCAAGCATCTCACCGTAAAGAGAGGAGAAAAAGCCAATTCGGACTCTTACTTTGAGATGCTTGCTCTTTGTGACAATGATTCAAGAAGTTTTTGAAAACGGAGCAGGTATCTGATAATGACTAAAACCATTCGTAACATCTCTGTTGTACTCGCTGATACGCAGTTTTTAACCAATGAGGCACTGCGGTCTCTTTTGTCCCCGATTTACCAGACATTCTTCAATGTATCGACAAAAGCCGGTCTGCAACAGTATCTGCAGAAAGAGACGATTTCACTCATCATCACTGATTATACCCTGTTCGATTATGATTCGATAAACGATCTTGAGGAACTTAGAAAAAAATATCCCGAGATTGGGATCGTTATATTGACAAACTCGATAACCAACATAAAAATAAAAGAGTTGCATGATGCCGGCATCAGAAACATTGTGCTGAAAACTGATGACCGTGAAGAGATTTTTCACGTCATAGAGGCTGCGCTGAAAGGGAAAAAATACTATTCGGGCGATGTTCTGGATATCCTTCTTAAAAAAGAGGGGCCCCATGAGGATGCAAGCCTTCTGACCACGTCAGAAATCGAAATCGTGCGCATGATAGCGGCCGGACTCTCGACAAAAGAAATTGCGACCAAAAAACATATCAGCTTCCATACCGTAATGACGCATAGAAAAAACATTTTCAGGAAGCTTGGGGTTTCAAGCAGTTCTGAACTGTTGATATATGCCATTAAAGCCGGGTTGATCGATAACATCGAATATCATATCTGACATACCATATTTGCGGTATAAAAGATAACCCTTAGAGGGGATTTCCAGTTATACACTTATTGATGATCTTTAAGCTTTCCTCAAACGCCAAAACAATCAACAGCTATGGGACGCATTGCAAAAAAACTTACTGACCTTATCGGCAACACACCTTTACTTGAACTTCAGAATTACAGTAAAGAGCATAACCTGCAGGCAACAATTATTGCCAAGCTTGAATACTTCAACCCCGGTGGAAGTGTAAAAGACCGCATCGGCTTTTCAATGATCGAGGATGCTGAACAAAAGGGACTGCTCAATAAAGATACCGTCATTATTGAACCTACAAGCGGCAATACCGGCATTGCACTGGCATTTATTGCTGCCGCTAAAGGATACCGTCTTATCCTCACCATGCCTGAAACCATGAGTATTGAGCGCAGAAACCTGCTCAAGGCTCTTGGCGCGGAACTTGTCCTTACTCCCGGCCCTGAAGGAATGAGTGGAGCAATTAAAAAAGCTGAAGCGCTGCATGAAGAGTATGCAAATTCATTTGTTCCGCAACAGTTCAAGAACCTTGCAAATCCTGAAATCCACCGCAAAACAACCGCTGAAGAGATATGGAAGGATACCGATGGCAATGTTGATATTTTTGTCAGCGGCGTTGGTACCGGCGGTACTATAACCGGTGTTGGTGAGGTGCTCAAACAGCGGAACCCGAATGTTAAAATCGTTGCTGTGGAACCTTTTGATTCGCCGGTTCTTTCAGGTGGAAAACCAGGCCCCCATAAAATTCAGGGTATCGGTGCCGGATTTGTGCCTGCAATTTTGAACACAGCTGTTATTGATGACATCGTGCTTGTTAAAAATGAAGATGCACTGCGCACCGGCAGGGTATTAGCCCGCACCGAGGGTCTTATTGTCGGAATCTCATCAGGAGCAGCTGTCTACGCGGCTTTGCAGCTTGCTGAGCGCGAAGAGAACAAGGGAAAACGTATTGTCGTCATTCTGCCGGATACAGGCGAACGCTACCTCTCGACTCTTCTCTACCAGTTTGAGCCAGAGCAGGTCAATATCTGAGCAACTTTACCTCCGTGCCGAACGTTTAGTATGGAGGTTCGAGAATATCCGGCAAGGGAACTTAACAATGATCTTGCCGGCTTTTCCTGATAGAGGTATTTTTTAAACGAAGTGCTTAATAACCGGAAAGATATCCGGCTTGAGGAGTGTACACAATGGAAACAAAAACCGGTAGTATCTTTGAAGAGGCTATACAGCTCTTATCGGGTTCTGAGGATTCGGAAAATGACTATTTACCGAACCATGAACATCTGCTGCCATCGATTGAAAAGCTGAAAGAGATTGTTGAACTGATCCGTTCGATAGTCTTTCCGGGTTATTTCGGAGGGCCTGTACTGCGGCATCAATCTTTATCACACCTCCTTGGCGTAAGGATCGAGAAGCTCTACGGATTGCTTTACGAGCAGATTCTCAGTGTTCATCATTTTGACACCGTGAACAACGGCAGTGTGGACGAGGCAGAGTATGCTGCTGAAACCGCCAGCCAATTTATCGGGATTCTTCCAGACATCAGAAAAAAATTGGGCACTGACGTCCACGCTATCTATGATGGGGATCCGGCGGCTAAAAACCATGGTGAAATCATTTTCTGCTATCCCTCCATACGAGCCATGATTAATTACCGGACCGCACACACTCTGTTGTCGCTTGGAGTGCCTCTTATTCCAAGAATCATCTCTGAAATGGCTCATTCGGAAACAGGGATTGACATTCATCCCGGAGCCCACATCGGCGACTATTTCTGCATCGACCACGGTACAGGAGTGGTCATTGGCGAGACCTGCATTATCGGCAACCATGTACGCCTCTATCAGGGGGTTACACTTGGTGCGAAAAAGTTTGCTCTCGACCACGACGGCAACCCGGCCAAGGACGTGCCCCGTCACCCGATTATCGAGGACAACGTCGTTATTTATTCAAACGCCAATATCCTTGGAAGAATCACCATCGGCAAAAACTCTGTAATCGGCGGCAACGTGTGGCAGACCAAAAGCGTTCCTCCTAATTCGAGGGTTCTGCAGCAGAAAGCCATTGAAAGCAGTTTTACCGACGGGCTTGGAATTTGAGCTTTATCACCGAACAACTATAAACTTTTTGACTACCCATGGCAAACCCACAACAGGAACCCAGCAGTCTTTTACAGCGCAGTGTAACGACGCATGTCGCAAGAAATCTTGCGAATACGACCAAGACCCCGCCACAGATGATGTCCATAACCCCGAGATGGCTGTTGAAGCTGCTTCCGTGGGTTCATGTTTCATCGGGCACCTATAGAGTTAACCGTACTAAAATAGAACTGCAGAAACCCGAACGTATCGGGATAGATTTTCATGAAGGGATCGCATCATTCAGGCCTGAAGCTCTGAAAAGCATTCCGCTTTTTGCATCTTTTGAGGATGATATTATTGCCAGAATAGCCGGCAAGTTTGTGCTTGAAGAGGCTGAACTCGGCAATACACTGATCCTTGAAGGTGAAGACCGTCATAAGATATTCATCATTGCACACGGTCAGGTTGAAATTTTAAGCAAGGGTCTGCATGGAGAAGATCTCCGTATCGCCCTGCTTTCTGAAGGTGAGTACTTCGGCGACGAGGATCTTGTTTCCGAAAAGCCATCATCGGTCACCATCCGCACCATTACTCCAGGCTCCTTCTTCTCACTATCGAGCCTCGATATTAACAGGCTGCTAAAGGAATCGCCTGCTCTGAAAGAGTCGTTCCAGAAAAGGGTCGAAGAGTACCTGAAAATACGCTCCACCGTCAACACTCACGGTGAAAAGCACATTGACCTTGTCGCCGGGTTTGCTGAAAATGTTGAGATTCCTGAGACCTACGTGGATTACTCGAACAAGCCTCGGGAATATTCTCTTCAGGCTATTCAAACTGTTGTCCGTGTTCATACCCGCGTTTCGGACCTCTACAATGAGCCGTACAACCAGATAGAGCAGCAGATGCGCCTGACTATCGAGGGTATCAAAGAGCGTCAGGAGTGGGAGTTCATCAATAACAGGGAGTTCGGCCTGCTTCATTCTGCAGATCCCGGGCAGCGTATCAGTACCCGGTACGGGACACCGACACCTGATGACCTTGACGATCTGCTCACCAAAGTGTGGAAAAAGCCGGCATTCTTTATCGCCCACCCGAAAGCAATTGCTGCTTTTGAGCGTGAATGCACATGGCGAGGTGTTCCACCTGCCACCATCAACCTCTTTGGAACTCCTGTTCTCACATGGCGTGGTGTGCCGCTTATTCCGAGCGACAAAATTGAAATCAAGAAGAACAACAAGTCGAGTCATGGTACGACGAGCATTATTCTCGTTCGTGTAGGCGAAAACGAGCAAGGTGTAGTGGGACTGCATCAGGCGGGAATTCCCGGCGAAATCAGCCCAAGCCTCTCAGCCAGACTGATGGGACTCGACAAGCTTGGTGTCGCTTCTTATCTTCTGACACTCTATTCTTCACTTGCCGTTCTGACCGATGATGCTCTTGCTGTTCTTGAGAATGTTGAGGTTGGCTACTATCACGATTATGAACACCGCAAGTCAGCCTCCAAAACAAAATAGAAAGAGACCGAATAACAGCTATAAAGACAACCTTGTCCTGCTTAAGAGGAAGGTTGTCTTTATGGATTACCATTGTGAGTTATGCCGAGAGAATATGAGCAAGAATACATGCCGGGAATCGAAAGTGAAGCGCTGAACCCGGTACTGATTGCACAGATTGCAAGCCGTCTGTTCAATGAAGCCCCAGAAGCGGGCAGTGTTCCGAAATATGAAACTGATGCTCCAGGAGCTCCTTCGGCACTTGCCGAAAGTGTGCAGGATAAAACGACATTCGGGGGGGAAACAGGGAATCATCTTCCTCTCGAGGAACTGCCTTTACACCCGAATCTGCCTTATTTTGCTGACGAGGTTCCAGCACAACCGGAACATGATTTTTATTTTCTTCCTGGTACACATGAAAAAAAACAGGAACCGCTGGGGCATCATGCCAATAAATTGACCGAACAGCAGAACTATTCTGAAAACACAGACGGTTCTTACGGACTCGACCAGTTCATTAGGCGCAGCCTGCCTCCCAAGCCGGAAACAACTGAAACTTTTGCAGGAAACAATCCTGAAAACATTGGTCCGTTTTTCACAATATTGAACGCCGGACTTCCAGCTGATGACGATGTTTCTTTCAGGCTGCTCTATTCCGCAGCTCAAAGGCAGTCGACAGTGGACAGTGGGCAGCCGGGGGTGAGCAGTGGGCAGTCGGCAGTTGGCAGTCGGCAGCCGGAAATAAACCTGCTGGAGCAGCTTCCACAGATACCGGGTTCGACTGGCGGTACTGAGGAAGGAGAGTGCTATGCACAAAAGCTTTACAGAACCTTTGAGCAGGAGCAGGGCAGCCCGAATCTTGATGCGGTGTTTCAGATGCTGCGCGGTGGGCAGTCGGCAGTTGGCAGTGAACAGTTGGCAGTTGGCAGTCGGCAGTTGGCAGGTTCAGGAGCGCCTGAGCTTCCGGGGAAGGCTCCGGCTCCGGTATGGCCTAATGGAATTACGGAGACACTGGGCAGCGGTTCGCTGCCGTTCAGCTTGCCTGATGCTCCCAAGGAGCCTTATTACTTTTTGCGTGAGCCTAAAGCGCCGATTCATCAGCCTGAAGGGTTTGACGTGCTTACCATTCGTAAGGACTTCCCTGTCCTTCACCAGAAGATTCATGGTAAACAGCTTGTCTGGTTTGATAATGCGGCAACAACACAGAAGCCGCTCAGCGTTATCAATGCTGTGGCTCAATTTTATGCGAACGATAACTCGAACATTCATCGCGGGGCACACACCCTTGCAGCCCGTGCCACAGATGCCTATGAAGGTGCTCGAGAGAAAATAAGGCAGTTCATTGGTGCAGGGTCAGCTTCGGAAATTATTTATGTAAGAGGGACTACTGAAGGGGTAAACCTTGTTGCCCAGACCTGGGGGCGGAAGTTTATCCAGCCGGGTGATGAGATTGTGCTCTCAATCCTTGAGCACCATGCCAATATTGTTCCGTGGCAGATGCTTGCTCAGGAAAAAGGCGCCCGCATCAAGGTTGTGCCGGTGAACGACCGGGGCGAGATCATCATGGAAGAGTACACGAAACTGCTCGGACCTCGCACAAAGTTTGTTTCACTCACACAGGCATCGAACGGCCTTGGAACCATTTTGCCGGTCAGGGAGATGATACAGCTGGCCAAGCGGTTCGACGCAAAGGTGCTGGTTGACGGGGCACAGTCGGTCGCGCATATACCGGTTAATGTGCAGGATCTCAATGCCGATTTCTTTGTTTTTTCAGGTCACAAGATTTTTGGACCGACAGGTATCGGAGTGGTCTACGGAAAGAGGGAACTGCTTGAGATTATGCCTCCATGGCAGGGCGGTGGAAACATGATTCAGGATGTGCGTTTTGAGGAGACCATCTACAATGAAGCACCCGCCAAGTTTGAAGCTGGAACACCTTCTATCGGCGATGCTATCGGACTTGGAGCTGCGCTTGACTATGTGCGGAAAATCGGGCTTGACAACATTGCCCGTTATGAGCATGAGCTGACGGAGTATGCCACAGAGAAACTCATCAGGATTCCGGGACTGCGCATCATCGGCACTGCCCGCAACAAGGTTGGTGTGGTATCGTTTGTGCTGAACAAGCTGCCCAATGAAGAGGTCGGCAAACTGCTTGACCGCGAGGGCATTGCTGTCCGCACTGGTCACCATTGCTCGCAGCCATCGTTACGCAGGTTCGGCGTTGAAGGGACCATTCGCCCTTCGCTGGCTTTTTACAATACCAAGGATGAGATCGACCGGCTTGCTGAGGTGATCAATCACATCCAGCGGCGATAATGCGCGACTGTACTGCTATAATGAAAGAGTTTATGTTATTACAATAAAAAGAAAAATATCGCTTATCTTTGCCACCGATACCATCAACATCTGTAACGATAATCAATAGATGCAGTTTGAAACTCTTGCCATTCATGACGGCCAGGCTCCTGACCCCCAGACTGGATCTGTAACCGTTCCAGTTTACCAGACCTCCACCTTTGAACGTGAAGATCTTGAACATCGCGGTGAGTTCTTTTACTCGAGAATCGGCAATCCTACAAGAAAAGCTCTTGAGTCAACCCTCGCTCTGCTTGAAAACGGTCGTTTCGGCCTTGCTTTCGCCTCGGGAGTTGCCGCCTCGCTGGCTGCGCTTCAGGTACTGAAGCCCGGAGACCATATTGTTGCAGGACTCGATATCTACGGCGGCAGCTACCGTACCTTTGAGCAGCTCATGCGTCCATGGGGAGTCAACACAAGCTATGCTGAAAGCGAATCCACTGAGAGTTATGAAGCGTGCATCAGACCCGAAACAAAACTGATATGGCTCGAGACGCCAAGCAATCCCCTGCTTCAGCTCACTGATATCCGGGCTATTTCCAAACTGGCTAAAGAGCGAGGCATTCTTGTTGCAGTGGACAACACTTTTTCAAGCCCGTATTTTCAGAGACCACTTGATCTTGGTGCTGATATAGTCGTGCACAGCACCACCAAATATCTCGGTGGTCACAGCGATGTCATCGGCGGAGCCGTCGTCACCTCTGACCCTCTGCTGCATACAAAAATAAAAAACTATCAGGGCGCCGCAGGAGCAATACCGGCACCTTGGGACAGCTGGCTAATTCTTCGAGGTCTGAAAACTCTGAAAATCAGAATGAAGGAGCATGAGGCAAGCGCGCTTTACCTTGCAACATTCCTTGAACAGCACCCGGCAGTAGAACAGGTTTTCTATCCAGGCCTTGCCTCCCATCCACAACATGAACTGGCAAAACAGCAGATGAGCGGATTCGGTGGGATGCTGACGTTTGCCTTGAAAGGAGGACTGCCTGCAGTAGAAAAACTCATTGGCCGCATCAAACTGTTTGTGCTTGCCGACAGTCTCGGGGGTGTTGAGTCGCTGATAGCCTCCCCTGCTAAAATGACTCTTGGACCACTTTCTGACGAAGAAAAACGGCGAAGGAAGTGCACTGATAACCTTGTGCGTCTCTCTATCGGTCTGGAAAATGCCGGTGACCTTGAAGCAGACCTTCGAAATGCTCTTGAGGAATGTTAGAGAACAAAGAAATCGCGAAAAAACACCGCTACCCGACCAAGCCAAGCAGGTTATCTTTTGAGTGCAACTATGTTTATGAAGGAATTGCCTGGAAGCTGTCGGGTTTCTACTTTCATATCAAATAAGCGTCTCCAGGCAATATTTCTGCCAAGAGATGTAACCACAAAAAAAGGCCGTCTCATACATTACGATGGGGCGGCCTTTTATGAATTGCTCCGCTATTGATCAGATGCCCACTCTCAGACCGAGTACAATACTGTTGCTGATGAGGCTGAAATCGTTAAGAGTAACCTGACTTGTTGTGATACTTCCGACTTTACCTGTTGCAAAATAGCGGTACCGGGCATCAAGCTTGACGTTTTTACAGAGAGGAATCGCAACACCTGCTCCAATTTGATAAGCTATTGCGGTTGCCTGTGCATTTGCATAAGAACCGGAGTACTGCAGACTACTCGCCGGAGCATTGATATCATTAAAGCTGATAGAGGCGCCTCCTACTCCAGCGGTAATATATGGATCAATACCGCCAGCATGTATATCGTAGTAGCCATTGGCAAGAATTGATGTCACAGACACATTTCCTGCTAATTCAGTCACGGTTGATGATGGCGGAAATGAGCCTGCGGATGAAATACCTTTTGTAAGATTACTGACACTGTTACGCTGATAGCCAAGCTCACCTTCAATGCGATAGTGTCCAAAATCGGAACCAATAGCTCCATGCAGTGTGATGCCTGAACCAGCAAAAGCTAATCGGTTATCGTTTGTTGTTCTAAAAAGCATCGGAAAGACGTAGTTCGATGTGGAATAGGTGTCTGTCAGATTATTCAGCCATACAATACCGATATCTCCACTTACGTAATTCTTAGCTGCTGATGCCGGTGTGACTTCGGCTAGCAGTCTGTCGGGATTAACCTAATCGACCAAAATGCATTCATTCTCCTCAATGCTGATTGATAACAATCTTATTGAGTGTCTTTGCTGTTTAAACTGGCCATTTTTCTTTCCAGCACTCAATAATAGAGTCGTTCGGGCCTTCATCCTCCTATCTTGAGGGCATTGTCTGGCTTAACACCTGTAAGCGCTTCAGGTTCCACGCAATACTGACCAGATCCCATTCACCTCTGACGCTTTCTATGCCTCTGAGCATGAACTGCCGGAAGCCCATCACTGATTTAATGACACCAAACACCGGCTCAACAGTACATTTGCGTTGTGCATAGAGTGCCTTGCCTTCCTTCGTCTTCAAGCGGTGTTTCATTTTGGTCACAGCGTCAGCATCTTCGGCTATAGGTTCAGGCTCGCTGAATCGGTCTGCAAGCGTCTGATTATGAGATTCACGTCCTGCTGCGATGTAGGGGATTATCTCTTCTGTATCACAAAGCCCAACATTCGTTTCGCTGAAATATCCTGCATCAGCAGTTGCCTCAGTTACCTTTCCCAGCTTTGCTGGTAGTTTTTTAAGCTCATCAAAAGCTGGCTGAAGCTCAAGTTTATCGTTCGTATGTTGGGTAACATGAACTCCGACTATCAACATGGTGTCGAGATCAACACTCGCCTGAGCGTTATATGCCTGCATGAATCCACCGCCAGATACCGGCATGATCCGTGATTCCTCATCCGTCAGATTGACCTGATCTTTATCCTTTACTCCTGGCTCCGGAGCTTTTGGTGGTTTTCCTCCAGGTTTTTTTCCGCGCTCTTGCGCTTTACGCTCACGCTCTGCCAGTTTTGCCTCATGCTCAGCTTTTTCTTTTGCATATCGTTCCTCTGCCCGATGCTCAATTTCTCGCTTTGCCTTGGCAATCGCTTCAAGCCTTATTTCACGGCGCTCAAGTTCTTCAGGAATACTCATGCCGTCAGCTATCGTTGACTGGTCTGCCAGTTCGGCCTGGCGAAGCAGAGAGTCAACTTCAGCTTTCAATTGCTTTTCGAGTTTGCATGCATGGCCCCAACTCAGCGCCTGATGCTTGGAGGCATTGGCTTTGATTTTGGTGCCGTCAATACTGATCTTTCCGATTTTGAGGATTTTCATTTCATGAGCAAGACTCAAAATCTGGATAAAAAGTGGTTTCAGTTCAAGAAGAAAGCGTTTCCGGAAATTTGCGATGGTATCATGGTCAGGATGAGTATTTCCAGCGATATAACGGAATGCTATGGATTCATAGGTGGCCAACTCGAGTTTTCTGCTTGAAAAAGTCCCTGTTGCGTAACCATAAAACAAAAGGCCTAACAACATTGCTGGATCATAAGCTTTGCAGCCTCTTCCGGCATAGGCATCCCTCAATAGAGTAAGATCAAGTTGCGCAACAATGTCAACAATAAAGCGTGCCAGATGATTGACTGGTAACCAATCCTGAACGGATGGAGGTAAAAGGTAGAGTGAATCTCGATCGGCAGTGATAAAGTCTGAATGCATTGCGCTTTTGCTAAGTAATTGACTGTGGTTTATGCTGTCAATATACTCTATATCTTATTATTATAAAAAGAGTTGATCGCATCTTGATTCTTCAGCCTCTGTAGCTTAAGTCCGACAGACTGCTAGTGCGCCATGTTGGGTGGTGCGGCGGGCGTGAAGAAGCGAATGCGGTACTCCGCTTTCGCGCTATCTGGAGGCTGAATATTTTTGTTCGAGGCAAAGCAATACCACAAAACATAATCACACCTGATACTGATATTATTTGCATTTTTGCTTTTTTTGTGCAAATTTGAAATAAATATTAATAGATATCCCATGCTTGTAGAGTTCCGCGTTTCAAATTTTCGTTCGATCAGGGAAGAGCAGCGCTTGAGCCTTGTTGCGAATAGTGACAAGAATCATTCGGAGACTCATGTTATTCGAAGCGATGCGAAATCAGGCATTTCTCTCTTAAAGTCTGCTGTTATCTATGGCGCTAATGCCAGTGGCAAGTCGAACCTTATTATGGCGATGGCATTTATGAAGAGGGTTGTCGCTGAGTCGGCTACGCATGTCAAGGAGGGGCAGAAATTTTTTTTTCAGCCATTCAAGCTTGATGGTCTTTCATCAACGAAACCGAGTGAGTTTGAAATTACCTTTATCGAGGATGGTATCCGCTATCAATATGGCTTTTCATTGCTTCCTGACAGGATTATTTCGGAGTGGTTGTTAGTGTACAAAACATCGAAGCCGCAGGTCTGGTTTGATCGGCGCTACAATGCTGAGACTAATGTTGATGAGTATACCTTCAGTACTTTCTTGAGCGGAGAGAAAAAGTTGTGGCAGAAATCGACCCGTTCAAATTCCTTGTTTCTCTCCAAGGCTGTCGATCTGAACAGCAATGCATTACGGCCTGTATTTTTATGGATTGTCCAGCAGCTCCATATTATTGGCGCTGGAGAACAGCCTATGATAGAATTTTCGACCGCATTTGCTCAGTTACCTGAAGGCAAGAAACAGTTGCTCGATTTTTTAACTGCTGCTGACTTAAGTATTTCAGAATTATCACTGGAGATTCGTCAACAGCGAGAGGTTTCAGTCAGGGTTGAGGGGGAGAAACCTCCTGTTCATCAAGTGATTGATTCAGAAGCTCTGATGCCCATTTTTTTACATACGGGAGCCGAAGGAGCTGCAAAATTTGAATTTCATGATGAGTCAACGGGAACACAGCGTCTCTTTGCTTTTGCTGGCCCTATACTTGGTGTGTTACGTGAGGGAAGTGTTTTGATTGTTGATGAATTGGATGGGAGCCTGCATACCAAAATCGTTCGTTTTCTGTTGAGCATCATCAATTCATCTACCCATAACAGAAAAGGGGCTCAGCTTCTTTTTACAACTCATGATACCTCTGTCATGGATGCAAAACTCTTTCGGAGAGATCAGATTTGGTTTGTTGAAAAGGATCGCTCTCATGCAACACACCTTTATCCTCTGACAGATTTCAGCCCAAGGAAAAACGAAGCTCTTGAAAAAGGGTATCTCGTTGGACGATATGGAGCGATTCCTTTTATCAATGACACGATATTTTAAGGGAAGCTATGGCTCGAGATAACCATCCGAAGATTCGGCAGGACAACAAATTACAACGGAAGAAGGCCTTGAAGAAAGGGGCTGATCGTCTCCTGATTGTTACAGAGGGGGAAAAAACAGAGCCTTATTATTTTGGCGAGATCAGGTCGCACTATCGCCTGAGTACTGCCAGAGTGGAAATAATGCAGAGTAAATACGGGACGACACCTCAACAGGTGGTTAATTTTGCTGTGGATAAATGTAACGAGACGAAAGAATATGAAACCGTGTATTGCGTTTTTGACAGAGATGATCATCCGAATTTTTTGAATGCTCTCTATAGCGTCAATGCGCAACACAGGAAACATAAAAATGACAACAAAGAGCTGATCAATTTTTATGCGACTCCCTCTATCCCCTGTTTTGAATTGTGGCTCTTGCTGCATTTTGTTCCCGTACGGAGCTATATGCACAGGGATGAGATTCAACGGCAATTGTGTGACTCTGACAAGCTCCCCGACTATGCAAAAGGGGGGCGTGGATACTTTGATATGACCAGAACCCGGCTGGAAGTTGCTTATCAACATGCTGATTTGTTGACAGCCAATGATCCGCTGGGAAGCGAAAAAAATACTGCGAATCCCTATACTTCTGTTGGAAAGCTGGTAAAGCTCCTCACCTCAATGAATACGTGTTGGCAGAGGTAATGATCATTTCTCAACCGGCTCTCATTAACCCTTTTCATGTTTCTGCTTAGAGTGGGAACTTGTTGACATTTACCGCAGGTAACGCAAGCCGTTATTCATCAACCAGAACTCAACATGTACAAAGTAGTAGCGCAAGAATTAGTTGGTATTGGGGGCGATCAGCGATTTATAGGTGAAGCTCGTAAATGCAGGTTTTGCGGCACTTCTGATCCTTCCGATTTTGGCAAAAAAACAAATGCACATGCATCGCGAAAATAGTGAAGCGGTGAAGATGTGGTTTGAAGCCCTATCTGCCGGGAGAGGCTCTTTTGTCTGACGCTTTTTTGAGGAGATAGATTTAAAGATTTATTGTCCTTACTGTACAATATTATCACGGGCGTTTATTGAGGATGAGACTAAATCATTGTAATACTTTTCTATCTCCTTATCGATAGAATCGCTCTTTAACCTACTCTCTTTCATGAAAGTCAGGGGATTATTCAGCGCATCATCACCAAAGTACTTGTCGTATAATTTTTGAAATCCATTCGCCATGACCGTGTTTTGGTTCAGCGTGAATTGGAGAATTCAGATGTTTGAGTTAGTGTACAAACACGGAGGAATTCACCATGCGAAAACAACGGAAAAATTACCAGGCTCAGGACAAAGTATTCATTCTCAAAAGGCACCTTGTTGACCGGGTAGCCGTCTCTGATCTGTGCGATGAATACGATTTGCAACCGACAGTATTCTATCGTTGGCAAAAGGAGTTTTTCGAGAACGGAGCCGCCGCTTTCGAAACAAAGCATACCACTCAGAACAAGACGGAACAGAAACGCATCGAGCAACTTGAAGCCAAGTTG
>Ga0118677_10009167_pt1 | contig 15577 bp, 10 predicted proteins | sample AliMusrvi5mmetaG_FD_86154 | JGI IMG/M metagenome (GOLD analysis project Ga0118677, IMG submission 86154)
CTTCCGAGCAAGTGCCCTTTGATTGGACCAAGGTCGTGTTCAACATGCTGACGATCAAGGGCATTTATGGCCGCGAAATGTATGAGACCTGGTACAAGATGACCGTCATGCTCGACACGGGGTTGAACCTCAAGCCGGCCATCACCCACCGGTTCCACTTCACCGAGTTCGAGCAGGGGTTCGAGGTGATGAAGACGGGGAAATCGGGCAAAGTGATATTGAACTGGCGTTGAGCGCCGCCGGGCTGCACTTTTTGCCAGTGAAATTCTTATCCAGCTTGCCGCGCTGGCTGCCGGCGCTCGTTCTCCTGGCGGCCGGCGGGTTGGTGGGCGCGGGTCGGTGCTGCGGTGTTTTGGGGCTTGCACATGCCGGCGAGCTTCGCGCTCGAAGTGTACGGCTACCCGTTGCTCGGCCAATTCCTTCGGGCGATGGTCCTTACCGCCTGGTTTGCCATCGAAACCCCGGTTTTCCGCCCTGCAAAAATCTCCTCGACCACCGGCAACGTCGTGCGCCTAGCCATCATCGCCATGCTCGCCGGGTGGATCGCCGCAGCCTTCTGGCCCAATGCCCGCGTCGGCAGCCTGCATTTGGTGTTTGTCGCAGGATTTGGCCTAGTGACGCTTGCTGTGAGCACCCGGGTCATTCTCGGCCATGCCGGCAGACATGATCTGTTGGTCGGACGACTGCGCAGCCTGCGCTGGGCTGCCGGGCTGGTGCTGCTGGCCGCCGCCACCCGGATGAGCGCGGATTTCCTGCCGCCGCAACGGGTGTCCCATCACATCTATGCGGCTTGGACGTGGTCCGTTAGCGGGTTAGTTTGGCTCTCGGCCCTCGGCAAGTGGCTGTGGCACCTCGAAAACCAGCCGAAGACGCGCTCAGCTTGTCCGCGGCGGCGCTGAGGACCCACCCTCCAGATTGGAGCGGTTCAGCTGCGCGAAGCCTTCTTAACCGGCTTTTTAGCAGCTGTCTTTTTAGCAGCCACCTTCTTAGCAGTTACTTTTTTGGCAATCGGCTTTTTATCAGCAGGCTTTTTACTGGGTGGTGGCACCTCTTGTTTGGTGAAGACCGCTAGGGTGGTATCCTCGAGAAAGGCCCGGGCATTCTCCCGGATTTGGACAAAGCCATGATGCAGCGGGCAGGGTTCTCCGTTGCCACACCAGTCCAAACTGTAGGGGCAAAGGCTTTCCTCCTGCGTCCGCCCAAACAGCGAAACAATGTCCACCAAGCGAATCTCCCCAGGCGGCTTGGCAAGACGATAACCGCCCCCAGGCCCGGTCGTCCCCAGCACCAATCCAGCAGCAGACGCCTGGCTCAGGAGCTTGGCCGCCAACGCCGCTGGAATTTTACGAGCCCGGCCAATTTCACTAGAGGAAATGGCGGGCGTATCCGTTTCATATCGTTCCGCAACATAACTGATCACTGAGACAGCTTGTCGGGCAAGTTTTCCGTAACGCAACATGCCGCATGAAAACCATGTTAAGTCCAACAAGCAACTACAAAATGAAATAGTGAAAAATTTCTCTTCATAAGCCTGCGGCTGCCGGGAATCCCGTCACTGTGGCAGCCGGTCTGGAAATTTTTCCCTCCAAACGGCCAAGGCCTCACGGATGTCATCCGCCTCACGGGTCGGGCTCAGTTCCCAGACCAACGGGCAGCCTGGCGGAAAGTACCGCAGAATCGCCGCGTAATCCAGGGTGCCTGAAAACGGCACCCGGTGATCGCGGGCTGGCCATTCCACATCATGCACATGCCCGCCAATGATCTGCGGGGCAATGCGTTCCAGCCACTCGTAATGATCGAGCAGGCCAAGGTTGTGCTTGAGCTGGACGTGGCCGAAATCATGCCAGTAGCCCACCCACGGGTTGTCCGAAAAATGGTCTTGCAGCCGCTCCATCTCCCGCTCGTCGGGCACGTCCTCGTAGTGCGAACGCGATTCGATCGCGAGCTTCACCCCCAGCGTGGCGGCCCGCTCGGCAATCGTCGCCAACGCATCCTGCGCCCTTTGATAGTACAGCGGGCCGATTTTCTCGCGCTTCCGAACAAACTCGAGTTTGGCCTTCACATATTCCGGATGGGTTTGGCGTCCCTCCGCAACCATGGCGGTGAGTCGCCGGCTCCACTTGTGAGGGTTGAGTGGCACAGAGCCCATGTGCAACACCAGGTATTGCGCACTGAATTCGGCGGCGAGTTCCAGTGTCCGGAATGTCAGGTCCATGGCTCGTTGGCGCTCAGGCGGCCGGTGTGACGTGAATTCGTACGCATCCGGAGCATCGATCATAACTTCGACCGGTGAGGGAAAAAAATTATGGACTCCGGAGCAGGTGAAAATTCCGCGTTTGAATGCTTTGCGGATGCCGGGCACCTTGGCCACGCTCATGCCGTGGGACAGTTCAATATGGGAGAACCCGAGTGCGACGATTTCCTCAATCATCGACTCGCCATCGGTGTGGCGGCTGTTATTCCAACAAGATGAAAATGCAAGCATGGTAAAATGACCCCGCGCGGGCCGACGAACTCACCATGCCCCAACCGACCTGCCGATGCAAGCGTGCCTGCTCCGCTGGACGTTTAGCTCACCAAGCGTCGCTGCGAAATGGGGACGCGGGCAGTCCGTCCTTGTTGTAGAGATTGGCCCCATCGGGATTCATCTCAAAACCATAGCGCACCGCGACGGGCTCCTTCACCTCGGGTGAGGACACCACAAGCGTGTTGTTGTCGATGACCGCCTCGGCCCAAAACCATTTTTGATCAGCACCGGCGATGGCGATGCGGTTGAGCTTTTCGCCCTTGCTTTCCACCACCGTACCCCGGCCGTCTTTTTTCCCGAGCATCAGTCCCGAGCCGGCATGCCCGAACTCGACCCGTGCCTTGCCTCCTTCGATTGACAGTGCCTTGAACAAGGGCCCGGAAACCTCCAGGTCCTTTTGGCCGTAGTCTCGGGCCAGAGCCCACCGAGCCAGGCGCAGCCCGACATCAAACTTGTTAACCGGATGAATGTTGCCGGACTGGGCCAGCGGCACGGTATCAATGATGACCGCCATGCCGGTGTTTGCAATCGTCAGCGCCTTGGTTTGGGCTTCGCGAAGTTTCGCCCATCCGTTGCCGCCAGCTGGATCCACCGACGGCGCTTGATAGTTGGCCAGTTGCACATAATAGAACGGAAAATCCCCCTCGTTCCACTGCTTGCGCCACCCACCGATCAAGGCCCGCATCTTGTCAAAATACGTTTCGCCCTCTTTGCCGTTGGCCTCTCCTTGATACCACAGCGCGCCCTTGATCGGAAGTTTCACTAACGGATGGATCATGGCGTTGTACAGTTCGCCACTCCCGGCTTTGGTATTGACGGGTGCGGATTCCTCGCTGCAAGTCCACGGCTCAATCCGGGTGCCGCCCCAGTTGGTATCAATGATCCCGATGGGAACTCCGGTTTTCTGTTGGATTTCTCGGGCAAAATAAAATCCCACAGCCGTGAACCCCGGGGCGCTCGCCGGTGTGCACACTTGCCACGGCGTGGCCGTCTGGGTGTCTGCTTCGGGCTGGCCGGACTTTACATTCTTGATCTTGATATGGCGGATCTTCGGCAGGTCTGCGGCTTGAATGTCCTCGGCCGCCCCCAGGCACGGCTTCAGTGCCATCGCCATGTTCGATTGGCCGGAACACACCCAGATGTCCCCAATCACCAAATTTTTCAATGTCACGCTGTTGTTGCCATGCACGGTGAGTTCCAAATTCTCGCCGCTCTTCATGGCTGGCAGTTCCAATGACCACTGGCCCTTGTCGTCGGCCTTGGTCTCCGCCGTCGTGCCCATCAGGGCCACACTTACCGCCTCACCCGCATCCGCCCAACCCCAAATCCGCACCGGCATGTCCCGTTGCAGCAGCATGTTGTCAGTGAAAATATTTGGCAGGCGCACGTCAGCCGCAGCGGGCAGGATGCTGGCCACGAGTAAACTTAACAAGACCGGATGGCTCTTGTGAAAATGACGGACAGGACTGGATAGATGCATGATGCTTTGGTTGTAATGGGTTTCATTCACTTGGCCTTGAGCTCGAACCAGCGGATGGAAATGCCGCGCTCCATTGGCGCGCTGATACTGAAACATTGCGGACCTTTGTCCAGCTTCACTTCCACCGCCGCAGTCGTCGTCTCGAGAAATACCGGCCCCGATGTCCCGTCGAGCCTCGATACCTCCCAGCCCCGCCCTTGCGGGACTTTCCATGCACTGCCGGGTTGCGGCTCAATCTCCGAATACGCGGATTTCGCCGCAATGCAGGCATCCGCCGGCTGCCCAACCCCGATCGCCGGAATCCCAAACGCCTGACAAATGAACACACCTCACGAAGACTGCGGCCCGCACTTGCCGCCACCGGCCAGCACATTCTTGAAACTTGAATTGAACTCCATCGGCGAGTTCCACCGCCAAACCTCACTGGTCGAGTTCACCACTTGTTCGAACTTCCTCAGGTCGGTTCGCCAGCTGTTGATCATCTCCCTCCCCCACGCCAGATCCGCATCCGATGCGCATGACGAAACCACGTGCCGGCATTCCCAGACAGTTAGATTGTCGAGCCTCCCAAACAAATCCCGGTTCTGATCGGCTTTCTTGAAATGCAGGTAGCGGCCGATCGGCTCTGCCGGGTGCTCGTTCTGGCCACCGGCACCACATATACTGGCTCGTTGCAGCGCCTCCCAGCCCCTGCGGATGCTCGGCAGTTGCCTCTCCATATACACCACCCATTCAGCTAGAATTTCAGCTTCTTTCCCTCAAAATCACTCCGGCACACGCTCGTAATCCGCAACCTTTTGGTCAGCTCCATCCCTCGGGCTTCGTGCATCCATTGGCTCTCCACCATGCCTCCACACTGGCCATCCCGTGCAACACTCCCAACTGTCATTGCAAAATGCCCTGCTTCATCTCGAAAATAAACCATTCCTAACTGACATGCCAGATCCCTTTGATTATGAACGAATTACCTGCCAACAAAATGCCCGAATTGAAAATATTGCAGATTTCACTTGGCATATATCAATGGGTTTGCTAAACCCTCCGCAATCAATTGGATCAGGGTGACTGCAAGTAACTAACAAAAACAATAACATGAAACCGTTTCAACTCCAATTCACGCAAATCCATCTGCCAGCTTGCCTCACGGCACTCGTAATACTAACAAATCAATATGCCATCGCCAAGCCTATTGTCGGTGAAATAATTAACTCCAACCTAACCGTTACCGGTTGGGGTTGCTTCACCAACGGTGTGGATTTGGGCCTCAATGGCGATCTGTTACTCAATTGGCTACCTGCCAATGCATCCAATCCGCTGGGTACCGCCACCTCCGACATTGCCCTGGCGCAGGGGTCCTTCCTCTGGCGCGACTCAATCACCCCGGCCCCGGCGGCTCGTAACAAGATGAGGCTGGACTCATCCAATAATCTATCTCTTTTCAGGTCCGATGGCACAGAAGGCGTCGTCCTGGATCCGCAAAATGGTAGAATCAGAATACCCGCTGCCGGAACCAGCGGAGGCATCTTTTTCGGCACTAACACTGTCCCCACGCTCCAAGCTGCCGCCAACGGAGCCGCTATATTTCCCGCCCAACTCACCCTCAAAAGCGGGCTGCTACTCAGCAACGGAACCCTTCAGGTGAGTGCCATCACCCCAGCTACTTCCTCCAATACCGGCGCTCTAATCGTAGCGGGCGGAATCGGCAGCGCCATGGATGCCTATATCAACGGAGTTCGCGTCGGCAGAGGAGCCGGCAATAACTCTGCCAACACGGTTGCAGGTGTTGGTTCCCTCGGTGTCAATACCACAGGATATAACAATACTGGGGTCGGTGCCTATGCCTTGCATTCCAATACCATCGGATACTACAACACCGCTTTCGGCCCGTATGCGCTGTATTCCAACACCATGGGTGCCGGCAATACTGCCTTGGGGCATAATGCAGGTTATTTCAACACCCTTGGGAACAACAACGTCATCTTGGGATCCTTTGCAGCGTACTATCAGGCAAATGGCACCACTCTGACAAATACCCAGAACAGTATCTACATCGGGACCAATTCCAAAGGCAAAGATAACAGCGACAGCAATTCCATTGTGATCGGGACAAAGGCCATCGGCGAAGGTGCCAACACGACTGTCATCGGCAACATGGCCACCACCAAAACCCATCTCTACGGCGAGTTAGTGGCGAGTTCAGCTACCATCGGTGGCTACCCGGTCCTGGCAACTCAGTCCGGGACCAATTCGTCGCTCACAAATCTCGCCATGCTGGCGATTGGTGCCTCCGCGAAAGCCACTCAGGAAAACGCCATTGCCATCGGCCGCTGTTCCCAGGCCAGCATGCCTTTTGCGCTCGCCTTGGGCGATACCAGCTATGCCACCGGTCCTCACTCGACAGCCATGCAGCAGGGGTTTGCCGCTGGCGAATACTCATTTGCCGCCAATCAGGGAGATGCCGAGGGCGGATTCTCTCTGGCCATAACATATGGAAAGGCCTACGGTTATGCATCAGTCGCTATCGGGGGATTTGATGGCGACTGGGAACACTCCAATTATGCGATGGGTGCCGGTTCAGTGGCCTTGGGCGGCCGAATGAATATGGCTACAGGCCCGAATTCATACGCGCTTGGAAATAGGGTAACCGCATCGAGCGCCTGTTCCTTTTGTGTGGGCTCACAAAATCTCTCCGCCAGCCATGCTATAAGCCCCGTCGGAGATATGGGCTGGATCGAGGAATCCGCCTTGCTTGAAGTCGGTAATGGCAATCCCGACGCCACTAAATTCGATACGTCCAATGCCATCACCACCCTCAAGAACGGTCAAACCACTCTTACGAACAAGGCATGGAAAGCCAATATCACAGCTCCCTTGGCTGACCCTATTCCGACCACCGACAGCGGTGGCAACGCCTTGGTGGTGGAGGGACACACCGTCCTCAAAGGCAAAGTCGTCATTGAGCAGGCACAAGGCGATATCTCCATGGGAATCTACGCAGATAACGGAAGTGAACCTATCTATTAGGGAATTTTATATTTACCAACCACACATCCAACCAACCACTACCATGTTTGGAAGACACACACGCCGATGTTTCCGGCCCGTCCGGTTAGTGACGATGCTATTTGCGATCAGCATGCCGCTTTCAGCAGCTCCGCCGACGTGGTGGTCGCTGCCCGATTCCACCAGCCATACGGTCATGGACCCCACCGCGACCGATCCCAATCCCCGGGGGCCGTCTAACATCGGGCAGGCAAAGTTCATCGCCAAACGGGCCCTGGATGTCCTTAACACCGTGGATCGGTCTCTTGCAACCCAGGTTCGTGACAAGTTGACCCGCAACCAACCCAAGTTGCTATTCTCAGATAATTTCCAGAATGCCATTGTGGATTTTGATCTTCCAGGCGAACCCATTCCAGCCGACTGGCACGAGTGTCAGCACGCCGCTCTTCTCACAGGCCAGCTCAAGGCATTGGCCGCTCCGTTCTATGATGTCCTGCATTTGGCGGCTCCGCTGTGGCTGGACAATGAGTCGTCCGATCCGTCCCAACAAGGCCAACTCCAGCTCAATGCCACCAAAGACCGAGCAAACCCTTCCAATTATTACCCGTGGTCAGCGGATTCCAGCAACGCAAACAACCAGACCATTGCCACCATCGGCCAACTCAAGGCGGTATTCTCATTGCGTCTCGAATCCCTCAATGCCATCCTTGATTCCGATCATGACGGACTCACCAATGCCGAGGAAGCCATTCACCACACCGATTCTCTCAACCCGGATACCGATGGAGATGGCATGCCCGACGCTTGGGAAATTAAGTGGGGCCTTGACCCGCTCAATCCAGCGGACGCCACTGCCGATCCTGATGGTGACTCCCTATCGAATCTAGACGAGTACCTGGCCGGGACGACGCCCACTGGAGTCTATCGTGTCGAAGTCTTGCCAATGGGTGCCAATTCCTTCTTCCACTCCGCTGCTGACGATGGCTCGGTCATCATGCAAGCAACCCCGATCTGGAACCCTGGCGGCAATCTCGAGTTGATCACTGCAGCGGACGCCGCTGGCAATCGCACAATCACGCCCGTTTCGCCTCCCACCTGGAATTCGCTGGAAACCATCGCCACAGACCTCGTCGCCAGCGCTCGTCTTGGCGAGGGCGACGATCTGAGGCCCAGTGACCTCAAATCCGCCGACGGAATGTACCGCGCTTATGAAACCCATACCAGCCTGTTGATCCTCCGTCAGCCAGGACGTCCCGTCGATTGCCTTCCAATTGAAATTCCCTGGCAATTCATCAACAACCACGGCCAGGCCGTCGCCATCACCGAGCGCATCGTTGCGGCCGCCGCTAACGTGCCGGTGCATCCGGAGGCTGACCTCCAAATTGCCGATGGCTTTTACACCACCACCGTGCCGATGCCTTCTGTCTGGTTCCCGGCAGCGCAGCTACCGACGATTATTGCGTTTTCGGACAGCGGAGATGTTCTCGTGCGCCGACCGCTGGCTACACTTGATGGAATCACCTCCTCTGAAACCTATCTCCTCAAAGCCTACCAGAAATCGTTCGTCCTCGTCCGACACCCCTCCTTGAGTGGCGATACGATCGTTGTCATCTCGCCTACCAATACCCGCATGCTCGGCTCCGGTCCCAAGCCGTTCCAAATTGCCCCGGACGGAACTCCGATCCTGCTCGAAGCCCTCCAGATCGTCACCAGTCCCAAGACCCAGGCCGTTGCGCTCGCCACTCTCTTTCCACTCCCGCTGGTCCCACGCTATATCTCCTCCGACGGCCGCATCACCCTCACCACCACCAATCCCAACCACCAAACGGTCCTCATCCAAATCATCCCCAACAATGACGCCGATCACAACGGCCTCATGGACGATTGGGAGATAGCCTTTGCCAAAGGACTTCTGGAATCCGGCAAGCCCCCTGCTGACTGGGGCTCCCATTATGCGGAATTGCTGGCCGGACATCTCAATCCCGAAACCGACTACACCGGCGAAGGCATCACCACATCCCGGATCGGAGAACTTTTCGGCGGTCCTCCATCACTTCAACCTCCAGACGGCATGGCAATGAGATGCCAATCCCGTCGCAACATCCTCATGTCGGGATACCATGAACCTGCAACCACACTTCACCCCGAGATCAATGAGGGAGTCTATTTTTACGAGAACGACGGGTATTACGGCGACGCATTCACCCCGACAAGTCTCAACCAACTCCAACCCCAATATCTGGCCACACATACGTCGTTGAATCCTTGGGAAGGCAGCCAGATCTTTCTAGGATACTCCCGATTCGTCATCGATGAATATGCGAGTTCGCCCGCCCATACCAATTATGATGGGGACTGTATCCACTCCAGAATCCAAAGGGTCGCCGTGAAGCCCAGTCCTATCGATCGCTCTCGCGAGTATCTCAAATTAACAACCCGAACGCAGTACACAGAAGAATATACTTGGGTTCACGAAGTCGTGGATATTCAACCAAAGGTGCTTGCAATCCCCGCCGGCAAACTCACGTCTGAGTGGGTCGAACTCCTCCCCCCGGTCGTCGCAGGCTATGAATACAACGTCTCCCTCGAACCGGTTCAATTGGCCGTCGATGCGAATCGCGACGGCAAAATCACCTTCGATTCAGCCGACGCCACCAGTGAGAACAAGCCCTTTGTCTTTTGGGTCAACGATGATCATGATGTCAAGGACTACATCGATATGGATCTCATTACCAATACTCTCGGTCAGTTCGATGCCTGCGACGGTGTCCAGGATTGTGCGGATGGACTCATCACCTGCACCCGCGACTTGGAAGACTTCACCCGTCTGCATTTCTCCGTCTCGTTCCTTGCCGAGCAAATCAAGGATGGAACCATCACGGTTGGCATGGAGTTTCTTCAAACCACAGGCAACCCGACCATCAGCCTCTATCTCGCAAGCGAGATGGATGGTGGCATGCAGTATCTGCTCAAAAATACCGTGGCCGAGGCGCAGGTGGCTGACTCCAAGTACAACAAGACCCTGGGTGCCGTTGGAAACACATTCAACTTCAAATTCCCAAGAAAATTCTGGGAAACACTGTCGTCATCAAACCCAAACACCTATCTCATCTTCGAGGGCGATCACGAAGGCAAGGGGAAATTGCAGATCACTCTCTACAAAGACGAGCAAAAGATCGCTGCTCTCGGAAGCGTGTGGATCGAACTCAAAAACATCAAAAAGATGTACCAGCGCTGGAACGCCAAAGAGGTTGAATCCCCTGGCATCCAGTGGAATGTATGGCCAAGCAAATCCGCCTCACAGGACCCCGACAGCACGGACCCTCCTCCTCCCCAAACTGATGCCGAAAAGGACTTCGTGCTCTTTGTCCACGGCTGGAATATGGCCCCACTTCAAAAACGCGCCTTCGCAGAAACAGCGTACAAGCGGATGTGGCAACTCGGCTACAAGGGACGCTTCGGTGCCTTCCATTGGCCCACATTCTATGATCGCATCCTCAGCATCGGGCATTTCGACGGCAGCGAGCAACGCGCCTGGGAGTCCTCCGACGCCTTGCTCGACCTCCTCACGACTTTGAACAAATCCTATCCCGGCAGGGTCAATATGCTGGCGCACAGCATGGGAAACATCGTCGCCTCCGAGGCTCTCCACAAGGCAACCACCGTCCTCGTCAAAAACTACGTAGCCAGCCAAGCCGCCCTCGCCGCCGATGTCTTCAAGCTCAACCCAGATATCACCGGCACATGGGCCACCGTGCTGGCCAACACAATGGCAGGATACAACATCAGTTTGCCTGTCTTCACGGCACTCGTTACACCAAATGTCTATTCCTACTACTACGATAAGGGGAGAACAGATATTCAATACAGAAAACAACAGTATCCAAAAATGGGAAAACCATACATGGCCGGGGTCGGAGGGGCCGCCAATTGGAGGAACTATTTTAATCCCAATGACTGGGCCCTGGGATTGTGGATCTGCGATCAATACAAAAAACCCAATATCGGGACCATCCTCCAGAATAGATATGAGTATCATGGAATACTGTTGGATGATACATGGGGATTCAAACGCAAGAGCGCTGGTGTCTTCGGCGATTACAATTACCTCTATTTGCCTGAGGACAGATATGAGATATTCAGCTACTGCGCCCAAGCCAGAAGCAATCCAGCCGGCAGACAAACCAACGTCGGCGGCCCGTTTGAGACTCAAAATAACTTCGCCGATTATGGCGACAAACACCCGGGGCACTCGGCCCAGTTCCTTGAATCTGCTTGCGAACGATGGAAATACTGGCACAAGTTGATGGTTGATTCTACAATTGCTCACATTAATGAGCTTAAAACAACAGGTCAAGAATGAAAACAAATCGCTCAATTATCTCAGCTAGCTTGCTGATAACATTGGGAGTCGTCACTACTGTTACGATTGTACTACGTCAGAAGGTGAAAACTCCAGAAATTTGCCATTTATCTGAGACTGGAGCTGCTCTATTGGCAGAGCACCAGTCTCTGGCACAGCAGGTTAATCAACCTCCAGAAGATAATCCATGGGCAGAGCACAACGCGATTGCCGCACGGTTCGACACCCGTGTTCGATTTTGGGGGAAAGTTTTGGATCAGAACGGAACACCGCTTGAAGGCGTGAATATCGTTGCGTCTGTAACCACCCTGAGGATGATCAAAACCGAGCACGGGTACCGGGAGTATGAGATATTGAAGGCAACGACCAATGCAGGCGGAGCTTTCATGTTTAATGGGCCCGATGGGTTGTTCTTGGACGTTGAAGCTATGGGCAAGCCAGGCTACGTGCTTCCATCAGCCTACCAGTTTGGAATGAGTTGTAAAGTCGGCGCGAAATTTCGATATAGGTATAGCTCCGTAGGTAACATGGAGAACGTGTACATCCCAAATCCTGTACGACCCGAGATTTTTCATATGTGGAAGCTGAACAAGCCTGAACCGTTGGTTATATGTGGAGATGGCTCAGGTCTCAGCGGTCCAGAACTCATGCTCGGCTCGCCACCGGAGAGAGTCGGTTCACTCAGCATGGTGGTCATTTCCGTTGGAACATCTCAGGCACCCCAGTGGGAAGTGACGGTGTCGGCAAATTCGCCCGACGGCGGAGTCATCATGGCGGACCCAGGCGATATATTTATGTTCGAGGCTCCCGAATCGGGCTATATGCAGTCAATTAAGTATAGGTACGGGCCCGATGGAACAGACCAAGGAGCAGGAGACCCAGGCGCATCGCTTCGATTTTTTTCTCGCACCCATAACGGCCGCTGGCATGTTGCTAGTCAATATGCATTCTTCTCGCCGGATCAAAATGGAACAGTGCTAACTGAGATGCGCTATTGGCTCAATCCGAGTGGGAGCCGCAATCTTGAACATGATGGTGGACATCCTCTGCCTGAGCCGAGCTTGAAGTAGTGATTTCTTCCTAGGGTCCTTGAAAAGCCAAAGTTGCTGTCGTTAGGTCAAGTTTTCTGCTCTTGTGTCTTCAAGTCTTTTGCCTTGGGTCTGAGGCTAAGCCTCGCTAGACGGCAACTGCGAGAGCCGGGACGATTCGGGTGCTTCGTTGCGGAATTCTGTGCGATATCCGAGTAGCTGTATGCTCGCCTCAAACCGATCTTGCATTTTTGCTTGGCAGCGGTGGCCAGGGCGTGTACCAGTGGTTTGGAAAGATGACGCAAATGCCTGCCAGTCACGAAGAATCTGACAAGGATGTTTGACTGCCATCTCAAACAAGTCTAGCGAGTGTAGCAACCATGAAACTTACATCCATTGTCGTATTTATCGCGTCCGCTCTGTTGGCCTCCGGTGAAACGGAAAAGCCCAAAGCTGCAACGAAGCCGGTTTCCACACCAGCGATCCCGAAACTTGTCGTTGTACAAACGGCCAAAGGCAATCCGGCGGATGGCTGGAGAACCCTAAAGGGGCTGACAGGGCTAAGGAGATACGCCATTACACCGGAGCCCGTTGAACTGATTGCCACAGAGGTGGATGTTCACATCCTCCGGTTCAGTACTGATATCGCCGGCGGGGGTGATGCGAGCAAAGCCAAGGGTGGAATGATAGACTCTGACACCCTCCTCAAAGCCATCAAGGATGCGGGATTCCGGCCCGCTACCATCGTTGAAGTCCTGTCCGTAAAGAAGAAACTCAAGGATGTCGATGTCTCGGTCTATGGAAACGTGGCCGAGCTAGCGGGCAGAAATCATCGATTCCAGATAGAGTTTATTCCCAAGCCCGGCCAGGATAGCGGTGAATTCAGCGGCGGACGAGTCGGTCTCTTTCCGGCCGATTGGAAGTGGGAACAGGCAGCCGCCACGGTCGCCGCCGTGAAGGAATAGGGGCAACCCTACCTCTCCAGTTGGTATCTGCGGCCGCTTCCTCAGGTGATTTTTGAACCTAGATTCCTTGAAAAGCCAAAGATGTTGTAGTTAGGTCAGGTTTTTCATCTTGGGCGTTCGGCGAACTCAGACGAACCGTCTTGAAGTCTTGCGTCTTGGGTCTGAGGCAAAGCCTCGCTAGCTTGAGGCTGATCTGCAAACCGGCAGTGTACAACCGGCAAAAGCCGTGCTTCAGTGCAGTCCCAATACGGACATGCCACACCTCACCAACCTCCTACACAACAATCGAGCTTGGGCGGCTTCGATCACCGCCCACGATCCGGGATTTTTCAAGAATCTCGCCAGCCAACAGCGCCCGCAATATTTGTGGATCGGTTGCTCGGACAGCCGGGTACCGGCCAATCAAATCATCGGGCTGGCCCCGGGCGAGGTGTTTGTGCACCGCAATGTGGCCAATGTGGTGGCAGAGACCGATTTCAACGTGCTTGCCGTGCTCCAGTATGCCGTCGATGTGTTGCAGGTCCGCCACATCATCCTGTGCGGGCATTACGGCTGCGGTGGTATCAATGCGGCCATGGAGAATTTCCGCCATGGCATGATCGACAACTGGCTCTCCGGCATCCGCGCCCTGCGCCGTCAGCATCATGAGGAACTCGCCGCCATGCCGATGGCGGCAGCGGCTGACCGACTTTGTGAGCTCAACGTGCTGGCGCAGGCCAGGCACGTTGCCCACACCACCATTCTGGAGGATGCCTGGCAACGTGGCCAGCAGCTCGCCATTCACAGTTGGATCTATCGTCTCGACAGCGGCATCATCCACCCTCTGGCAGAACCAATCACCCAGCCGATCGCGCCGTGACGATGGCGCAGGAATCGCGCTCCTAGAGGCTGTGAGAAGCGGCAATCCGCGATTTTCATCAACGGAGTTTCTCGAGCCTATCTAGCAAATGTACATGTTTGGCCCGCAGGGCGAGTGCATGCTGATAGGAGTGGTCGGTTTTGGTGCAGGCGAGGGTGTAGGGGCGGCTCGTACGGAGTGTGATTTGGTCGAGGTCGAGGAAATGGCGGCGGATGTAATCTTCGATCACTGCACGTTCATTCTCGGGACGCGCGAAGTGATGGGTTTTGGCGGTTGGGTCGGCCATAAAGGCAACGAGCTCGTCAATGGGACTGGATTTGCTGGAGGCAGGGAGTCGGAAATAGGGCGAGGGTTTCGTCAGTTCGGGGCGCGGACAGGGGCGGGTCCAGTCGGGATAGGGAAGCAGGGGGCGCTGGACTTCGGCTGCGAGACGTTCTTTCGCGAATGTTAGAATCTCGGGCGCAAGGGAGTTGGCGAGCTTGAGGTGTTTGGCTGTGGCTTTGTGAAGCAACGCCGGGCCGAGGATTTCACGAAGATAGGGCAGGGAGCCATCGGCCTGGAGAAACGCACAAACGGTTTGGCGATCCTTGGCACGTTCAATGAATTGGGAGGCGGCAAGGAGGATCTGGGCTTCCTCGCGGTCGCCGACGGGCTCGGGGTCACGCTTCTCATTCCACGAGTGGGCAAGGGGTTGTCTGGGAGAGAGGGTGGCGAGGCGCGCGGCGATGGTTTGCACCCGCGAGGCGACGTCCTTGCGCGTACTGAGGGCTGCGAGGATTTGAAACAGCGTACAGCGATGGACTTCCGGGCCTTCCTTGAGCAGGGTATTGCAGACGGAGTCGAAGGGTTCGATGCCAAATGTTTGGTGGAGGGCTGACCACAACGGGACGTCGCAAATGAGAAAGGCAGACGCGGGCAGATTCTTGAGGAGGCGCTCCAATAGGTCGCAGGACCCGGTTTTGGCCAGTGCGGCTAGCAGCAAATGCAGCGGATCAGCGCTAAAGTCCTGACGTTCGGCACGAACACCGAGGTATGGCAAGGCCTCGGGATAGCGGGCAATGGCTGCCGTGGCGAGCCGGTGGAATGGCGAGCCGGGGCCGGTGTTCTTTGCCGCTGCGAGTTTCTCGAACAGGGCACCAGCTCTGCGGAGATCGTATTCGCAAAGGATGCGCTCGTGGTCATCCACCGCCCACAGCACGATGGCAGCGCGGCGATACCAGTAGTCCATGGTGCAGCCCGCGTTGCCAGTGTAGCCTTCCGACTCCTCTTGGTCCGGTTCCCCCTCGCCGAATTTCTCTTTGCTGATGAGCACGTTCTTATCTATCAAATAGCTACCAAGATCAACCTTGCGG
>Ga0118677_10009168_pt1 | contig 15577 bp, 17 predicted proteins | sample AliMusrvi5mmetaG_FD_86154 | JGI IMG/M metagenome (GOLD analysis project Ga0118677, IMG submission 86154)
TATATCCACGGTGAAATGGATGTCGAGGAGCGGCGAAACCGTATGCAGGCGTTCCGTTCTGGAAATGTCCGGGTGCTTATCAGCACCGACCTTCTTGCCCGTGGCATTGATGTTCAGCAGGTGAGTCTTGTAATTAACTTTGAACTGCCACCACAGCGTGAGAACTATATTCACCGTATTGGTCGCAGTGGTCGCTATGGCCGTAAGGGAACTGCGATTAATCTGGTCGCCGGCGACGAAGTGAATTCACTGAAGGAGATTGAGTCTCATTATCAGACGCTAATTAAGCAACTCCCCGATGATCTTGCGAATCTAATAAAAAACTGAGTCTAAGATAGAAATGGCTGCTGCTGCTGCAAAGAAGGTGAAGGAAGACTTAATGACTAAATATAAGGCGGAAATCAAGGATGCATTACCCGATCTAACGGATGCTCAGTGGTTAACTGCGAGACCAGGTTTTATAGTTTCCGCGAAAAAGCTCGTTGATGAGGAGATTAAGGGTTCATCTGCGACGGACATTAATAAAATGAAGGTCGAGATTATTAACAAGTACAGAGATCAGTTTTATCCTCAAGAAAAAGGTAGACCGAGGTCACGCTCTGCATCTAGAGGCCCTGCTAAGACAATTGAGGTGCGTGAAGCTGAACTCAGGGCTGCAGCGGCTGCGGCAAAGGAACGCGCTGAAGAAATTGCCAGAAAGGCGAATGAGAAACTGGCAAAGGAACTTGCTGAACTTAAAGATGTTACTGCGGCAAAGGGTGTAAGAAAGGCTGCCGATGAGGTTGCACGGGCGAACTCCGCGGAGATTAAGAGAGTCGCGGAAACTCTTATGGAGGTTGCGTCCAAGAATATTGAGGATGCCTGGAAGGTGGTGGGCAAGGGCAAGGCTCTCCCTGAAGCCTACAAGCCCGGTCTAGCAAAGGCGCGTGCAACGGGTGATAGGAGTAACAATGCTACCCTGAAGAACATCCGTGCGAATGACTACATCGGTCGCTGCAGATTCTGCTCAAAGTTCTGTCACAGCACTCGCAAGAATGGTGCCAAGAAAAATGGTGCGAATGCGAATAAGCCTGCAAATGCTGCGGCTGGTGCAAATGCCGCGGCTGCGGCGCCTGCGGCTCCTGCAAGAGGCAGAAGCCGTGCTGCCCGCCCTGTCACAGGCGCGCGTGGAAGAAGCCAGGCGCCTGCCGCTGGCAATGCCAATGTCTAAAGTTTTTTATTCAGTTGACCCTGTAGACCCATTTGTCGTTTCACGAATATCGTGACGACACACGGGACAATGGACGTTTCGTACAAACCAAGTATCAATACATCCTACATGAAAGGAGTGCTCGCAGTGATTAATTCTGCGCACATCATCCTCTATAGTAATTGTATCCTGACACACCGAGCAGACTATCGACTCATCTACATGCATCCGTGTAGTTGCCAGATTTATCTGCTCGGCCGTAGGAGCCACTTCTACATCTTCAAAGTTAGGCGGAGCCAAACCGCCACCACCTCCAAGTGCACCAATAAGAGTTGATAGAAGATTGCGTGCTGCATTCTCACTTGTATCCAGTTGATCATCCATAACCAAATGAGCCGTCCGATACATAGGATACGGCGCATAGGCCAGTCTTGGGCGAAGAGGTGGTGTCCGTACACCACTCAAATCACTTGTCTCTGCGGCCTCAGGCTCCGCTGCCAATTGTGTAGCCAGATAGCCCCGTTGTCCAAATGTAAAGAGGTCAAATCGTTCACGAGTCTGCATCTGGAAATAGTGAAGCAGCGCGCCGACCGAGTTGAATCGCGTAGGCTCATAGAGTACAGCGGGATAATAGTTGTGAATATCATCAAGAAGTCCTACGCCATAGAGAGTTTCATAGGATGGGCGGGGCGCAGGTTCAGACATGTCTATATATCCTCTCGTGAAAAAGCAACTTCAAATTTGAACGGCGGCTTTCCTACAACCACTTGTATAACGCAATGGACCCAACAACTCAGCCAACTGAACAGCCCAAGGGTCCTGTTGGAATTGTAGGTCTCCGAAATCTAGGAAACACCTGCTATGCGAACTCTGCAGTCCAGGCTCTTCGCCAAATTACGGAGATGACCTATCTCTGTATGTCCGAGACATCCGACCTCAAGAAGAAGCACGAGAATCATTCTGGAATACTCTTTGATTCCTATCGAGATCTGATTCGCACAATGTGGACCACTCATGCACCTGCATATATTTCTCCAGATGCCTTCTGGAAGGATATGATTACTGCCGCCACAAATGCAGGTTATGAGCATTTCCGTGGCCGTCAGCCCCAGGATGCCCATGAATTCATGATGTTTCTTCTCGACCAGTTTCTGGAGGGAACCAAGGAGTCCGTAAATTATATTATCCAGCGTGGCCCGAGTCTGAATGATACGGACCGCCGAATTCAGGCTGCCCTTGAATCCTGGAAGCAGAACTTTGAGAAGCAGTATACTCCGATTGTTGATATTTGGTTTGGGCTCATGGAGTACCAGACCGAATGCCAAGAGTGTAAGAATAAGACCTATCGCTACGAGACCTTCAATAGTCTAAAAATCACGGTTCCCACGACGCTTGCGTCAGGTCCACTGACTCTGAAGGAGATGCTCAAGGCCGATTGGAAGGAGGAGGAGATTGAAGGGTATCACTGTGACAAGTGCCCTGCTCGTACACTGGCAAAGCGCAAGATGGCAATCTGGCGTCTTCCTCGCTGCCTGATTGTTGTTCAGAAGCGGTTCCTACCCGATGGCCGAAAGATTCACACGCAGTGGAAGCATGAAGAGGAGCCGCTCTGTCTCAGCGAGTTCTTCTCAGAGGCAAGTCCCGAGAAGTCAAAAAAGTTCGAGTATGGACTTCAGTCTCTAGTGGACCATCATGGTAGTGCGCGTGGTGGACATTACACTGCCCAGGGTCTGAGTCCTCTCGATGGAAAGTGGTATATCTACGATGATGAAACAACTCACCACACTGAAAAACCGATTCTAACTCCGAGCACCTATGTAATGATTTACCGTGCAAAGAGTTAGACCTTCTCAACCCAATGATGCATATCAGGATATTTTACAATAAGATGCTCTACCCATGCACGCGCGAGTTCATGCGAAATTGCCCCTCCGCGATGCACGGCCTCATGATTCATGTAACTGTAGCAAACACAATAGAGCTCAGACATTTTAACTTGCTATTGAAATTTGAAGTAAGCAAATCAAATTTTTTTTGACAGGCAATGAAGATTATTCTACTTTCAGGTTGGGCGGGGTCCGGAAAAGATACGATCGCAGATTATCTTGTAAAGGCCCACGGATTTAAGAAGTTCGCCTTTGCAACTCCGCTCAAGGATCTCGCCTCAGAACTCTACAAATTTCCACGAGAACTCGCCGATTCTCAGGAAGGAAAACGGGAACTCTGGCGCGTAGGCTATTCTAAGAAAACCATCCGACAGATTCTTCTCGATCTTGCTCTACTGGATAAATCCCGATTTGGAAATGATATTTATGCAAATACAATTGCCGCAGAAATTGCCAAGGAATCACCGGATTCAAATATCGTCATTTCAGATACGAGATATTTGAATGAAATCAGGGTCATTCTCAACTTTGCAATTAAGGAGAAACATGAGTTTTCTCTATGGCGAATTACTCGCACAGGTCAAACCACTTCACCTGTAGATGATATCTCTGAACATATCTTGGATACATACAATGCAGACGCACTTATACAGAATCCAGGAGACTCTCTGGAAAATCTCTATTCTCTGGTAGAAGATGTCCTGTCACATTCGTAAAATGCGAATGATGTCCTCGAGCGGAACATGCGAGCCGAGACCTACCACGGGCGCCTCCGCTGAAATGGCCGCTAAACTCGCGCAAATGCAGGCCGAGCGCGGTCGTCAAGACCAGATGTGGCAAACTACAACAACTTCAGAGAAAACCATCTGCGCATCTTCCAAACCGGAAATCGTGCAAACCAATAATACCCCGCTTCTCTGCCAATTTTAAACTGCGGAATTGAACTTACTAGATTTAGTGTATGAGGCTCATATTTTATATTAAACTCTCTAACAATTCGAGAATAGACCCGTTTTTCATGCTTCATCTTTCGAATCTCCTCAGATTCCATAAGTCTTTTCCTTCTATCGATAATCATTCGTTTTAAGATTCCATGCATTGCCAAGGATTCGGTCCGAAATTCTCGCCTAGAGATTTTTCCTATCTTAAAAAAATCTCTTGTTGTCTTACGAACATTTGCAACCTGTTTTTTTATTTTCTTCAGATCATCTGTAAATCCAGGAACTGCCATAAGTTCTGAATAGACTTCTTGTTTCCGTTGCTCTTCTCGTTGACGGTGATGGACTCGACCAATATCTGCAAGTTCATCTGTTATTAAATCTATTCGGCATTCACTACATTGAACAGGTGCTCTAGTCACATAGATTATAAAACACCGTGTATGAAATGTATGATTGCATTCAAGTTCTGTTTTTTTCTGCGCTAGTTCAATTGGTTCTTGACATAGCGTACAAAAAAGAGCACCCGATAGATCCATTTAGTTGTTTGTTAGTTATTAGACATCTCCTTTATGTCTACGCATAGAGAGCGCGGAAACTCTCATCGCCAGACTCCTTCTTCTTCAGGAACAGCTGGATGTGCTCCTTCTTTACTACAAACGGTAGACTGAAGTCCTTGATGTGGAAGGGGAGATCCTTGCTGTTAAAGATGCGCAGCATATTAATCTTCTGAATGATGCCCTCCACGCAGCGCTTGAGCTGACGGACACCCTTCTCCTCCTTGGCATACTCCTCAATGACATGCTGGAGCACCTCACTTGAGATACCCACCTTCTCTGTGAGGTTTACCTCCTTGAGGGCCGCAGGCACAAGGTACTGCTCTGCAATGGCCAACTTCTCCTTTGAAGAGTATCCCTGGAGCTCAATGACAATCATGCGGTCAAGGAGTACCCGGTCAATCTTCGTGATGTCATTGCCACTGAAGACGAACATCACCTTGCTCAGGTCAATCGGTACACCTGAGAGGTACTTGTCCTCAAAGTCACCATTCTGCACAGGGTCCGTGAGGTGAATCAGCATATTCTGAACCTCCTCACCCTTCGGTGTCCCACTAATCTTGTCGAGCTCATCAAACATCAGCACCATGGACATGGACTTCGCCGCCACGAAGGAGTTGACAATCTTGCCGCAGTGACTGCTCTCATAGACGAGCTGGTGACCCGTGTAGGTCGTAGCATCTGAATCGCCGCCAAGACTAATAAACTGGAAGGGCCAGTCGAGTGCCTTGGCAATTCCATTCTTAATCAGACTCGTCTTACCAATGCCTGGAGGGCCTACGAGCAGAAGACTCATGCCGCGCGCTCCAGGGTTCGCAATCTTGCTTGCGATGAACTGAAGAATCTGGAGCTTCGCCTCCTCCTGCCCATAGATGGCGTCCACCATACAGCGACGAGCACGGTCCATGAATGCGCCGCATGCATCCGTACCATCCTCCAGCTTCACTGGAATGTCCTTATAGAGGCCAAACGGTACACTCGTCAGCTTCTCGAGCCAAGCACGGAGCTTGAAGTACTCTCCACTACCAGGATCGAGGCCCTGAAGGTTATTGTACTTGTTCAGTACCATCGCCTGAGTCTCCGTCGGTAGGCTCATCGAGAGAATCTTGAACATGAGCGGCTGCTCGGCAGCAGATGCAGATGACTTCTTCTCAAGCGCCTCAATCATCTGCTTCTGCTTGACCTCCGTGAGTGACTTGAACTGGTCAATCTGGTCGTCAATCGTATTCTCTTCAACAGGTTCTGTGACCAACTTTACGAAGCGCTTTACGATATCAGACTCCTTCTTCATATTGTGACGCTTCGGGATCATACGCTCGTCATCCTCCTCTAGCGCACCGAGCGTGATGCTGAATCCGCCCTTCTTGAAGATATGTCCATCACCCTCTGCGTCTTCGGTCTCCTCATCCTCGTCATCCTCATCGTCGTCATCCTCTTCCATATCATCCTCCTCCTCTTCTTCCTCCTCTTCCTCAGACTCCTCAGACTCCTCAACAATCTTCTTCTTGCGCGAGAGTGACTTTGACTTCTTCTTGGGCTCCTCCTCTTCCTCAGACTCCTCACGGTCATTGGAATCACGAGAACTTGACTTAGTCGACTTCTTCTTTGCAAGGCGACGACGAATTGTCTCACGCGCCTTTTCAGCCGCCTTACGAGGGGCCTTCTTACCTAGACGACGCGCAATGGAGGAAACGGGCGCAATCTCTTCACTCGGAGAGGTATCCTCTTCAAAGGAAGAAGTATCATCCTCCAGCTCTTCATCCTCTGTAGACACAATAAGGTCACGGATATTACCCTTACTATCTACACTCTCGTCATCATCGTCTGCCCGACCCTTGCGGCGACGCTGCATCTGCGAAGCCGGACGGGTCCGTTGACCAGTAGCATCCTTTCGAGAAGGCTTGTCATTCTTCTCGGACGAATCCTTAGTACTACGATTCTTGTTGGTGGGCATCCTATGCTTTTCCTTCATTTTTGCTTTTCCCTAAACGCAAAAAGGGTGGCTAGTTGGATTCAAGTTTTTGGTTCGCGCATTTAGTTTCTACGGTTGCGACGGCTGCGATTGCGGCGGTTGCGACGGCTCTTGCCACCCGCCTGCTTGCGGTTGCGGCGGCTCTTGCGGCCCTTGATCAGATCACCCACCGCCGCATTGAAGTGAGCCGTAACACGGCGGCCAACGCGATTAACACCGCGCGCCGTGACGCTTACGATACCCTTGGCGGTATTCGCAACCGCACCCGCAGTGTTAGACGCGGCCATCGCCGTGTGTCCAAAGGGGCTCCAGAGACGACCTATTAATCCACTTGAGCGATTCTTGCGAGTACGAGGCATTTTCTACATAGTAAAAATGTTTTTATTCGTCTACTTTTGAAGATTATCACGAATATCCATCAGGGCAAACCGACTTTTCGGAACCAGACTCGGAAAGTCTTCTTTGGGCGAATTGAGTATTTCTTCTAGACGCACTCGGAGAACTTCATAGAGTTGTTTACGGAGATTTACAAAGAATCCTGTATTTTTCTTATGAACCACCTTTGACATTCTTAGAAGACAATCTGCATATTCCTGAACTTCGTGCACCTTTCCTTCTACCCATCCAAGTCGTGAAATATTACAAATGAGGATTTCAAATGTCTTTTCTAGCGATGCCAGATCAACTGTTTCTAAAATTACAAGTTCAGCCAAGAATTGACTATATCCGAGACGATACTTCTTTTCAAGATTGCGCTCAATAAATGCCTTGTAGTTGACAGAGTCCGATTCATCTACATCATGGAAGATTGTCAAATATGCATGAAAGAGTTCGCTCATCTCCGTCTGAATTACGGGATAGGTCGTTCGGAGTTCACTGAGTAGACGCGCATAGAGGGGGCAATACATATCTTCAGCTGCCGCCTTCTTGAATACGAGGCGCATGAACTCCTTCGTAAAATCAGTCTGGCCACTATCAAGAATCTGATAGAGAAAGTCGCGTACATCTGTATAGGTCGATGCACTGAATTTATTCAACTTATTTAAGATAATTGTGTTGAGAATCGTATCATCAATACCAGCATCTGTATTCTTGAAACGACTCTGGTATTTCTGATTCTGTACTACTTGGCCTTGGCCTTGGTTCTGGCCCTCAACAGGCGGAGTATTCTTCCAACGAGCATTCGGAGGAGGTTGAGGTGCATGTCCCTGTTGCCGTCCTCGCACTTGAGAGTTATTTCCGGATATTCCACGCCGCCAATTCGGAACAACAGCCTCGTTGTCGTGAAGCAGGGATTCAATTGCTCGTATTCTATACAGAATCTCCTCGGAAACTTGAGGGGCGCGATGTCTTAAAGTAAGAATCGCCTGAATAGTCTCTTCGGTGCTTCTTGCTGAAGCCATCGCTAGTGTATACTTCATTTTCTTTCTTTTAAATCATGCGCACGCGGTCCTTTATCAAATTTAACTCCTCTCTCTTCAAAAATGGACCTCAGATCTGAAATGGGTTCTGATGAGTGGCTCAAGCCCCTTGGGTTTCAACTTGACGAGACTCGTACACTTTTCCTAAAAACGATTCAAACTCTAAAAACAACGCCTGAAGCTATTCGTAGCGTACAAGAACCTATTCACCGACTTCGTGAAACGGTTCTCGTTACAAATGTTGAAAAGGTGAATCGTCTTTTTTTTGAACTCAAGGGATTTGAAGAGAAACTCACTGAGTTTCGTACACAACCGAAAGAGTGGGAGGCGGAGAGTCTTTCCCAACTTGTTTTTACACAGGAATGGTCTCGGCCGCTAAATGAAGTACCCTTTCTACTTCCCGCCCTCTCCATTTTCAAAATCTATGTGGTGCCCTTTTTCGCCGTATTAATTCCACTCATTGCATGGATTCTACCGTTTATCATTCTCAGATTCATCTTCAAGATTCCTATGCCATTCAATACATACATAACAACTTTATCGTCAATGTGGCTCGGCGGAAAACTCTGGTCAACAATGAATTTGGGCGAACGAGCGCGTATTCTCTTTCAAACCTGTTGGACCGCTTTCGGTCTCATTCAGGGCATTATTCAACCCGTTCAACAAGCATTCCACATGAAGAAGATAGATGACCAGATTCTTGAGCGTGGTCAGTTCTTCCAGGCGTATTCAGCCAAACTCAAGGAATTTTTCACAACCTATAGCGCAGTCACTGGAAAAGCCATTTCATGTCCTCATCTTGATGTCTGGCCAACCGAAGAGCCGCGCCAACTCTACGCCTATGTTCGCGACCATCCTACAGACTTGTCATGGATTACACACACGCTTGCAACGCATGAAATTCAGTGGTGTCTTGCAATTTGCCCTGAACTCTCTTTTGTAAAACTCACTCGTACGCGCGGCCCTTCTTGTAAATTAGTGAACTTTTTCGATCCGAGTATACCGCTCGAGAAACGAGTCACTTCTTCCTTCGTTTCCCGCGGGCACACGGTCTTGACTGGACCGAATAAGGGCGGAAAATCCTCTATCCTACGGGCTCTCCTGCTAAATGTCTGGCTTTCGCAGACATATGGTGTTGCATTTGCCACTGCGGCAACACTCACTCCATTTACATGGATAGAATCAGGCCTTCGCCTTGTTGACCAACCTGGCGCACAGAGTCTTTTCGAACGTGAACTCTCCTTTGCATCAAAAGTTCTACGACGCAGTAACTTATCTGAACGAGGACTTCTTCTCTATGATGAACTTTTCCATAGCACAAATCCTCCCGATGGAACAAAAACCGCAAAACGATTTTTGGATTCTCTATGGACATCTACTTCAGTATTGAGTGTTGTCAGTACACATGTGTTCGAACTTGTAGAGACTTCGCCCAAACATATACAGCGTCTCTGTGTCCCCGCAAGTGTTTCAGACAGTGGCATCCGTTTTTCGTTTACACTCGTACCCGGTATTTGTAAAGTAAGCAGCGTCGAAGAACTCTATAAGAAATTTGGGTTCCCTGATGCGGCGTCCGAACGGGCACCCCCTGCGGGCAATTCAAGCACCTTAAGTTGAGATTCCTTAGCAGAATAATGAACTCTAGTGGTTTTACGGAATCTCTGACGATTGGTATTACGCTCACACTCGTCTTCGGCGCCGTCTGTTTCTATCTCTACAGCCGCCTAGTTCAGAATGAAAAGCGGGTTTCGCTCATCGAGAGCATCCTGCTTGATGTAAAGATGTCAATGGAAATGGTTGGCCAGGGGCGCGGCGACCATAGTCACGATGATCATGATGAAATGGCGGTTGAACAGCTCGAGGCAGTGTCTGCACCTGAGCCGCTGAGCCAGACGGATGTAGATAGTTCTGAAGAGGAACTCTACAAGGATGTTCTCCAACAGGCCGATCGTCAGCCTGAGATGAAGGCGTTCGAGGTGACAGATTCGAAGGTTACTCTGAAGGCGGATCCGGTTCAGGTGACTAAGGTCAGCCCGACCTATGAGTCCATGTCAGTGAAGGAACTCAAGGACCTCGCCAAGAAGCGCAATCTGAAGGTGCCGAGTGGAGCGGGTCGCAAGGAACTGACCGAGGCGCTTCGTAAGGCGGAGGCGCCCCTCCCTGCAGTACCTGAGGGTGCACCGCCCGCAGTGGAGGGTGCTCTTCTCGAGGAGGATGCCGAACTCACATCTTAAGGAGATATAGATGGACGCGAAACTCTTCCGCCTTCCAACGGAACCCTTTTTATATACAAATCTTTCTGAAAGTCAATCGAAGCAGGCCTTTGTTCAACGACTCACGCCCAAGGGCGTCTATGCGATTGCACCTGTACCTGATGCACGGTACCCCGGTTGGGCTGCGCCTATGCAGGATGCTGCCGTATTAACTGACTACAGGACGCATTGTAGTGAAAATATTCCTGCTGGAATGCAATATTCAGTACATCTCTGGTCGCAACGGAATACAGATGCAATTATCAATCTATCACGCGAACGTTATAGTGTCAATACTGGGGCTAATCTAGGATTTGATAATACAGTTGTTCCGCCTCCTGCAAGTGTAGTACAATGCGATGCCTTCGGTTGCTCAGGATACCAGACAAATCTCCGAAATGGAATTGGTCAGGAGCGCCAGGAGCATTTACCGTCACTCTTTGGAACCTTCAATACAAATGTCCCTCAACAGACTCAGCAAATGCCTCCTGTGACTCGTCGCTTTGAGGGAGGGCGCAACTCCGCTCGCGGCCGTTCCTTCGAGACACTCGGCTCAGGTGGCGTTGGCTCTGCAAATCTTGCAGGCACCTTTATACGCGCTGCTTAAGCAATCATTAAATACTAAAACAGAATGAACAAGGGTACACTCTGTTTTGATATTGGAATTAAGAATCTTGCGTGGTGTATTACCACAGTAGCAGGTGAGCAGATAACTATCAACGGATGGGGAAACTATAATCTACTGGAGGAGCGTGCCTCAGATGAGGCTGGTGCAAAGGCGCCCTCATGTGCATCATGCTCAGCAAAGGCGCGATTCAGTTCGGCTGTTGGTCTCTCTTGTGCTCGTCATGTACCCGCTTCTGCTCCACTTCTGAAGGATGCAAGCGGCAATCTCTTTACAAAGATTCCTGGGGCACCTCAACTTCGTGCGATTCTCACTGAAAAGGGTATCAAACCGATGCCGAAGACAAAGGAGGCCATGGTGACTGCTGTTCAGGCCTTTGCTTCACTACCGGTGGTAAAAGTTAAGGTCCCGCATGCAGCGGCGATTGATGTTGCGCAGATTCACGATGCGATTCGGACTTTTGTTACAAAGGAACTCAAGCCGTTTTTTCCACAACTTGGAGAGGTTCGTCTGGAAAATCAGCCTGTTCTGAAAAATCCGGTGATGAAAACGGTTCAGATGCTTCTCTATGCAACTCTACGGGATGCCTTTCTGAATGCGGGTCATCCGACCATTCCTTTCAAACTGGTTCACGCAGGCATGAAGGTCAAGGGAAAGGCGACGGGCACGGCGGGATATGCAGATCGTAAGAAGGGTTCAGAGGACCGTACGGAAGCCGCACTTGCGAAGACAACGGTCGTCCGAGGAGCGGAGTGGTTGGCTTTTTTCAAGGGAAATAAGAAGCGGTCCGATCTTGCCGATGCATTTTGCATGTGTCTGGATTCTATGCCGGCGACCGTGGCAATAGCCGCGGTAAAGCCTGCTTAAAAAGTCCTTGGAAATTCAAAAGAAGGAATGGCAACCATTCACCAAATGGAAGAGGTCTCTCGGCAAATGGCCCCGCCCGATTTAGGGTTAAGCGATGAGATCGGTAATGTAATTAACCTGAACGACATGGGCGACGACTTTGGAATGAGTCTGCTCGCCAATCCGAGCAAAGTGAACTCGGGTAACTCAAACTCCGGCCAAACAGTAAATATTCCTACGAGTCGTTCTGAGCCGCCCACAATCAGTTTTTCACAGGGTGGGAGCAGTAGCGGCATTGGTCTCCAGGAGGTTGATATTGCGCCGCTTGAGCCCCTGAATCTCGGCTCTGATTTTGGAAGTGCTCCTGTGAATATCGAGATTCGCAAGGAGCAGAGTGGTGATGTAGGTGCCAATCTCTTTTCCAACTCACAGACGGCCACGGGACCGGTCTTCTCGCTGCCTGCGAGCCGTGACCCTGATGCTGAGAAGAAGGAGAAGGTTGAACTCATCAACAAGCTGCAGCGCCTGGAGGCCAAGGGTTTCCCTGTGACTCGTCACTTTACGATGGACAACAGTCTCGAGGAGATTAAGCAGGAGTATCTCCGCCTCGTTGATGCCAGAAATCTGGAGAGCAGTCTCCGTTTTCAGCGTCAGATGATGATGGGCCTTGTTACGGGCATGGAGTGGATGAACAATAAGTTTGACCCATTTGATCTGAAGCTTGAGGGCTGGTCAGAGTCCGTTCACGAGAATGTTGAGGATTTCGATGAAATCTTCGAGGAACTCTATGATAAGTACAAGGACCGTGGAAAGGTGGCGCCTGAAGTGCGTTTTGTGATGGCGCTTGCGGGCAGTGGCTTCATGTGCCACATGAGCAACTCCTTCTTCCGTCAGAAGATGCCGAGTATGGATGATATCCTGAAGAAGAATCCTGAACTGGCGAAGCAGATGGCTGCTGCGGCGGCTGCACAGGCGGGTCCGGGCTTCGGTAATTTCATGGGCATGGCGATGGGTGTCCAGCCGTCGCAGCCCCAGCAGTTCAGTGGGATGCCGATGCCGCCTATGCCGCCCATGGCGCCCCAAATGCCCCAGCAGATGCCTCAAGCAGGACCGTTCAATAACTCCGCTCGTGTTCCGAATATGCCGCAGCCGGTTGCGTCCGTTGAGCCTCCTCGTGTAGCCCGTCGGGAGATGCGTGGACCCAGTGGAGTTGATGACATCCTGAAGACCTTTGCGGAGGTTCGCCAGGCGGAGGCTATGAGCGAGGTTTCGAACATGAACATGGCCCAGATGGGTTCTGCCACAGCCGCCGCTGAGATGCAGAGTGTCCACTCTGAGGAGATTCGCAGCCAGACGGAGTCTGTTCGCACCTCAGGAGGTCGTCGCAGGAAGCGTAATGCCCCGATTCTGGGCAATGAACTGAGTATCAATGTATAATTTCATATGCGCATTTGTAAAATGCTATTATGAAAATGTCTGGAGAAGTGCCAAATTCTGTCCGTAAATCTCGACAGGTGCCGGTTTCTCCTGTTTACCTTCAGCCGCAGGTGCAGCCACACGCGCTTGCTTCTCACTAAGGCGGCGCAGAATTTCACCCTCTTCGGGTGTGAGACCACCTGGAGTAGGGCTTGTAAAGTCCTCTTTATCTTCACTACCTCCCAAATAGAGGCTGCTATTCTCATTGAACAAGAAAGAGAGAAGTGCGAGCACAATAATGCTCATAAAGAGCGCAACAAGTACATTGCGTGTCGCAACGAAAATAACTGTAAAGACTAAAATGCGGCGAACCCAGACTTGTTGAAAAAACTTCTCCTGACCCTTCGAAACCTCAAGTTGGAGAAAACGCCCACCGAGATTCAGCATTAACATCATCGTTCCGATAAAATACGGATTTGTATTCAGACTATTTATAATGGCATCAATTGGATTTGTAACTTCTACAGCGGCTGTTATGGCAGCAACTGCGGGTGCGGCATTTGCTACACTCATCTACTGATTCATTAGTTTTTGGAGGGCGCCTGGGGCGGCGCGACTTCCAACCAAGGCTTCGTCAAGCGTGAAAGGTCATTCAGATAGAAAAAGAGCGCAAGTGCTGCCATAATTCCAACTGTGGGGCACCAGACAAGTGCAGCAATAAGAGTGACTACAAGAAAAAGACGCCAGTACGGAAACTTATATAAATAGACCCACTCAACCGGGTACGGTGTGTGAAACAGTGAACCTTCAAAAAGATTCCAAGAGAAAAATGCAACTGTTACAAGAAGTCTGGCCGTTGCATCGGCAACTCCTCCAGGACTGAGAGCACTTTCCCATGCCTCCATCTACCTGTATCACCGATTATCTCGAGACACTTGAATTCTGGACACCACCTCCTGAACTGTAGCCGCCTCGGGTATCGTCAATCTGGCTATTGCTGGTCACCTTCTCTTCTTCAATTGCCGTTGGATTCTCATTTAGGGCCCGTTCAACAAACCACCGCTTTGTTTTCGGTATCGTGATTTTAGAGGTTTCACCCCCACTTCCAAATCCCTCCTCGATGGCGGCCATACGGGAGCCAATTAAGAGACTGATTGAAATGGCTGTTAAAAGTCCAAGTATCCAGCCGTATTCAGCAGTAATAAAGACAACAAGACCGAGTCCAAGGCAACGGCCCAGGAATGAATCGGCCTGATGGTGAATTGTCTCAGGAATAGTGTCCTTAAAGACAATCACAAGTACAGTGGCGATATATAATAATAACATGATGGAAGACTTTGATTTTTGTATAAAGTCCAACACTGCCTCTTGAAGTGTGGTCATTCCTATTGTCTAAACACTTTTCTTTGCTGACCACAGAGAGTGGGTCAGATGAACTACTGTTCCTTCGATGACGCCTTCCCACAAATCGGACCCACAGCCCCTGGCTGTAGGGATCAAAAAGGCAGCGAGTCGGCTCGCAAAGAGGAGAGAAAGAAGGCAAAGCGATGCAAGGGTCCGCCGATGACTTTTCTTGATTTAGATCCTGATCGTCCGGCTGTTCAGCGTGTGCCGTCTGTTCCGCCGCTAAATAAAGAGACTGGACTCCGGGAACACACACCCGATGATGCTCCTCATGCTGAACCGTTTACGGGCGATGTTCCGTATGATTTGACAAGTGAACGGCAACCTGATGATGCCGGCCAAGTTGCAAGGAATACATTTCCTAAGATTCCAAAGAATACACAACTGGTTGGCGCTTCTACGGATGCTCCAAAGTACTTTGGTACAAAGTACAGCGATGAGGGATTTGAGAATCAGAATCTGACAATGCCTCCGCCACCCTTTACGAATGTCATTGGACAGGACCCGGCCTATTCTGACCTGAACAGTGCCTTCAAGCAGGGGGGTGGTGTTGCCAAGGCGAGCGCACTTGCACCGACACCTTCTGTGAGCGATTTCTGGAAGCCGATGACCAAATCAGGTGCAAATACGGCCTTTTATGATGAACTGCCTCCTCCTGGAGGACAGATGCCGAAGGGTAGTGTGGAAATTGAACAATCTGTAAGTAAGAAACTCGATTTACTATTTGCTCGTCTCGATGATTTAGAATCACGACGGGGCGAGAATACTCAAACAGAAATTTTACTGTTTGTTATGTCTGGACTTTTTGTACTCTTTTCAATGGATATTGTGTCACGTCAGGCTGCTAGAATTCGTCTTATTTAAGATATAATGCTGAAATGCCAATTGGATCTAATCCAGTAGGTAGACTTCCTACACCTGGATTGGTAATTGCTGCTAATCCAGCAGGTGCAGGAGGTGCAGGAGGTGCAGGAGGTGCAGGAGGTGCAGGAGGTGCAGGAGGTGCAGGAGGGGCAGGAGGTGCAGGAGGGGCAGGAGGGGCAGGAGGGGCAGGAGGGGCAGGAGGGGCAG
>Ga0118677_10009171_pt1 | contig 15571 bp, 11 predicted proteins | sample AliMusrvi5mmetaG_FD_86154 | JGI IMG/M metagenome (GOLD analysis project Ga0118677, IMG submission 86154)
GAGCAAGAACCACTACCTGTGGGAGCAATAAATTTTAGCGAGAATTCAACAATTGATATTAACGCTTTATTAAACAAACCTTTCTATAAGAATTCAATAGGATTAAAAGATTTTCTACTAGGTCAAAGAAATATTTTCTGGGCTGTTGATGAATTAATTCATCGCATTTTACCAATAGGGTATCTTGATGGTTTTGATCGTCAGGATAAAGAAGATTATCCTTTGAATTATGTGATTGCTTTAGCCTTTTGGAGTAAATATCATTTAAATGCTGCAGGATTTAAATACGTTTTGGAAGGGTCAAAAATTGACCCTAAGGATAAGGATTATAACTTAACAAAAGTTCATTTATTGGATGGTTTTTCTTTAACTAAAGCGGATATTCAAGGTATGAGTAAAGACCGAGATTTATTAATCAAAATTTACCACTCTTTAAAGAAGTATAATTCAACTGCTACAACAGAAGCAGAAAAACAAGAAATTAAAACAGAGATTGATACTCTGATAGCGCAGCTATACAAATTTCAACCAAATCAACCTGCGCAAGTTGAACCAAAACCCACAGGTGATGTTCTATTAAGCGATAATCAACAACCCCCTAAGAACAAACCTAAAAAGGTTGCTGAAATTAGCGTGATCAATGAACAAAGGATTCTCATTAAGTCACAGTCAGATGGTCAATATAAGAACTATGAACAGCAAGAAGTTTTAAAGGCGTTTGGAAAATTATTAAAGAGTGTTTCTAGTAAGGGCAAATCCACTTTAAAAACTAAAACAGAGATTGAAGCAGCACTAATGCTATTAATTCAGGATGTTTTTGGGGGTATTTCATCTAAAAACAATGCTTGGAATATCGAGAATAATAAAGATTTTATTTCTTGGATTAATCAGCTTGTCGAAATTATAGAACTAGCTGCTAAAGAAAAGAAAGGCATGGCTTTATTTTCAAAGAAATTGTTAATTAGAAATCAGCAAAAAGTTTTGATTCCATTTCTAAGTGGTAAGGAAAGTTATGATCCAAAGGTGGTTTTGGATGAACTTAAAAGTTTAATGAAAGCTGTTTCTCCTTCAGGTAAGATAAAGACTGACTCAAATGTAGGCTTTGTTTTGATGTCTTTAGCTGAAGAACAATCTAATAATACAATTTCTTATAATCCAAAGACAAAGCAGTGGAAGGTTAACAATAATGCTACTTTTATCGCTTGGCTCATCGAAAAAGAACAATTGATATCTTCTACTTTGAAGAATAGGGCAATGATTTTGGATCCTGATCGACGCAGTCCACATCGTTATGAATACAATCTTTTTCAGGGGCCTAATGGATGGGATTTAGAAACACTCATGGAAAGATTAGGAGATAAATACGACTTAGACGCATTTAAGAAGACATTGGATAGTAAGATTAAATTTTATTTGTCTCAGAATATTGTTCCTAAAGTTTATAATAACGATATTTTTTTTAATGAAGAATCTAAGTTCAATTTTAGGATTGATGATAATCAAGGGGGGAAATTCCTTACGGTGTTTGCTAATCATATTCTAGCCACTATTCTATATGAACAAAATAGCTATCTGCGCAGTTATCAAGAAATAGCATTTATTTTAAAATTCTTGATGGATGATATTCCCGCTAAGAATTTTGCAAACGCTCAAAAGGAATATTTGAAAATAAATCCAATAGCGTCTCTTTCTCCTGAACAAAGAGTTCGTACTATTAGAGCCATATTAAAAAGATTAGAAACAAATGATTCTCAGTCGCTATTTAAAGGAATCCCTCCTTATCTGTTTTTGGGTATATCAGAAGATACTTACGAAACAAATGCAGTGGCCAATCAGTTGGCTCAAGGTGTATCTATTTATGGGAAACGCATTCCTTTGAAAGTCGTGAACACCAAAGTGGTAACCGATACAAATCGAACTACAAATATTGGAGTAAGATTTAGATTTGAAGATACTCAACATTGGAACATTATTCCTAAACACAGGCAGGAACTTGTTATTGGCGTCAAAAAAGCGTTAAATAAAATGTTAGTTGAAAACCAAGCTATGACGGTTAGAGGAACACTTCAGTCCTTGGCGTTGTCCCTTTTGGTCTTTGGTTCAACCAAAATATATTCACCACCTCAATCTCTTGATAATGTGAGTTTATTTGGTAAACCTTTGACAACCCTTGTTGCGGATAAAGATGTAGGGGGTATCAACTTTAATTCTGCTCATCTAAAACTGCAAATCAAGCGTGATGGAAAAGGAGTGCCGCTTCCTGTAAACCAACAGAATTTAGAAAATATCCACATTGATGGTTTGATTCCTATCATTCTCGACATTAAATCCGCCGTTAATTCACCACTTTTATCTGAGCTTACAATGTCAACAACTCAGTCGCTGGTAAAGCCATAAAGTTGAAATCTTAAGAATATACGTATAATTACTGATTAATATGCGTTAAAATTTCTATATTCTTTTGAAAACTTTATGTTAGTATAACCCAACTATGATTTGGATTATTACTATATTGATTGTAGTTTTTAGTGGTTGCCAACAAAAACCTCAGCAGCAACATTACACTGAGGTTGTCATGGAGGCACCAGCCCAAAGCGCGCCTAGCCCTTCACAATCCATAGGCAGTCAGGATCCTCACGCGGGTTTAGATATGTCTTCTATGGTTTTACCACCTTCAATGGACAGTTCAAACAGCATGTTCTCTTGGGAAACTCCTGATGGGTGGAAACAAGAAGCTGGTCAGGGCATGCGTTTGGCAAGTTTTCATTTAATTTCGGATGACAAAGCTATTGATTGTTCCATTGTTTCCTTGCAAGGCATGGCTGGAGGATTAGAAGCCAATTTGAAGCGCTGGATGGGGCAAATTGGCCTTAAAGCTTCTTCTGAGGACTTAACACAATTAATAAACGCGGCTTCTATTGTTAAAATTAAAGGCGGTCAGGAAGGGAAGGTCTTTGATTTTACAACCATTCAATTACAGGCCAAACCTTCTGATAAAAGTATGGTGGTTGTGATGGTTTCTATAGGTCAAGCTACTGTCTTTTTAAAAATGACTGGGACTCTTGATACAGTTAAGAAAAATAAGGAAGGTTTCTTTAGCTTGGTTAAATCTTTTGAACCTAACCATTCAGCTTCAAATAATGTGCCAGATACTCACACAAAGAGTACCTCTACTATCAATGATCCCCATGCGGGTATGGATATTTCTACTATGGCCCAATTTATGGGACAAAACTCAGAGCCTTCACAAAGTGTATTAACTTGGGAAACACCCTCAGGATGGATGGAAGAGCCAGCCAAGCATATGCGTTTGGTTTCATTTCATTTAATCAACGATGTTAAAGCCTTTGATTGTTATATCATTTCTTTAGGTGGTGAGGCGGGAGGTCTAGAACCTAATTTGCAACGTTGGATGGGGCAAATTGGACTTGAAACTTCTCAAGATAGTCTAAAACTATTAATAGCATCTGGTCAAACTCTCAAAACTAAAGGTAATCTTGAGGCTAGGGTTTTTGATTTTACCGCTCTTCAAGTTAAAAGTAATTCATCAGATAAGAGTATGATCGTAGCAATGATGACTGTCGATGGCGCTACTGTTTTTATCAAAATGACAGGATCGTTAGATTCCATAAAACAAAACAAAGAAAATTTTCTTAAACTCATATCATCGATTTCTCACAAATAAAATCGTATGTTAAAACTCTTAAGTTCTGCCCGCATAACAGTTGTCTGCTTGTTCTTGTTATTTATCCTGACTTTTTGGGGCACGGTCGCTCAAGTTCAGCAGGGGCTTTACGCTGCTCAAGACCGGTTTTTTAATGGCTTCTTTTTTCTTGCCGGAGGATTTATTCCTTTTCCAGGTGCTCAACTGGTGCTTTGGGTCTTATTTATTAATCTGATTAGTATGTTGATTGTAGATTTTGATAAATTTAAGCGTTGGCATAATGTGGGTAATCTCATTGTTCATTTTGGTCTTATTTTGTATTTTGTAGCAGCTTTTTTGGTTTTTCACGTTTCTCAAGAATCTAACGTCCGTTTAAGGGTGGGAGAAGCAACAAATGTTTCAACCTCTTATCAACAATGGGAATTAGCCTATTGGCTTGGTGATACACAGAAACGTGAAATAACTTCAATTGATACATTCAATTTTAAATCTAATTATGAAATTCCTTTAGAAAACAAAGATTTTTCTATAAAAGTCAAACAATTCTATGCGAATAGCGAAGCGTTCAATGACTCAGATGGAAAAAAGAACCCTAAAATTCTTAATGCGTCTGGCATTACTCTTTTAACTCCAAAGCCGCTCTCTAAAGAAAGAGAAGAAAATGTCGTAGGAGGGGTGTTTAGTTTAAGATTTGACAATAAATTTTTGACTCTCTATTTATATGGGGCAGAAGGTCAACCAACCTCCATTTCTATTGACGGAAAGACGTATTTTTTTATCCTTAGGCATAAACACTTTCCTTTACCGTTTACCATTAAACTTGACCATTTTAAAGCTGAATTTCATCCTGGTACTGAAATGGCCAAGAGTTATGAAAGTTTTGTGACGATATCCACCGGTTCTCTCATGCGTCAGGCCCATATTTATATGAACAATCCTTTAAGATATAAAGATTACACAGTCTATCAAGCTTCCTATGATGTGGATAATATGGGACGGCAGTATTCCACCTTGGCTGTAGTTAAGAATTTCGCTAGAACCCTGCCATATATTGCGTGTTTGACAGTTTTTCTTGGTCTTGCTTTACATTTCCTTATTCAGGCATTTATTTCAAAGGCTAAGTCATGAGGACAAAAATATTTCTTACCATTCTTATATGTTTGTTTGGTATTACTATAGCTTCCGCAAATTCAGGTATCAAAGATTTCAAGAATTTTAAAAGTATTCCTGTACTTGATAGCGGACGTATTAAACCTTTGGATACTTTCGCACGAAGTCTTCTGACCCAATTTTCTGGTAAAGACCACTATGAAAAGCAAGAAGCTGCCTCCTGGTTGGCGGCACTTTTCTTTAGTCCCGATTCAACACTTAATGATAAGGTTTTTTTAATAAATTCTCCCGACATCGCCACGGCCCTAAATATTCCCGTTGATCCTCATCGTCGTTATACTCCTGGCCAATTACAAAAACATTATGCCAAATTGGCAGAATTGCAAGAAGCCGCCAGAAAAATCCCTGAAAAGGAACGAAGCCTTGTTGAAAACGATATCCTTCGAATTTTTGATAATATAAATCTTTATGCGGATCTTTCCCGTTCTTTTATATTTGCTTCTGTTAATGCCGATTTCACAATTACTTCAATGCTTACTAAAACAAAACTTGGTCTTGCCAAGGACCAAGAACAATTTAGTTATATCGACATTGCCCTTAAAGCCAAAGAAATCAGAGAAGCGGTTAAGCTTTTAGAAAATAAGTCGCCTTCCCTTTATACGGCAGATGAAACAGAACTTGTCCAAGCATCAACTAATTTATTCCATTGGGCGATGAATTATAAAGATTTACCTTTTAGCGTCATACCTTCCAGCCAGAGCGATAAATGGTTAAGCCCTTGGGATGCCATTAATTCTGAGTTTAGCAATGAACAAACGCATCAATTAATACTACTTTGGAACAATATTGCTAATAGTTATGTGCAAAATGATGGGGTAGGGTTTAATGTAGCGGTTCATTTATATCTAGATACCGTTAAAACAGCTTCATCTAAAGAAGACAATAAATTATTTGATAAATTTCCTTTAGAATTGTTTTATCAGGCTAGCAGTCTGTTTACTTGGTCTATCATGTTTTATATATTTGCATTTATTTTCTTTATTGTTTCATTTACTTCACAAAAACAAATTTGGTATCGTTTTGGGTTAGGGAGCGTGATTGCTGGGTTTATTCCGCATTGTCTTGGTTTGGTTCTACGCATTGTGATTATGTCTCGTCCGCCAGTGTCAAGCTTGTATGAGACCTTTATCTTTGTAGGTTTTATCAGTGTCTTTTTGGGACTTATGATCGAACATTACAACAGGCAATGGCTTGGCATTGTCACTGCAGCTATTAGTGGAACGGCTTTACTTTTTATTGCCAATAAATATAGCGCTGAAGGTGACACATTAAAAATGCTAATAGCGGTGCTTAATTCTAATTTCTGGCTTGCTACTCATGTCACCACTATAACTATGGGATATGGAGCAACCTGCGTAGGGGGTATTCTGGGGCATATTTGGTTGCTTCAAGCTGTTTTTAAAAAGGACAAACAAACCTTGGATAAAACTTTTAAGACTACTCTAGGTATTTTAGGAGTAGCATTGACTCTGACTTTTCTTGGTACTAATTTGGGTGGTATTTGGGCTGACCAAAGCTGGGGGAGATTTTGGGGGTGGGATCCTAAAGAAAATGGGGCTTTGATGATTGTTCTTTGGACGGCCTTGCTTTTTCATGCTAAGGTTGCCAAGATGATAGGTCCATTAGGTCTTGCTGTGGGAGCTGTTATAGGCATGCTTGTTGTCATGTGGGCTTGGTTCGGTGTCAATCTTCTAAGTGTAGGTCTTCATTCCTATGGGTTTACTTCCGGAGTAGCGACAAGCTTGTCTATTTATGCTGTTTGTGAATTAGTCTTTCTTTCAATTACAGCTTGGATTATTACTAAAAAATGAGATATAATACTCTTTACCTCGGGTATTGTTTAAATTAGTATTTTTTGTGCGATTGTACGTACCTTTACGTATCTTTTAACGTAGCAATTCCTATATACCAATGCATCATCTTGTTTTATTATACATACTCTATGTAGTATGTTTATCGCAGTTAATATCAATATGTAGTAGTACCTGTAAACCTTTATCTTTTTATATATGACAAATTTTAAGTACATTTATGGTCCGGTATATTCATGGCGATTAGGGCGCTCGTTGGGCGTTGATCCGCTATCCATGAAGGAAAAAGTTTGTAATATGGACTGCGTCTATTGTCAATTAGGCAGAACTGCTCACTTGGTCAATAATCGTTTAGACTATGTTTCTACCCAAGAAATCATTGATGAAGTCAAGCAGATTCCTTTAGATTCTATAGACCATATTACATTTTCAGGAAGGGGAGAACCAACCCTTGCTAAGAACCTGGGAGATATGATTCGTGCTGTAAAGGTCATTCGTAAAGAAAAAATTGCCGTTATAACAAATTCTTCTTTAATGTTTTCTTCTCAAGTCAGGGAGGATTTGATGGAAGCTCATTTTGTATTAGCCAAACTAGACGCTTCAAACCAATTTTCTTATGACAAAATTGATCAAGGGGTGGCATTAGAATTTAACGATATTATCCAAGGCATTAAAGATTTTCGCTCTACTTTTAAAGGAAAGTTAGCCTTACAGATCATGTTGCTTGACCAAAACAAGGATGATATCGGACAAATTGCTAAACTAGCCAAAAGCTTAGGTCCAGATGAAATCCAACTTAATACTCCTTTAAGACCGGGTGGTGCAAAACCTTTAGGAATAGCCCAACTAGAGTATGCAAAACGATTTTTTTCTGATGTGCCAGTTATATCTGTTTTTGATGAACCTACTCAAGAATATACGCCCATGGACAATGCCTCAACGATTAGTCGTCATGGAAATTTTCATAAAGAAAATTCTCATTATTAGGTTTACAGAATATGTTATTGAGTCAATTACAGGTTGGACAGTCAGCGGTGGTGCAAGAAGTTCTAGGTGAGGGCTTCTTATCACAGAGGTTGCTGGAAATGGGAATCATACGCGGTTCAACAGTGGAAATTGTCCGACTAGCTCCTATGGGAGATCCAATTGATATTAAAGTACGCGGATATCATTTGTCTTTGCGTCGAGAAGAAGCAAGAAATATCCAAGTTTCCATGCCTGATGGTTATAAAGGTTAACACCCATGCCAGAAACCATAGCCATTATTAATCCTTCCTCCCATCAAGAGCGCAAATCCCTTACGGTTGCTTTAGCAGGGAATCCAAATTCCGGCAAAACAACTGTTTTTAATGCTTTAACAAAATTACATCAAAAAGTCGGAAATTATTCAGGAGTAACGGTTGAGAAGAAAATTGGCCGGATGCATTTTCCTGGTGGTGGAGATGTTGATGTGTTGGACCTTCCTGGAACCTATAGTTTGGATGTTCATTCCGCAGATGAAAAGGTTGCCCGGGATGTATTATTGGGGAAAATGCAAGACACTTTAAGGCCAAATGTTGTTGTTTGCGTTGTTGATGCCAACAATTTGGAACGTAATCTTTATTTAGTCAGTCAAATTCTGGATTTAGGTTTACCTGTCATTGTTTTGCTTAATATGATGGATGAGGCGATCAAACAAGGCAAGAATATTGATGCGCAGCTTCTATCAAAGCGTCTAGGTGTTCCTGTAATTAAAACTGTGGCTATTCGTGGTGAAGGCATAGAAGAATTAAAACAGGAGATTGTCAGAGAAAAGCAATCTCTGACAGAACGGTTATGGAAGATGCCTCCTCAAGTTGAAACCAGGATTGAAGATGTTATTGCGATTCTAGCCCAAGAAGAAAAGCTAGATAAATCTGTAGCTTTTGCTGAAGCAGTTATATTGATTTCTAAAGAAGAGAAGTATTTGAACAGTTTATTTAAAGGTAAGCGTAAGGTTATCGAATGTATCCGAAGCGCTCAGTCTGATTTAACTGAATGGGGTATTAATTGGCGCTCCATGGTCATTGAATCCAGATATGAAGGGATCCAAAGGATTCTCAAAGGTGTTGTTCATCATGAATTTGAAAAAGATGTGGTATCAATTACCGATCGGATAGATGCAGTTGTGACCCATAAAATTTGGGGATGGGTAATCTTTTTAGGATTGATGGCTTTAATGTTTTTCTCAATCTTTACCTTGGCCTCTTATCCAATGGAATGGATTGATACTGTTTTTACAAAATTATCCCTATGGCTAAAACATACATTGCCAGCAGGTGATGTGCGTGATTTGGTGACCGATGGCCTTATCGCTGGGGTAGGGGCGGTCATTATGTTTATGCCACAAATAATGATTTTGTTTTTCTTTATTGGGCTTTTACAAGATACCGGTTACATGGCCAGGGCTGCTTTTATTATGGATAGATTAATGAGCAGGGTTGGTTTGCACGGCAAATCCTTCATTCCTCTTTTAAGTTCCTTTGCCTGTGCTGTTCCTGGAGTCATGGCCGCGCGTTCTATAGAAAACCCTAAAGATCGTATTACAACAATACTGGTTGCTCCTCTCATGAGCTGTTCTGCTAGATTGCCTGTTTTTACTATTATCATCGCAGTGCTTATTCCTAGCGCCTTGGTTTGGCAAAAAGCAGGAATTATGCTGGCCTTATATCTAACGGGAATTGTTGGAGCCTTGGTGATGGCTTGGGTATTTAAGAATACCTTGCTGCGCAGTCAAACACCGGTGTTCATTATGGAATTACCTCCATATAGGCTTCCCTTGTTTAAAGATGTTATGTTCTTGATGTGGGAGAGAGCAGTTATTTTTCTAAAACGTGCAGGAACAGTAATATTTGCTCTTTCCATAATTCTTTGGGGACTGATGACTTATCCTAAACATGATCATTTGGATTCTTCAGAAGCACTCAAACACAGTTTTGCCGGTCAAGCAGGAATTATGATTGAGCCTATAATTAAACCATTGGGATATGACTGGAGAATTGGAATTGGGCTTATAGGTTCTTTTGCTGCCAGAGAAGTTTTTGTCAGCACTATGAATATTGTTTTTAATATTGAGAATGGTAACAAAAGCGAGTCTTTGCGAGAAGCATTTCGAAAAGCCGTTTGGCCTGATGGTAGGCCTTTGTTTACACCGCTTGTTTGCATCAGTCTCATGATATTTTATATTTTTGCCATGCAATGCTTAAGTACGGTAGCTGTTGTCTATCGTGAAACAAATAGCTGGCAATGGCCAGTGTTTCAAATTGTTTATATGACGGGACTGGCTTACGTGATAGCTTTTTTAGTTTATCAAGGAGGAGTTCTTTTTGGCTGGCATTAATGTTATGGAAAAAAACGTTCAATCAACAATAGCATTTATCATTTTTATATTGACGACAGTCAGTTTTATTTACCTTCGTTTAACCAAGAAAAAGGAAGATTGTTCTTGTGGTTCTTGTCCAATAAAAATTAAGAAATTTATAGCTAATAAAAAATAAAAAGGGGGAAAAATGTCAACAGCACTGTTCTTAAAGATTGTTAAACGTAATGGTAATGTAGTCGAGTTTGATTCTCAGAAAATCACAAAGGCCATTGCTAAAGCTGGTCAATTTACAGGTGAATTTGATTTGGAAATGGCAAAGAAAATGACGGTCAGGGTGTTAAATATTGCCCAACAGCTTTACAATGATCATCCAACTGTTGAAGATATTCAAAACATTGTTGAAGATGTTTTGCTTTCTTCTACCTACCGTAAGACCGCTAAAGCTTATATTCTTTATCGTCAGAAACATGCTGAAATAAGAGAAATCGCCTCTAACTTCAATACTGATTTAATTGATCAATACCTTAATCAACGTGATTGGAAGGTCAATGAAAACAGTAATATGGCTTATTCTCTACAAGGGTTAAATCATTATGTTTCTGCTGAATTAAGTAAGTTGTATTGGCTGGGTCGTATTTATCCAGCTGGAATTAAAGAAGCTCATCAAAGGGGTGATTTCCATATCCATGATTTAGGACTATTAAGTGTTTATTGCGTAGGTTGGGACTTGCAGGACCTTCTGACTGTAGGCTTTAAAGGTGTTTCTGGGAAGATGGAAAGCAAGCCTCCAAAACATTTGCGCAGTGCCTTAGGACAAATTGTGAATTTCTTTTATACCCTTCAAGGAGAAGCCGCAGGGGCCCAGGCTTTTTCAAATTTTGATACTCTTTTGGCTCCTTTTATCCGTTATGATAATTTAAGTTATGACGATGTTAAACAGGCTCTTCAAGAGTTTATCTTTAACATTAATGTTCCAACGAGAGTGGGATTTCAAACACCATTTACCAACATAACCTTGGATTTAACAATACCTAAATATTACGCGAATCAGGGTGTTATTATTGGTGGCCAGCCTCAAAAAGAAACCTACAGTGAATTTCAAAAAGAATTAGATATGTTTAATAAGGCCTTTTTGGAAGTCATGCTAGCCGGGGATGCCAAGGGCAGGGTCTTTACCTTCCCAATTCCTACCTATAATATGACCAAGGATTTTAATTGGGATAATCCTAATTTAGAATTGCTTTGGAAAATGACCGCAAAATACGGAATTCCTTATTTCTCTAACTTTATAAATTCGGATATGGATCCTGAAGATGCGCGCAGTATGTGCTGCCGTCTGCGTCTGGATAATCGTGAATTAAGAAGCCGTGGGGGAGGACTGTTTGGGGCATCTCCTTTAACGGGTTCCATTGGTGTTGTCACCATTAACCTGCCACGGATTGGTTATACCAGCCAGAATGAAGAAGAATTCTTCAAAACTCTTGAAGCAAAAATGCTTTTGGCTAGAGAAAGCCTTGAAATTAAACGCAAGGTTTTAGAAAAGTTTACTGAGGAGAATTTGTATCCTTATATCAAATTCTATCTGCGAAACATCAAAGAACGTTTTGACCAGTATTGGAAAAACCATTTCTCCACTATTGGACTTGTGGGAATGAATGAAGCATGTCTTAATATGGTCAAAGAAGATATCGCTTCAGAAAAAGGGAAAGAGTTTGCGGTTCGTGTATTGGAATTTATGCGTGAAAAATTGCTTCAATATCAGCATGAAACAGGGAATATTTACAATCTTGAAGCAACCCCCGCAGAAGGGACATCCTATAGCTTGGCTAAATTAGATAAAAGCATGTTTGGGGATATCATATGCGCCAATGAAGAGGAATACCGCAATGGTAAAGAACCCTTTTATTCCAATTCTTCTCATTTACCCGTTAATCATACGGATGATATTTTTGATGCTTTAGATCATCAAGATGCTCTTCAAACCCTTTATACCGGAGGCACTGTACTGCATGGGTTTGTTGGTGAACGTATCAATAATACAAACAGTTTAAAGACATTGATTCGTAATATTTGTCAACAGTATCGATTGCCCTATTTTACTATTACCCCTACTTTTAGTGTATGTCCTAATTGTGGGTATCTAGCTGGGGAGCATCATCAATGTGAAAAGTGTAACGGAGAATGCGAAGTGTATTCACGTGTTGTAGGATATTTACGACCTGTCAAACAATGGAATAAGGGTAAAAAGGAAGAATTCAAAGAACGTAAAACTTATCAAGTATGCGCATAGGTGGATTACAAAAACTTTCTTTGATTGATTATCCAGGTAAAATCGCAGCCGTTATTTTTACCCAAGGATGTAATTTTCGTTGTGGGTATTGCCATAATGCAGAATTGGTTTGCCCCCAGCTTTTTCAAACACCCATAAAAGAGGAAGATACGTTGCGTTATCTTCAGTCCCGTTGCGGGAAACTTGAGGGAGTGGTTATTACTGGGGGCGAACCAACATTACAAGAGGGTTTAATTGATTTTATTATCCGTGTTAAAAAGTTTAATTTTCTAGTCAAAATTGATACTAACGGCAGCAATCCAGAAATCCTATCGCAAATAATTAACCTTAAAATTATTGACTATATTGCCATGGACATTAAAATGCCCATCATGCACTATAAATTTTGTGAACCCGCTAAAATAAGACAGAGCGTTGATTTAATTATTAATAGCGGCATTGCCTATCAATTTCGTACAACTTTATCAAAGAATTTGTGCTCCATCGAAGATTTGGAAAGCATCCAGAAGTCCCTAGGGGCTGCTCAGCATTATGTATTACAACCATTTATCGTCTCAGAAAAAATGATAGACCCATCATTAAGAACACAAGAGCAATATACCCAAGAAGAATTTGAAAAATTAAAGATCCAATTCGAACGACATAACGAAATTTGCGTGAAAACTGATTAATGTGTGATAAATGTCACAGACAAAGTTTCTCAGATAAGTTATTCTTATCGAAAAATAAGTAAGAGTTATCCATTGGAATTATTTCATGTTAAATATTGTTTTGGTTGGGTTAAATCATAAAACATCACCGATTGAAATTCGTGAGCAATTCTTTTTTTCCTCTTCAGAAAAAGAACTTCTTTTAAGCGAATTAAAAAATGACCCCAAGATTGTTGAAGCATTTATTCTTTCCACGTGTAACCGCACCGAAATTTATGCCAGCATGATTGCTCCGTGTGATTCTGAAGTCTTGATTGAAAAGATTTTTCAACTTAAAAGAATTTCTTTTTCAAAAGACCATTTAAAAAAATATTTTTATTCATATTCAGATCGTCAAGCAGTGGAGCATATATTAAAAGTTGCCGCTGGCTTAGATTCTCTTGTGTTAGGTGAAAAGCAAATCTTAGCGCAAATCAAGGAGTCTTTTAGTTTATCTACTCAAAAGGCCATGATGAGTCGCTGTTTTAATATTTTAGCAAACTTTGTTTTACAAACTGGGCGTAAGGCCAGACGTGAAACACAAATTGATTTTGGCGGGGTCTCTGTAAGTGGCGCTGCGGTGGCGAAAGCCCAAAATGTTTTAGGAACATTAGATAAAAAAACTGTTTTGATTTTGGGTTCAGGGAAGATGAGCTCTTTGGCTGTACAAAACCTTAAAGCTAAAGGCGCGGGTCGTGTTTATGTCATGAATCGCACCTTATCCAAGGCTGAGGAATTGGCAGAAATTTCTGGTGCCGTGGCAGAGCCATTTTGGAATATTAGAGAGATCTTGCTTAAAAGTGATGTCTGTATTTGCTCAACTGGTTGTCCGCATTATTTAATCGAAAAAGATTTAGTTGAAGATTTGATGGTCTATCGTCCAGGAAGACAACTAGTTTGCATTGATATTTCTGTACCTAGAAATATCGCTCCAGGTGTTGGAGAAATTAATAATGTCCATTTATTTACTGTGGATGATCTTGACAAAGTAGTAGAAGGTAATATTCAAAAGCGTCTTTTATGTGTAACTGAAGTTGAAAGAATAGTTGAGAACAAGGTGGAAGAATTTTATCAATCGTTGAATAACACCTCTAAACCTCAGCTTGTAACTGTTTAAAAAGAATTAAACCTAAATCAAGGAGAAAGCATATGAATAAGTTAACTAAAATAATTTATGGCTTTTTGTTTCTAGCTGTACTGACCTGGAGTGTTCCCGCTTCTGCCAATATGTCACAAATTAAGGCGTATAAGGAAGCTTTTGCTGATACTAAACCTAAATGTATTGATTGCCATAAAGATGAAAGACCTAAAAAGGATGACGGACAACACGATCCTAATGATTATGGCGCCGCAGTGATCAAAGCAGCCGGTACTGATAAACCTTCGGTTGATACATATAATAAGGTTGGAAAAATTGAAGATTTTTTAAAGAAAGTTTCAAAATAAATTCTTAAGGTAATAAATCAAATCAATAAACTGGGAGATCTTATGAGAATAATAATTTTACTGCGAAACGTGATGCTAGCGGCAGTCCTGGTCTTCTTAGGAGGTGTTGGTCTTTCTAAATCAGCAAACGCCTCTGAAGTTAGCTTACAGGAACTATTAAAGAAAGCTAAATATGTGGGCACAGAAACTTGTGCTACGTGTCATGACAAGGAATATAAGGAGTTTAAATTGTCCACTCATGCACGTATTAGTAATGATAAAGGAACAGAAGGTACCGCACAAGGGTGCGAAATGTGCCATGGCCCTGGCAGTATTCACGTAGATGCTGGTGGTGGTAAAGGCATTGGTATTATTAACCCTAAGAAAAATCCTGATACATGCTTTAGTTGCCACATGGATAAAAAGATGGAGTTTCGTCTTCCTTATCACCATCCAGTGCTAGAAGGAAAGATGAGTTGTGTTGATTGTCATGACGCGCATGGAGACAATGTTCGTCCAGGATCAGCTACATCCATAGAAGGTGTTAATGGCGTCTGTTTTAAATGTCATAAAGAACAACAAGGACCATTTGTATTTGAACATGCCGCATTGCGTGATGGATGTGTTTCATGTCATAAAGTTCATGGTTCAATTAACGATAAAATGTTAAATATCCGAGATGCCAATTTGTGTTTGCGTTGCCATATTCAAACAAATTTTCCAACTATTGGTGGGGGAAGTCATGCGGGTAATGCATTATCAGGCAGATTATCTGAAGGTACCTGCTTTAGTGGTGGATGTCATACGGCGGTACATGGTTCTAATTTTGATGCTCATTTGCGTTATTAAAGGAGGCTGGAATGATTCTAAATAGAAATAAATTACTAATTTTTACAGTTTTTTTATCAGGGACATGGTGTTTAGCTGCACGCGCAGACTCTACTGAACAAACTATGTCATTATCTTTGATGCCAGTTCAGTCTCTTTCAGTTAAAGGGGATGTTGAGAAATTTCGTGCCCTAAATTGGTTGAATGACGGGTATAGTGAAGGTATCAAAGACTTTAGTTTTGATAAAAAAACCAAAGATGGTAAGGAAGTTTCTTTTGAAGGTCATGCCATTCCTGAGGCCTATGATATGGGCGCCGACTTCTTATTAAAGAAGAATAACTACGGATATATGA
>Ga0118677_10009173_pt1 | contig 15570 bp, 12 predicted proteins | sample AliMusrvi5mmetaG_FD_86154 | JGI IMG/M metagenome (GOLD analysis project Ga0118677, IMG submission 86154)
CCAAGCATGATGATGCTGGCTGAACATTATCCCAAGAAATATACGCCACCATTGCTCGATTACAAAATAACGCTACAGGAACAGACCCCCCAATTTCAAGGCCGGAGAATGAAAGTGCTGAGTTGGGGAGAAAAGTGATCCCTCACACGAATACGGGATGACAACCGCAGTGAGCAGCAACATATACAAGTACCGAGTAGTAAGAAAGATAGAGGTGGGGTGAGGGGTTGTTTGGTGAAGTGTAGGTTATGAAAGACGATACCTCTTTGGGGGCGAAAACCTATGCCCTGCCGATTTTATTTTTGGGTGGCATCGGAGTTGAAAACAGCTTCGAGTGTTGAAGCGGTGAGGATGGCTTCGCCCCAGGCTTCTAATGCCGGTTCGGTGGCGTTGCTTAACTTTTCTGTTGCCCATACAGGTAATGCGCCAAAACGACGTTCCAAAAGTCGTTTCAGAAGCTTCGATTCACCTTTGGTTATACCTTGCGTTATACCCTTAGCTATGCCTTGAGTTATGCCTTGAGTTATGCCTTTGGCTATAGCAATTCTTTCAACGCTGGTAATGTATTGCATGTTTTTGTGCTCCTCAATGGTTTCAATTTCTTGCCAGATCCTGGTTTCTAACCATACCGGCAATGTCATTAACCAATCTATGACCTTAAACAAGTCGATGACTCGTTGTTTATCCCAGTGTCGTTTATAGTTTGGGATACTTCGCTTCGCTCAGTATGGCTTGAATGTGCTGACTTATGATTGGCTATCATTGTTTTATGTTGCTCGCTTTAACATTTCGACAGTTATCCCTGCTATCTCAGCAGCCTCTTCAATACTCATTCCTTTAGCCAATAACCTTTTAGCAACTTCAAGCTTACCATGCTCAATTCCCTGTTCCATTCCCTTTTCCATTCCCTGTTCCATTCCCTTTTCCATTCCCTTTTCCATTCCCTTTTCCATTCCCTTTTTAATCCCTTCTGTGAGACCTGCCTTTCGGCCTTCTGCGAGACCTGACTCTCGGCCTTCTCTGAGTCCAAGGCCGTAGTTTGACTCTACAAGACTGGCCTGATAACGAAGGTCATCCTGATAACGAGCGTAAGCTAACTGCTCTGTTTCAGACATACTGAGGATTGAGAATGACTTTTTAGCTTTCTGGATCCCTTTGGCTTTGAATTCCTCTTTGATCTCTTCATTTTTCAGAAAATATATCCACTCGTCGAGTGACGTTTTTGCAATACTGTTAAAGTTGTTAAGCCGGATCAGGTAGTATTCGGGGTAAATATGGTTTATCTGGATGTTGCCGTACTGTTTCTGTTGACGGATGTCGAGTTGCAGTTTGTCGTTGTCATGTATGCCGATGAAGGTGGTGGTGCCGTGATAGATGTAGTCGCTGCCGTGGCCAAGATCAAAGTAAAGAATGTTGACAGAGATGACTTTTACCAGTTTTGAGTAGGGTTCGCTTTCTTTTTGATGCTCCGTTATGACACGGGATGTGCCGTAGAGCATGCGTTGCAGGTAATCGAGTTCTCGCTCGTACTGGACTTCTATAATGACTATCTCGCCTTTGCTGTCTTTTACCTTGAGATCAACGCGATTAAATTTGTCGGTCTCGTGCTCTTTATTGCTTTCGCTTTCCAGAATTTCAAGGATGAGAATGTCTTCGCCCAACAGTTCGCTTAAAAAGCCTTCGAGGATTTCAAAGTTGGCTTTGCTGCGCAGCAAGCGTTTCATTGCCCAGTCGAAGGTAATTAGTTTTCGTGGTGATCGGAGGGGCATGGCCAACTGTTGTTAATTCGTTGTGAGATTACAAATGCTGAGTTTCTGCCAAGCATGATGATGCTGGCTGAACATTATCCCAAGAAATATACGCCACCATTGCTCGATTACAAAATAACGCTACAGGAACAGACCCCCCAATTTCAAGGCCGGAGAATGAAAGTGCTGATTGCTGAGTTAAAAACGGGAGTGGTGAGATAGGTTGGGGTTGGGATGGAGATAACCTCACAATTCACCTTCACTTTGATTACAGCCCTTCAACAATAGTAATCGGCAAATCGATACAACGTGAAATTGTTTCGATGTCAACGCCTGCATCTTTAAGCATTTTGGCATCTTCCAGTGCCTTTCGCTGAATGCCATCATCTTTACCCTCATCATAAGCCGTATCCACTACATTTTTCAGGTCACGATAAATCTTGAGGCTCTCTTCATAAGCTTCTGCTTCTATAACCGAATAGCGGGCAATTTCCGCCAGTTCAAATACTTTAAGAAAGACCTTCTCCTGAAGACGATCTGGGCGATCGGTAAGTTCAGGAAGGTGCCGGAGCAAAAAGCACCATTTGTCGAAGTCAGTTGCAAGTTCCTCAATCGTTTTGGTGAACTTGGGAAGTTCAAGGTAAATAAAGATGAGTTTATCATAGAAAACTGCGCCCGTTGAACGATCGATCAGTTTTACTTCGTGGTGAACCACATCGTTGTCAGCTTTATCCTCATCAAAAACAAAATCGAGCGATCCTTGAAGTAGTTCTGCTTTGCTCGCTGCATCTCCACAATGAATTTTTCGCCCTTCTCATTTTCGCAGTAAAGATCAAAGATGGCCCTCCGATCATATTCACCACGCCCAACCCGTTCGTTTGGCAAAAATGAAAGATCTGCAACTGTTCCCGCCTCAGCCGGCAGCAAGGTGTTAAGAAAGGCTATCAGCAGGTCTTTGTTTACCTCAGAACCAAATATCTTCTTGAAGCCAAAGTCGGTAAAGGGGTTTATATAACGATCTTTTATAAGCATATTTTAGTCTCTGTTGTAAGAAAATCGCCGATCACTGAATATTTCTGGCAGTATAACACCACAGATCATGGCTCCCCTGTCGTGATGGTCGTTCTGGATATCCATGATTTGTATGAGATGACTGCAATATTACGATATTTTTCGGTGCTAATAAAAAAATTAGGGCAGGTCAGTCATAACTCGGCATGTTCTTTTGATTGCTCAATAGTCATGCTAACGAATGTGCTGACTTATGATTGGCTATCATTGTTTTATGTTGCTCGCTTTAACATTTCGACAGTTATCCCTGCTATCTCAGCAGCCTCTTCAATACTCATTCCTTTAGCCAATAACCTTTTAGCAACTTCAAGCTTACCATGCTCAATTCCCTGTTCCATTCCCTTTTCCATTCCCTGTTCCATTCCCTTTTCCATTCCCTTTTCCATTCCCTTTTCCATTCCCTTTTTAATCCCTTCTGTGAGACCTGCCTTTCGGCCTTCTGCGAGACCTGACTCTCGGCCTTCTCTGAGTCCAAGGCCGTAGTTTGACTCTACAAGACTGGCCTGATAACGAAGGTCATCCTGATAACGAGCGTAAGCTAACTGCTCTGTTTCAGACATACTGAGGATTGAGAATGACTTTTTAGCTTTCTGGATCCCTTTGGCTTTGAATTCCTCTTTGATCTCTTCATTTTTCAGAAAATATATCCACTCGTCGAGTGACGTTTTTGCAATACTGTTAAAGTTGTTAAGCCGGATCAGGTAGTATTCGGGGTAAATATGGTTTATCTGGATGTTGCCGTACTGTTTCTGTTGACGGATGTCGAGTTGCAGTTTGTCGTTGTCATGTATGCCGATGAAGGTGGTGGTGCCGTGATAGATGTAGTCGCTGCCGTGGCCAAGATCAAAGTAAAGAATGTTGACAGAGATGACTTTTACCAGTTTTGAGTAGGGTTCGCTTTCTTTTTGATGCTCCGTTATGACACGGGATGTGCCGTAGAGCATGCGTTGCAGGTAATCGAGTTCTCGCTCGTACTGGACTTCTATAATGACTATCTCGCCTTTGCTGTCTTTTACCTTGAGATCAACGCGATTAAATTTGTCGGTCTCGTGCTCTTTATTGCTTTCGCTTTCCAGAATTTCAAGGATGAGAATGTCTTCGCCCAACAGTTCGCTTAAAAAGCCTTCGAGGATTTCAAAGTTGGCTTTGCTGCGCAGCAAGCGTTTCATTGCCCAGTCGAAGGTAATTAGTTTTCGTGGTGATCGGAGGGGCATGGCCAACTGTTGTTAATTCGTTGTGAGATTACAAATGCTGAGTTTCTGCCAAGCATGATGATGCTGGCTGAACATTATCCCAAGAAATATACGCCACCATTGCTCGATTACAAAATAACGCTACAGGAACAGACCCCCCAATTTCAAGGCCGGAGAATGAAAGTGCTGAGTTGGGGAGAAAAGTGATCCCTCACACGAATACGGGATGACAACCGCAGTGAGCAGCAACATATACAAGTACCGAGTAGTAAGAAAGATAGAGGTGGGGTGAGGGGTTGTTTGGTGAAGTGTAGGTTATGAAAGACGATACCTCTTTGGGGGCGAAAACCTATGCCCTGCCGATTTTATTTTTGGGTGGCATCGGAGTTGAAAACAGCTTCGAGTGTTGAAGCGGTGAGGATGGCTTCGCCCCAGGCTTCTAATGCCGGTTCGGTGGCGTTGCTTAACTTTTCTGTTGCCCATACAGGTAATGCGCCAAAACGACGTTCCAAAAGTCGTTTCAGAAGCTTCGATTCACCTTTGGTTATACCTTGCGTTATACCCTTAGCTATGCCTTGAGTTATGCCTTTGGCTATAGCAATTCTTTCAACGCTGGTAATGTATTGCATGTTTTTGTGCTCCTCAATGGTTTCAATTTCTTGCCAGATCCTGGTTTCTAACCATACCGGCAATGTCATTAACCAATCTATGACCTTAAACAAGTCGATGACTCGTTGTTTATCCCAGCGTCGTTGATAAAGTATTCTTACCAGACTGAGTTTGGCTTCATAGCGCTCCTGATTCTCTTTTCGGGTTTGTCTGGTCAGGATATGTGCTGCAGTAATTAAAGCAAATGCGTTATCCGAAGCAAGAAGTTCATCAATTTTTTCGTCGTAATCGGTCAGTTTTGCTACGGGGAACTCCAGAATATGTTTGCACCCGAGCACGGAATAGCCGTAGGAGGAGGGTTTCCACTGTTTGTGTTCATCGGCCAGCACTGCAAGACTTGCTACGGGTTTTTTGTATCGGTCGAAAATCCGGTAGTTGTAGACAAACATCCGCTGGGCAAATTCAGACTGTCGGGTGCCTTGTACTTCCACATGGATGTATATCCAACGTTCCTCTCCACTCCGTTCTGTGACGCGAACTAACTTGTCGACAAAACGGGTGCCTAACTCGGCATCCTGCACCACGGCCCGCAACTCCTGATCGAGAAATATATGTTCCTTAGACCAGTCGACACGGCGGTAAGCATCAGGGAAATAAAAGATCAAAAACTCCAGGAAATAGTGCTCAATTGCTTCTTTCCACGGGCTGTCGTAATGATCATTAGGGGGCTCCATGTATGTACGATGCTTCCAGTATTTTATGCCATCGTTAAGGATTGCAGGAGTGAACGCCACTTACCACCAATACAATACGCCTTATTTACTCATTTATAAGCTTTTTCAAAAATATATAATTGGCAGTTATCAACACAGCCCTGTCTCCAGGCGGTGGGGAAAGATAGTGCTGAGTTAAAAACGGGAGTGGTGAGGTAGATTTTGGGGGGCTAAAACCTTGATGGGGGTTGGGGGGTTGAGATGGTTGGTTGTGAAGCAACTTAAGCTACTTTACAACGTCCCTTGTTTAAAAACAGAAAAAACTCCACTGCAAACGGAATTATTCACTCAGCAGTGTATTATCAACCTTCACCATACCGAACCCCTGGGAGTTCTTTTCCCCGAACCCGCACTCATAACCAACCTCAATCAACTCTTTAGGAGCTTTCAACCTGAACGGTGCAAGCGTTCCCTTAACCATAGTTTCATCGCTTCGCCCCTCTTTCAAGGCAATCAGTTTTTGAACCTTACCATGCATCCGCACCATATATGCCTGATCAAGCTCAAAACTGAATTGATCACTGTTACAGGAAAACTCACGGCCATGCAACACCTGATGCTTCCGGCAAAGATTCTCAAGAAGCACCCGCTCAAACTCCATATCACCTGGAAAGAGATACTGCGGATACTGCTCAGGCTCCCGCTTTGTAGAACAAACAAGCGGCGAAAGCATAATAAACTGCATAGCATCAGTCAGCTCAGGCCGATCAAGCTTGCGCACCGTCTCAACCCTGAACCGCTCCTTCCCGATCCAGACAAAAGGCTCCTGCAAAAGACCAATCACCAGATGCTCAACAAACTCCTCCTTCGGAGAGGACACCGTAACATGCAGCAAAGGCTCTGCGGTACTCATAGTCCCATTCTCATGCATAACCCACTTATGCTGATTCCCAGGATAGAGCAACGAAAAAGTAAACAGCTTAAACGCCTTATTCTGCAACCTGTAACCCTGCTCATGCAACCGTTCAGCATAGTCGCTTGAACTTTTATCGACGATGTTGTAGATGAGGGAGGAGATGAGGTAGCTGTTGTTTATTGGCAATGTCACCGTCCGCTTGCGGTGACTTAGTTCGAGGGTGATGCGCATGATGAATTATACGAACTTGATTATATACATAACGAACCATCTTCATTAAATTCTCTAACAAATCTATACTGTGACAAATCAACCTCACCATAGAAACACTCTAACATTTTCAATACAAAATCACAAAATATTTTCACCTGAGCTTTTTTAGCCGCAAGAGATGAAACATGAATAAAATCATTTCGATGTTCTATAATATCTGTATATTGCTTTATATTTTTTTGAAATGCAGTATTAGATATACCTTCAATAATATTAAATTTTTTACAAAATATTTTTTTTATAGTATTTTCATTAATTTTGGGAAGAGTATACATTTTATTAGCAATTTTCCAATTCAATTTTTTAATACCAAGCAGCCAATCTATAATTCCTGCAATACCAGCATAATCTATATCCCACTGCAGCCATGTATCTGATGTAAAATAATGTACTTGAGTGTCAGTATCTTTTGTTTGTAGTTCACAATGCACAGTCAATGATTTTGAAATAATTATATTTATTGCATAGCTTTTACATGCAACCTCAAGTGATTGAGAGTAGCGTGTAAGAGAATCCTCATAACGCCCTTGCATATAACGCCTATCTGCATTTGCAAAGCGATCATAACAAATTTTTTTTACATACTCAAACTGATTTTCGACTTCATATATCTTGGAAACAGTATTAGGAAGAATTAATTCACGTAAAACATCAATCCCTTTTTGACAACAGAACTGCTTTTTGTTTGCATCAGCATATTCAAAACTATCCCAATACATATAAAATTCTGATGATAGTTTCATTATTGAAAATTTTGATCTTTCTTTATTGAGATCGAATTTTGCAACGCCATCTAAACCATCAGGAGAAAGATCTTGTTCAGCTTGGGAAAATATTTGAAAAGCAGCTTGATAATTATGATACTTAAAAAGCTCTTTAGCTTGATTTATAAGTTGGATATTATAAATATTGTAAGGATTATCAAGCTTATTAAGGAACTCGGTGCCACATTTTGGCTTTCCTTGTTCATACTCTTCAAAATCAGTATAAAAAATATCAATTTCATTTTCTATAGCGGCAGTGAGAAAAGCAGCAACATCTGCAGATTTTTTACCACCTGTTATATCGATAGCAATCTTAGCATGGTTATTGGTGTTACGTATTTCTTGAATAATTTCTTTCACACGTTTAAATGTATCTAAAGAACCGATTGACGCTACAGTTTTCTTAATTGGCTCTAATATAATATTTTGATTTGACTCTTTATAATATTGAATAATGGTATTAAAATACTGTAAATAACCATCTCGCTTTATTGTTTGAGGATCAAGGGATACTTTATAATAATCAGCACTTTCATCCGTTGCTACCGGATAAACTTTTTCGGGTGCCAGAGCAAGGATAGTGTGTAATAAGGGCTCAGGAGAAAAACCAATAATAGTTATCAATGCATCGTAATTTAGTGGCTTCTCTAAAAATGGTATACCTATATTTTCACGGTTTATTTGCTTTTGAAGAGTGATTTTGAAAAGAGAAAGCGATTGCAAGAAATAGTACTTTAAATTGGAAGTATCAATTATAAAGCCTTCACCGTTTTCTTTAATACCAAAATAATTTAGAGAGCCTTCAAATCCCTGCAATTCATCGGCTTTTTTTGTCCATATGTCAAGCATATTTGCAGCATCATTATCTAACCATTCTTTTCGTTTATTTACAATTTTTGCTTTCATTATTTATTTTTACTTTAGTAATTTTATCTCCAATTTTTTCAAGAATTTCTATATCTATCGGATCATCAATATACCTCATTTTATTAAAATCAATAGTTATAATTTGATCCTGAATTTTTATAACAAGCTCTTTTTTGATCATATCACAACCTTTAACTATACCGGACACATGCTTTTCTGAAGCACATGTTTGTTGCTTCTTACCTTGCTTTAGCATTGCATTGCTTGCTGATTCTAATTTTTTTATTTCTATTGGGCTAAATGGCTTTTCATAAATATTTCTTTTTATATTTGGATTTGACTTTTTGGGTTGTGCCCCTTGCGATTGCTCTTCTATAAAAAACGTAGTAATGGTTGCCGTTTCAATACCGGGCAATTGAATATCTTTCGCGTCTCCCAAAACAGTCAGTTTACACCAGCCTAGCGGTTCAGTTGCATTGATCTTTTTCTTATCAACGATTAAGCAGCGTGACTTTGGAGCAATAGGGCTCCCATTGTAAAGAATCATATCTCTAACATGCATTCGATCAGATATATCCAAATGCAAAAATTGTGTTTTGCTCATGAACCCGCCACCCCAGCCTGTTCTGAACAAAATTTCTTCTGACTTAAGCCCAAAGGTTGATCTGTATAATTCGTTTACAGGAGTCGTATCTATTTTGAGTTTTGCATTCATTCTATCTTGTGGATTTTCATCATTAGGTATTGATGATGTCCCACTATAGAATTTTTTGTCTTCAAAAGAAGCAACGGCTCTAAAAAATTCATTTACAACAATCAATAATCCCTCTACAGATTGCAAATATTCTGGGACTTTTTTAGGGAAAAAGACTTTTGCAAGACCCGTATCAATTGTAATTTTAAAATGAGCTTTTGTTGATTTTTGGGCACATTCAAGTATTATATCAAATGCCTTTTGATATAATATATTTTGATTTCCAGAAGTGCCTTTACAAACAGCTTTAGCTATTTCTTTTTTTAATGCAACACCATACACAAAATTAGCATCACTAACTTTCACAAGACGAAAGAAATCGCGCAAAGTATTATTGGCATTTTTCCATCGCTCTTTATAGCTTTCTATGTACTCCTTACAACCAACTTCATCTGGATCCTCAGTCGATATAAATGGAGTATTTTCAATAAAACTTTTTGAATCAATAGTATAACTGTTTAAATCAGGCAGTTTTGAAAATTCTTTGATATATTTTTTCTGTATGACTTCAAACTTATTTTTGTCAATCTTATTATTTTCAATCAGATTTTTATCGCACAATAAACAACTTTTATTTATGATGTGTATTGCAGATGTATAATCATTTGCTTTAATTTTTATTGCAACTTCAGCTACTGGTAAATGATATTTTAAAAATGCTTGCAACCATGTATTTTTGGAAGAGTCAGATAAAATTTTCCATAAGATCGCATTCCTAATAGCTCCCTTCAGAGAGCTGCCAGGAATATAGTATTTATCATTACCATTTTGTGTAAATCTGTTACCAGACGAAATTTTTGTAACCCCTTTTGCTAAATCCTTTTCTACTTTAGACTTTTTAGGAAAAATATTTTCTTTATTCAAAAAATAGCTGATTGAACGTTCTTTATATGCTTTATAATCTTCAAAAGATAGAAATTTTTCATGTTTTTCTTTCAAAAATCTTTTGAATGCATTTTCATTGCCCTCATATCTGCGAATATCATCTTCAGTAAGAACTAAACCATGATATTCCAAAAAACCTTTTACATCACTATCTCTTTCAATGAAAAATTGAGTGTACTCAGCAATTTTATTTGAATCATAAATATATTTGCATAGTTTATCATTATCAATCAAAAAAACATTTTTACCAATTCTTATAAATCCTTCGCCATACTTATCTTCTTTTCCCTTTATAAAGAGAGTGGTAAGGGTTTCAAGCTCGATAATTTTACTTTCCATAGATTCAGTCGTTTAAATCAATTTTTATGGGGACGCTAAACCCATAACCATAGCGATAAACAGAATGCAATCCATTCCATTCGGGCGTTATAATTTTATCCGGCGTAATATCAACTAAACCTCCATTCAATTTATTTCGAAAAACACTTCCTTCCGAAAACATATACATTGTATGACGTTTGCGTTGTAGCCCAACGGAGAGTGAACCTGTCCAACCTTTTCTCAGAATGGGATTGAACGCAATAGCTGTTTCTTTAGTTGGCATTTCGCTTATAGTCGGGGAGCATAGTGATAGCAGACAATGCGCATTGCTATTTTCTGTTTCGAAAAGATCGGTAAATGCTGTCGCCGCTTGAAAAAACGGTTTTTCAGCAAGCTCGCCGAGTCCAATATTTCGATTACCTCCAATAGCTCCTACTTCGTAAATAACTTCAAATATTTTTTCAAGAGCAGTTTTAGTTGTCTCATTGCATTGTACAAGAAAATAAAGACCTACTCGTTTATCAAGCTTGTCGAAACAGGTTATCCCTGAATGAAAAAGTTGAGATTGCATAGAAACTCGGTCAATAGTTGCTTGAGGTCGTAGTTGACCACCGGATAGTCCTTTTGGTTTTGTTTGCCCAACATCGCTTGCATTTTTTTCAAAGTTTATCCATCCTTTGAATACATCGAGTGGAATAAATTTTGTTTGCTTGACTTCTTTTCCGTACTGTTCTTGTTGATTTTTTTTGTCTTGTGTATTGCTTTTTGAAAAGGCCATTGGTACAGATAACGGCTTTGGAAGCCAATACATCCGACCATTATCGGTCATTGGAAAAACAGATGAAATCCGAAATAGCGGTTCTTTATTGAAAAAACTCTTCAAAAACTCATGAAAAGAAATGCCTCCAGCATTGCCTAAGATTGCCCAGTGATTTGCAATAGCTGCCCAGAGCGTATCCGAGTGAATAAAATCTTGTGTTGCCTCAATATCAATACCTGCATTTGCTGCACCGACACGCAAAGCGTTTTTGAAGTAAAGACGGACGATGTAAGTTTGCATATCATTAGTTCTTCGGGCTTTCTTCTGAATTTTTCTCGTGATTTCCAGATAAATCTTTTGAATAAATAATGTTATCAATTTTTATACACCACTCTACAAATGATTTTTTCATTTTGTCGCAATCAATGTTTGTTGAAGGTTGAGAATCATTATTAGATAGTGTTTCTTGTGTTGCCAATTTTATAAGGTCTTTGTAATGAATAGCTGTTAATTCTTTTATGCAGATTTCCACTTGTCCATACCCGCGCGAGGTGTTGCCACCAAGACCATCGTATGTCTCTATTTGCTCCAATGCCCAAAGGATGTTTTTTAAATCCTGTTTAAGCTTGTCATCCGATTTTGTATAAACGTCGGGTGAAGTCGCATCAAATTTCCCATTTTCATAAGTTTGAACTTTATAGATAATCTCGAAGTCAAACTTTGCACCAGCAGGTACTCGCTCAATTGTGCGTGGCAATGGATGTGCAGTGATTCTATCAACCGCGATTTCCATTTTTGCCTCAGTAATTGGCAAGCCACCTTTACCTCCCTGCATATAATGATCGAGCGTGTTTTTTGTATATAGAGCATCTCGTACAATCAGTACAGATGGAACACTTCGTTTTGAGATAGAGTTACCAAAAACGCGACAAACCTGTGACCCAAGTGCATCTTTCTCTTCCTTATAAAGTTCCATCCAAATATCTTTGGTCATCGGATATAATTTCTTTGCAGTTTTTTTCTCAAGAAGAGATCGCATTCTTCCACGCAAAGAGCTTCCTGGAATGTAGGGCACATTTGTCACTGGATTTTTTATAACAGGATTATCAATCCCGCCTTTATCGATTGAATCTGCTGTACCACCGATATGCAAACCGGTTAAGGCTTCAATTTCGCCTTTGATTTTGACGTAGCCGAGCAGTTTAATCTGCATGTCTATTGTTTCTGCCATATTGCTATTTCCTTTCGTTAGTCTTTCTTTTTAGGATCAATTGTTGAATGGTAATCAAGTATCGCTTCAAAGAATTCTACAAAAAGACGCAGTTCTTTCACAGTTTGAATTTTAGGTATAGTTATACCAAAAATCTTATAAAGATCTTTTAAACTTTCTTTTTCAGAACTTCCTGCCAGTTTTGGAAGAAGAAATTTTAATTTGTATGAATCTGTAATCGTATCGGTTTTTGTGTCTTTATTCGCTATGTCAATTGATTTCACATAGGTATAAAATCTTCGAAGTTGAGTTGGGGTTACTTTTATTGTTTCTGATATAATTGCAGCAAAAACAGGCAGTTGTTCCTTTAATTCATCAAGTGTTGTTTTATGCGATAAAATTTCGCATACCTTAGCAACCCGTTCTGCCCTCTTTTTTATTATTTCTTCTGGACTATCACTTTCATAAACAAAAACGTTAGTTAGATTATGAATTTCATCAGAGAAGATAGCTATATAATCACTTGCAAATATTTCTAACATTATTTTGTTCTCCTTAAGTATGAAAGCCAGTTAAGTGCTATGTGTAAATGTGAAATCCAATTTTCCTTGCTTTTATCATTTGTATAAAGGAAGCTGAGCAGTTTTTTAAAAATTTTGGCATGTTCTTCACCAAGATCTTCTTCAACCCGTTTCATCACTCTTGCCATTGTCGGCAAATAGAACTTGTAACTTTCCTGATATTTTTCAATGACTGCAAACCACTTTTCAATGGTCTGATAACTAAACTTTTCAATTTCAAAAGTCGTTCTTCCATCTTGTTGATTTAGGTTTCCACATGCTTGATAAGCTTTCATCAAGGGCAGTAGGAATTCGTGACTCAAATTCCATGTCATGGAAAGCATATAATAATCAGCGTTTTGCATTTTTTCTTTGCGTTGGTACTTTGCATTATCATAAAAAAGTGCAATTCTGTTCTTTGTTGCATCATTATAAATTGTATCACGATCATGTTTCGCAACGCTTTCCGCCTCACCTGATATTCTTGCCATTTGATAAAGCGGAAACTTTGGTTGGTGCAATGTAAGGCCACCAGAAATCCCGCATCCACCCATAACTGTTTGCTTTGCTATATCAAATATTCCCCCTGTAAAATGAGCAAAGCAGCTTTGAATATCAAAGGCCAGTTCTGAAGTTTCATCCCATGCGCCTACAATAAAGAGGTCATCTCCACCCGCATATATTACAGAAACGTTTCTACCCGGCATGCCATACGCATTTTCAATTTTATAATCTTTTCTTACTATATCGGTAGCCTCAACTCCTGATGTTGATTGTGCTTTGCAGATTTCGTGGAGATAGACCTTGAAAAAGAGGTTGAGCATTCTGGATTTTACTGAAAGCTCGATAGGGTTGTCGATCACACTGAAAACATCACCCATGCCATCAACATCCATACGCAAGGCGCCTATCATGTCAGCTCCACAAGAGCTTGAAGCCAGTCCCTGAAACGTTGCTGTATCTTCAGGTTGCGGATTACGATGTTCCCCTTTTTTTAGCTCTTCATTCAGGCTTTCCATTTCTTTTTGCCTTGCATAACTGGAAAGTTCTTCATGCTTTCGCACATAATTCGAATATTGAAAAACGCGTCCGCCATCCCAAGAGTTTATCCGCCAATAAAATTCCGTAGCTGTATCATGCTCTTTATTAACTTTATAGAACGCATTACCATTCGTTCCCGGTAGAATAAGTGTTCCGTAATTTTTTTTTTCGGCCCTGTTAACTGGAACAGCATATCGGTTCACGACGTTAGCATTGATCAACCGGTCACCAAGATTGAACTGGTGGAAACAGCTTTCGGATACCCATGTCCAATTGTTGTCTTCAGGATCTTTGACAGAGTCATCGTCCATGCGCGTACCTGTGTGAAGATCGAACATCTTCTTTGCATTGAGATCATCACGCCGAGTGATTTGGCACTCCGTTCTCACTGTCACCTGTTCGGGCATACTCAGCTTAAAAAGCTTTGGTAATTGATCGATAAACTTCGTTCGCTTCAGCCGGTCAAGGTTATCGGCCTGTTGTTGCCTTAGCTTCTGAAACTCCTCTTTTAGTTGCTTTTCTGAAAGCGGTAACACGTCGATGGCAATGAAAAATCGGGCTGAAAACTCCTCAAGCGCCCAATCGTTTAACTTTATGCAATACTCATTGATCGTGCTGATGGTTTTGGAATTGTTTGGCAGCAGCAAACCAAACCCTCCGCCTCCAGAATAAATAATAGCGTGCCGCCCGGCACCGACGGCTGTGAGAATTTCATGGATGATATGCTCAGTAAGCAACTCAAGCATGAATGAGCGGGCTCGAAGTGTCTTGAGTGCACCTTTGGATGTGATAGTATAGACTGTATCCTGAATACCGGAAAAGTCACAGCCTACAAGAAGAAATTTTTCGTCACCCTTACCTGTTTCTATGCAATCATGAATAGCTGCAGCAGTTTTGAAAAGATCGTATACAGGGGTTTGGGTGCGATCAACAGAATCAAAAGATTCAGAAGGATGAATAGAGGTAACGGAAACAAAAGTCCCAAACTTTTCAAGCACTGTCAATGCATTGCTATCTGTACCTTCAGCCTTTTCGAAACGTGGAATAACACCGACAGGAGCACTGTTACATGGGTAGTTAATTTCTTTTGGATCAAGCACGGTGGGCTTATAATATTTGGCCGTTTGATCGTCAAGAGGAGAGAAAACTGAATGAAGTGGGGCAAGCTTCAAGGAGAGGGAAATATCTATACCAAGTATTGAAAAAGCTTCACGGTACAGCGCCAGCTCAATAGCCTCAAGCCTGCCCTCTTTCAAAAGTTTCAACCCGAGCTGAATAACTGACGGCGTACTTGGCATAACGATGGCGTTAGGGTGTACTTCAGTAAAGCAAGGCGACTTCATACAAGAACGTTGAGGGTACGCCAGCAACGCGACAAGGCTTTATGTCGTGAACTCAGTCAGGGAGTGGGGCGTGCGTTATATCAGCGGATATTCATCAAATCTATGCTTGATCGTAATTTGTATGTACTGATTTTTTTTCAATAGTCAAAAATAAAACGAATTTTGAGTGGAAATCAGCAAAAGGGTTTTGTAATGACATGTTTATGCGACGGGGATGTGAGAAGTTTGATTTTTACGGTAAAAAAAGTCAATGAGTATTAAAATATGCTGCAAGTGCAATAACTGCAGCCAATAAAGCCACCACCACACCAGAAATTGCAACAAAAGATTTCCTGCGCTCAATTCTGATCTTTTTGTTCAGCTCTTCTCGGGCTGAATCAAGTTTTTTGATGATATCACTTCTTCTGCATTGGCATAGTACCCAAGCTGTAAAAGAACATTACCATTCGATGTCTGCCTTACCACATCTCTACGGTACTTGGACTTCTGCGTCTCTCCATGCTCGGGAATACGGGGAATCTGGAAAATAGAAAATAGACTTG
>Ga0118677_10009174_pt1 | contig 15569 bp, 16 predicted proteins | sample AliMusrvi5mmetaG_FD_86154 | JGI IMG/M metagenome (GOLD analysis project Ga0118677, IMG submission 86154)
CGGTGGGAGAGGCTAGGCGGGCGAAGGGCAATTCGCCCAGATCATCGAGGATGTGGGCAGGATCGGCGACCAAGGTGGCTCCCTCGCGGATGAGTTGGTGGCACCCGGCAAAGGTGGGCAGGTCGATGGGGCCGGGCACGGCGAAGACGGGTTTGCCATACTCGGTGGCGAGGTTGGCGGTGATCAGCGAACCGGACCAAGCGGGGCACTCAATGACCAGCACGGCGCGGGCCCATCCGGCAACGATGCGGTTGCGCATCGGAAACGTTTGTTTGTCAGGGGCCGTGTGCAGCGGAAACTCGGAGACGACGGCCCCGTGGCCGGCGGCGATTTTTTCGGCGAGGCCGAGATTTTCCGGCGGATAGAGTTGGGCCAGACCCGAGCCAATCACCGCGATGGTGCGCCCGCTGGCAGCGATGGCGGCTTCATGGGCCGCGGTGTCGATCCCGCGGGCCAGGCCCGAGACAATGGTGAAACCGGCGTGCGCGAGGTGATAGGAAAACTTCTTGGTGGCTTGGGTGCCGTAGGTGGTGGCACGGCGGGAGCCGACAATGCTGATGGCATGGCGGTCGCAAGGCTCGAGTTTGCCCCAGACATAGAGCAGCAGCGGCCGGTCATAGATGTCGCGCAGCGGCACGGGGTACTCCGGATCATCCTGGGTGATGATGGCGATGCCGCGCCGGGCCGCTTCGCTGAGCTCGGCGGTGGGATCGGCGTGGTCCTGCCAGGCATGCAGGATCGCGGCGGTTTCCTCGCCGATCCCGTCAATGCGCATCAGGCGGTCCTTGCCTGCGCCGAGGATGGCGGCGGCGTCACCAAACGATTCCAGCAACCGCCGCACCCGGATCGGGCCGATTCTCGGCAGCAGGTTCAGGGCGGTTAGGGCTTCGAGCGGGGACATGGCAGGGCACCCACACCTAGCGGAAAGGGCCGCGGCTGGAAAGCGGGAAATGCCGGCAACACCGAAGTCAAGCGGCAGCTTCGGCGCAAGGTTTCGTTGCCTGCCGGCTTGGCGGTTGCCGGCTTGCCCGTCACCTGGCGAGGAGGGCCTCGTCCCAGTCTTTCCACACCGGGTCGAGCTGTTGGGCACGCAACATGGCGGCGACTTCGGCGGTGCCGCGAGTGTCGCTGATTTGGAATTGCTCGGTGGCTTTCTCGCAGCCGGACTTGGTGGCAAGTTCGACCCGGCGGCCTTTTACCGTGAGGTGCAGGTCGTCATTGCCGGCCCCGGTGTAGCCGCCGGGTTCGGTGCGCGCACCGGCCGACATGTGGGTCACCCCGAGGTTGGCCACCGCGTCACGCAAGGCCGCGGGCTCGCGGGTGGACACCACAATGCCCACCTGCGGGAAGGTCACGCGGAAGGCGGCGATGAGCCTGACCAAATCGCGGTCAGGTAGGAACAGCGCGGGGTCGGGCTGGTATTGATAGTTGCCGGCATAGGGACGCATGCGCGGAAACGACACGGTGAACTGGGCTTTCCAACAATGTTTGTAGAGGTATTCGAGGTGGCCGCACAGGGCCATGGCTTCCGTCTGCCACGGGGCAAGGCCAAACAGCGCGCCAATGCCGATGCGGCGAAAGCCCCCGGCATAGGCGCGTTCGGGGCAATTGAGCCGCCACGCGAAGTTGCGCTTGGGTCCGGCAGTGTGCAGTGATTGGTAGACGTGGCGGTCGTAGGTCTCCTGATAGACGATGAGCCCTTCGGCACCGTGGCGGACGATTTCGGCGTATTGGGCGTCCTCCATCGGGCCCACTTCGATGGCGAGGCTGGAAATGAACGGCTTGAGCGCATCGAGGCAGTCTTGGAGGTAGCCATCGGAGACGAATTTGGGATGTTCGCCGGCGACGAGCAGCAAGTGGCGGAAACCCAGCGCGTGGAGGTGCCGGGCCTCGCGGACCACATGCTCGACGCTCAAGGTGGTGCGCAGGATGGCGGCATCGCGGGAAAATCCGCAGTAGCTGCAATTGTTGACGCACTCGTTGGAGACATAGAGCGGCGCGAACAGCCGCATGGTTTTGCCAAAATGGCGGCGGGTGAGTTGCTGGCTGCGCCCGGCCAACGCCTCCAGCGCAATGCCCGAGTGCGCGTCAAGCAAGCGCCCAAAACGTCGCATCAGCGGCGTGGGCTGCTCAATCAGGGCTGGAAAAACTTCGGCGAAGCTCATGGCAGCGGCACCATGCCGCTTGCCGGACACCACGTCAAAGCCAAGCCGTGCGAAAGTGCATTTGACGTCGAGGCCGCCGGCGGCGGGTGACGGCAACGCGGAAATTTTTTTAATTTTGTTGTTGCAATCGGTTCTCAATTAGCCCACATTCGCGGCGTGAAGTTTGCTGCCCCAAACGCTCCGGAAAGTGCCCCTGCCATGACTCTGAATCAGGCGCGGGTGGGCTGTGACTTGCAGATTGAAGTGCTCAACGGTCCGGGTTGCGAGCGGCTGCGGGATTTGGGGTTTTGCGAGCAAATCCAATTGCGCAAGCTGGTGGGCGGCAGAAACCTGATTTGCTCGATGTGTGGCACGCGCTTGGCCATCAGTCGTGAATTGGCGGAGCAGGTGCTGGTGAAGGCGGCGGGCTAGAGAGTCACCCCACGGCCATGCCACCCTCCTCCGACGTTGCCGCGATGATTGCACTGATCGGCAATCCGAATGCCGGCAAGACCACCCTGTTCAACGCGTTGACCGGGGAGAACCAGCACGTGGGCAATTACTCCGGGGTCACGGTGGAGGTTCGCGCGGGCACCTTTTTCACCCCTCACGGGCGCAAGTTGCGGGTGCTCGACTTGCCGGGATGTTACTCGCTGCGGGCCGCCTCGCTGGATGAAAAGGTGGCGGTGGATGCGCTCAGCGGCAAGCTGCCCGGCGAAGCGCCACCCGACCTGGTGGTGTGCGTGGTGGATGCGTCCAACCTGGAACGGCACTTGCAGTTGGCCCTGCAAGTGGTGGAGCTCGGGCTGCCCTGTGTGCTGGCGCTCAACATGATCGATGTGGCCGAGCGCGCCGGATTGCGGCTCGATCCGGCCAAACTCGCGGCCGAACTCGGCATCCCCGTGGTTCCCATGCAGGCGAGCGCCGGCAAGGGCATCATCGAGTTGAAACAGGCGCTGCGCTTTCCCATGCCGCATGCCGCGGTTGCCTCCTGGCTCACGCCCGAGGCAGATCCCGAGGCCGCGCGCCGTGGCTTCATCAGCCGCCTGTGCGAATTGGCGGCGCGGCGCTCCGAGGTGCACCAGCTGACGCTTTCGGACCGCGCGGATGGCTTGTTGCTGCATCCGTTTTTCGGCTGGATTTTCTTCCTGGTCATCTTGCTGTTGGTGTTCTGGTCGATTTTCAGTTTCGCGAAAATCCCCATGGGCTGGATCGAAGTGGCGCAGGGTGCCCTCGCTGAATGGGTGAAATCACTCCTCTCTGACGGCGATTTGCGATCGTTGTTAGTCGACGGCGTCATCGGCGGCGTGGGCGGGGTGGTGATGTTCCTGCCGCAAATCGTCCTGCTGTTCCTGTTCATCGGCTTGTTAGAAAGCACCGGCTACATGGCGCGCGCGGCATTCCTGATGGACGCGGTGATGGCCAAGGCCGGCCTGAGCGGCAAGGCGTTCCTGCCTTTGTTCAGTTCGTATGCCTGCGCCATTCCCGGCGTGATGGCAACCCGCACGATCCCGTCCGCCAAGGAGCGCCTGGTGACGATTTTCGTCGCGCCGTGGATGAGTTGTTCGGCGCGCTTGCCGGTGTATCTGTTGATCGTGCCGCTCTTGTTGCATGAGAGCGAGGGGTCGTGGAAACAGGCCTTGGTGCTGTTTTGCATCTATGCATTGGGTACCTTGAGCGCCTTTGCGGTGGCACGGGTGTTGCGCGGACGGCTGGGGCCGGATGCCAGCGCCACTCATTTCATGTTAGAAATGCCGCCCTACCGGATGCCGCAGTGGAGATATATCTTGCGGCATGTGTTAGAGCGGGCGTGGGCCTTCGTGCAGAAAGCCGGCACCTTGATCCTCGGGCTCTCGATATTGTTGTGGGCGCTGAGCACCTATCCGAAATCCGGCAGCGCTGACGAGGCGGAGCGCCTCGCCCACAGCGCCATGGGCCGCATGGGAGCGTTGATCGAGCCGCTGGTCAAGCCGCTGGGGTTCGACGGGCGCACGGGCACCGCGATTCTAACATCCTTCTCGGCGCGCGAGGTGTTCAATGCCTCGATGGCCATTTTGTTCCGGGTGCGCGACGCGGGCGACAAGAAGACCAACCGCGGGATGCTGCGCCAGCAGATCGCGGCTGCCACCTGGCCGGACGGCAGGCCGCTGTTCACGCCGCTGTCCATGATCTCGCTGCTGGTGTTTTATATTTACGCCCTGCAATGCCTGCCCACCGTGGCGGTGGTGGCGCGCGAGTCCGCGTCGTGGCGCTGGGCGCTGGGGCAATTCGCCTTCATGACGGCGTTTGCCTGGGTGGCCTCGCTGCTTGTCTATCAAGGAGGGAGGTTGTTAGGATTCTGATGAGTGCGGAGTGGCAGTCTCTAACAGCTCTCGGACTGGTGCTGCTCACCGCCGCGGTGTTGGTTCTGCGGCTGGTGCGCGCGAGCCGCGGCGGCGGCGGCTGTGGCGGGTGTGGCGGCTGCGGCAAACGCCCGCAAACGAGGAAGTGATGCCTGTAAGTTGTTAGATATCCTTGCTGCCGACTCTGCCGGCTTTGTACACCAGGGGGTACTCGCCGTTTTCATCGATGCCGTGCCAGCCGAGTTTGCCGAAGGCGCGCAGGATGGACGCGAGCGGTTCACCTTCGTCTTCGCCTTCGCCGTGTTCGATGGTGGCGGCATGCGACACGCCGTTGATGCATTCAATACTGATGACGGTGCGGAAGCCGTAGAGATAGATCCAGTCTCCCCAGGTCTTGCTTTCATGATGAGGTTCGAAGTGAACCTTGCGGAGGGCATCGAGCAATTGGGTGATGGTGCTGGGAGCTTCCGAGTGGGGAATGACAAGCTGAGTTTCCATGGTTGAGGTCGAGAGTTGCGGCGGGATTGGGTAGCAGGGAAATTCGGGAATCGTGGGGGGCATGTCGAGTTCTAATTTCGCGGAGAGGCGGACAAAATGGGGCAGCTTGGATGCAGGGTTGTAGTAGGTTTGGTGACGGCGTCGCGATGCGAGTGGGATGATCTGGAAACCAGATACGCTGCGCTTAATAAGCGGTGGAACGGCCCAACGCAATAAAAAAGGGCTGCCACCCCACCGGAAATTTTCGCGAGTGCCGGGTCAAGGCGCATTGCCACGGGTGCGCTGAAATGCCGCGACTTGCCAGCGGATTGTGCCCAGCACCCGTGCGAAGCGTGAATGGGCGCGCCGCGGGCTGGCGATGGCACTAAGAATTTCCAGCAACGTGAAGAACGCACATGCGCATCAATCTAGCAAATACGGGGTGGCAGGTCCGGCTTGGCACGGAGCCGAGATTGCGCCTGTCGCTGCGCTGAGTCCTTCACCGTGCGGAACCGCCGCGGCGCCGGGCGCCGGACCGGAGGCCGCCGGGATCGCCGCCTAGGCCGGTTAGAAGGGCCACCGCGCGGCAGCCGAACTCGAAGCGCGAGCGCCACGGGCGGGCGGGGCGCAGGATTTGCCAGCCGGCGCCGTGGGCCAAGGTGGCGAGGGCGGCATCCGGGTTGACGACGGTGGCGGATTGGCACAGCGCGAGCATCGGCAGGTCGGCCTGGCTATCGGTGTAGCCGTGGGCGTGTGGCAGTTGGCCGGCACTGAAATACGCTGCGGGGAGCACCTCGCGCAAGCGTGCGACCTTTGCCGTGCCCTTGTTGTTGAGGAGGCTGGGGAACAAAGGGCAGGTGCGAGCGGTGGCCACCACGGTGCCGAGCGCTAGTTGGAAGCCGAGGACGCGGCCGATTTCAGTGACATAAAATTCCGGGCTGGCGGAGGACAGGATGAGCAGGTGGCCGCGGCTGCGCTGGGTCTCTAACAACTCAAGCAGTTCCGGATAGATGGCGGGTAGGATCGCAGTGGCGAAGGCTTGGGCGTGGGTGGCGAGCGTGGCCGCAGGCATGCGCCAGAGGTAGCTGAGAAAGGCGCGTTTGAGGCCGTCGAGTCTGAGCAGCGGGAACAAGGGCAGGGCCAGCAAGAACACGGGCAGCAGCAGCGCGCGCCACGGCTCGCGGCGGATGACATGGTGCCGGAACAAAAACTGGGTGTCCCACGCGAGCAACGTGCCATCGAGGTCGACCAGGGCGATGCCGGTGGGCGGCGCGGGTGGGACCGTGGCATTCATTCGCAGCACGAGGGCAGGTGTTCGGCGGCGGGTTGAGGCGGGGGCTTGCCACCATAAAATTGCGCGGGGATGGTGCCATGGAACCGCCAGGCAAGGATCAGCGCGGTGGCGAAGGCGAGGCCGCGGCGTAGGCGGTTCATGGCCGCCGGGGTGAGGCGGGCGCGCAGCCGATGGAATTGCAGCTGGGCGAACCACAGCAAGGGCACGGTGCCGAGGCCGAAGGCCAGGGTGAGTTCCGCACCCTTGGCGGCGGAGCCGGCGGCCATCGCGGCCACAAACACCAGATAGAGCGGGGTGCAGGGGAGAAACGGGGTGAGCAAACCCATTGCCGCGGCGGCCCCTTGCGCGGAAAACCGCCCGGCTTTGAAGCGGGCACGCACCGCGAAGCGGTTGAGGATGGCCGGGCGCGGCACACGTTTGTCCCAGCCGCTGGCCATCAGCAGCAACACCCCAACCATCACCCACGGCAAGATGACCGCCGGCGAATCGAAAAACCATTTGAGCGGCTGCCGTCCGATGCCGCCGCAGATGCCGCCGATGAGCGCGTAGGACGTCAGCCGGGTGCCATGATAGAGTGAGGCGGCCACCAGCCGCTGGCCCTCCGATTTGGCCAGGGTGCCCAGACCGCAGGCGATCGGCCCGCACATGCCCACACAATGGAAACTGGTGGCCATACCGGCGACCAGCGCGGCGACGGTGGTTTGAATTTCAGTCATCGGTGATGCGGCGTGGGGGGCAACTCGAATTCCGGGGTTGGGGCGCGGGCGGCAACGAAGAAGATTCCAATCCACGCGCCAAGCAGCAGCACAAAGGCCAGCACCATATAGATCCAGGGACGACGCGCAATGAATTGGAACACGGCTTTCATGGCAGGCGCAATCAGGGAACCGCGGGTGGCACGGTGTTGGGATTGGGACCGAGAAAGCGCGTGGACTTGCGCAAGGTGACGTTGCCGGGGTCGCAACGGATTTGCACGGCAACGTCTGAGGACCCCTTGTAGCTGGCAAGTGGCGCAAGGATCACGCAAGTGCGCGTGAGTTCGCCCAGCGGCTCGACGGTGAAGGTTTGGTCGCCGCCACTGAGTTGATAGCCCGCCGGGGCGTCCGCGGCCAGGCTGATGGTGACGGTGGCCGGCTGGTTGCGTTTGTTTTGCACGCGTAGCAGATAGATGTTGCTCACCGCGGTGGCATTGCTGGAAAACCCCACCCCGCCGACCCGCGTAATGGTTGCGGCATAGGGCGTCATTTTCATCCAGGCCACCACCACCATCGCCAGCAAGCCCACCGTCGCCAGCACCGAGTAGGCATAGATGCGCGGCCGCAGCACGCGCTTGGGCAGTCCATCAAAACTATTCTGCGAATCGTAGCGGATGAGGCCCTTGGGCCGGCCCACCTTGGTCATGATGTCGTCGCAGGCATCGATGCAGGCCGTGCAGCCGATGCATTCAAGTTGGAGGCCGTTGCGGATGTCGATGCCGGTGGGACAAACTTGAATGCAGCGGTGGCAATCGACACAATCGCCCGTGGTCCGGCCCACTGCGCCGCGCGGTTCGCCGCGCTTCTCATCGTAGCCAACGATGACGGTGTCATTGTCGGTTAGAGCGCTCTGCAGCCGTCCGTAGGGACACATGATGATGCAGAACTGTTCGCGGAAGTAGCCGAAACAAAACCACAGCGTGCCGGTGAGGAAAGCGATGATGCCGAAGGCGGTGGCATGGAGCAACGGACCTTCGTGCATGAAGCCATAGAGGCGCCGCAGCGACACGAAGTAGGACAGGAACACGTGGGCAATGAGCGCGGCGATGCCGGCAAAGAGGCAATGTTTGACCACGCGCTTGAGAATCTTGCCCGGCGTCCACGGCGCGTCATCGAGTTTGCGGCGGGCGATGGCATCGCCCTCAATCCAGCGCTCGATGCGCCGGTAAACGTGATCCAGAAACACCGTGTAGGGACACGCCCAGCCGCACCACACCCGGCCTAACAAAGAGGTGATGAAAAACAACGCGAAGCCCATGCCGGTGACCGCGAAGAACATCACCCACATATCCTGCGGCACCAGGGTCAGGCCAAACAGGTGAAACCTGCGCATCTCGACATCGAGAAACACCGCCGGGTAACCATTGATTGGAATCCACGGCAGCGTCACATAAACCAGAATGAGCACGAAACCAAACAGGCGCCTGACGGTGGTCCAGAAGCCGCTCACATCCGCGGGTTGGAGGAAATAGCGTGAACCATCGTCATTGATGGTGGTCAGGGAAACGAGATTCGGGGTGCGCGGTGCGGACATGACGGGGTGCGGGACGGCAGGCGACCTGTTAGGCATCAGACATAGTGCAATTCCAGGGCCTTGGCATCAATCGCAGCGACGTTGTCCAACAATTCCTGAATGGGATCCCAGCGGCCCGAGACGAGCGCGTCGCGGGCGGACTCAGGCATGGTGACGGGGAACTCGAGGCCACCGGAACTCCGCACCCGCAGGGCCACCACGTCGATGGTGACCAGCGTCGCCGGATCGGCTTCAACCTCGCGGCGCAAGGCGGCGAGGTCGGCGGCGGTGGCAATCACGCAGGGCATGGCCAGGGTGGTGGAGTTGCCAAAGAAAATCTCGGCGAAGGATTCGGCGATGAGGCCGTTGAAGCCATACTTGCGCAGTGATTGCGGGGCGTGTTCACGCGACGAGCCGCAGCCGAAATTGACCCCGGCGAGCAGGATGGATGCGTCGGCGAAACGTGGATCGTTGAGCGGATGGGCCGTCGGCTGGCCGTGTTCATCAAAGCGCACATCATAAAAGGCAAACTCCCCGAGGCCATCGAAAGTGATGCATTTCATGAAACGCGCGGGAATGATGCGGTCGGTGTCAATGTCGGCACCGGGAACATAGATGGCACGACCGGAAACTTGGGTGACGGGAGCAAGGGACATGAGAAGGGTGAGAGATTAAAGTTTAGGAATTAGGAATTAGGAATTGATTTAGCCGTCCTCGCGGTGGATGAGGTACCATGGGCGATCGACGTCGGGCGGAGACCGTGCGGATTGATAGTCGGCGGTTAGATAGCGGCGGGAGCCTATTTGATGGCAAACACTTCCCTGGCATCGGCGATGGAGCCGCGGATGGCGGCGGCGGCGACCATCAGCGGAGACATCAGCACCGTGCGTCCGGTCGATGAGCCTTGGCGGCCCTTGAAGTTGCGGTTGGACGAGGAGGCGCAGAGTTGATCGCCGACAAGTTTGTCGGGGTTCATGGCGAGGCACATTGAGCAGCCGGCATCGCGCCACTCGAAGCCGGCGTCGCGGAAAATTTGCGGCAACCCTTCCGCTTCGCATTGAATGGCGACGATCTGCGACCCGGGCACCGCCAGCGCGGTGACCCCGGCGGCCACCTTATGGCCCCGCAGGAATTTGGCGACCTCGCGGAAATCCGAGAGCCGGCCATTGGTGCATGAGCCGATGAAGGCGACATCGATGCCGACGCCTTTGATCGGGGCGCCGGCGGGGATTTTCATGTAAGCCAGGGCTTCCACGATGCTGTCCTTGGCCTGTTGGGTGGTTGCTGCCGCGGGGTCCGGAATGGTCTCGGAAATGGCAATCCCCTGGTCCGGCGAAATTCCCCAGGTGACCGTCGGCTCAATCGTCGAGGCATCGATTCGCACCAGGTCATCGTAGCTGGCGTCCGCGTCGGAGGCAAACGCCAGCCAGCGCGCGGCAGTCGCGGCGAAGTCAGTCATATCGACGTAGGGCCGGCCCTGCAGGTAGGCTACCGTCGTGGCGTCGGGATTGATATAGCCGCAGCGTGCGCCGCCTTCGATGGACATGTTGCACACGGTCATGCGTTCTTCCATGGTCATGCGCTCAAACACCTCACCGGCATATTCGTAGGCATAACCGATGCCGCCGCGGGCCCCGAGCAGGCGGATGATATGGAGGATCACATCCTTGGCATAAACGCCGGGGGGCAGCTGGCCGCTGACCTCAATGCGGCGGACCTTGAGGGCTTCCAGCGCAAGGGTTTGCGAGGCTAGCACATCGCGGACCTGGGTGGTGCCAATGCCGAAGGCGATCGCGCCGAAGGCACCGTGAGTGGCCGTGTGGGAATCCCCGCAGGCAATCGTGGTGCCAGGCTGGGTGATGCCTTGCTCGGGGCCCACCACATGCACGATGCCTTGCTTGCCGGACTTCAGGTCGAAGTAGGTGATGCCAAACTCAGCGACGTTTTCCTGCAACGCCGTCATCATCGCCGCGGCCAGCGGATCTTGCGGCGCGGTTTGATCGCGCGTCGGCACGATGTGGTCGACGGTGGCGAAGGTGCGCTGTGGAAATCTCACCTTGAGCCCGAGATCGCGGAGCATGCCAAAGGCTTGCGGCGAGGTGACCTCATGGATGAGGTGGGTGCCGATGAAAAGTTGTGTGCGGCCATCGGCGAGAGTGCCGACGTGGTGAGAATCCCAGACTTTTTGGAAGAGGCTTTTGCCCATGGTGCTTGGTTCGCCGAGGTTTGCGGGCGAGCTGCGGCACCATGCAGCGGGTCGCGCAAAATGTCAAAGCCACATCCTGCGCCGCCTCGAAATGACTTCGCGGACAGCCGCCCTAACTGTGGCCCAGCGCCAGAATCAGGCCCGCAATGATCCCTCCCAGCACCACCAGCGCGGTGCCGATGCCGAGGATTTTCACCCACCTCCTACCCGGCCGGGCGTCGCGCGCCTCCCCGTCAATCCATTGTTCCCACGACGAGCGGCGGGCTTTGGGGCGATGAAAATGCCGGATGCCACCCTTGTAGCGGGGGGCGTGGGAGGATGGAGATAAGCGCTTCATACAAAGGATGGGTGCCCCGACTGATCGCCGTAAAGTAGAGCTGCAAGCCGATGCCACGCCAAAGCCGCGGCCTAACAGAATAAAGACGCCCCCCGGATGGCGGGGGGCGTCGGAGGTTTTTTTAACAAATCACGCTGACTGGACTTATTTTTCGTGGCGCACGATCGGCTGGGGGGCCGGGGCGGCTTCGATTTCTTTGAATTTCGGCAGGGGGCGCAACCGCGGGGCCTCGGATTCACCGGTGCAGCAGCAGGAAACGGCAGTAAGGGCGAAAGCGGACGCGCAAAGCGCAAGGAGGATTCGGATCATGGGTCAAGAAATGGTTGGTAATACGCCTGGGGCAACGGGTTGCGGCTTAGCCTGGGTGGCGGGTGCTGATGCGTGGCATCGCCTCCACCGCGCGGGCCGAACCGGCGGAGATTTTTACTTGGTGGGTTTCACGTAAACGGGTTTGGACTGGGCGGGAGCGTCCTTCGGGCAGCAGCAAACTGCACAGAAAGAACCGGCAGCAACGGCCGCTAGAACGGCGACTTTGACGAATTTCATAATGGATAGGTTGTTAATTTAGGTGGTTGTCCCCGCGTGCCAGTCACGCGGGCTGGGGCGATGCTAGGGAATCGGTGCCCGTCTGCAAGGGAAAATGCAACAAGCTTCCGCGCCACCCTGCCGAATTCATCAGCGTTGGGCATTGACGGGATGCGGATTTTGCTGCAAGCTGCGCGCGGAACCATCCACTCGGAACCAACCCCCATCCCCCTCATGACCATGATTCGTCGTTTTCTTACCGTCGCTATGGCCGCTGCGTTGACCTGCAGTTTTGCCGCCGCCGCCTCAGACAGCAAGCTCAAGATCGCCACCGTCGATATGCAAGAGCTGTTCAAGCAATACTACCGGACCAATGAGGCGCAAAAGCAGATCAACGTGGAACGCGCGCGCATTCAGAAAGACAACAACGAGCGCATGGCCAAGATCCGCGACATTGAGACCTCGCTGGGCAATCTGCGCAAGCAACTCGACGATCCGGCCATTAACGACTCGAAGAAGCAGTCGCTGTTCAAAGACTGGCAGATGCAGCAACAGGAGGGCATCGCGTTGGACCGCGAGCGGCGCGAATTTCTCCAACGCCGCAACCAGATGCTCAACGAGAAGATGATGCAACGCATGAAAGGCATCCTCGAGGAGATCCGCAAATTGGTCGAAGAGCATGCCAAGGCCGAGGACTTTGATTACGTTTTTGACAAGTCCGGGATGAGCACCTCGCAGGTTCCGTTCCTGCTCTACACCAAGGACGCGACCGATATCACCGCATCGCTGCTCAAGGATTTGAACAAGGATGCGCCGGCGGATTCGCTGCGTGCCGAAGGCGATCCGGCCCCCGAGTTGCCGACTCCCGCGCCCGCAGGTGGCACCCCTTGAGTCGCGCTGAGTGACCAGACCCCACACTTTTTCCTGCGGTGGCATTCGCCTTGACGCTTTCCGAGTTGGTCCGCCTGGTCGATGGAGACATCGTCCGGGACGGGCTGGGTGGTGCTCTGACGGGGGTGGCCTCGTTGGATGCCGCCGGGCCGCAGGACATCAGTTTCCTTGGCAACGACAAATACCGGGGGCAGTTTTTGACGACCCGGGCCGGTGCGGCGCTGGTGGCCCGCGGCGAAACCGGCGGCCCGCAAGCCCTCGGGCTGGTGGCGGTGGATAACCCGTCGCTGGCATTTTCCGAAGTGATCCGGCATTTTTCCGCCACCGCCAAGCCGCTCACGCCGGGGATTGACCCGCGGGCGGTGGTCGATGCGACGGCGGTATTTGACCGGCAAGCGGTGCGGATTCATGCCGGGGCGGTGATCATGGCGGGTGCCCGCCTCGGTGACGGCTGCGAAATCGGTCCCAACAGCGTGATCGGCGAGCATGCCGTGCTCGGGCGGGGGTGCCGGATTCTGGCCAACGTCACGGTCCGCGAGCGGTGTGTGCTGGGTGAGCGCGTCATTCTTCAGCCCGGCTGTGTGATTGGTTCGGATGGCTTTGGCTACGCCTTCCAAGACGGCCGGCACCTCAAAATCGATCAGGTTGGCATTGTCGAACTGGGCGATGACGTGGAAATCGGCGCCAATACCACCATCGACCGCGCCCGCTTTGGCAAGACCCTCATCGGCGAGGGCACCAAGATCGACAATTTGGTCCAAATCGCTCACAATGTGGTCATCGGCAAGCATTGCCTGATCATTTCGCTCACCGGCATTTCCGGCAGTTCGCAACTCGGTGATTACGTCACGGCGGCGGGTCAAGTCGGCATCGTTGGCCATGTCACCATCGGCGATCATGCCATCCTCTCGGCACGCACCGGGGTGACGGCCAATATCGCGGGCGGCCAAACCTACGGTGGCAAGCCGGCCACGCCGATGCTGGAGCAATTGAAGTTGGAGGTGTTGGTGCGCCGCCTGCCCAAGCTCGTCGAGCGCGTCAAGGCCCTCGAAAAGGCCGTCCTGCAGAGCCGCTGAGGCGCACGCCAGGGCCGAGCTGCGGGTGATTTTTGAATGGACTCGTCATTCCGGGCTTGCCAGCGGTCGTGAGCCGCGCTATCAGCTGCCCCGCACCATGGCTAGCACTCCCGTCATCAACCTCCGCAAAGGACACGCCGTCCGCCACAATAATGAAGTCTGCATCGTGATCGATCACGAACTGAAAACGCCACCCCGCATGGCGTCCTACGTGCAGATGTCGATCCGCAGTGTGGCCACCAAGAAAGTGTTCAATCTGCGCATGACGTCCAACGATTCGCTCGACAGCGTCCTGCTCGAGCGCATCCCGCACGAATATTCCTACAAGGACAGCAGCGGCTATCACTTTCTCAATCCGGAAACCTACGAAGACACCGTGGTGTATGAAGATTTGGTCGAGCCGGTGAAAAATTACCTCATCGACGGCCAGGTCTACACCGTGCTGCTGGCCGATTCCATCGTTGCATCCATCGACCTGCCGCCCTCGATGGTGATGACCGTCGTGGAGTCCTCGGAAGGCGTCAAAGGCGATTCTGCCAACAACGTCTACAAGCCCGCCACCATGCAGACGGGCTTGGTGGTGCAGGTGCCTCTCTTCATCAACGTCGGCGAGCGAATCAACGTCAAAACCGAGGACAATTCCTACCTCGGGCGCGCCTGAGGGCCTGGGCGTTGATCCAGCGAGGCTGCGCCTTTGATTCAAGACTTCAAGGCGCAGGGCGAAGAGCTTGGTCTAACGAAAACATTCTTGGCGTGTCGAGACACTAGGGCACGATGGTCTTGATGATGGCGCAGCTGCCGTCGGTGAAGTTGGCGAGCCAGACCAGAGTCGCGCAGGCGTTGAACGAGCGCGTCACGCCCGGCAAGTCGTTCGTGTCCTGCAGGGCGGTGAAGGATTTCACCGTTTTGCCGCCGATTTGGGTCACACCTTGACGGGCCAGCAGTTGCAGCGTGTCGGTGGAGTCCACGGCCCAGACCCCCCCTGTTGGACGCCCCGGTCACGCCGCCGGCTCCGCTTGCCAATTTGGCGAGGAAGATCGGGCCGTGGCCGGCAGAGGGCAGTGCCAGTGAATCAAAGCTTTGCCATTTCGCGCCCGGAACGCCGGCAGGCACCGCGCCCTCGCGGACGACGAGTTGTGTCGCCTCGCCTTGCGGTTGCCACCAGATGCCGGCATCATCGGCGCCCTTCACCGAGCCGCCTTTGGCGCGACCGACCCACGCCAGGGCGCTGCCATCCGCAGCCAGGACCGGATCATCGAACGCGCTGAACACACCGCTGGTGGCGGGTGCCGGCGCCGCCAACCGTGCCACCGCATCGAAGCTCGAGCTCGCTGGATTGAAGAGGAAAATCCCTTGGTCGTTGGCCGCCGTGACGCCGCCCATGCCATGGGTCAGGGTGGCCACAAATGCCTGGCGCACGCCATCGTGATCGCTGGCCAGCAGGCCGAAGCACTTGAACGTGGCGCCGGCGATGGAGGGGCGGCCGACACCCGCGCCACTTTCCGCGATTGAAACCGGCAAGCCTCCCGGCATGACCTCCATTTGCGCGCTGCGCCCGTCAGCCAGGGCAGCTCCGAACCGCACGCTCGTGTGCGTCCCATCCCAGGCGTGACCGCCCCGACCCATTCCCGGTGATCCGTCAGTTTCGGCGAGGAAATCGAAGCATTTGAGCTTGGTTGAAGGACCGGTGCTCAGCTTGATGGTCTGGCCTTGGCGCAGGACCAGCGCCAGCGGGTGCGCCGGATCGCTCGCCCAAACGGCGGTGCCATTGTCCGGCGTCACCTTGGGCGTGCCCGCACCGTAGGCGAGTTTTGCGGTAAAAGCCACGCTCGGTCCGTCGATCGACAGCGCGGTGAACTCATTGAATTTCGCGGCACCCGTGCCTGGTGCGATGCTTCCGCTGCGCGCCAGCATCACGGGCGGGCCGCTTAATCCCGCGCGGGCCACGACCGTGTCATTGGCCGCCGAAACTCCGGCATAATTCATCGCCATCCTGGCAACATCTCCCC
>Ga0118677_10009175_pt1 | contig 15568 bp, 15 predicted proteins | sample AliMusrvi5mmetaG_FD_86154 | JGI IMG/M metagenome (GOLD analysis project Ga0118677, IMG submission 86154)
TGGCGTCAATTCTGCCCCGCCTGCTCCATGTGGCCGTCAGGGCTCCTGCCATGCCGCAGCCGCTTCTGAAACTCGCCTGGATGGGCCAAGCCGTTTAAGCTGAGGCTCGCCGATAATCAGATGTTCTAAAAATGAAGAGGGCCCCGGTTGGGGCCCTCTTCTGGGTTCTTCCACTTCCTACCCGACGTTGGCAGTTGCCGCCGCGGGGCGCTTCTTGAGGGAGACGGCAACCTTGGTGTCACCGCCATCCTGGCCCTGGAACTTGTCGAGTTCCTTGAGGGAGTTGGCCTTGGCGGTGTTCGAGGCGACGCGGATGGCGTCGAGCACGTCCACCATGGCCTGGAACTTCACGTCCTCATCCACCTTCAGGAAGACCTTCCGGTAGTTGAGGGGCTGCAACATCACAGCTTCAGGCAGCTTGTCCTTGAGGCCCTGGAGGTCGATCTTGTCCTGCTGCAGGGTCATGAAGCCGTCCTGGTCCATCTGGATCAGGATGTTGTTGGGATCCGGAGGGGTGGGCTTGTTCTGCACCACCACCTGGGGCACCACCACCTTGGTCGCCTTGTCGAGGCCGGGCACCATCACGATGAAGACGATGAGGAGCACGAGCACGATGTCGATCAGGGGAGTGACGTTGATATCCGACTTTTGTTTGCCTTTGGCGCCACCGGCATCCATTATTTGCCCCCTGCTGGCTTCTCTTCGGCCTTGTCTTCGCTGGTCACGATGGACGCCTCGTCAGCGCCACCCTTCCGGCAGGTCTGGAACAATTCGTTCACGTACTTGAAGGGCAGATCAGCATCGGCCTTCACGAACACGATCTTCTGGCTGAGCATCGAGACGTTCATGTTGATGAAGTCTTCGAGGCGCTGACGCTGGGCTTCATTGGCCAGCGAGAAGGTCAGGTCCTTGGCATCCTTGTCGTCGATGAGGATGTTGCCGGGTCCGATCACTTCGTACTTGTCGTTGCGCTTGGACTGGAAGAGCAGGGTGAGGTACTTCTCATCCTTGTTCTTCTCCGCCTTGGGACTGTGCTTGGCGAGCGGCAGCTTGACGCTGCTGTTCACGGCGGGCGTGATCACGATGAAGATGATCAGCAGCACCAGCACGATGTCCACGAGGGGCGTGACGTTGATGTCCGACTTCACGCCACCTTTCTTGCCACCACCTGCATCCATGGTGTTCTCCTCATGAAAGCGCCCGGGGACTCGCGCCCCCGGGCTGGGGTGGGAAGTCCTAGGCCTGGCTCTCGCGACGGATGAACTCGTCGATCATCTGGGAAGCGGCGTTGTTGATGTTGGTGACGACCACGTCCTGCTTGCCGGTCAGCAGGTTGTAGATCCACACGGCAGGGATGGCGACGATGAGGCCGAGAGCGGTGGTGGCCAGGGCCTCACCGATGGAACCGGCCAGGGCGTTGATGTCGCCGGCGCCCTTGGTCTTCAGGTCAGAGAAGACCTTGATGATGCCGATGACGGTGCCGAGCAGGCCGATGAAGGGGGCCAGGGCGCCGATGGTGGCCAGGCCGCTCATGCCCTTCTTGAGGAGCTCGAGGACTTCGGCGGTGCCACGGGCGATGGCGCGCTCCACAGGCGCGATGGCGTCGTGGGTGGTGTTCATGGTCTTGAGCTGCTTCTCGTACTCATAGATGTCCAGGCCGTGCTTGAGGACGAGGGCGATGTGGCTCTTGTTGTGGGTGGTGGCGGCGGTCTTGGCGGCCTTGAAGTCACCGCTGCGCAGCGCGGCCATGAAGGCCTTGAGGAACTTGTCGGAAGCCTGCTGGCTCTGGGCGTAGGTGACGAAGCGCTCGACGGTCACGTAGATCTGGTACGCGAGGAGCACGAAGAGCAGAATGATGATGATCTTGTTGGCGGGAGAGGCCGCCATGAAGAGCTCTTTGGGGGAGAAGCTGTCATGGCCGCCTTCGGCCAAGGCGAGCATCAGAGGGGAGGCAAGCAGGTTCATGAGGGTTCCTTGTGAAAGGGGTAGAAAAGTTTATATGACAGAAGGGAGAGTGTGCACTAGCGGAGGCGGAAGGCCATGGTGAGCTTGAAGCGCGCGTACTGGGGTTGGCCGTTCATCATGGCTGGCTCGAAGCGCCAGGTCTTGCCCCAATTGGCGGCGTAGTCACGCAGCTGCGGGGGACCTTCCTTGGCCACAGCATCCGTGGGGACGCCATCGGGTCCGATGATGATCTCCACCACCACGGTGCCCTGGATCTTGGCAATCTTGGCGAGGGGGGGGTAGGGCGGCTGGGGGGGCTGGTACTTGATCTTCACCTGGCTGAAGTCGAAGTCCACGACCTTGCCGGTGCCACCACCACCGACCACACCGCCGACCACGCCACCGATCACACCACCGGGGACGCCGCCGGGGACACCACCGGGGACGCCGCCCAGGGAGTGATCCTGCTTAGGTAGTTCCTTGGGGGCCTGCTCGGGCACCACTTCCTGCCGGGGGTCGATGGGCGTGGTGTCGGCCTTGGAGGACGAGATGGCCATGGGCGGCGGCGGCGGCGGCGCGTCGTCGGCCTTCTCCTGGAGGTCGATGCCCACAGTCTTCAGCTTTTCCTTGACCACGTTGGACTGTCGGGCCAGCTGGAAGGCGAAGAGCCCGAAAAGGGCATACATGGCCACCGTCGTCGGGATGGTGACCATGGGGTTGCCCCGCTTGATGGCGTCGTTCCCGGCAGTCAGTGAGGACTTGTAGACTGCGTCCTCCAGAGACTCCACAGGAGGCGCCTGTTTTGCGGGTGCAGATTTCTGGGGATCTTTGCTCATGCGGCTCCCTTGAAAGATCCAGGGGGAAAAAAACGAGCCGAACCAGCGGGATCACAGGTTCGGCGATTGCACTTGAACATTAAGAACTGGGGCGAGCCCAACGGCTAAGATGGCAAAGGGAATCCGGTTGGTCAAGTACTGTTACCAGGCCTAATCCCACGTGAATACCGCATCCAGCGGTTTTTTCATGACTACCGCAACATCCATTATTGGGCCAAAAGTGGCGAAGTTCTTTCGTCCTGTTAAGAAAGAGTCAGGTCATGGTCATGTCACAGGTCGGGAAGTCACCATTCCAGTTCAACCCAGAGGTGGTCTGTGGTGGGGTGCCCGCAAGGGCTGGAACCTTCGAAACGGGACATGGCATAGTCCACACCCCCGCCTTCATGCCCGTGGGCACCCAGGGCACGGTGAAGGGCATCAGTCCCGCCCAGCTCCGTGAAATCGGGCCCCAGGTCATCCTGGGCAATACTTATCACCTGGGCCTGCGGCCTGGGGATGCCCTGGTGGCCCAGTTGGGCGGGCTGCACCGTTTCATGGGCTGGGATGGTCCCATCCTCACGGATTCCGGTGGCTTTCAGGTGTTCTCCCTGGCGGAGATGAGGAAGATGACGGAAGAGGGCGTCACCTTCCAGAGCCACATCGACGGCAGCCCCCAGTTCCTGTCCCCGGAGCGGAGCATGGAGATCCAGCGCAACCTGGGCTCGGATATCTGCATGGCTCTGGATGAGTGCCCACCTGGCCAGCTGGAACGCACCAAGCTGGAAGTCAGCATGGCCCGCACCACCCGCTGGCTGGCCCGCAGCCGGGCCGTGCCCCTGCAGGCCCACCAAGGGCTCTTCGCCATCAACCAAGGGGGCACCCACCTGGATCTCCGCCGCCGCCACCTCGAAGAGGCCCTGGAAGTGGACGCCCACAGCCCTTTCCAGGGTTTTGCGGTGGGCGGCCTCAGTGTGGGGGAACCCAAGCCTGAGATGAACGCCGTCCTCGCAGAGTTCGTGAAGGAGCTGCCCGCAGACCGGCCCCGCTACCTGATGGGGGTGGGCACCCCTGAGGACCTCATCTTCGGCATTGAACAAGGCGTGGACCTCTTCGACTGCGTGCTGCCCAGCCGGGAGGCCCGCCACGGCCGGATCCTCACCAGCCGGGGCAAGCTCAACCTCAAGAACGCCCGGCACAAAGAGGCCGACCGCCCCCTGGATCCCGACTGCGCCTGCTATACCTGCCGGACCTTCAGCCGGGCCTACCTCCACCACCTGCTGCGCTGTGGGGAGCTGCTGGGGTTCACGCTGAACACGATCCACAACCTGAGTTACACTGTCGGACTCACCCGCGCCGCGCGGCAGGCTTTGCTCGAGAACCGGTTTCCGGCTTTCGCCCAGACCACGCGAGCCGGATGGTTGACCGAGGAGCCCTGAATGATGTTTGCGCTGATTGATACCCCCCAAGGCCCGCAGGGGCTGGAAGCCATGCTCAAGGGGCCGATCCCCATGATGCTGGGCATGGGCCTTCTGTTCTATTTCTTCATCCTCCGACCGCAGAACAAGACCCGCAAGGAGATGGAGGAGAAGCTTGCCAAGCTGAAATCCGGGGACGAGGTTGTCCTGACTTCGGGCCTCTACGCCACCATCGACCGGGTTGAGGACAAGCACATCTGGGTGAAGCTGGGCGGCTCCGTGGTCAAGGCCCGGCGCACCGCCGTGGCCGGCCTGGCCACCGAACCCGAAGCCAAGCAGAACTAGTTAATTCCACCTTCCGGGCCGGTTCCGCCGGCCCGCATTTTGTAAGGAGCGCCCCGTGACCAAGCGGAGCCTCTGGCGCCTCGCCATCGTGCTCGCAGCCCTCGCCGGCTGCGGCTATTTCTTCCTGCCCATGTCCAAAGTGAAGTTGGGCCTCGACCTTCGGGGCGGCGTCCACTTCGAACTGGAAGTCCAAGGCCAGGAAGCCCTGGTGGCCGACCTTCGGGATAGCAAGGACCGCATGTCTTCCCGCCTGCGGGAAAAGGGCCTGCCCACCGCCATGGTGCGAGTGGACGGCGAGGCCCTCCGCGTGGAGGGCGTGGGCGCCGAGCAGAAGGCCACGGTGGAGAAGGTGGCCAAGGACTACTTCCCGGGCTACGTGGTGGCCGCCGAGGGCGAGGCTTTCAAGCTCACGCAGAAGGCCGACTACCAGCGGAACCTCAAGGATGACGCCAACAAGCGGGCCCTGGAGGTCATCGAGAAGCGCATCCGCGACATCGATCCCGCCAACGTACTGGAGCCCGAGATCACCACCAGCGGTGCCGAAGGCAACCGCATCGTGGTGGAGATCCCCGGCATCGAGGAGGGCGACCGCGAGCGCATCAAGAAGCTGCTGTCCACCCCCGGCCGCCTGGAGCAGCGCCTCCTGGCCAAGGTGCCCCAGAATGAATTCCCCACCAAGGAAGCGGCCCTGGCCTTCTTCAAGGGTGCCATCCCCGAGGAATTCGAGCTCTTCCCTGAGCTCGAGACCGAACGCCAGGCCAAGCGCGCCGGCCAGCCCGTCCTGAAGGCCAAACCCGGCGAGGAGAAGATCCGCCGCTGGGTGCTCCTGGAGGGCCATGTGGGCCTGGACGGCGCCGACATCATCGATGCGCACCGGGCTTCCAACTCCCAGACCGAAGCCAACGAGGTCAACTTCACCCTCAACAAGAAGGGGGATGACGACTTCGCCCGCATGACCGGTGTGGCTGCTGACGAAAGTCGCCTCATCGCCGTGGTGCTGGACCGCAAGATCGCCACCACCATGACCGCCAAGGAGAAGATCATCGGTGGCGCCGTCCGCATCAGCGGCAGCTTCACCGCCCAGGAAGCGGACGATCTGGCCAGCCAGCTCCGCAGCGGCGCCCTGCGCGCGCCCATGAAGTTCCTGGAAGAGCGCGTCGTGGGCCCCGGCCTGGGCCTCGACTCCATTCATGCGGGCGTGCGGTCGGCCCTGGTGGGCTTCCTCGTCATCATCCTGTTCATGGTGTACTTCTACCATTGGTCCGGCGCCAACGCGATCGTGGCCCTCACGGTCAACGTCATCGTCATGATGGGACTGCTGGGCTCCTTCCGCGCCACCCTGACCCTGCCTGGCATCGCCGGCTTCGTGCTCACCCTGGGCATGGCCGTGGACGCCAACATCCTCATCTTCGAGCGCATCAAGGAAGAACTGGGCCTGGGCAAGAGTGTGCCCGGCGCCATAGATGCCGGCTTCAACCGCGTGTTCTGGACCATCGTGGACAGCCACGTGACCCAGCTCTTCGCGGCCCTGCTGCTCTTCATCTTCGGCACCGGACCCGTCAAGGGCTTCGCCGTGACCCTCACCGTGGGCGTCGTGGCCTCGCTGTTCACCAGCATCTACATCAGCCGCTTCATCTACGACTGGGTGCTGGAGCACAAGCCCGGCACCAAGTTCCTCTCCGTGGGCACGCACACCTTCTTCAAGGGCGCCTCCTACGACTTCATGAAGTACAAGGGCATCGCCCTCGCCATCAGCTGGGGCATCATCGCCCTGTCCTTCCTCTACGTGCGCCCCTGGAATCTCACCCACAACAACCACATCCAGCTGGGCATGCAGTTTGTGGGCGGCAACGACATGACGGTGCGCTTCGGCAGCCCCATGGAGCCGGAGACCATCCGGGCGGCCCTCGCCAAGAACGGCTACCCCGACGCCTCAGTGGTCGCCTACGAGACCAGTGACAAGAGCATCCGCGACTTCGCTGTGAAGGTGAAGGCGCGCAAGGACAGCGACCAGAAGGACAGCACCATCCAGGCCAATGCCCTGCGCAGCCTCTTCAAGCAGATGGATCCAGAGGCCTCCAGCACCGCCCAACCGACCCTGAACATGGAAGGCTCCAAGAACCTCACGGATGTCCTCGCCAAGGCCAACCCCCTGGGTACCCAGGGCGATGACCTCGCCCTCCAGGCCACCTACACGCCCCTGGCGGAAAAGGTCATCTCCACCCGGGACAAGCTCAGCACGGGCCTCTACCGCTCCTTCAACGAGCTGCCCAAGGATCTGCCCCAGGCCATCAAGGACACGGTGCAGAAGAACTATCGCCTGGGCCTCGTGGGCATCCTCAAGGACGAAAGCTTCTCGCCCAGCATCTCCGGCGAGTGGACCAGCAAGACTCTCAAGGCCGTGGGCCTGGCCATGCTGGCCATCCTGGTCTACGTGATCTTCCGTTTCACCGCCAGCTTCGCCGTGGGCGGCATCGTGGCCCTCATCCACGACATCCTCATGGCCCTGGGCCTCTTCGCCGCCTTCGGCTACGAGTTCAATGTGCCCGTGGTGGCCAGCTTCCTCACCCTCATGGGCTACTCCATGGCTGACACCATCGTGGTCTTCGATCGAATCCGCGAGAACAGCCACCGCCCCGAGTACCGGCGGGTCTCAGTCACCAAGCTGGTGAACGACTCCATCAACCAGACCCTGGGCCGGACCATCCTCACCTCCATGTCCGTGCTCTTCGTGTCGGTCTGCCTCTGGCTCTTCGGCGGCCCAGCCCTCCACGACCTGGCCTTCCCCCTGGTCATCGGCGTCATCACCGGCACCTACTCCTCCATCTACATCGCCGCCCCGGTGGTGGTGTACTGGGATCAGTGGTTCGGTGGCAAGGACAAGCTGAAGCAGCACGCGTAAACCAGCTCGTCGGATTGCAAAAATCGTGGCCCAAAAGCGGCCACGATTTTTGTTTGTAGAAGGACTTCAGGGTGTGGCCGGGTCCTTTGGCGGAGCCGCGCACCCCGCATGGCTTTTCCTAGCAATAATCGTGGCCCGCTTTTTGGGCCGCGATTATTGCAGGCACTCCGCTAGAAAGGACCTCAACTCTCGAAGCTCACCCAACCGGCCCGGCCGGGGATCTCCCGGCGGATGATCGCCTTCGCCGGGGGCTTGGCGGCCAGCAGCTCCGGCAGCCAGTCGGCGTGGGTGCGGGCCTGGACGCCACGCTCGTTGAGGCCCGCCAGGAAGGCATCAAAGGTCTCGAAGAGGGCGCCGCCCTCGACTTCCGTGTGGAGGGCATAGACGTTGAGGGCGTCCTCGCGCACCAGGTCCCAGACCTCGCGGTTCACCTGGTCCGGGGTGCGGCCATCCAGGCCCAGCAGCTCGTCCAGGGTGGGCAGGGTGGTGGGGATCTGAAGGGTCTTGAGGGGTTGCCCCTTCACGATGGGATAGAAGGGAGCCAGGCCCCGGCAATCCCCTGCGTAGGCCAGGCCGTAGGCATCCTGCAGCTCCAGGGTGGTGTCGTTGCAGCGCCAGGCGGGGCTCACGGCGCCCAGCGGTTTCTCGCCAAAGACGGTCCCGAAGGCCTCGTGGGCCTGGGCGTACCAGTCCGACAGCCACTGGCGTGACTTGCGGTCCAGCAGGTCGTGGTACTGCACATGGTCCCAGCCGTGGATGCCCACCTCATGGCCCGCCTCCCGAGCCGAGCGCATCTGCGCCGCGGCCTGCTTCCAGATGATGGGGGCGGGCAGCAGCACGCCGTACATCATGGTCTTGAAGCCGTATAGCTTGGGGCCATTGGTGCGCCGCATCTTGTCCAGGAAGCCCTTGCGGAAGATGCGGCGGATGGCTTTGCCGCTGTTGTCCGGGCCGAAGCAGAAGTAGAAGCTGGCCCGCATCTGGTGCTTGTCCAGCAGGCGCAGCAGGGTGGGAATGCCCGTCAGCGAGCCCTCCAGGGTATCCACGTCGACGCGCAGGGAGATGGTCTTCACGGGTGGCCTTTCGATGCTTTCATTGCACCCTCTAAAGGGCGCGGCTGCAAGGAGGCGGCTCCCCTATACTTTCCAGATGTCCAATCCGCGCTCCACCAGTGTCCTCCGCAGCTTCCCGCCGGTCTTCTGGCTGGCCAACGTCATGGAGCTCTTCGAGCGGGCCGCCTACTACGGCCTGAACTCGGTGCTGGCGGTCTATCTCACAAACAAGATCAGCGTGGGCGGCCTGGGCTTCTCAGAGCAGTCCGTGGGCTTTCTCCAGAGCCTCATCTACGCGTTCACCTACGTGATCCCCATCGCCGGTGGGGCCCTGGCGGACCGCTACGGCTACCGGCGCATGCTGCTTTTCGCCTTCTCCATTCTGTCGGCGGGCTACTTCATTGCCGGGAACGTCACGGCCTACGGGGCCGTCTTTGCGGCCCTGCTGCTCATGGCCACGGGCGCGGGCCTCTTCAAGCCCATCATCTCGGGCACCCTGGCCCGCACCACCACGGAGGAGAACTCCGGCTTCGGGTTCGGCATCTACTACTGGATGATCAACATCGGGGCCTTCCTGGCGCCCCTGGCCGTGAGCATCCTCAAGGGCTTTTCCTGGCGCTACGTGTTCATGGCCTCGGCCGTCTACTGTGCCGCCATGCTGGTGCCCACGGTGTTCCTGTTCAAGGATCCCCCCCGGCCCGAGAACTCCAAGAGTCTCCGCGAAGTGGCCCACAGTGCCGCCATGGTGCTGGGCGATGCCCGCTTCATGCTGATGATCGTCGTCTACTCGGGCTTCTGGATCCTCTACTTCCAGACCTTCGGCTCCGTGCTCTGGTACCTGCGGGACTTCGTGGACGCCACCCCTGTGGACCGCTTCTTCGCCTCCTTCGGCGCGCACCTGAAGTTCGATACGGAGCACGTCACCGTGGTCAACGGCGGCACCATCATCCTGCTGCAGGTGCTGGTGAGCCGCCTGGTGAAGAAGGTGCGGGCCCTGCCCACCATGGTTGCGGGCATCGTCATCGGCACCCTGGGCTTCCTCTGCCTGGCGGCCTCCACCAATGTCTGGGTCTTCATCCTGGGCCTGTCAGTGTTCTCCATCGGAGAGATGACTGCCCACCCAAAGTACTACAGCTATGTGGGACTGGTGGCACCCAAGGACAAGGTGGCCGTCTACATGGGCTACGCCTTCCTCTACGGCGTCATCGGCAGCCTCATCGGCTCCAGCCTGGGTGGCTTCATGTATGGGGCCATGCTCAAGCCCGTCATCGGGCAACCCGGCGCCCAGGCCGCGGCGCGGCTCTTCTGGCTGATCTTCGTGGGCCTCAACATCCTGGCTGCCGTGGGCCTCGTCTTCTACGACCGGGTCTTCGCCGTGGACACCCCCGAGACCAACGAGAAGGCCCGCAAGGTCATGCTGGCCATCTATGTGGTGCTGCTGGCGGCGGGCCTGGGCTTCGTCTATGCCTCCCTGTCTGGTCCCGAGATCTCCTACAAGATCCTCGTCCAGGCCGCCATCCTGCTGCTCCTGGGCGCCGGCGGCACCGCAGTGAGCCTGCGGAAACGTTAGGTTTTTGATCCACCGGTTGGACTGAAAAGATCACCACCAAGGCACCAAGACAGTTCCTGGTGCCTTGGTGGTGATCAGTTCTTTTTAGGGCTCGATGGACCAGTCTGGACCATCGAATTGGGACTGAGACAAGGTCTCGAAAATGGCCACCCAGCGATCCTCGCAAACCCACGCCATTACTGACGCTGAAAAACATCCCGGGGGCTCCGAAAAAGGACTTCCGCAGACCGTTATCCGGATTATGATCATCGCGATCCCCAGTTCACCCCAGCCAGGAGGTTTTCCATGCAGAAGTCCCTCCACATCGATCCCAACAAGTGCACGGGCTGTCTCCAATGCGAGATGGCGTGCTCTTGGGAGAATTACCGAAGCTTCACGACGGCGAAGTCGCGGATCAAGGTGTTCTCCTTCCACGAAGCGGGCCGCTTCGTGCCCTACACCTGCACGCAATGCGACGAGGCCTGGTGCATGACGGCCTGCCCCGTGGACGCCATCAAGCTGGATCCCGTGACCGGCGCCAAGATCGTGTTGGATCCCACCTGCGTGGGGTGCAAGGTGTGCACCATCGCCTGCCCCTTCGGCACCATCAACTACGTGGCCCAGAGCGGAAAGGTGCAGAAGTGCGACCTTTGCGATGGGGCCCCCGCCTGCGCCAAGGCCTGCCCCACGGCGGCCATCACCTACGTGGATGCGGACTGGACCGGGCTGGAGAAGATGCGCCAGTGGGCCGGCAAGACCGACACGAATCCTGCGACCGTGTGAGGAGCGAAGCCATGGCATGGACCAAGAACGTTCTCCGCGTAAACCTTGAGACCGGCACCTGCTCCACGGAGCCGCTGAACCAGACCTGGGCCCAGGATTACCTGGGCCAGCGGGGCCTGGCGACCAAGTACCTGGTCTCCGAGATTGACCCCAAGGTGGATCCCCTCTCCCCTCAGAACAAGCTCATCTTCGTGACCGGTCCCCTCACGGGCACCATGGCCGCCACGGGCGGACGCTACTCTGTGGTCACCAAGGGCCCCCTGACGGGCGCCATCGCCTGCTCCAACTCCGGCGGCTACTTTGGCGCCGAGCTGAAGTTCGCGGGCTGGGACATGGTGATCTTCGAGGGGGCCTCCCCGAAGCCTGTGTACCTGCTGCTCATGGATGGCAAGGCCGAGCTGGTGGACGCCTCGCACCTCTGGGGCAAGACCGTCTGGGAGACTGAAGAGACCATCAAGAAGCAGCACCAGGATCCCCAGCTTCGCGTGGCTTCCATCGGCCGCGCAGGTGAGAATGGTGTGCTCTACGCCGCCATTGTGAATGATCTGCACCGGGCCGCGGGCCGTTCCGGCGTGGGTGCGGTCATGGGTTCCAAGAATCTGAAGGCCTTCGCTGTCCGCGGCACCCGTACGGATGCCTATCAGGTGGCCGATCCCGAAGGCTTCTTCAAGGCCGTTGACGCGGGCAAGGCGGTGCTGGCCGCCAATGGGGTCACGGGCCAGGGCCTGCCTACCTACGGCACCCAGGTCCTCATGAACGTCATCAACGAGCTGGGCGCCTTGCCCACCCGCAATCACCAGGACATCCAGTTCGAGGGCGCCAACAACATCGGTGGCGAGGCCATGCACTTGAAGCGGCCCACGGATGGCAAGGCCAATCTGGTCACCAACGGCGCCTGCTTCGGCTGCACCATCGCCTGCGGCCGCATCTCCCGCATGGATCCGGGCCACTTCAGCGTGAAGGACAAGCCCCAGTATCACGGCGCCTCTGGCGGCGTGGAGTACGAGGCTGCCTGGGCCCTGGGCGCCGCCAACGGCGTCTCGGATCTGGAAGCCCTCACCTATGCCAACTTCCTCTGCAACGAGGACGGCTTTGATCCAATCTCCTTCGGCGCCACCGTAGGCGCGGCCATGGAGCTCTACGAACTGGGCCTCCTCACCAAGGAAGAAGTGGGCTTCGAGCTGCCCTTCGGCTCCACCGAGGCCATGGTCAAGCTGGCGGAGCTGACGGCCAAGGGCGAGGGCTTCGGCAAGCTCATCGGCCTGGGCTCCAAGCGCCTCTGCACCAAGTACGGGCGGCCGGACCTCTCCATGACCGTCAAGAGCCAGGAGTTCCCGGCCTACGACGGTCGCGGCCTCCAGGGCATGGGCCTCGCCTACGCCACCAGCAACCGCGGCGCCTGCCACCTGCGCGGCTACATGGTCTCGCCTGAGGTGCTGGGCATTCCCGTGAAGATGGAACCTCAGGCCACCGAGGGCAAGCCCGCCATGCTGAAGGCCTTCCAGGACCTCACGGCCGTGGTGGACTCCGCCGGCATCTGCCTCTTCACCACGTTCGCCTGGGGCCTCCAGGACATCCAGCCCCAGATCCAGGCCGCCTGCGAGGGCGACTGGTCCGAGGAGCGCCTGCTTCTGGTGGGTGAGCGCATCTGGAACCTGGAGCGGGAGTTCAACCTCAGCGCCGGCCTCACCTGCAAGGACGACAACCTGCCCCCGCGCCTCATGAAGGAGCCCGCCAAGACCGGCCCGCAAAAGGGCGCCGTGTCCAAGCTGGACATCATGCTGCCCGAGTACTACCAGCTGCGAGGCTGGGACAAACAAGGCGTCCCCACCCCCGAGACCCGCACGCGGCTTGGGGTTTGAACTAACAACTGATCACCGCCAAGACGCCAAGACGCCAAGAATGAAAATAGGGTTGTTGTTTCGCTTGGCGTCCTTGGCGGCTTGTCGGTGAAATTATTTCTTTGTTTGAGTTTTAGTGAAGGTCGGGAGGGCTTCCCATGCGGCATCTGATCATCGGCAGTGGTCCGGCGGGGGTGGTGGCGGCGGAGACGTTGCGCAAGGCGGACCCCGCGGCTGACATCACCCTGCTCTGCGGCGAGCCAGAGCCGCCGTACTCCCGCATGGCCATCCCCTACCTGCTCAAGGGCGACATCGCCGAGGCCGGCACCCACCTGCGCAAGGACGCCGATCACTACGCCACGCAACGCATCCAAGTGGTCCATGGTCGCGCCCGATCCGTGGACACGACGGGTCGCACCGTGGACCTGGGCGGCGGCCAGCGCCTGCCCTATGACCGCCTACTCATCGCCACGGGCTCCCGACCCAGTCGCGAAAGCATTCCCGGCATCGACCTCCCGGGCGTCCGCAGCTGCTGGACCTTGGAGGACGCCCGCGCCATCCTGGCCCTGGCCGAGGCCAAACCCGGCATCCGCATCGTCCAGATGGGCGCCGGCTTCGTGGGCTGCATCATCATGGAGGGCCTGCTCTCGCGGGGAGTGGACCTCACCATCCTCGTGCGTAGTGGCTACATGGTCCGCCGCATGATGAACCCCACGGCCAGTGGTCTGCTGCGGCAGTGGTGCCAGGCCAAAGGTGTGAAGATCTTCACCCGCACAAAGCCTGCGGGGCTCAGCGCCGCGGATGGCGTGCTGCAGGTGGCCCTGGCGGATGGTCGCGTTCTGCCCGCAGACATTTACCTCAGCGCCGTGGGTGTGGATCCGAACCTGGACTTCCTGGCGGGCAGTGGCATCAACCTGGGCCAGGGCATCGTGGTGGATGAACACCTCCAGAGCAGTGTGCCCGGCGTCTACGCCGCAGGCGACGTGGCCGAATCCCGGGACTGTCTCACGGGGAAGCGGCAGCTCAACGCCATCCAGCCCAATGCGGTGGAGCAGGGCCGCATCGCCGCCCTGAACATGGCGGGGCGTCCCACAGCCTTCAAGGGGAGCTTCGTGTTCAACGTGCTGACCACCCTCGGGCTGGTCTCCTCCTCCTTCGGTGAATGGGAGGGGCAGCCCGGCGGTGACTCCGCCGAGGTGCTGGATGCGGCCCGGTACCGCTACCTGAACCTCCAGTTCCAGGGCGACCGTCTGATCGGCGCCAACAGCGTAGGGTTCACGGACCACGTGGGCGCCCTGCGCGGTCTCATCGAAGGCCGGGTGCGCCTGGGCCGCTGGAAGCAGCGCCTGATGGAAGATCCGACACAAATCATGCAGGTCTACGTGGCTGGCGTACACTCCTTGGCATGAAGGTCACCCTCAAGCTCTTCGCTTCCCTGAGCGCCTACCTCCCGCCAGAGGCGAGGCGGAGTCTGCGCGTGGAGGTGGAGGTGGAGCCTGGCAGCACCGTGGGCGACCTCCTCCGCCGCCAGGGGGTTCCCGAGGCCCAGTGCGCCATCCTGCTGCTGGATGGGGTCTGGGTGGCCCCCGGCGAGCGCGCAGCCAAGGTGTTGGAGGAAGGCACCGTCCTGGCCATCTGGCCCCCCGTGGCGGGGGGCTAGGTGCCGTTCTCCCGCAGCCTGGAGATGACCCTCACCCGTGCGGACTTCCTCCGCTTGCTGCCCGGCGCCGTGGGCCGCGTGCCCGTGCAGGAGGCGGGCGACACCTATCTCGGCGGCGAGGGTGACCGCACCTGGTCCCTGCGCCTGGTGCCCCTGGAGGACCAGCACCTGGGCTCCGTGAGCCTGCCCCGGCACCGCGTGGAGCTCCACCTGGAAGGCTACAGTCAACCCGAAGTTGAAGCCTTCCTGAGCCGTTTCCTGCGAGGGTTCCAGAGAGGCGGAGGGTAGGGTTTCGGAAACGATGGAAAGGTCCACCACGAAGCCTCTTTCTTGGTGATTTTCTTCGAGTCTTCGCGTATTCGTGGTGGATCAGTTTCTTGAATACTCTAATCAACCCTGCCGGTGGCTGTGGGGCTGGTGGGTGTGGGAGCGGTCGGTGCGGCGGGCCTGGATGAAGCGGTGGATGGGTTCCAGGTCCGTGCCGGGCAGGGGGCTGAGCACCACACCCAGGCGGGTGGGGTAGGGCTGGCCTTCCAGGTAGGTGAGGTGGCGCACTTCACCAGGGCAGCTGAGGTGGATATCGCCGGGCAGGTCCGCGTCGATCTGCACGGTGGCGTGCAGTTCCACCAGCAGGGACTCCTCTAGGGCCAGGCCCACGCCGGTCTCCGTGAGGTTCACCAGGAGGGCGTCCAGGCTGCGGCCGTCCAGTAGCACTTTGGCCTTGAGGGGCGACTGGTCGGGACCGGCCACGCGCACGTCGCGGCGATGATGCAGGTGGGCGGACTCGCTGGGCCAGTCCAGGATGAGCAGGGTGCTGCCATCCGCGTGATGGACCGGGGCCTGGAGGCAGGATTCCAGCGTGAGCACCTCGTCCCCGAGCAGCACCGTCAGGGTCACCAGGGTGCCCACCTGGGGCACCGTATCCCGGGTGTGCAGGCCCGAAAGGGAGAGGCTGCTGCCGGGACGCAGGCCCTGGATGTGCAGGTCCCCCACCAGCCGGGCGTTGGCGTCATGGAGGCGGAGGCTGGCCATGGCCCGGGTGAACTGGGCCTGCAGCAGGAACTGCTCAAGGACGGGGGCGGAAAGGGTGGAAGCGGGTGACATGGTGCCTGCCTTTTTTGTTTATCTGATTATCGGCCACCCTCAGCCTAAAGAACAGATGCCTCTGCTCGGGCAACTCCGAGGTCTTTAACCCTTTAGGCATAAGTGGACAGGATGTGTCGCATCCATGACGCGATGTTTTGGCGTGGAGGTGTGCCATG
>Ga0118677_10009177_pt1 | contig 15565 bp, 11 predicted proteins | sample AliMusrvi5mmetaG_FD_86154 | JGI IMG/M metagenome (GOLD analysis project Ga0118677, IMG submission 86154)
TCTATAACCAGAAGTATGGCATGGGAGCGGTTTTCCGCCAGATTCCGACCAAGGTCCTCTCCTTCGAGGATTTTGAGAAGTTCGACGCACCCCTACCCAGCGTGCTGAAGAAGTTCTGCATGCTGCACCGCGGCCTTGTCGTCGCAACCGGCCCCACTGGCTCCGGCAAGTCAACCACCCTCGCTGCTATGGTTGATTACGCTAACAAGAATCGCCGCGACCATATCATCACCGTTGAAGATCCAATTGAGTTCGTGCATGAGAGCAAGAACTGCCTCGTCAACCATCGAGAAGTCGGCCTGCATACCAAGTCGTTTGCCTCCGCCCTCCGCGGCGCCTTGCGCGAGGACCCAGACATTATCCTAGTGGGCGAGTTGCGCGACCTGGAAACCATCGAATTGGCCCTGGTGGCGGCCAGCACCGGCCATTTGGTCTTCGGCACCCTCCACACACCCAGCGCCGCCAAGACCGTGGATCGTATTATTGATGTCTTCCCAGCCGAGCAGCAGAACAAGATCCGCGCGACGCTCTCCGAGGCTCTCAAAGGTGTGATCGCTCAAAATCTCTTCAAGCGGGTTGACAAGAAGGGGCGGGTCGCAGCCCTCGAGATCCTGGTCTTCACTACCGCGATCGCCAACCTTGTGCGTGAAGGCAAGACCCACCAAATCCCGGGCATGATCCAAGTCGGTAAGAAGATCGGCAATCAGCCTCTGGACGATGCGATCATGGAGCACCTTAGGATGAGACGCATCTCTCCGGAAGAAGCCTACGACAAGTCCATTGACAAGAGGAAATTCCGAAGCTTTCTATCGAAGCCCCCGGATGACGAGGACATTTGATTTATGCGCTGCCCCGAACTTGATTATTTTTTGACCACGATGCTAGAGTCGCAGCCGGAGGTGTCCGACCTGCTGTTCACAGCCGGTAAGCCCCTGCAAGTGGAATCATTCGGCGAGCTCAAGCCAGTGTCCAGCGAACCGCCGATCGAAAGGCTTACTCCTTTCCAAACCGAGATGGTCGCCCTCAATATAATGGGTGATAATTTATGGCATATCGGAGACTTGCTCCGCCGTGGCTCCTGCGACACCGCGTATACACTCACCGACAAGGCGCGCTTCCGTATCAGCATCTTCTCTCAGCGCGGACACTATTCCATAGTACTCCGCAAGCTCAACACTCTCATTCCGACGCTGGAGTCGCTGTACCTCCCGGAGATTATTAAACAAATCCCGCGTGAAAAGACCGGCCTGGTGCTCGTTACCGGGGCGACGGGTTCCGGCAAGTCCACCACACTGGCTGCGGTCCTCAACGAGATCAGTCACACCCGACCGGTCCACATCATCACCCTGGAAGACCCGATCGAATTCGTTCATCCCCATGATGTAGCCACTTTCAACCAACGCGAATTGGGCACCGATTTCGACACCTTCTCGCAGGGCCTGCGTGCGGCCCTCCGCCAAGCTCCCAAGGTGATTCTCGTCGGTGAGATGCGTGACCGTGAGACCATCAAGATCGCTTTAAGTGCCGCCGAAACGGGCCACCTCGTGCTGAGTACCCTGCACACGATAGATGCCGGCCAGACCATCAACCGCATCCTGGGCATGTTCGAAACCGAAGAACAGGAGCAACTTCGTGCGCGACTGGCAGACACGCTCCGCTGGGTCATCAGCCAACGGCTCGTGCCCAAGGTCGGCGGCGGCCGTTACGCTCTCCTGGAAATCATGGGATCCAACCTGCGTATCGAGGAAAGCATTCGACTCGGTGAAACCGAAGGCAAGACCTTTTATGAGATCACCGAAGCCAGCCAGCCATTCGGCTGGCGCACCTTTGACTTCGCTGTCCTTGAGGCCTACGAGCAAGGCAAGATCACCGAAGAAACCGCGCTACTATACTGCACCAAGCGTGGTCCGGTCACGCGCGGGATGGACAATCTGAAGAAAATGCGCGGTGAATCCACGCACCATGGCCATTCCTTGCGCATGAAGGCCATCCAAGAATCCAGCCGCCTCGGAGGACCGCCTCCCCCGATCACCCTTAAACTCAAGTAGTGTATGTCTAGCAAGTTCGATTTCATCAGCGCGACCGACAAGCCCGCCCTGTTGGCATTTTCGACGCCGGAATGGCTGGAAGCCGCTAAAGGCGCTTTGAATGAACTCGGCTACAAAGTCCACACCGCGGCGACACACAATGACTTCCTGATTCGGTTCAGCCAGGCCCGGTATCAGGTGGTCATCCTCGAAGAACTGTTTGCGGCGAACGAACTCAGTGAGAACTTGACCTTGCAGGCGTTACAAAACATGCCTATGAGCCAGCGACGCCACGCGACTGTCATACTCTTCGGCAATTCGTTTCAAACCTTCACGCCATTGCAGGCCTTCCAGCAGAGCGTTCATGCCGTCATAAATGCTTCCGAATTGTTTCTGCTCAAGCAACTTATCGAAAAAGCGGTCTCCGATAACACGCTGTTCCTTACAAGTTTCCGCGAAGCCCAAAGCCGGGTGCTTTCCGACATCAACAAAGAAGACTGACGGAGCCCGTGCAGCCTCGGTAAAATCCAGCCGGACAGCGGTGCAAGTAATAGTCCTACCGATATGGCCCTTGAATCTCGATCGTCCATTAGGCAGGACACCCCCGCTATAGGTTTAATCTCGCAGCGCGAGTAGCGATCTGGCAGGTTCTTGCCATGCACCGCTTGGATCAAGAACTGGTTGAGCGCGGGCTTTGCGAGAGCCGTGAGAAGGCCAAGCGCGCCGTCCTCGCGGGTCAAGTCCGGATCAATGAGCGGCTAGCCCGCAAGGGCAGCGACCCGGTCAGACCGGAGGATGAGCTCACCCTTGCCGCGCGCGAAAGATTTGTCAGCCGCGGCGGTCTCAAGCTTGAACACGCACTAGTCCATTTCCAACTCGATGTTTCCGGCCTGACGGCCATTGACCTCGGTGCCTCGACTGGCGGTTTCACTGATTGTCTGCTGCAGCGCGGCGCAGCGAAAGTCTATGCTGTGGATGTGGGGCGGGGCCAGCTTGCCTGGAAACTGCGTTGTGATGTCCGCGTGGTCGTAATGGAGAAAACCAACGCTCGTGACTTGAGCGCCGCGAGGTTTCCAGCGCCATTTGTACCGGTCGACTTGGTGGTAATTGATTGCTCCTTCATTTCCCTGCGAAAAATTCTCCCACCCGCCGTTGCATTGCTCCGTCCGTGCGGTAGAATCGTGGCGTTAATCAAACCGCAGTTCGAAGCTGGCAAGGCCGAAGCCGATCGGGGCGCGGGTGTAATTCGTGACCCCGATATTCACGAGCGCGTGTTGCGCGAGCTGAAGCATTTCGTGTCCGCCCGCCCGAACTGGAGGTGGCAGGGTGTCATCGAATCGCCGGTTCTCGGCCCTGCCGGCAACAAAGAGTTTCTGGTACTGATTGAACACTGTGGCTGACAAGATCAAGCGTGTCGGACTGATTGGGAACTCCGGAAAGGTGTCGGCTGCCGACGCCGTGAGGAGGGCGGCGCGCTTGATCGAAGCCGCCGGCCGCGCGATCTACAGCGATACTTCCACCGCCCGCCTGGCCAGCTTGAAGGCAGTTGTTCTCTCCGACGCCGCCGCGCTGGCGCGCCAAGTGGACCTGCTGGTGGTTTTTGGCGGCGATGGCACGATGCTTCGTGTCGCCAGAGAAATCGCCGGTTCGCACACCCCCATTTTAGGTGTCAATATCGGCGGTCTCGGCTTCCTGACGGCCGTCCCTTCCTCTAGTTTGAAGTTGGCCCTTCGCAGCGTTTGGGATGGCGACTTCAAATATGAATCCCGTGTCCTGCTCCAAGCCACGGGTCGCTGTTGCGGGCAGTTGGTCAGCCGGACCGCTCTCAACGACATCGTCGTCAGTCGCGGCAATTCCTCCCGCCTCATTGAATTGGACGTCAGCGTAAATGGCGACCCTCTCACGCGCTACCGGTGCGATGGCCTCATCGTCAGCTCACCTACTGGTTCCACCGCTTATTCGCTGGCCGCCGGCGGCGCCGTCGTATTCCCAACCGCCGACGTCTTCGCTCTTACGCCAATTTGCCCCCACACGCTATCTAACCGCTCTTTGATCTTGCCGCTGTCCGCGACAATTGAAGTCAAGGTCGTCAGCCCTAAGCCAGCAACCATTCTGAGCGCGGATGGTCAGGCTGTAAGCGAGCTGGCCACGGACGATAAGATCACCCTGCGACGCTCCCGCCGCACAGTGCGGTTGATGCACCTTGCGGGGAGTTCGTTCTGTGAGACTTTGCGCTGCAAACTCCATTGGCGCGGAGCGTCTTTATGATTCGGCTTAAGGACATTGCGCAAAGCGCCGGCCTCTCCATAATGACGGTCTCCAAAGCCTTGCGAGACGAGCCGGACGTTTCCGCCGCCACTAAGACCCGTATTAAGCTGCTGGCTCAGCAAATGGGCTATGTTCCCGATTCGACTGCCCAGGGCTTGCGCACCCGAAGAACAAAGCTCTTTGGCCTGGTCATTTCGTCCATGACCAATCCCATCTATTCCCGCGTCGTGCTGGCCATCGAAGGGCGGGCTTACGCGCTGGGTTACGATGTCTTGCTGGCGCACACCCTGAATATCCTGGAGCGCGAGGAGGCCTGCCTCCGGCGCTTACTGTCGCGGCGTGTGGATGGCTTGTTCGTCGCTCCGGTCTATCGCATGGCCGCAGAGGCTCCCATTTACCAGGAATTACTTACCCGTGGTGTCCCCACGGTCCTGCTCGGCCATCCCGCCCCCTTCTGCAGCCAGTTTGTAAGCGTTGAGTCCGATGATCTGCTGGCCAGCTACGCCGTTACGCAGCACCTTCTCAAACTGGGACACAAGCGTATCGCGTTCCTGGCGGGCCCCCTCGCAACGCCATGGACCCAGGAACGGTTCGAGGGCTATCGCCGAGCCTTGCGCGAAGCGAGTATGGAGGTAGACGATCGGCTCGTATTTCAGGCCGGCCAGACCATTGACGACGGCACCAAAGCCGCGATGCAGATGATCAATGAGTCTGTTGATGCAACCGCCGTTCAAGCGGTCAACGACGTCGTTGCCGTCGGCTGTGCAGAAACCTTGCTGAGCCGAGGCCTCAAGATTCCACAGGATATATCGGTGGCCGGCTTCGGGAATATCCTACTAGGGGTTCATTTTCGTGTTCCCTTGACCACGACGCGCCAGCCCAAGTTCCGGCTGGGCGCCGCGGCTGTGGACGCGATGCAGGAATTGTTACGCGGCCACCGTCCCGAGCCCAAGCGTTTGCCCGCCGAACTAGTCGTTCGGGCCAGTACGGGCCCGCCTCCTGCTACGCATCGCCTTGGGCAGTCAAAACAATAGGCCTCAACAGGATCCCCTGATCCACGCGGCTAGGCACATGCCGTTGCCCCCCGTCTCTTGCGGCCACAAGAGGAGCATCTCCTGGGGCGGCAAGCCAGGAGCCAACGGACTTTGGACTGCCAGCCGATGAAAATGTGGGAACCGCTCTTCGAACGCTTTCACGACCTCCACGGTCTCCAACCGAGTCAAAGTGCATGCCGAATAAATGAGTTTCCCCCCCGGCTTGACTCCCGCGGCGGCGTTCAGTAGTAACCGCGTCTGCACCTCGCTTAGTTCCTTCACATCCTGTGCCGTTGTGGTCCACCGCGCATGCGGGTTTCGCTGCCAGGTTCCGATGCCGGTGCACGGCGCATCCACGAGTACGCCATCGAATGGTGTCTTGGTCGGCAGCCGTGGTCCCCCGTCCCAGGCCGCCGCGCGATAGTTGAAAACTCCGGCTCGCGCCGCTCGTCGCTTCAGTATTGCGAGACGCCAATCGGCGCGATCGCTAGCCCAGATTGAGCCCTGGTTTTCCATCAGTGCCGCAAGGTGCAGCATCTTGCCCCCTTCCCCGGCGCAAACATCCCACCACTTCTCGCCGGGTCGAGGATTGCAGATCAACCCGACGGCTTGGGAGCTGACGTCCTGCAACTCAAATTCGCCCGCGTGAAATTCTCTCGTACGAAACAAGTCGCTGCGCCCCATGTATTCCAAGGTATCTGCCATCGGACCCTCGCCGAAGGCACGGCAATGACCTAATTTCCCCGCCAGCGCCCTGCCCTGCCCAGGCCGCGACCGCAACCATAGTCTTGGTTCCGATTGCAGCACCCGCACCCAGGCGGGTATCGGCTCCATTTCCGTCGCCAACCAACCCGGCACCGCACGTGCCATCAAGTCCGCGTCGCTGAAACTATCCGGTTGCTTCGAATAGCGCTTGGCGAGGGCCAAGGCATGTTCGACTTGCTCACGGATCGACATCCCCGAATCCAGCCAGCCACGCCATCGGAAGTAAGCGAATACCGCTTTGCTCGCGTCCGCGGCTGCTTCCCGAGACAACTCGTGCTGCGCCCGTAATTCCGCTCGCAACATTGCGTCCGCTGGACGCTCGCGGCTGGCCGTTCCTATAATCCACTCCGCCAGGCGCAGAACTCCCGAATGGAGCTCCGGAGCCAAACACCGATTCTGCTCGTCAATGCGTCCCATAGGTTTGAGGAACTCTCTAAGGATGGGCTTTGCAGTAACCCCACGCCACGCCATAACCCTATCCGGTCAAACTCCCGCGGCCGCACCGGGCTCAGCGCTCTGCGCTGCGGCCAACTGCCGCAGCACGTAAGGCAGAATCCCACCATGCTGATAATACTCAATCTCTATCGGTGTATCAATGCGGCAAATCACGGGCACGGTCTCCACTTGCCCATTCACCCGTGTGAAACTCAGTTTTAGATCTTGCTGCGCTTTCAGCCCCGGGCCCAAACCCAGCACGTCGAACGTTTCTGTACCGTCCAGTTTAAGCGTTTGCGCATTGGTCCCGTCTTTGAACTGCAGTGGCAGCACGCCCATGCCTACCAGGTTCGAACGATGGATGCGCTCAAAGCTCTGTGCAACCACGGCTTTCACTCCCAGCAAAGCTGTTCCCTTGGCCGCCCAATCGCGCGAACTGCCGGTGCCATATTCCTGCCCAGCTAGCACTACTAGCGGTGTCCCCTCCCTCTGGTAGGCCATCGCAGCCTCGTAGATGGGAACTGTTTCGCCCGGCGCGCACTGGCACCCCTTGCTGGCGAAGCACCGGGTCACCCCACCCTCCGTACCCGGGACCATCAGGTTCTTGATCCGCACGTTAGCGAAGGTTCCGCGCGTCATGATTCGGTCATTGCCGCGGCGTGAGCCGTAGCTATTGAAATCTTCGGCTACCACGCCGTGCTCGATTAGGTATTTGCCGGCAGGGGAAGTCTTCTTGATGCTGCCAGCGGGTGAGATGTGGTCGGTCGTCACGCTGTCGCCAAAGATGGCCAGTGAGCGGGCACCCTTAACCTCCCGGATGGACCCAGCCTGCAATCCAAACTCCTGGAAGAATGGCGGCTCCTGGATATAGGTGCTGTTGCCGTCCCATTGATAGACGTTGCCCGGCTTGGCCGGGATCTCGTTCCACTTTGGATTCTGCTTGGCGAAATCTCGATAGAGCCGGCGAAACACCTCCGGCCTGAGGGCAGCGTGCATCAGGTTGCGCACTTCCTGCAGAGTCGGCCAGATGTCCTTGAGGAAGACGTCCTGGCCACCCTTCCCCTTTCCGATGGGCTCGTGGCTCAGGTCAATGTCCACACGGCCCGCGAGGGCGAACGCTACCACCAGCGGCGGGGACATCAGGAAGTTGGCCTTGATGCTCTGGTGTACCCGCGCTTCGAAGTTTCGGTTGCCGGAAAGAACCGAAGCAGCAATCAAATCATACCTGCCGATCGCTTCGTCCACCGGGGCGGGAAGCGGCCCGGAATTGCCGATGCATGTCGTACATCCATAACCGACAAGATTGAAGCCCAACTGGTCGAAATACTTTTGCAGCCCGGTCTGGTTCAGGTAGTCGGTGACAACTCGCGAGCCTGGCGCCAGCGATGCCTTGACCAACGGATTCACCTGCAACCCGCACTCCACCGCCTTCTTAGCCAGTAATCCCGCCGCCAGCATCACCGACGGGTTGCTCGTGTTCGTGCAACTGGTAATTGCTGCAATGACCACGCTCCCGTGGCGAATTTGTCCGCCGTGCCCCGCGCCCGGCGCAACCATCGGGTCCGGCGTGGGCCGATTATTGGCTATCTCCAGTTCGGTCAGGGGGTTCGAATCGTGTGCCTGAACTTCGCTTCGTGATACGGGTTCCTGGCTTCCACCCCCCGGTTCAGATCCGGCCTTCGCGGAAACTGTATAGGTCTTGCCGAGCTCTGCGGCGGTCCTGCCAAATCCGCTCTCGGTAACCGGCTTAGCCAAAGCGGCGAGAAACTCCTGCTTCAGATTGGGCAACTCGATTCTGTCCTGCGGGCGCTTCGGCCCCGCTACGCTTGGCACCACCGTGGCCAGATCCAGTTCGAGTTCAACAGAATAGTCAATCTCGCCCTTCTTCGGAATGCCGAACAACCCCTGCGCACGATAGTAATTCTCGTAAATCCGGCAATGTTCCTCGTCGCGACCAGTCGCGCGCAGATACTCCACACATTCATCGTCAACTGGGAAAAAACCCATCGTCGCCCCATATTCGGGTGCCATGTTGGCAATGGTGGCCCGATCCACTACCGGCAACGCGGCAGCCCCGGGGCCGAAGTACTCTACGAACTTCCCCACCACCTTCGCCTTTCGAAGCATTTGTGTCACCGTAAGCGCCAGGTCGGTCGCCGTCACGCCTTCCCGCAGCGCGCCCGTTAAGTGGACGCCCACCACATCCGGCGTGAGGAAATAAACTGGCTGGCCCAGCATCCCTGCCTCCGCCTCAATGCCACCAACACCCCAGCCCACGATGCCCAGGCCGTTGATCATCGTTGTGTGCGAATCAGTCCCGACCAGTGTGTCAGGGTAGAAGACAGTTGATGGTTGATGGTTGATAGTCGATGGACACGACAGGACACCTTGGGCGAGGTATTCGAGGTTTACCTGATGCACGATGCCGATACCCGGCGGTACCACCTTAAACGTCTCAAAGGCCTGCATCCCCCATTTGAGGAACTCGTAACGCTCGCGGTTGCGTTTGAATTCGAGGTCCAGGTTCAACCCCATGGCATCCGGAGTGCCGTAGTAATCCACCTGGACCGAGTGGTCCACGACCAGATCTACTGGCACCAGGGGTTCGATCAGCTCGGGATTCCTCCCCAGCCGTGCCAGAGCCGAGCGCATCGCCGCCAGGTCCACGAGCAGGGGCACCCCGGTGAAGTCCTGTAACACAATGCGCGCCACCACGAATGGGATCTCCTCCTTTCGCGGTGCCGCCGCCTTCCAGTTTGCTAATGCACGGACGTTTTGCTCCAAAACTCGCTTGCCGTCACAATTGCGCAACACCGATTCCAGCACTAGCCGGATGGATATCGGCAATCGGGACACCGGACCCACTCCATCCTTTTCCAGTTGCGGCAACGAATACAGCCTACCCTGGCGGCCGTTCCCGAGTTCGAAGCTCCGCAGCGTACCAAACAAATCCTCTGTCTTGCTCATAAGATTCACCTAATCAAAATATAATAGCATCCGAGAGAAAGAGAGTGAAGTCTCGGCGCATGAACGTCAAGCACCGCCGCTGACGACATGGAACATTGCAAGGCCGTGTACGGGCGCCGTGCTCAGGTCTCAGAACACATAGCTCAGGGCGAATAGATGCATATTCAAGCCGCGATTGTGCGAGGCCAGCCCGGCGTTGGACATGTGTTGAATGCGGTAACCGAGTCGCCAGTGCGCGGCAAAATCCCAGTTCAACCCAACGTGGCTTGTGAACTGAATATACGTGCCGAAGTTCCTCGACTCAAAGTCGTATTGGCTGAGAAGTGTCGGACTAATCCCGCCTTCCAGGGAAACCGGCAGCCGCTCCCGCCTCAGGACCAGGGTCGGTCCAACTGTACCGATGGCCGCATTGTCGCCCTGGTCCCCCAGCCAGCCAGCCGAGAAGTCCAACCGGGTCTGCAGATGCCATTCGTTTCCCAACTCCCAAGCCCACGGCAGGTTCCAATTCGCAAACACTTCCGCCTGGTTGAAGCTCAGGCCAGCGAGATTTGCTGAAATGCCCCCGCGCGCACCGACCGACTCCAATTGAAAACCCTCCGCCCGCCCCATGGCTGGCCACAACAGAAGGCAAGTAACCAACCAATTGGTTGCACCAGTCCATCGACAAGTTCTGCCAGGAAAATCCATGGCGGGGGATAATGAGGTGACCGATAGGACCGCGCAAGCCCCGACTGCCGCTTCTCAGTCGCGTCGCAGGAATTTTGCCACCGCTTCGGTCCGCGTGCGCACCTGGAGTTTCTCATAGATTCGGCGGATATAGGTGTGAACGGTCTCGTAGCTAATGCCCAGCTTGTCGGCGATTTCCTTGTAGAGGAACCCCTGGCTCAGGCAATCAAGCACCTCCTGCTCACGCTGCGAGAGGTTTTCCGTAGCTTGGGGAGAGGGCGCGGCCTTCTGAAAGGACTGCGTCACCTTCCGCGCGATATGGGTCGTCATCGGCGAACCGCCCCGGTGCACCTCGCGGATGGCCTCCAGCAACTCAGCGCTCTTGCTGCGTTTTAGCAGGTAGCCGGAGGCACCAGCCGCCAGCGCGTTGAAGATGTTTTCCGTGTCTTCATAGACGGTGAGCATGAGTGCCTGAATCTTTGGAGCCACTTGCTTCAACTGCCGGACGCATTCCACTCCGTTCATGCCGGGCAAGTTGATGTCCATGAGCACCACCTCCGGGTTGTCCTTGGGCAGGCCCTCTAGCGCCGCCTCGGCATTCGCGTACTGGCCCACGCACTTAAAGCCTTCCGCCCGGCCGATCACGCGCGCCAGGGTGCCGCGCAACTGGTCATTGTCTTCTACGATGGAAACAGAGATTGGCATGGGCGAGAAAAGTAATGCGTGATGCGTGATGCGTGATGCGTGAAACGTGAAACGTGATCCTGATTCTGCATTCTTCGTTCTTCCTTCTTCATTCTTTCTTGAGTGGTGCGGTGAGCCTGATCACGGCGCCGCGCTCTGGCCCCGGCCCCATATAAAAATTGCCGCCGATATCTTCCATTCGTTTGCGCATGTTGCGCAACCCATTCCTGGTCTGCGCCGCCTTCGGGTCCAGCCCCCCGAGGCCGCATCCGTTGTCCTCGATCTCCAAGGTGAAGCTGGCGGGTTCCAAGTGCAGGCGCAGTGAAACCGCCGTGGCCTGCGCGTGCCGCACCACATTGGTAATCGCTTCTTTTGACGCGAGAAATACGTTGTGCCGCAATTCCGGCGTAATTGGCGTGCCGGGCAACTGCGGAGGGGCCTCCAGGCGGTAGCGCAACCCGGCCACGGCCAGGTAATCCTGAGCGTACTTGCACACGTAGTTGATCAGGCCATCCAGCGTGTCGTTTGAAGGGTTGACAGTCCAGACGATCTCATCCAGCGCACGGGTGGTTTCCAGGGCGGTCTGCTCGATCTGCCGGGCATGGCCTTCCACCTCCTCGGGATGATTTTTGTCACCCTCCACCAACTCGCCTAGCAACGATAGCTGCGTCAGGCTGGCGCCGACTTGGTCGTGGATGTCGCGCGCGATGCGGGCTCGTTCCTTTTCCAACGCCTCCTTTTGCCGCAAGGCTGCCAGTTGGCGCTGCAATCTCTGCGTTGAAACGTAATGCACTGAACCGACGATCATGCCAAGGAGAGTCGCCGAGGTCAGGCCGAGAAACCACCATGTCTGCCAAAACGGCGGCAGCACTGTGACTGCAAGTGCGGCGCAAGACGGGTTCCACACGCCGTCCTCGTTGCACGCTGTCACCTTGAAATGATATTCCCCGGGCGGTATTTTGCTATAAAGCACCTCGCGCACGTTGCCAGGCCGCTCTTTCGGCGTCGTTTCATAACCTTCCAACTGGAACTTGAAGCGTCCCTTGTCCGGGGCCGCCAGGTTCAAACTGGCGTACCTGATTTCCAGGCCTTCTTTACGAGCCGGGATGGTTACGGCTTGCGGGGAGCCGGCCCGGAGCTGCGCGGGATTCTGCACCTGCCCGTCAACCAGCACGGATTCAATGACGACTGGCGGTGGGTTCGTGTTGAGGTTGAGGTGGGTGGGGTTCACCCATGCCAAGCCCTGGATGGTAGGGAACCACAACGTGCCATCCTTCGCGCGACAGGCCCCCGGCTGGGAGCCGCCGGTGCATTCGGTGGCCGGCAGGCCGTCGGCTTCGGCATACACGCGACAGGAAATCAGAGTGGTGCTGTCTTCGGCGAAACGGTTTAACTCGTCCTTTTTCAACCGCATCAGGCCGGCGTTGGAGCCGATCCATAGGTAGCCGTGGCCGTCTTCAAGCAGGTAACCAAGGTCGTTGCTGGCCAGGCCCTCTTTTTTTGCGTAATGCGTCCATCTGCTACCCTTGAATCGGGCCAAGCCGCCAGACGTAGCCACCCATAGCACTCCGTCGGCATCCAGTTCCGCCGCCCTGACGGTATTGCCAGGCAGTCCGTTCGTCCTGGTGTAGCACGTAAAGTGTCCATCGCGCAGGCGGTTGAGCCCACCGCCTTCGGTGCCAATCCACAGGTTGCCTTCGCGGTCTTCGGCAATCGCCCGCACGTCATTGCCCGAAAGGCCATCGCGGATAGTGAAGAGCCTGAGAGCAAAGAAGTCGAGCAACCCGCTCTGGGTGCCCAGCCACAATCGGCCAGACCGGTCCTGAAAAATGGCGGAGATCATTGAGTTCAGCCCCTCCGGCAAGGGGACCGACGTGAACCGGGGATACTCGAGTTGAAAGAGGTGCACGTCCACCGGAAAGAACTGCCGGTCTAACCGCCCCCCCCAGGTGCCAGTAAGAACCCACCTACCACCGAACTCGCCCTGCTTATGCCCGACAAATACCGCCTTTGCGTTCACCAGCGTGTTTGGGTTCGCACTCCACGGCCAAGAGCTGTCGATGAGCTCAAAACTGCGAGTATCGGCACCCATGTGATAGTCCACCCGGTTCTCATTGTAGCCGATCCACAGCCCGCCTTGATCGTCTTCGCACACCGATTGCACCACCGAACCGCGCGACCGATTCAGCACGTCAAAGAGTTTGCGCCTTACCCGGTTCAAGCCGCCGCCGTTGGTCCCCACCCAGAGGCAGCCTTCGCGATCCACTGCCAGCGCTAACACCGAGTTATTGGACATGCCGTCATCCATTGAAATCCGGGTCGCCTTGCCGTCGGAGCCAAACCAATATACCCCGTCACCGTAAGTGCCTACGACCAGGTTACCGTCCTGATCCTCGCACGCGGCTACAATGGGCAGAGTGTTGGTCCAGGGATAGGGTCCCAAATCCAGTTGCAGGCCGATGCCAACGTATTTCTGAACCCGGCCGTCCGCCAGACGCCAGTGGCCGCCGCGCTTGCTGGGCAACAGGAAATTCAACCGGATAGAAATCGGTGGTTCAGCCGGCACGGGGATCGGGTTCAGAGCGGCGAGGCTAGTATCGGTGCCGACCCATAGGAGGCCGGAATCCTCCGCGGCCAGCGCGTAGCAAGTGCTGGGCGCGCCGGTGCCAGCGACCCAGACATCTACCTTCCCGGCTCGGTATCGGGCCAGGACACCGTTGTCGGTGTATAGGATCACCGCTCCATTCGTGTCCTCGCAAATCGACATTAAGCGGCCCGGCGGACCGCGCTGGCTGATGTCCACGCTGGTGAGCTTGCCGCTATTGACTGTAACCACGCTGCCGTTCTCGGTGCCGATCCAGAGGTTACCCTGGCGGTCTTCGTAAAGCCTCCTGATCTGGCTGCTAGTCAGGCCAGGAGTATTGTTCTCGTCGAACACCTCAAACCGAGCGCCGTCGAAACGCGCCAGTCCGGCCAGGGTGCCGACCCATAGATAGCCGTCCCGCGTCTGGGTCAAGGCAAGCACGGCGCTGGAGGGCAGCCCCTGAGCGGTGCCGAAGACGTCAACCTTAAAAGGCCCGTTGGGCTCGGTGGCGCGGGCCAACAGGCAGGAGCAGAACACCACTACCGCGACGAGGAGGGCGAAAGCCAGCCTCGTTGTCGTCGGCGCGCTGGTGCCAGTTATCGGGAACCCCGCAACGAGGTGTCCGCTACTGCCGGGAAGGGACCGCCTCGGCGAGACGGCCCTCCCTGCCTCTCGGACTTGCGGCTGCGCCTGCGGCATAGCGGCTTCGTTCCCCTGCCCTGCCCGGCGCATCAAATCTGCGAATACGACGTCGGGACCAGGAAACGGTTGTAAATCTTGGATACCGTATCCGCGTATTGCGGATCATTCTTCAGCTTGTCCCACGTAGGATGGCCACCGAACGCGCCCCAGTGTTTCTTGTGCGCGTCCTGGTTCTCGGCTGACACCATGTAAGTCAAGTGCGGCAGGTTGCTGCCGATGAGCGCCTGCCCGTAGAAAATCGGCCCCAGTCCGACCTCGCGCATGGTATCAATTTCGCCCGCATTGAACATGTCCACTTTCTTAATCGCCTTGAGTTCGCTGAAGCTCTCGTAGGTGCGCAGCTCGAACATGCGCGCCTTCCTTTCTCTACAGTAGGCCGGTAACTCGATCTTCGGCAGCCCTGCGAACGCTAGCATGAACCAACTGTCAATACGCTCGAACGCCGGGTTGCTCTTGGGGGAGTTCAAATACTCCGCCCCCGCTTTCTGATACTCGGGGTCGGCGCCCAATCGCGCCGTAGCCTGAGCAAACACTTCTAGTGAAGGAAACGTCCGCAGCACCCACACGGTTGACCAATCCCTGATCTCGGTAGGGTCCGGAGCCCCGGCCCGATCCTGTTGCACAAAGACCCCAACCGGATTAACGCCCAGTCGATTCAAGGCTGGAATCGCCGCCTTTTCGATATAGGCATCCAGCAGATCATGTTTCGCGCCGGGCTTGAGACGGTAACCCCTGAGTTCGTAATACTCCCTGTCCCCGGTTCCCGCGGCAGCGGACTCAGCCGCCGATGCAGCAAGGCCGACCGTGCTGAGTCCCGCCATAGTGGAAGCCGCCATCGTAGTGGTTAAGAATTCTCGTCGTTTCATCTCTTCGTATTGGTTGTGGACGGAAAATTCCGTCGCAGGTTATTGCCTGGAGCGATTGAAGCCGTTTCCCGCGGCCAGCGCCATAAGATTATTGGGAGCCCGATCACCCTGCAAGAACTACGCCCGCGACTCAACCGGGCCGTTGAACACAGCGTGCTCCTGCCCCTTTCACCCGTGAAGCCTGAACATTAGCTTTAGGCCGTCTAGTCTTTGATAATTCAAAGACTCGCCTGCGGACCTTCACAACCGACATTTTGGCGATAAACTAAGGCTCGAAATGCTCGCCAGTACCTCGGGCCGTCGGCCTGCCATTGAATTTAGCGCCAACCCCGGCGGCGACACGGACATAAGCGGCCCTTCAGCCCGTCCTGAGGGCTCGCGAGAGCTGGTCGCGAGAGTCTGCGGGTTTGCTTTGCTCCTGTCCTCGATGCATTTCCCGTGCGGCGGCCCGGCGCTGCCGCCTGTAACAAGCCACCTGCAAGCCAACTGATAGCCAGGAGATAGGGTGTTGATACGGTATCTTAGCGCTAAGATACCGTATCAACACCCTATCTCCTGGCTATCAGT
>Ga0118677_10009178_pt1 | contig 15560 bp, 16 predicted proteins | sample AliMusrvi5mmetaG_FD_86154 | JGI IMG/M metagenome (GOLD analysis project Ga0118677, IMG submission 86154)
CAACGACCACGGCAAAAAACTCCTCTCCCGCCAGCGCGAAAACGGATCCTGGGTCAATGATGACGGCCGTTTCATGGCGTCCAATTCCGTGCTAGTGACCGCCTATACGGTGCTCGCCCTCGAGCAGCTCGACGCGTCGATCCCGAAGTGATCCCCACTTTCCATGAATGAGGATGGATCACAGGGGCTGTTGGATTTTGATTCCGGACATACCCATGGCTTTGATAATTGGCGCCAGCAACGCGAGGAGCGCTTGCAGATGGTCCGCGGTGAATGGGGAGTGCCCGTCGGTCGCCGGGTGCGGCTCAAATTGCGCGAGTTCAACCAAGAGTTCACGGGGATTCTGATGCTCGTCGAAGAGCCGCTGAAAATAGATCGGCGGTTGCCGCTCCTGCTCAGAATCCGCAACATCCCGTTCACTCAAGCCGATATCGAACACTGCTCCACCCTGGACTGAGGTCTAACCGCCCCTCGTGCGTGAGGATTTTTTGCCGCTGATGCCCTGATGCGCACTGACTGCGGAAATCTCTTGACGTCGGTAAATATTCTGGCTAACAACATTCATGAGAACTACTACACCTGTTGTTCGCCGCAACCTCATTGCGCTGCTGTCGCTGTCATCCACTCTGTTCGCGGGCGTTCCCGCATACAAATTCGACAAAGCCATTGGCCAGAATGAAATCAAGGCAGCCCCTATCAGCCTTGGCATCAATGCCAAGGACAGCTTGCACGTATTGCTCAAGGATGGGACCGTTATGATGTACGATACCGAGGGAAAACTCACCGGTAGCTTCAAAGCCGATATGAAACCCGCACCATCCACCATGGCCGTGGCCGGGGACCGGATCTATCTGCTCGCCAGTGAGATGGCGCAAACCACCCGCGAATTCCAAGGCAAAAAGGTCAAGGTGAATGAGCCCTCCGGCGTCAAATGTTGCGTGTTTGATCCGGCAGGGGCGAAACAAGCCGAAATCAAACTGGCTGGGGTGGTATCGGCCACCGCCGCGCATTTCGTCGGAGACAAACTCGTCGTCGCCGATTTCTCGCAGCAAAGCATTGTGTTTTTTGCGGTGGCTGGCAACGAGGGCAAAATGACCCGCAAGATCAGCAAGGTGTTCCGTTTGTGCTGCGGCATTTTTGACTTTTGCCCGGGCTCGGATGCCGATTCCATTGTGGTGGCCAACCTCGGAGCATTCAAGGTTCAGACCTTTCAAGCCGACAAGAAGTTCAGTGAATTCGGCGCACGCGGCGAGAAGGAATCCGAGTTTCAGGGTTGCTGCAATCCGGTCAATGTCGCCTGCCTAGCCGATGGCTCCGTAGTCACCGTGGAAAAAGCCCCAACCCGCGTCAAAATCTACGACAAAACCGGCAAGACCGAGCAAGCGGTGACAGGGATCGCCAATCTCGTTGAGGGTTGCAGCCAGATTCCAACTGCCATCGATAGCAAGGGAGCTCTCTATCTGGCATCCGACCAAAAGAAATGCATCGTCAAGTGCGTGCCCGGCGCAGCCGCCGAACCCGCAGCACCGTAGAAATATGAAGACCTGTTGGAGCGCCCTCGCCGTGCTCGGGCTTTGCGCCACGCATGCCTGCGGCGAAACCCGTTTGCCAGTTGATGAAGAAAGCGCGCTGGTGGCTGATTCCGCAGTGGCTGACGACGTCACTGCGGCCCCCAAGCCACTGCGGCTCAAAATTGCCGTCAATGATATCTATTGCAGCAAAACCGCCTGTTCTTGTATCAGCAAGATTGCGACCCGCAGCTTCGATACGGTGGTCGCCAATCTCCAGGCCCGCCACCAAATCACCCTCGAGTTGACTTATTTCATGGAGGTCTTCGACTTGCAGAAAGCCCTGCGGGCAAACCAGTACGACGGCGTGCTGTGCAAGCCGTGGACCGCTCTGCAATACAAGGGCAAAACGCCGGCACGCTTCAAGCGGGTGGCCGATTTGCTCGATCCCGACGACAAAGCGCTGATGAGCGGGGTGTTTCTAACATTGGCTGGATCGTCCGTCCGCACGCTGGCGGACGTGCAGGGCAAGCGGCTTGCGCTGGGGCAGGAGGATGCCTACGAAAAGCATCAGGCACCGCTTATAATGTTAGAGGCAGGCCATATTCAGCCCTCGGCGCAGGTGTTTTTCTCAAGTTGCGGCGAAAACCTCAATGCTCTGATGGATGGCACGGTCGATGTTGCGGTGGTTTCCAGTTATGCGCTTAGCGCCAGTTGCGCCGTGGATTTCGCCAAAGCGGAAGATTTCCGCACGCTGGCTCAAACCGAGAAAATGCCGCTCACCTCACTGCTGGTGGATTTGGCCAAAATACCGGCGGCAGAGGCCGTGCGACTGCAGGCGGCGTTGCTGGACGTATCGGGTGCCCAGGCTCCGAAGGATTTGTTAGGAAAGGGGTTTGTACTGCCCGCTTCGTGGCGGCCGGTTCTTCCGGTGGTGGCAGTCGGCACCGCGAAACCCGCTGGGCCCACCGTGGAAGAAGCCGCCAAATGAATCCGGGCAGGCGCAGGTTCATTCAGTTTGGCGGGCGGCTCATTGGGGTGGCGGCGCTGGGCGGCACGGGTTGGCGGATTTTCACCGGCAGTGACCCCGACGCAGTTTTTTCGCAGCCAACGGGCCCATACGTTTGGCGAATCAATCCAGACAAATGCACATTTTGCGGCCTGTGTGAAACCGCCTGTGTCAGATTTCCATCAGCCGTCAAAGCCGTCAATGACCAGAAGAAATGTTCCTACTGCGTGGCGTGTTATGGTCATCTATCGGACCTGCATATCTCGTCGGAGAAGATCCAAAGCGAGGGCAAGCGTGTTTGTCCTTATGACGCTGTCGCGCGCCGGGAATTTTCCGGCGGCAAGGACGGGTATCACATTTACACGATTGACGATGCCAAGTGCACCGCTTGCGGCAAGTGCGCGAAACGCTGCAACAAACTCGGCACCAAGTCGATGTTTCTGATCATCCGGCCGGATTTGTGCATCGGCTGCAACCGCTGCGCCATTGCTGCGGTGTGCCCAGAGCAAGCCGTCGAGTGGGCTCATTCCTATCCGGAGGATGATTTTCGTGGCGATTATGAATTGGAACATGCGGCTGTAGGCAGCGACGAGGGGGAGCGGGCGACATCATGAATCGCTGGTGGCAGCTCATCCTTTGTTTGGTGTTAGCGGGTTGGCAGCTGGCCGGCGCGCAGGAAACGGCAACCGACCCGCCGAGCTACAAAATTCCTAGTGGCGAGGACATCAGTTCCAACGAAGGAATTGCCACCTATCGGGAGCAATATCGTCCACAGCAGTACTTTCCCGAGTCCGCCGCATGGGTCGGTGCAGACATTGCGATGCTCGCGGCCATTTTGTTGCTCGGCTGCGTGATGGTTTGGCGTCAGGTGCACACCCGCCACTTCTGGCTGCCAGCCGTCTTGTCGCTGCTCTATTTCGGCTTCCTCCGTGGCGGCTGCATTTGCCCGGTCGGCTCGGTGGCCAATCTAGCCATCGGCATAAGGCATCCCGAGAGGGTCGGGCTGAGCACAGGGGTGATGTTCTTGCTGCCGCTGGCGGTGGCCTTGTTTATCGGGCGGGTGTTTTGTATCGCCGGTTGTCCCCTCGGGGTGCTCCAGCATTTGTTGGGTGGCCGCCGCTCCCACACATTGCCGCCGCTCCCACACGCCATCCTCCGCATTTTCCCAGTAATCACCTTGGTGGCAACCGCTTGGCTGGCCCTGCGCGGCACCTGTTTCCTCGTTTGCCTCCTCGATCCGTACAAGACCGCATTCTTTTTGGGTTACGGCTGGATTGAGCGGATATTCCACTGGCTGCATGGCGGCTTGGTCGAGCCTGGGGTGCTGCGGGTTGGCGACCTGACGTCCTGGGGGATATTTGCCGCTGCGGTGCTGCTCGGGCGCTGGATTTACCGCCCGTTCTGCCGCTTTGTCTGCCCGTATGGCGTATTGTTAGGGCTGTTTTCCATGGTGGCTTTCAAGCGTCGGCGCATCGAGCAAAGCCAGTGCGTGCAATGCGGGATTTGTGAAAAACAATGCCCGGTCGATGCCATCACCCGTGACCCGAAAACCCGGGAATACACGATTTCCTCTTACCACTGCATCCAGTGCAACGGTTGCTCATCAAGCTGCCGCAAGGACGGTATCCATTGAATTTCATGATTCCTGGGCAGGCCCGCTTTCGGGATGACTGGGGGCGGCTTCCTGGAGGAATGATTTTCGGCAGAGTTCGGCGTATTTTTCGCCGTTTGCGAGCAACTCGTCGTGCGTACCTTGCTCGATCACCTCCCCCTTTTCCAATACGTAGATGCGCCCGGCATTCTGAATTGTCGATAGCCGGTGGGCGATGACGATGGCCGTGCGGTTTTCCATCAATCGGTCCAGGGCGTCCTGAATTTGGCGCTCAGTTTCCGAATCGACCGATGCCGTGGCCTCGTCAAGGAGGAGGATGGGGGCATTTTTGAGCAAGGCGCGGGCGATGGACAGGCGTTGTTTCTCGCCGCCCGAAAGCTTGACGCCACGTTCGCCGACGTTGGTATCCAAGTGCTTCGGCAGGGCCCGCACAAACTCGCTGGCATGCGCGGCGCTCAGGGCGACCCACAATTCGTCGTCATTGGCATCTCGCTTCGAGAGGAGGAGGTTTTCCCGCACTGTGCCATTGAACAGGAACGGTTCCTGAGTGACATAGGCCAGGTGCTCGCGCAGGGATGATTTGGCCAGTCCGCCTATGTCCTCACCGTCGATGGTGATGGTGCCGGAATTGACCTCGTAAAAACGCGCTAGCAACGACAGCACAGTGGTTTTTCCGGCTCCCGTGGAGCCCACCAGGGCGATGGTTTGGCCGGGCAGGGCCTCGAGTGTGACGCCGTGGAGGGTTGGTTGCTCCTGATAGGTGAAGGAAACCTTTTCGAAACGCACGGCACCCCGGATGTGTTTGGGCAGAGATTTGCCGTGGCGGGCGTTGGGCTCTTCCTCGGCATCAAGGATCTGGAATACGCGGTCGGCTGCCGCACGCCCCGATAGAACCATTTGATTGAGCGAGTTGAGACGCTCAATCGGCTCGTAAAACAACGACAAAAACAGCAGAAATCCAGCAAAATCCCCCATATTCAATTCGCCCCGCATCACCGCCGACCCCCCAAATGCCAGCACCAGCACATAGCCGCTCATCCGCAAAAACGACATCCCCGGCGAATACACCGCCCACCACCTCATCATCCTCAACGTGCTGCAGCGCAACAGGTCCGAAAACCGGTTGAACCGGGCGTGCTCGTCGGCCTCTGCTGCGTAGGCTTTGATTTGGCGTACCCCCGAAATATTGTCGTGCAACAGGGCGTTCAGGTCGGACGCCGCCTCTCGTTGGTTGCGGTAACGATCCCGGCCACAGGTCGAATAAATCCAGGCCGACAAGGCCAAAAATGGCACTGGCAGGGTCGCCCAGGCTGCGACACCAGGATTCAGATAGAACAGAAAGCCTCCAACACTCAGCACCTGCAACGCCGCCACCAGTCCCTGTTCGATGCCGTCAATGAGCACACGCTCCATGTTGGTGACGTCCTCGACGACCCGCGTCATGATGTCGCCAGTGCGCCGGGTATCGAACCAACGCAGCGGCAAACGCTGGATTTTCGCGTAAACATCCGAGCGGATATCGAAGATGACCTTCTGCTCAAACGTGTTGTTGATGAGGATGCGCAGCGCATTGAGGCCGTCTTTGACCAAGAATCCGAGCAGGGCCAGCCAGATCCAGAGAAAAAATTCGTCATGGCGAACGGGATTTGGAATAATATCGTTGATGACGTGGCGAGTTGCATTGGGGAACACAAAGATCGCCAGCGTCATGCCCATGGCACAGAAAAACTGAGCAACTGCAAGGCCTGGATAGTGACGAAGATAGGCTAGAACGCGAAAAATTGACTGCATGGAAGACCCCCACTGATGGGCGCTTGTGGTTGCTTTGTAAAGCCGTGCCGAAATAAATTTCAAAACTTCCTGAAATTTGGGGTTGCGGTGTTGGTGGGGGTGTCCCTAATGTCCTGCGCACACGACGAACCAAACCCGCCCAACCTACCAATCCTATGGCCAATGTTTTCGGAATTCTAACTGCAATAGTACTCGCACTGGCGTCCTTTGTCGCTTACAAAAACAAGGATGCTTACGCCAACGAGTTGTCCCATCGCAAGGATGAGGATCGCAGGCTCGCAGCCACCAAGCTTCGGTTGAAGACCGCTCAGGACAACTTGAAGGCGACGCACAAGACCCGGACCGACACTGAGGAGGTTGTCGCCAAGCTCAAGGCCGACGAAAGCGCCCGCAAGAAGGCCAACGACGTTCTCAAGCAGGACATTGATGCCAAGACGGCGGTGGCGGATGCCAACAAGACCAAGTTGGACCAGATTCGTGAGCAAACCAAGGCGATTGGCGAAATCCGCGAGCTCGCCCAGAAGGTCAAAACTCTGCGCACTGAAATGGACGCCCTCAAAGTGTCGATCGCCGATAACCTCACCAAGCTGGCTAACCTCACCCAAGACAACGCCCAGACGGTCGGTCGCAATGATGTTTTGAAGAGCCACACGGACATGATCTCGCGTCGCGAATCATTCTTCACCAAGGCTCAAATCAACTCGATCTTCCCTAAATGGGGATTCGTCACCCTCGGCACCGGCCACGTCTCCGGCGTCGTCACCGGTTCCACCCTCGAAATCGTCCGCGAGGGTAAAACGATCGCCAAGTTGCTTGTCACTGCGGTGGAGACTAACACAGCCTCCGCCACCATCATCCCCGATTCCCTCGCTGAAGGTACCGTGCTGATGGTCGGTGATCAGGTCGTTCCCTCACACAAACCTGCTGCCAAGACCAAGGTCCCAGCTAACCCGGCGGGACCAGCCAAAGACGACGCTGCGGCCAAAGACGAGGCACCGGTGAAAGACGAGGCACCAGCCAAGGACACCGCGCCGACTGCGGATCCCTCGATGGAACCTGCACCCGGTCCAGCCACCGAACCCGATGCCACCCCGGCAGCGACCCCCGAAGCCACCCCCGAATCCAACTGATTTTCACCAACCCTAAAACTTTTCCCAAGGAACACTCATGAAAGTCAAAGTCACCTTAATCATCCTAGCCATTCTCGCCATCGGTGGTGCCGCTTGGACATCTCACCAGCACTTGGAGAAATTCAAGGATCAGCAGCAAAAACGCTTTGCCGATATCTCCGAAAACAAGGATAAGACCCATCAGTCTGAAATTACCGAAAAGGACCTCAAGGATGAGCAGGGCGTGCTCAAAACCGTGCAGAACACCCGCGAGGAAACCAAGCAAAGTATCACTGTCCTCAAAACCAAGGAAATCGATTTCAAACGTCAAATCGCTGATCTGGATACCACCATCGCCGGTCAAAACGTCGAATTGGAAGGGCTCAAAAAGACATTGGCGGAAATCAAGCTCATTCTAACCGAGCTGGGCGATGGCATCACAGACACCAACCTCCCGGAATATTTCAACAAAATCTCCGATGATAAAAAGGTCCTCGAACGCAGCCTCGAAGAGAAAGAAGCCTTGGTGGCCGCTGCCGAAAAACGCCTCGCCGACAACAAGGCTGAGGAGAACCGCCTCATCGACAAGAAGCTTGAGCGCAATGTGCGCATCCAGCACAACGCGATGGAGGCCGTCATCACCGGTGTCAACCAGGACTGGGGATTTGTGGTCATCGGGGCGGGCAGCAACACGGGTTTCACGCCCCAGACATCGCTGCTGGTCAAGCGCGATGGCCGCCTCATCGGCCGCGTCCGCCCCACCGCCATCGAACCAGCCCAAACGATCGCCGATATCGACTTGGAAAGCCTCGCCTCCGGTGTGCGCCTCCAACGCGGTGACCGGGTGATTCTTGCCAAACCCGAAAGCCACTAATAACCGCTTTCAGAAGTTTTCTTCTTAAACCAGCTCCGCGGGCTTGCGTCCTGCGGAGCTTGTTTTATCATCAGCCCATGCGTGGAACCTTATTGCTGCTGATGACCGCCGCCGTTGCAGGCTTGGGCCTCACCTCTTGCAACACCAACAAGGAACCCGAAATTGTTCCGGTGCCACCGACGACCGATACCACCAAGATCCCTTGGAACTCCCAAGGTGGCACAGGTGGCGGCCAGGGCCAGTTCGGCATGCTCCAACAGAACCAATACCGCCGGTGAGCGCGGATCCTCAATCCCGGTGATATGGGGAGCCGGCTCGCAGTGAGGCCACCCGGTAAAGTTGCTCTAGCAGAACAACCAGAGCCAGCTCATGTTGCAGCGTGAAGGGTGATAGCGTGAGCACCCATTCGCAGGCATCCCGAAGATCAGGCTCATGTCCATCTGCCGCGCCGATTAAAAAAGCCAGTGTCTTGACGTCACCGCGGCGCTCAAAGGCCTGGAGTTTTTCCGCAAGGCCGCGTGTGCTCAGCATCTCACCGCGTTCGTCCAGCGCCACCCTCAGACACCCGTGCGAGCGCTCCAACAAGCGCGCCGATACCTCCGAGCGGCTCCCAGCCTTGACGACCACCCATTCGTAGGAACCCAGTCGCGACAGGCGCTTCAAATATTCATCCGCCCCGGCCTTTGCGTAGGCCAGGGCTGGCTTGCCAGCTACAATGATACGTATATGCATGGGACGTCGCAGTGCTTGTCCCGGCCGAAATCTATGCGCCAGTCGGGATTTTCAAACGTCAGGCGCCCGCCTTCTTGGCCCAAGAGTCGCGCAGGGCAACCGTCCGGTTGAAAACCGGCTTGCGGCCGGGCTGATGATCGGCGCTGTCGGCCACAAAATAGCCGATGCGCTCGAACTGGCAGGCAAATCCGGGTTCCGCAGTCGCGAGGCAGGGCTCTATTTTGGCTGTGATCGTCGTTAGAGATTGTGGATTGATCACGCTGAGGAAGCCGCCCTCGGCGGCGTCTGGATCCTCGACGCTGAAGAGACGCTCGTAGATGCGAAGCTCGGCATCGGCACCGTGAGTGGCATCGACCCAATGGATGGCGGCACGGCATTCCACGCCCTCGGGGGTACTGGCCCCAAGCGTGCCGGGCAGCACTTCGGCGCGGACGAGCGTGACCTTGCCGTCCGCGTCCTTTTCGTAGCTGGTGCAACGGATGATATGGGCACCACGCAGGCGGACGTGGCGGTCCGGCCCAAGGCGATAGAATTTTTTGGGTGGCACTTCCATGAAATCGTCTCGTTCGATCCAGATTTCCCGGCTGAGGGTGACTTGGCGGACGCCGGCGTCGGGGTTTTGGGGGTGATTGGGGATATCGACTTGTTCGAGGGTTCCCGGGAGGTGATTTTCGAGGATGACCTTGAGTGGGTCGAGCACGGCCATGCGGCGCGGGGCGCTGGAGTTGAGAAAATCCCTGACGTCAAACTCCAATAGCGCCACATCAGTCGTGCCATTGAACTTGGTGATGCCCACGCGCCTGCAAAAATGACGCAGCGCGGCCGCTGGATAACCTCGGCGGCGGATGCCGGAGAGCGTGGGCAGGCGCGGATCATCCCAGCCGCAGACGTGACCTTCTTGGACGAGTTGCAGCAACTTGCGCTTGCTCATGATGGTATAACTCAGGTTGAGCCGGGCAAACTCAATCTGGCGCGGCTTGGAAGGCACCGGGCAGTTGTCGATGAACCAATCGTAAAGCGGCCGGTGGTTCTCAAACTCCAGCGTGCACAGCGAGTGGGTGATGTGTTCCAGCGCGTCTTCGAGCGGATGGGCGAAGTCATACATCGGATAGATGCACCACGCGCTGCCGGTGTTGTGATGCTCGGCGTGCAAAATCCGATAGATCACCGGATCGCGCAGGTTCAGGTTGGGCGAGGCCATGTCGATTTTGGCCCGCAACACGCACTCGCCTTCCTTGAAGTCGCCGGCCCGCATGCGGGCGAAGAGGTCGAGGCTCTCCTTCAAGGGGCGATCGCGGTGGGGCGAGTGGACGCCGGGTTGGGTAAGGTTGCCGCGGTTGGCGCGCATTTCCTCGGCGCTTTGTTGTTCCACATACGCCTTGCCTTGCTCAATGAGATGCACCGCGCATTGATAGTAGAACTCGAAGTAATCGCTGGCATAATACAAGTACTCACCCCAATCAAAGCCGAGCCACTTGACGTCGGTCTTGATGCTTTCGACGTATTCGAGTTCTTCTTTCTCCGGGTTGGTGTCGTCGAAGCGTAGATGGCAACGGGCACCACTGGCGGCGTTTTCCTGGGCAATGCCAAAATTCAGGCAAATTGATTTAGCGTGGCCGATGTGGAGGTAGCCGTTGGGTTCCGGCGGGAAGCGGGTGATGGTGGTGGCGTGCTTACCGCTGGCCAAGTCCGCAGTGATGATCTCGCGGATGAAGTCGAGCTTGGCCGGGCGGAGGTCGGGGGCAGAATCGAGGATAGAATCGGGCATGGGAAATGGAATGATTAGATATCAGTGATCGGGGGAAGGCGAGAGACCGCTGCGCTGCCAGGCAGAAGCCTGGAATTGGAAGTGCCATACTCTGTCCAAGATCGATGCTCTGCTCGAGTCTTGTAGCGAAGCGGTCTTCTGTCTTGTAGCGAAGCAGTCTTGCGTCTTCTCATGCGATTGCCAGCTGGGTGAGCAGGGATTGATTGAGGCGGATTCCAGCATGAAAATTCTCGAGCGGGAAATTTTCGTTGGGAGCGTGGACCTGCGCATCGGACAGGGCCAGTCCTAGCAAAAGCGTGTCGGCTCCGAGGATTTCGCGAAACGTCTGGACGATGGGGATGCTGCCGCCTTCGCGGATCAGCACTGGTTCGGCACCAAAAACGCTGCGCAGGGCGGCTTGGGCGGCCAGGCCGAAAAGGCAATGGGGGTCGGCGGCGTAAGGTTTGCCGTCGTGGCCGTGCCGGACCTCGACGGTCACGCCGGGCGGGCAATGGGCCAGGAGGTGGCGGCTGACCTTGGCCATGATGTCCTGAGGCGATTGATCGGGGACGAGGCGGAAGGAGAGTTTGACGAAGGCTTCGGCGGGTATCACCGTTTTAGATCCCTCACCTTGATAGCCGCCGCCGATGCCATTGACCTCGGCGGTTGGGCGGGCCCATGTGCGCTCGGCCGAAGAATAACCGGGCTCACCGAAAAGCCCCGGCGAACCGGATGCACGCTGGAAATCCTCGTCGCTCACCCCGGGAATGGTTGACCACATCGTGCGTTCCCAGGTTTCCAAGGGCCGCACATCATCGTAAAACCCGTCGATGGCCACCCGCCCGTCGGCCGTGTGCAGGCTGGCAACCAGACGTGCGATGGCGGTGGCGGGATTGGCCACCACGCCGCCGAACAGGCCGGAGTGCAGGTCGCCTTTGGGCCCCCGGATGATGGCCTCGCAGCAGGTGATGCCGCGCAGTCCGTAGCCGAGGGTCGGCACGCCCGGGGCGACCATGCCAGTGTCTGAGATGGCGATCACATCGCAGCGCAAGGCGTCGCGATGCTCCAGCAGAAATGGCGCGAGATTGGGGCTGCCGATTTCTTCCTCGCCTTCAAACAGGAAAATGAGGTTTACCGGCAGTTCGCCGTGTTGCCGCAGGGTTTGCTCGACTCCTAACACATGGGCGAGCATCTGGCCCTTATTGTCGGCCGACCCGCGAGCCCAGATTTTGCCATCCCGGATTTCCGGGGCAAATGGCTCGCTCGTCCACAGGGCGAGCGGATCGACCGGTTGCACGTCATAGTGGCCGTAAATGAGCACGCTGCGGCGACCCGCGACATGGGCATTTCTAGCCACTACGAGCGGGTGGCCGGGGGTATCGTGGAGTTGTGCACTGAGTCCCATGGCGGTGAGCTTGGCCAACAGCCATTCGGCGCAAGCGCGGACGTCGCCTGCATGGCGGGAGTCCGTCGAGATGCTCGGAAAGCGCAAAAAAGCAAATAGGTCTTCGAGTTCAGGGGTCACGCGCCGATATTGGCGCGGATCGGGGGCATTCCGCAAGCCGAATCACGGTGCTGCAATCGTCCAGGCCGAACTTCAACATCATTACCTAACGGAATTCTCCGACTGCCCTCCGAACTCAGTAATCGACCTCATTATTGACCAAGATGCGAGCAGTCGAATTCCCTGAAGTGCCGACGCCATAGGAACTGTCAGGCAGCCTCTGGACCGCGCAGGTATAAACAAGCGGCGGTCTGTGAGCGCCGATGTGCATGAAATGGCACTTGTCGAATAGACGGGTTCATTGGCGGTTCATGGGCATCGGCGGTCATAGACACGCCCCTACAAGGCGACAGAATTTCTTGCGCGGCTCATGAGCTTGAGGGAATTTCACGGAATTGAACTGGTTCGACCCAGTGGCTATCTTGAGGTCGAACGCTGAGCTCTGGCCCTTGGGCCAAGCTATCGAACCGCCCTCGGGGGGTTGTTAGTCTGAAAAATCGGACTTTCGGGCACCGCATTTATAACGCCTACCACAGATTGTGCCAGAGCCCTTGAAAAGCCAAAGTCGCTGTTGTTAGGTCAAGTTTTCCAAAACCGGATGGATTAACGATTTCCGGGTTGATTTTGGACCTCGGCGTGAGCTCAGTCGAACGATTTTTGAAGTGAGCTTGGTTTGTGCTGAATCTCGTATCCAAGCCCACATCAGAAATCAACGTTCATCAATCGGCAATCATCCATCGTTCGACTGAGCTCACGCCGAAGTCGTTCGACTGAGCTCACGCCGAAGTCCTCTTCAACTCTCGCCTGGTTTGAGGCTCCACCTCGCTAAAGTTGAAGTGACTGCCCACTCCATACCCGCCCCCCGGGTTCCGAGCTTGTGTCTGAGGCGCAGCCTCGCACTAGAGAAGCGGAGGTGTTCAGATGGGAGTGAGCGAGTAAGAATCCTTGGCGTCCTTGACGAGCCAGCCTTGGGCGGCGAGAGCAGCGCGGAGTTCGTCGGATTTGGCCCAGTTCTTGGCTAGACGCAATTGCCAGCGCTCGTCGGCCAGCGCCTGTATGGCCACCGGCACCTCGATGGTCTCGGTGGTGGTTTCCTCTGGCAGAGTCAGGCCGAGGGCACGCAGCACCCGGTTGAGGGCGGCCAGCGCCTTGGCGGCCGCTTCGCCGCTGAGGGTGGAAGCTTCGCGCAGGCCGGTGAAAATGCCTCCGAGAGCCCCCGGCGTGTTGAGGTCGTTTTGCAGACTGTCCCAAGCCGCTTGAAACGGCCCGAACTCAACCGCATCGAAACGCGGCGTGCCCTCGATTCTAGCGGCGAGTTGGCGGGTGGCTCTGGCGATTTTGGAGAGGGCCTCGCGAGCACCGCTGAGGGAGTCGAGGGTGAAATTGAGGGGTTTTCGGTAATGGCCGCCGAGTAGGACATAGCGGACTTCCATGGGTGAAAACCCGCGATCGGCGAGGTCTTGAAGAGTGTAAAGGTTGCCGAGGGATTTGGACATTTTTCCCCCATCGACAAGCAAATGGGTGATGTGAAACCAATGCGCCGCGAAGTTTCCGCCACAGGCGCACTGGCTCTGGGCAATTTCATTTTCGTGATGCGGAAAGACCAAGTCCACCCCGCCGGAATGCAGGTCGAAGCTCTCGCCGAGGTATTCCTGGATCATCGCAGAGCACTCAAGGTGCCAACCCGGGCGGCCCTCACCCCATGGCGCTGCCCAAAAATTCTCCCCATCTTCCGCGCGCCGGGCTTTCCACAGCGCAAAATCCGAGATGCTGTCTTTTTCATATTCATCAGCGTTGGCTCGGGCATTCTGGGTCTTTCCCAGGTCCAACTCCCGCTCGTCAAGGTGCGAAAGCCGCCCGTAACCAGGAAACGAGCTGATCTTGAAATAGACCGACCCGTCGCCACCGACGTAGGCATGCCCCTTGGCCACCAGCGCCTCGATCATCGCGATTTGCTGAGGGATATGCTCGACTGCCCTCGGCTCAATGTGCGGCGGCAGGCAGTCCAGACGCTCGCAGTCGGCGTGAAATTGCGCCGTCCAGCCAGCTGTGAAATCGGCGAGCGATTGCCCGGCTTTTTGCGAATCGCGGATCGTCTTGTCATCCACATCGGTGATGTTGCGCACGTGAAGGCTGCGCAGTCCGCCTGTTTCCAGCGTGCGCCGCAACACGTCCTGCAGCACAAACGTGCGGAAATTGCCGATGTGCGCCGGCCCGTAAACCGTCGGTCCACAGCAGTAAAAGCGAAACGTCGCCCCGTCGAGGGGGCTTAGGTCCCGGTCGGCCCGGGTCAAGGTGTCAAATAGCCGCATGCGACGGGTGTAGCCAACCCAGCGCCTAACGGCAAGCACGGGTTCTTCAGTCGGCACGGATGCGGCACGGATGCGGCGCACTGGCTGCGGCGTCCTAGCCGCAGGCCGTGATGGGGCGTCTCGTCCAATTATTGTCAATTTAGCGCCCTGATCGAAAAATGGGCGTCCCGCCTGTGATGGATGACTGCGCGTCCGCCTGTCTGCGCATAAAACGCCAGGCTGGAAGCCCGTCGTCCATGGCAGGCAGGATGCCTATCCTCCTGCCCTTTCAGCACTTCCCCCCCCGCTGTGCCAAGCGGGAAATTCTCGGCTCTGTTCTTGGCCTCAATCCCGACCAGCCTTACCTCGATTGGGCGGCAGGGGTCGGCGACCTCCTCAATTTGGCCGAAAAGGGAATCGAAATCGGGTTGTGAGTCAATAATCCGGTGGTACGCTCGGCCTGAGGAATTTTCGTTTTCATCATGTCAGCCGATTGCAATCATCGCGAACACCGAGGGTTAGTGGCCCTTAGCCGGAAGCAAACACTGGGTGAGGAGCTTGCCAACAGTCTCAGCCACGGCGTGGGGTTGGCGGCGGCGGTGGTCGGCACGCCGGTTCTCATCGTTACGGCGCTACGGCACCACAACACCGCGATGGTGGTGGGCGGCAGTGTGTTTTCCGGGGCAATGATTCTGATGTATCTGTCGTCTTTGTTGTATCATGCGTTGCCTCACGGGCGGGGCAAGCATCTGTTCCGCCTCTTCGATCATGTAGCGATTTTTCTGCTCATTGCTGGCACCTACACGCCGATCACCTTGGGCGTGCTCAAGGGAGCATGGGGTTGGGTGCTTCTTGGATCGGTTTGGTTGCTTGCGGTGGTGGGAATTGTGCTCAAGTGGGTTGGTGGCATCAAACGGCCGTGGATCTCCACGGGTTTGTATCTGGTGATGGGTTGGTTGGTGTTGCTGGTGGCGCACCCGCTATGGTTGCAAATGTCGATGTCCGGCTTGCTATGGCTGGCAGCAGGTGGCTTGGCTTACACAATTGGCACAGCCTTTTATGCCATGGATGAGCGCATGAAATACGGTCATTTCATCTGGCACTTGTTCGTCATGGCGGGCACCTGCTGTCACTTTGTGGCAGTGTTTGTGAGCGTGTGAGAGTTGCCACAGAACTCAATGTTCGACCTCGCTTTCGACAACGGAGCGAGCCAGTCGGACTCCCTAACTGTCGGCTGTGGGCGGAAGCGCAAGGCTTCTAACAAATGTTACCATGCGAGCAGCAACCGCCGGGTGGGCGGATAGAGTTGGAGAGTAAGTCGCCGCATGACTCATCTGAAAAATTGTGAAAAGCCTCAAATTTCAAGCATTGATAATCAACGGA
>Ga0118677_10009179_pt1 | contig 15559 bp, 14 predicted proteins | sample AliMusrvi5mmetaG_FD_86154 | JGI IMG/M metagenome (GOLD analysis project Ga0118677, IMG submission 86154)
GTGACCGAAATCAAGGCAGGCGGATCGGCGACAACGATCACAATCACATCCGACTCAGAGGCCACGGCCGCGGGTGACTCAACCAATGAAAACCCTGCGTCTTTCGCATTGGCTTGAGTCCGGTTCCACCCGATGACACGATGCCCTGCCTTCTGCCAACCCTGCCCCATGCGAGATCCGATAATTCCGCAGCCAATAATGCCGATGTTCATGATTGGAGACCCTGGAGAATCAGGGGGTGGCCCGCACAAACGCGATTTCGTAAGTCTGACCCGCAAGGGGCTGGTAATACAAGCCCACGAGTTGATCCAGCTCCGACTGGTAGGTCAACGTGTAGGTCGCGCCGGGATAATTCACATCCCTGAGCTCGATGAAGACCTTGGTGTCCGTGTTTTCGCGGGACGCCTGCGCCTTGGCCACATGAATCGGATTCGGATTGAAGTAAGCGGCGATCATGACTCCGGCAGCGTCAACCGACTTGACGTCCAGAATGTACCCGCCGTCCGGCCGCAGCCATTTACCGACCAGTTTCGAGTAGGGTGGCGTAGTTGAGTCGTTTGACCGCCCCTTGCACCCTCCGAAAAATCCCAATGAGGACACAATCAGAGCGACAAGCACACCCGAGGTTAACCGCTTCACCCCAGTGATTCTTGCGATTCTCATTCGCGATTTCTCAGGCTTCATCCGTTATCCTCTCTCAATTATGGTTACACAACAACACATCGTGACTATATCGAAATCCGGACTAATGACGAGCGCTTAACTCAGAATCAATCCTCATCAGGAATTGGGCTCGATCGCGTACTCCAACGTCACAACGGCTTTGGCGCTTTTCTCAATGGAAGACGTATCATATTCACCAGCCCCGGAGGTGTCCGTGGAGTGACGCTCGGTAATCTGGAAAACGCCCTGTTGAGCCGAAATCAGGGCGCCAATCCGGCCCTTGCTGCCCCTGGCAAGCGCCAAGGCGCGCCGATAACCGTCTTCGGTCGCTTCGGCCAGCAACCTGAGCTTGATATCCTTCATGTCCGAAACCATGAACTGGGGCGCTGCAGCCTGAATATCCACATCCTCCTGGATCAACTCCGTGATGCGTGAAGCGGTATCCCGGATGAGCGCGACATTGGTGGAGGTGACGGTGAAACGCTGCGAGACATCATAATATTCGATTTCATTCATTTCCTTTCCCTGAGCGTCGCGCTTTGAGATTTTTGCGATTTCAATCGTGTGGGTTACGATTTCGGATTCCCTCAGCCCGATCTGCTTTAGAAAGGAAAGCGTCACACTCCGGCTTCCCTTCAGTTTATCATACGCATCCTTGAGACTCGTCCCGCGCACCGTGCAGGCGCTTGAAAATTGCCCGATATCCGACGTGACCTCGGTTGCCGCATAACCTTTCACCGTGATGGCCTGTTCATGACGAACACGGAGAAAGAACTTGGAAAGAATGGATGCCGACAAAATCATCCCCATCGACAAAATAAGAGCCACCACCGCCAATTTCATCAGATGATTCATAGTCACTTTTTCTCCGGCTTGATGATCAGGTCACGCGCGTTATGAATGTTTTATTCATACCGATCATTGCGCTGATTCAGGGTCCTGTCGAGTCTTGAGTTGTGAAAGCTTCACCCCGAGGATTATCCTGTCCCTCATACTCCCTTCTGATATCCTGCCCGTCGTGCAAGAGGAGAACCCGTATGCCGCTGACAAATAATGATACGCTGAGAAGGCTTCGCTATAACCTCAACCTGAATGACAATAAACTGGTCGAAATCTTCCGACTCAGCCAGTCCCCGCTGGATCGGGAGGTAATCCAGAATCTGCTCAAACAGGAGGACGCGGAAGGATTCATGAACTGTCCGGATGCCCTCCTTTCGGCATTTCTCGACGGCCTCATTATCAAGCGTCGCGGAAAACGCGAAAATGCGCCGCCTGCCGCCGTCAATCCAAAGGCCATCCTGAGTAACAACGATATCCTCAAAAAACTCCGTATCGCCCTCGAACTCAAGGAGGAGGATGTTCTGGCCATCATGCAAAAATCAAAGCCCGACATCACGCGTCCGGAACTCAGCGCCCTGTTCCGACAGAAGGACAACCGGAACTACAAACCCTGCGGGGATCAGTTTCTCCGGAACTTCATCGCCGGATTGAAGGACCTCTATAACCAGGATGGTTATGAGAGGAAGTGACGGAGAAAAAAGCCTCACCCCCAGGCCTACTGAACCCGTTTCCAACTGCGGTCAGCCGCATCACCGACGGACGCGCTACCCCGGAAAAAACCCGCGTCGTTTTGCTGATAAATACAAAGAACTTGAGTCAGCCGGTCACCCCGAAACGATTAGTAAACTTCTCGCAGCAGGCAAAACCCCTGCTGGCACGCATCGCCCGATCATGGTCGCTGAAATCCTGCTGGCCTTGAATCCAAAATCCTGTGAAACGGCCGTGGATTGCACACTGGGTTACGGTGGCCACGCCAGAGCAATCCTCCCTCTGATCCAGCCCGCCGGACGGCTGATCGGCATGGATGTCGACCCCCTTGAGCTTCCCAAAACAGAATCCAGACTGCGCTCCTCCGGATTTGGATCCGAAATATTTTGCGCTCACCGCAGTAACTTCGCCGGCCTCCCTAAAATCCTCGCGGCCGAGGGCCTCGGCGGCGCAGACCTGATCCTCGCCGACCTGGGCGTCTCATCGATGCAAATCGACGACCCGTCGCGCGGGTTTTCGGTGAAACGGGATGGCCCGCTTGATATGCGGATGAATCCGCAGCGCGGGCAATCGGCCTCGGAACTGATTCAGGGGATCAGTCCGAAAAAGCTCGCGCGCTTGCTGGCGGATCATTCCGACGAGCCTCATGCCCGAGCGCTGGCAGAAGCCTTGGCCGGATGCCGGTTCGACACCACTTTATCGCTCGGAAACGCCGTCCGCAAAGCCCTCCCTCCATCAGTTTCCGAAGCGGATCGCGTTAAATCCATCCGTCGCCTTTTTCAGGCTCTCCGCATTGCCGTCAACGAGGAATTGGTCGCGCTCGATCAGTTTCTGCGCGTTCTTCCCGAATGCCTCAATTCCTGCGGCCGTGTGGCTATCCTGACCTTTCATTCGGGCGAAGACCGGCGGGTGAAAAAAGCCTTCGAGGCCGGGCTTCGCGACGAAATCTACAGCACCATCGCGGGCGATCCGATTCGCCCAAGCCCCTCTGAAATCTTCAGCAACCCCCGCTCAAGCTCCGCAAAACTTCGTTGGGCGATAAGGAGTTAGGGCTATGCGCCCCCCAGGAACGGCCTCATCGCATGTTCTAACGCTTCGTAGAAGGCTGACACGGTACGGTACCGGTCATTGATGTCCGGTGCCATCCCCCGCTTGAGAACATCGGCCACCTGCGCGGGCAGCGTTTCGATTCCGACGGCCTCGCTGGAAAATTGGACATGTTCAGACAGCGCCCCCTCGAAAGCACGTTTTCCGGTCAACAGTTCACACAGCATCACGGCTAGAGAGAACACATCTGTCCGGCAGTCCAGAGGCCGCCCCTGCCACTCCTCCGGACTCATGTACCCCGGGGATCCCTCCACGTACCCACCCACCTTCTGGTCAGGAACCAACTTCAAGGCAGTCCCGAAGTCCAACAGTTTCAGCTGCATCGATTCATTCACCATCACGTTATCCGGCTTGATATCCCGGTGCAACACCCCGTTGGCATGGGCGTAGGTCAATGCCGAACAGCATGCATGGGCAATATCGAGCACCGCGGGAAAGGAGAGTGGACCCATTTGGCGGCTGATGACCGCCAGGGTATGGCCCCTGACATATTCCATCACCAGGAATACCTGACCCTTCTCCACATCCATTGTGTAGAGGCGGACAATATTCTCGTGAGAAAGCCGCATGGCCAGCGCCGCTTCACTTTTGAGCCGGGACATCGCCTCCTGATCCTGCGCAATTTCAGGCCTGAGCGTCTTGATGGCCACATCCATTTTCAACAGGGTGTCCCATGCCCGGGAAATGATCCCCATGCCCCCCTCCTGAATCACATCGATGATCTGATACCGATTCGGGGGTGCAACCGGAACCTGGGCCGCTGCATCGGCTTTCCTCAGCGCCGGGCTTCCACCCGAAACCGATTTCCCGCTCATGATAAACTTCTTACCCGGCATGGGCTTCCGCAAGGTCGGAATCCTGAGGGGATTCCCCGGACGCGACAACACCCGTTGGCGTAGTGCCGGAGGCGCAACTACCCGGGACGGTGGAACCGGGGGTCGAGATTCCTGAGGACAGGGCGCCGGGGGTGCCGACACCTCAAGCGGAGTCACTTCTGGAGCCGCGTCTTGCGATCTGTCGACCCGGACTCGTACTGTCGTGGCACTCCCCATGAATGAACTCTTTTTATACTTATAAAAAAGCGGGTGATTTTAGTGCGTCCCGGACATCTGTCAAGACAAGCAAAAAGATGGTCGGGCCGAGGGGATTTGAACCCCTGACCTTTTGCACCCCAAGCAAACGCGCTACCAGTCTGCGCTACGGCCCGATAATAAGAAACATCACCGCCTGAGTCAGATGCGACATGGCGTTGGGGTCGCCTTCTCCTGCATCGAACGCGGGGCAAACTATCAACTGGGCTTCTGACCGTCAAGGAACGAATCAAAAATGGATTCCCATGCTGTTGCGTCGGCGCCACCGGTATCCTCAACCACCGCCTTCTCCCGAAGTTTGGCGACAAACGCAGACAACGCATTTCCTTTCCGTTCATGCGTCAATAATTCCCGGATACTGTCCTTAACCTCTTCGAACGGCAGTGGTTCACCAAATTCCTTGTCCAAGAGCTCAATCAGGTGGAATCCCAGCGATGTCTCGAGGGCATCACTGATTTCACCGACCTCCAGATCGTCGAACACCGCCTGGTCAAATTCAGGAACCGTTGTGCCGCGTGCAATCCAGCCCAGGCTTCCACCGGTCTCTTTTCCACTGGGACATTCGGAATGTGCCGCCGCCAGATCGGAAATATCCTCTCCCTCCAGCACTTTCTGCTTGAATCCCATCAGGATCGAACTGACTGCCGCCTTGTCGGATTCACCCGCAGAGGCCGGCCGCATGAGAATATGCCTTACCTGGGCCTTGTCGGGCGCCATGTACCGCTCCGGATGCTCCTCAAAGTACTTCCGCAAATCCTCTTCGTAACACTCGGTCGCCGTCGAGGTCACACGCGCCACAAGGGTATCAAGTTGCTTGCCGACCCTGATGCTGGCCTGAAACTGCTCATGGGTCAGGCCCTGACTCGCCAACATCTCCGCCAACTTGGCCTCGCCCCCCACCCGTTTTGCCATATCGGCAAATGCCGTCGCCACCTCCGTCTCCGCCACCTCGATATGGCGTCGCTTGACCTCCTCCAGCAGCAACTGCGTCCCGATGGCATGTTCACGCGCCCGTTCGACAAGCTCGGATGCGTGGCGCCCCAGTTCCTCGCGGGGCATGTGCTGTCCATAGAAGTCCATGAGGCGCTTCAATTCGGCCAGAACGGCCTTCTCTGGAATGATCTTCCCATTTACCTGCAATGTCATTTGTTATCTCCCTCTACCCTGTAAAACGCGGCGCGACCGAAACAGCCGGATGGACATAAACCGGAACCGGGGATTCGCCGTCAAGACTGTTTCGGACAAGATCCTCCACAAGTGCCGCCACCATGGCAGCCGTGGGGACGCGCGCTTCGCGTATCAGTTCCACAGGAGGCGAACCATAGGCCTCCAGCACCGGGCCAAGCCTGTCCCAATCCGCGCTGACCCAAACCGTGCCCGGATTGGACAAGTCTCGCGGCAACTGCCCGACAGGCGCCACACTCCAGTCCCCAACCCGATCCACAACACCCTTCACCCGCTCAAAGCAACCGGCCCACAGTTCGTTCCGGCGTGCATCACCGAGCACCACAATCCGCCCTCTCCCGGTTTCCCCCATCAGGACGCGAGCCAAGGCGCGGGCGCTGGAGACCGCAGTCACAGGCTTATTATCAGGCATGGCAAGAGCCTGCACAAGGGCAACCGCCGTGCGAAGTCCGGAAAAGGTCCCCGGCCCGACACCTACCGCAAACCGGTCAATCCGCCCCACCTCGAACACCCCCTCTTTGGACATGGCCAGAATTTCGGAAAAGACAGGTCTGCTCTTACGTGTGTCGTCGGGCCATTCTTTTTCGAGGAGAACCGTGCCATCCTCGACCCAGGCAAGGGAACCGGTTCCTGATGAAAGTTCTATAGCTAATGTTCGCATGTGTTTTTTCTTGATTCATCCCCCCTGGCTGTGGATGATGCGCAACTGCACTTGCCATGGCGAATGTAGCTCAGTTGGTTAGAGCGTCAGATTGTGATTCTGAATGTCGCGGGTTCGAGTCCCGTCATTCGCCCCATTCAACGGGTCTTCCGTTCACACTGTCATCCCATATCTTTTTTTCACGCATGACCACCTTGCGCGCCTCACCATAAGAAGGGTCTCCTTCAATCCATCGCAACGACTGCTCGGCCTTTTCAAAGTTACCATAGCGGGCATACAGCTCCGCCAATGTGGCATGATTATAGGGCTCCCAAAACTGCCACTCTGTAAAGGCACGCCAATAGGCAATGGCCTGGGAGGGCGAATCCTCCCACAAGAACCTTGTCTTCAGCCTGATCAACTGGCTCTTATATCGGTTCTGAGCCAATCCCCTCTCACACCACAACCTAGACTGCCGCAACCGCACCTCCCTCGCCTCTCCCTGGACTTCATCAGCGTGGTAATAGGCTGTCTCAGCGGTGAATATCGAGAGATAGTAGTTCCAGGGATAAAGGACGTAGGCTTTCCGGCACCACTCAACAATCTGTTCCACTCCGGGAGATGGCTTGTCCAACTGGGCATGAAAAGACAACCGGAAAGCCCATGCCGCGCACACGGAATAAACCACCCCTGCCAACGATAGCGTCAACAGGGCAACCCCGATTACCGTCAGAAACCACCGATTAACACCACTGCGCTTTTTCTTCATGATTTAATAAAAAAAGCCCCTTCCACATGGAGGGGGCTTTTCTTCACCAAGTCAAGGCCATATCAGCCCTGCAGTTGTCGATCCTGCGTCGGATTAGGCTTTGTCGTGCTGACAGTGGTCGTGGGAATTCTATGGTCTGTGAAATCGCCCGGACGTTGAGGCGCCATCACTACATCGATGCTAATCACGATATGCCGCGCATCATTGTCAAGTTGCACGACTTCCCTGGCCGCATTCCTGATCGCAATCGGGTCATTGGACTGGGCAACCGAAGCCGCTGTAGCCTTCACCTCATCCAGGACGATTTTCAATCTTTGAACCAGAACATCAACGCGATTAAGAACCGTGATCTTTTCAGCGGCAATAGCGTTCGCACGCGCCAGAGCCCTTTCCGCCATGGCAATTTTACGCCTGTCACCGGAAGCCTGCGCCGCTTTGAGATCCGCTTGCGCCTTAACCACAGCGGCCTTTGCATCATCAGCCGCCTTCTGGGCTGCAGCCTTGTCCGCAAGTCCCTGCTGATAACTCTTCTCCGTATCCGCCACGGCCTTTGCGATACGTTCCTTGGCGCCGGGATCGAAGCCAGGCGAGGGTGGTACAGTCATACCAACTCTTGGGAAAACAACCAAACCTGCCAAAATAATTCCTGCTATCATCTTATTCATGCGCATTCCTCCTGTTAAGAACATCAATCTGAATACACTGAGACGTATGCTTGAGAGTATCCATAAACTATGAATACTCGTCAAGCCCTTTCAATCTTTTCATTCCCCGCCAGGTCACCAGGGAGATCGGGGAACCTCTATGACATCCCCAGGGATAATCACAATATCGCGACGCTTGCCCGCACGAATGTCATCCAGCTTGATTTCCACACGATTATTATTCCGGGTGAGGGTGACTTTTGTTTTGTCTGCGTACTCGGTATACCGTCCAGCCCGGCCCAGGGCCTGCAACAGGTTCATATCGCGGGTCAACGGATAAGGACCGGGACGAAGAACCTCTCCTGTCACGGCATACTCGCTATCTGGCGGCACAATGATAACCGTAACCGTCTTGTAAATTTTCTCTTCAATATAAGTCTTTTCGACGAAGCGCTGGGCCTCACCACAGGATTTTCCCGCCACTATCATGCCGCCGATCAACGGAAAGTTGATCCTCCCATCCTCGTCCACCACACTCTGACAGGAGAACGGTTCCGGAGGAATATAAAGAGTAATTTGAACGCGATCCCCTTTCCGAAGAACACGGTCTGTCTTTTCAAAAATTTGGTCTGCCGGCTGGTTGGTCGAGATCCGTGTCTCCCGTGATAACAGACAGCTGTCGTCCGATCGGCGCTCAGCCTCCCGCCCCAATTTCTGAACCCCGGACGTTGTTCCGGAAATACACCCCGCCGAGATCATCAAAGCGGCCCATATTAAAATATATGCCAGTTTAGTCATCATCACGCGCCCGTCACCTGGTTCCCTTTCGGCGGCTCAATCCCGGCGGGAATCGCTTTCTCAACCCCCACTTTCAGACGCTTGTCTTTGGCGCTACCATAGGAATAATTGTAATACGAATTATAGTAATAATAGTAATCACGGGTCACATTCAGGCTGTTGAGAACAACCCCGATCAGATTGCCGCCCGCATTATCCACCATGGTTTTAGCACGCCCTGAAACAACGCGAGGATATGACCGGTGCTGGATTACCAGAAGCACACCATCCACCTCACTGCATAGAATCGCCGCATCACTGACTCCGAGAATCGGGGGTGAATCGAAGAACACATAATCATACCGTCCCTTGACAGAGTCAATAATGGCGCGAAGCCGTTGGGCATTCAGGATGCCATGCGACGCGGATGGCAATTTCCCGCTCGGCATGAAATCAACCGAGGATACGACAGACGGCATAATGGCCTTGTCTATGGTAACCCGATCAAGCAACACATCCGCCAATCCGACACGATTCGGAACTTTGAACATCTTGTGCTGCGTCGGACGGCGCATATCCGAATCGATAACCAGAACCTTCTTTCCGACCTGCGAGCAAATATAAGCAAGATTGAACAGGGTCAGAGATTTCCCTTCTCCCGCACCACCACTGGTCAAACACATGGTATTCCCGCCACCCAGTTTCTTAGACAGCTCAAGATTCATGCGCAACACACGGTAAGCCTCCGCATGGGGACTATCTGGCCCTTCATCCGGCAAGGGCCGGACTTTCTGGGGAATGACCCCAAGGACGGTGGCTCCGATGAATTTTTCGATGTCCTCAACAGTCTTGACCGAGGTATCCACATACTCGACAAAGAACACCAATCCGATACCACACGCCAAACCCATGACGATACTGAGGATCACATTCAAAAGAATTTTTGGGCTCACGGGATTGTCCTCGGACGGTTCCTCGGCGGGGTCCACCACCTCAACGGGCGTGCGAGGAAGGTCTATCCCGATATGCTCCTGAAGCAAGCGGGTTTCAAGCGTGTCGCGCATCTGGCGCTGTCGGGCCACTTCGCTCTCGGCTTTCGCAAAAGGAAGATACTGCTCGCCATGGGCATTGATATTGCTTCGTTTTGCGTCCTCGAGATCCTTGTCCGCAGCCTCAAAATCCCGCTTGGCGATCTCGTAACTGGTCCGCAGGCCCAGAATCTGTCCCTTCAGGGTATCCTCGATTTTTCTCTTCAGATCGACGACAATCGCATTCGCACTCACGACATCGGGGTGTCGCGCACCAAACATTTCCTGTTTCCGTTTGAGATTGGTTTCCGCCTCCGTCAATTGCTGGCGGAGCGTGGTCAGGGTCGGATCCGCGATCACATAGGATGATGAATAGAGGAGATCTGATCCGTTCAAACTTTCAAGTTTATTAAGTCTGGTCTCATGATCCAGCATTTCCTTTCGCGCCGTGATCCGATTCAACTCCAGGCGTTCAAGCTTGGAATTATCGAGCGACGCCACGGAAGTCCCCGTTTGCCCGCCATACACGTTCACATTGAGGCCCTTCCGGATTTCCTCAAGTTTTAGTTCGGCTTCTTCCACTTTACGTTGCTGCGCCTTATAGGCATCTTTCAACGCCGTCTCGCCCTGTTCGGCCATATCGCGAGTTTGCTTCATGCGGTAATCCCGATAGACCGATGCGATTTCGTTGGCGATCCGCGCAGCATCCCGCCGTGCGGTTTCTTTGTTGCTCCGCCGGGTGCTCCTGGAAATCCGGACTTCAATCAGATTGGTATCCCGGTACTGTTGCACCTTCATCCCGTCGCTCAACATCTCATACGTCTGACCCAGGGAAAGCCGGGATCCATCATCGGTGTACATCCGGCCAAATTCATCCTGCAAATGGAGGTTTCGGATTACTTCATAAAGGATCGGATGCGACTGGATGACCTCGAATTCCGTCCGGAGAAAATACATGTCATACATGGTCATGATCTGCTGTTGCTGGGACGGCGCGTAAAATGGCGTCACGCTGGGGGTATCCTGCCGGACCTTAATGCGGGTGGATGCCATGTAAACCTTGGGCAGGATCAGCGTAATAAGGACGCCCGTCGTGACCACAAGCAGAAAGACGGCGATTACCACTTCAATGCGGGACCTGATCATCCGCCAATAATCCATGAAATGGGCCGCCTCTTGAGAATTATCAGCCATTATGGTCTCTCCAAAAAAACTGATGAGGCGTTAGGAGCCTCACCAGTAGTCTGCCTGCCACGTTCCCGCAAAAGGACACTCGCGGGAAGGATATATTAGATCTGCGCCTTCACGCTTACGTCAACAACATCCCGACTGAACGGCTCGCGCACGTTCGTATCCCAGTTCTCGAACATGTAACCACAATCAACCGACCATGTGCGATTGATGATGTAGTTAGCTCGGAGACCAACCGAGATCAACTCTTCAGTCCCCCCGGGAGCGTCTGTCACAACGCCTACGTTTTCACTCTTATACCGACCCCGCCCGTACTGGCCTTCCAGCGACGCGGTAAGCCGTTTGGGAAGGATATCATGGTCAATGGCGCCAATAACCGAGAACATTGTCTGGACTGAATAGGGGAACACATTCGCAGCCATGAGGCCATAGTTCGCACCAACACGGAACCGGGTCTCTGATGCCGCGCGCATGGTCAGTTGAGCAGCAGCGCTCGGCGCATCGATACTACCGATGGCGCTATTGTCATATTCGCCATGCTGATACCCGCCCGTGACCTTTCCGATCAAGTCGGGACTGAATGCCTTTTCCACACCAGCACCCACTTCGATGACTTTCGCCCCGCGACTACGATCAGTGGCTTTGTTCTTGAACTCGGAACCACCCACATAACCAAGAAGCTTATATCCCGCCCCCGTCATGTATTTCAGGAAGGCACGACCGTCCAGAGTATCCTCATCAGATTGATTCGCCACAACGGAATCCGTATAGCGCTTCAGAGAATATTCGGCCTCAAGTGATGACTCCAAGGTCTCTGACAGTTTCGAATTCAACTCCATACGGGCAATGTTCCAGTAATGGTTGTCGCTCGACCGCGCATCGGTGCCGCCATTATTGACTTGGGGATCGTCATTATAGGTTAGCGAGTCGGAAAAACCAAAACCAATCCGGGGGCTCAACTGATGAGTCAAATTAACCGCCGCCGATCCGAAATACTCGTAGTCATTCTGGCCCTGTCCACTCGTCGCACTGCGGGGATTGCTGTGCCATTTCACCATCGGGAAAATGGACAAATCCAGCATCGTGCGTTCCCCGTCACGGAAACGGTAATCAACTCTCGGCTCCACATACACGTCGGTATTGGATTCCTTATTTGTTTTCACGCCATCACGGTTGTCCGTGAACTGGCTGCCCAATCGTCCGGAAAACAACCAAGGCCCCTGAGCGCTGCCCATGGCGGCTTGTCCCAGATCAACGGAATCTGGCTCCACCCCATACGCTCTCACACCCTTTAAAAGAGAAACAACCAAAACCATTCCCAATATCTTTATCCGCGAGTTCATATCAATAACCTCCAAACGATATGGAAAAATACCACCTACGTCCAATTCTTGATTCGGGAGTTTTGCCTATTAACTGATCTAAAGTCAATCCAAAACGCAGAATTATTTTTCCGCGCTTCCTTTTGCCGTCAAGGCCGTTACAATGCGCCGAAATCCATTTTGCGGACGCACCAGACATGCATTGGCCATTTGACCCCAATCCAGTGACGATTAAACGATGGCGGAGGTTCCGCCATATCCGGCGGGCGTGGTGGTCGTTGAACATTCTTCTTCTCCTTTTTTCCCTGAGTCTCGCGTCGGAACTGCTCTGCAACAACACCCCCCTGCTGGTTCGCCATGAAGGCCATCTGTATTTCCCCGTGATCCGCTTTTATCCGGAGGACATCTTTCTTCACAACAACCGGCAAACCCGCCCGGACTATAAACAAATCGCTCGCGACCCTGCCTTCCAGACGAATCCCAAAAACAGGATGATCTTTCCACCCATCCCCTATGGCCCCTTTGAAACCACCGATCCCGACACCATCAGGATGCCTGAGGTCGTGATTCTGGAGTTCATCCCGAATCCTCATGTCATTCCTGTCACCATTTCACGCGATCTTTCCATATCCCGGACCGTTGGGGCTGAGATTTTTACGTCCCCGGAGACTTCCGGATCCATTCAAGGACACTCCCTCACCAATATCTGGATCATTCCCGATCTCATATTGCGGGCCTTCGGTTCCCGATGGCGCAATGAAGCCTCCCCTGCCTGCACGGCACCCGTGCCCCTGCGCGACCACCCCGGGCGGCGCGCTGAACTCGCCCTTTCAGAGTTCACCCCGCGGGCAACCCCGCCATCCACCATCAGGTTTTTGCTCCGCGAAATGCCCGGCGCCATACCGGCTACAGGGGGCACCGTGGCCTTGGATAGCCATCTTCGCACTGTTTCATCCTCCTTCCCTTCCTGGGAAACACTTCCCAAGGACGTGAAGTCCACCCTGACTGCTTTTGCGTCAGAAGGCATAACCGGTTCCCCCGCCCCACCCCTGGCGCTGGATCTCAACACCATCCCCTATACGGTCAAGGCCATCCTTCCCGAGGTACGCTGGCCGTTCAAGCCCGTCCCGGGGCACTGGCTTGGAATCGACAGCGCAGGACGTGACGTTCTGGCCAGGCTTCTGTACGGGTTGCGGATGTCCATGACGTTCGGATTCATGCTCGTGGCCCTCACCATGACCCTCGGCACCCTGGCGGGTGCTGTCCAAGGTTTCTTCGGAAAAACGGTGGACATCGTCGGCCAGCGCATCACGGAAATCTGGAGCGCCATTCCCTTCCTCTATGTCATGATCCTGCTGGGCGCTGTTTATGGCCGGGGATTCATACTGCTTCTTGTTTGTTATGCAGTCTTCAACTGGATAGGCATTTCATACTATGTCCGCGCCGAATTTCTCCGGCTCCGACACCTCCCCTTCGTCGAGGCGGCACGCGCCCTCGGCCTGTCCCGCCGGGCCATCATGATCCGTCATATCATGCCCAATGCCATGGTTCCACTAATCACCTTCTTCCCGTTCCAGCTCGTGGGCGCGATCGGATCCCTTGCCGCGCTGGATTACCTGGGATTCGGGCTTCCCCCTCCCACGCCGAGCTGGGGCGAACTCCTGTCGCAGGCCCAGCAGTTCAAGTGGGCCTGGTGGTTGATCCTCTACCCGGCGCTGGCGCTATTCATCGTCATGCTTCTCGGCGTGTTTGTGGGCGAAGGAATCCGCAATGCCTATGACCCAAGGCCAGCGACAAAGTTTGAATAATGCAGCCAATTCTCGACATCCGAAACCTGAGTATCGCGTTTGACACCGACGAGGGAGCCCTCACGGCGGTGGAAGACGTGTCGTTCTCCATTAATAAAGGAGAGGTAGTCGGCTTGGTCGGCGAATCCGGCTGCGGCAAATCGGTGACCGCCCTGGGATTATTGAGGCTGATCCCCATGCCGCCAGGCCGCATCCTGTCCGGCAATGTCCTTTTCGGGGGACAGGATCTTCTCCGGTTGCCGGCCTCCGAATTGCGGGGCATTCGCGGCCGCCGCATCAGCATGATCTTCCAGGAACCCATGTCCGCGCTCTCCCCGCTTCATCGAATCGGCGCGCAACTTTCCGAAAGCCTGCAACTCCATTCCAAAATGGATGACCGGGTCGCGCGGGAAACCGGTCGCGACTGGCTGGGCCGGGTCGGCAACCCGGATCCCGGCGAATGCATGCGCGCCTATCCCCACCAGCTCTCGGGGGGCATGTTGCAACGGGTCATGATCGCCATGGCCCTTATGCTGGATCCCGAACTGATCATTGCCGACGAACCGACAACAGCCCTCGACGTGACTATCCAAGCCCAGGTGCTGGACCGGTTGCGCGAGATGAAGCGGCTGGACACCTCTCTCCTGCTTATCACTCACGATCTTGGCATCGTGTGGGAGATGTGCGACCGGGTCGTCGTCATGTACGCCGCCCAGATCGTCGAGGAAGGCCCGCGCCGGGAACTCTTTGAACACCCCGCGCATCCTTATACCCGAGCCCTCCTGGATTCGGTGCTCAGCCTCGCCGCCGGCGCCGACCGCCTGGCTTCCATTGACGGACAGGTTCCCTCCCCGCTCGCCTATCCCTCCGGATGCCGTTTTGCAGACCGCTGCGCGCACGCTTTCGATCGATGCCGCCGGGAACAACCCCCGCTGTTCGACCTTGACGATGGCCGCCGCTCCGCCTGCTTCCTCTGCGCTCCAACCCCACACTCCACGCTCCACACTCCACCCTCCACGCTCCACACTCCACGCTCATCATGACCCCCCTTCTCCATATCCACGATCTCAAAACATGGTTCCCTATCAAGCGGGGCGTATTGTCCCGAACCGTCGGCCATGTCCGGGCGGTTGACGGCGTCTCCTTCAGTATGGAGCGCGGTGAAACCATCGGCCTGGTCGGCGAATCCGGTTGCGGAAAGACAACACTCGGGCGTAGCATCATGGGCCTTGAATCCAGATTATCGGGGGACATTCTGCTGGGCGGCACTCCCTTGTGGCCATCCCGCCATCGCGACAGCCTTCCGCTCCGCCGACGGATCCAGATGATCTTTCAAGATCCCTATTCGTCCCTGAACCCCCGGATGACCATTCAGGAAATCATCACGGAAGGCCTGCTTGAACAACGGCTGATCCGCCCGTCTGAACGCCTGGAAACAGCCCGAGGCCTGTTGCGGGAAGTCGGAATGGAGGACAGTGTCCTGCACCGGTATCCGCATGAGTTTTCCGGTGGGCAACGCCAGCGTATCAGCATCGCCCGCGCCATCGGGGTCAAACCCGAACTGGTGATCTGCGATGAGGCCGTGAGCGCCCTGGACGTCTCGGTCAGGGCACAGGTCCTCAACCTGTTGATTGACTTGCGTGCCTCGCATAATCTGGCCTACCTGTTCATCTCCCACGATCTCGGCGTCATCCGCCATATCTCGACACGCGTTCTTGTCATGTACCTGGGGATGGTGGTCGAGACCGGTCCCACCGCCGAAGTTCTGAACGCCCCGGCCCACCCCTATTCGCGCGCGCTGATATCA
>Ga0118677_10009180_pt1 | contig 15557 bp, 19 predicted proteins | sample AliMusrvi5mmetaG_FD_86154 | JGI IMG/M metagenome (GOLD analysis project Ga0118677, IMG submission 86154)
GGTTGGTGGTGGCCTGCATCGTCTCTTTCGTCACCCGCTGAAACGCCTTCCAGGATTCCGTGTCGGGATTGAGCGAGTAGGTGGGATGGCCCTTGACCGTGATGATGCGCAGCACCCGGCGCGCGTGCAGACGTTTCAATACCTTCACCACGTCCGGCGTGCCGATGCCCGTCAGGTCGGTGAAGAAACGAAGCTGGGGAAAAATGATGTCCGCGCGTTGCCAACCATAAGTTTTTTCCAGGATGAGCTCAGCGAGTTGGAGTTCTCGGAAATTCAAATCGTGCCGGCGGAGTTCCATGCGGAGAATGGCGCCACGCACGCGCCACTCGTCGGCGACGATCCGTGGACAATGCGCACAGATCAGTTTTGGTTCGGCGGGACAGGCTTCTTGGCATGGGGCAGGATTCATCGTGTGCTCCTTGTTCCGTTTTCGCGCTGGAGTTTTTCCCGGACGGCAGCCCGGATGAATTTGGAACGGTCCAGATCAAGCCGCTTCACGCAATGATCCATGGACTCGACAATGGCGGGATGCATGAGGACCAAAACAGCCTTGCTTGATTCTTTTGTTATTTTGTCGCTCATCTGCCGACATATAACCAGCATATAACGAGTATGTCAAAATAATTCTTTAATAATTTTCTGGCGGGGTTCTAATGTGGGTGAAATGCAAACTCAGCCAAAGCGGAATCAGGTGCTTGTGCCGGTTCCCATGTCGCCAAAATTCGTCGCGGCGCTGCAAGAGAAATTGATTAAGCTGGGTAAATCAAACCGTGCGGATTTCATCCGGGATGCGATTTTGGAGAAGTTGAAAAACGAAGGGGAGCCAATCGATCCGGCCATCGCGGCGGCCCCCTCCCGCGCCGGCAAGGGCGGCCGCCCCACCCACGCTCCAAAGCCGCCTAATTGCGCCGCCAAAGCCAGCGAGGAAATGAAGGAGAGGCTGTGGGATATGCTGAAGGATCAACTGGCGCGGCAGCGCCGGTCTCGCCGGCCAGTTTAGCGCGCACCCGCTTCATGCACTTGGCTAGTAGCATCTGGAGTTCGAGCAAATCCTCGGGGGTGTTGTTTTCTTCGATCAATCCATTCAGGGATGTTCCAATGTCGTCAGGGTCTTTCATTTGATTTCTTGCCGTTGCGGGCCAAAAAATGGCGCGGCCCAATCACTCGCCAGTCAGGGGTATCACGCCCTTGGGAGCAAGCAACCAGACCGCGCCGATGGGTGCGATACAGGCTGGCTCCGATTCAATGTGATACTTTGACTGGCCAACCGACCGCAAATCTGGACAGAGGCTAGACGAAATCCGGGCGCGCGCTAAACAAAAATTGGCATTCGATGGATATATTTTACCTGCCGCGTCCAGATATTCCGCTTGATTGTTCTGCCAAAACCCTGCTGATATGTGCCAAGGAAAACACACCATGAAAAACGGGATTTTGGTTTTATTGCTGGCTGCCGGATTGGTGGCTTGCTCACGCGAGGAGGTAGATCGCGTCCAATTAAAAAAACCAATGAAGGTGGAAAGCCAACTAGCCCCGGTCCCTGCCATCCCGCAGGCCCCCGAAGCAGCAACAGACGACCTTCGGGAAATTTACCTTCAAGCAGCGGCGGCGGTCCGTGAAAAATTAAAATCGCCCAGCACCGCAAAATTCCCCGGCAGCTATGATGCCTCTTCCAAGATGGATCCCTATGGCTATCACCAATGGATTGTTTCTGGCATCGTGGATGCGCAGAATGGTTTTGGCGCGATGATCCGCTATCAGTGGGCCGCGGTGATGGTGAAGAAAGGAAGTTGGTTTGCCGCTTATATCGAGATTGGTGATTCAAAATTTGGAATCATGCCGGTGTCTTTGCCGTTTCCGCTCACACCCCGCCAGATCGCCGCCGCGAAAGCTGAAGCCGAATACGCCAAAGAAGTCGCTGCAAAAAACAATGCTGCAGCTCTATCCCGCGCGCTTGCGAGTAATCAAGCTGCCGCTGACAAGGGCGATGCTTACGGGCTGCTGCGCATGGGCGAACGCTATCGCGACGGCGACGGTGTGGCGCAGGATCTGCCGACGGCCCGCGCCTATCTCACCAAGGCCGCCACCGCCGGCTCGCCCAGCGCACAGGCCGCATTGGATAAGTTGCCGAAGTAGGGTGCCGGTCAAATTGAAAGCTGCTTTCAATTTGGTGACCCATTCCGGCAAATGCGAAGCAGCTTCGTATTTGAGACCCATTCCGGCAAACCGGCGTTGGGTGTTCGATTTTTCTTGGTGCCGGCGCGCCTTTGTGGTTAGAGTGGCCGGGTAGTTGATGGTCTTCGCGGTTCTTCCCCTTTGGTAATTTCCTCGCTGTTTTCGCGCTGTTCGCCGCGCGCGCTTACGTCTTTTCCCGCCCCCTGCAAGGATGTCGCTGCATTAACCGCCAAGGCACTAAACGCGCCAAGGCAAACCAAAAAAGAAAGACATCCCATGAAAAAAACATTCGTTCTCTTCGCTCTATGTCTCTGTGCCTCGGTGGTAAAGCTTTCCGCCCAAACCAATCAAGCCTCGAACCTGCTTGGCGATATCGGCACCCCGACGATCAGCGCCGGCCTGCAGCAGATCTATGACGCCGCGCTCGGCTCCACCAACTTCGCGGTGCTCACCGGCGGCGGCCGCAGTCTGAAGGGGAAGAACAATCTGGCGTTTGTGGATTACATCTACAACTTCAACCAGAACGCCGGCCTGGTGCTCGGCTACGATTACACCTGGACGGGCAGCGCCAAAAAATTCGAGCCAGGCAACCTCAACTTCGTCAAGGGCGGTTTCACCGTGAACGCGGACATCAAACCGTTCCGGAATTTCGGCGCGACGAATTTCACGATCAAGCCGTTCGGATCGGTGCTGATTGATTCCAGCGGCGGCCAGGTGGGGCAGATCGTGGTGGCCGGCGTGGATTATCAGGCCGCGGCATTCTGGGGCTGCAAACTGAACCTCGGCGGTTTCTATGAAAACCGGTCTGGCGGCAACAGCGCGTTTGACGGGGCCTATCTCTGCGGCCACATCGCCATCAGCCGGGGCTTCTAATATCCAATTTTTTAAACACCAAGACACCAAAAACATGAGTGCCACCATGCGCGCAAAAATGCAGGTCTCCCAAGTCACCGACTTCGGCGGGAATAACCAACAGGTGAAGATGGCTCCCGTCTGCAGCAAGGCTTTCGGTCCCAATGGCGAGAGCGAAGATAATTCCTACGCCCGCTGGTCCCCGAGTGGTTCATTGGAGCTGACCATCACCAACCCGGATTTGAAAGATAAGATCAAGCCCGGTCAGAAGTTCTATGTGGACTTCACCGAAGCTGCTGAGTGACCAATGAAGTCCCACTTCACCAACGAGCTGGAATTGCATCCGCTGCCGGACGGGCGGAACTTCCGGTTGGCGCATGTGTTCGGCCTGTTCACGCCGGCCACGGGGCTGATCGTGGTGCCGGCGGGCTTCATCACGGACCTGGCCAGCATCCCGCGTTTGTTTTGGAACATCCTGCCGCCGTTCGGCAAATACACCGCCGGCGCCGTGATCCATGATTATCTCTACCGCACGCGCCTGGTCAGCCGGGCCCTCGCCGATCGCACGCTGCTGACCGGCATGAAGCTGGGCCGCGTGCCGTTCTGGCAGCGGCTGGTGATCTATTGGAACGTGCGGATCTTCGGCGGCTTCGCCTGGCGCGATGATGCCCGGCACCTACCCAAGCCCACGGTGCGGGACTCTGGCGAGCCGTATCGCGGTCATCATTACATGTCGCGCCATGATTGATACGAACCTCATCAATCAGACGGGCGAGGTGGTGAAGGCGGCGCACGAGCAGCTCTCCGCCAACTGGCCGGCCATCTGCGCGGCGGCTGTGCTCATCGCCCGCGAATTAAAGAATTTCAACGCCTGGCTGGCGGGTGTGGCCGGCTTTGTCATCCAGCATGGCGGCCTCGGTTGTTTGCTTTGGAAACTACTCTGGAATCCACCCGCGAAAAAATCTCAACCATCAAATCCCCAACTCGCAACTGACGCATGATACTTGCCCAAGCCGACATTCAAAACCTGCCCGCCGGCTGGTTGAAATACATGATCATATTCCTGATTGTCTCCGCGCTCGTCTCGGCGGCGCTCGTCGGGGCGATAATGGCCGTGCTGCAATATTTTCAGAGCAAGCGCGCCGCCACGGAATCCCAGGAGCGGGTGCTCTCGCCGCAGCCATTCATCATCGCCATGCAAAAGGAGTTCGCCGGCAAACACGAGTTTGATCTCCACGTGGCCGCCAACACGATCGAGCACAACAATCTTTTTTCCAAGATCGGCGGCGTGGAGCGCGGCCTGCGCGAAGAGGACAAGCAGATCCGGAAGGACATGACCGATAAATTCGACGCCATCAGCCGTGCGCTCGGCCGGATCGAAGGAGAATTGAAACGCGATTAATCATGAACCTAACGAACGAACAGAAAGAGGACCTCCGCCACGGCGTGCGCACCGCGCTGGTCATCCGCCACCCGGCTGCGCTGGCGCCGCGCCAGCTCTGGCGCGCGGTGAAGAAGGATCTGGATTTTATATTTGAGGAGGCCGATGTGATCGCCGCGCTGGAAATGTTGCGTGGCCTGAACCAGGCGGACTTCACCCTGGACGAACTGGGCGGCAATAAATATTGGCGGGCCACCGCCGCCGGCGTCCTCGCCGAAGAACGGTCTTGAACTTATGAACCTTCAACCTTCAACCATCAACCTCCAACCAAGCTGATGGCTGCGCGCGTTGGAAAAATCGCCCGTCTCCCCGCAAAGATCCGCGAGGAGCTGAACCAGCGGCTGCTCGATGGCCAGAGCGCCGGCAAGATCCTGCCCTGGCTGAATGCCCTGCCCGAAGTAATCAAGGCGCTGGATGAGGACTTTGAAGGGCTGCGCATCAACGATCAGAATTTGAGCGACTGGCGGACGGGCGGCTTTGTGGACTGGCAGAAATCGCGCGAGCGGATCACGCGCACCCGGGAGCTCGCCCAATACGCCGCGCAGCAGTCGCGGGCGGACCGCGGCAGCATCGCGTCCGGGGCGGCCAGCATCGCCGCCGGGCACCTGCTGGAAATGCTCGAAGCGGTGGATGAAGCCACCGGCACCAAGATCACGCCGGAAGCGCTGTTGAAAATCGCGCAGGCGGTTTCCATCGTGCGGGTCGGGGATCAGAACGATGTGAAGCTGGCGCAGGAAAAAAAGAAGATCAAACAGAAGGATGAGCAGATCCAGTTGGAGCGCGAAAAATTCCAGCGTGAGACGGCAGAGATTGCGCTCAAGGTTCTGAGCGATGACCGCGCCAAGTCCATCGAGGCCGGCACCGGCACCAATGCCGAGAAACTGGATCTGATGGGTAACCACATCTTCGGCGACTTGTGGACGACCGCGAAACGCATCCGCGACCAGAAGCCCGGCGCCGGAGGTCAGAAATGATCTCGAACCATTTACCGCTGCAATGCGGCTTCGTAAGCCATGAGAGCGGGCGGCCCAGCCGCCTCGTATCCTCCCCCTTTGTTGCAGGGGGTTCCATCTGCACGGACCAGAGAGATCCATGGAAGTCCGTCCTATAATTTATGGAGCGTCGCGCTTATCAACAATCTGCCCTCAACGAATACGTCACTTCGTTGCTGCGGCTTTGGGCCATCCTCTGGGAACGCCAGGCGGGCAAGAGCACCACGTTCGCGGATCTGGCGCTGTTGGAGATGATGCTGAACCCACACCGCACGGTGGTCTATGGTTCCGCGTCGCTGCTGCTCGCCCAGGAAATCACGCTCAAGGCCGCCATCCGCACCGGGCAGACGGCGCGCGAGCTGGTGGAGGCGGATGCCCGGCTGCTGCAAAACTTCGCGGCGGTGGCCGCCACCCAGGTCGGTGACAAGCTCAATTTCCAGACGGCCAACGCCGAGACCGACAAGCTGCTGCCGAAATTGAGCGAGGCGGATTTTGCGCAGCTCTTCCAGGATCAGAAACTGGAGTTCCGGGTCTATCACGATCGCACGGCTTATTCGCGCACCAAGGTCATCGCGCCGAACATCGCCACGGCGCGCAGTTGGAGCGGCACGGTGCTGCTGGATGAAATCGCGTTCATTCACAACTTGCGCGAGCTCATCACCGCGCTCCTGCCCATCATCAGCACGAATAAAACCTACAAGCTGATCCTGAGCACCACGCCGCCGGAGTTTGATGACACGCATTATTCGTTCGAGCTGCTCGCGCCGCCGGCGGGTCTGGAGTTCCAGCCGAATGCGGCCGGCAACTGGTATGAGAGCGAGAACGGAATCCGCGTGCACCGCGCCGATGCGTTCGACACGAATCTGGCGGGTAAAAAGATTTACGACCTGAAGACCAGCGCGGAAATCAGTCCGGAGGAAGCCTTCGCCAAAGCGCCGAACAAGGACGGCCACAAGATCGCGCACTGGCTGGTCTGGACGATTGGCGGCGCGGCGGCCTGTGATCTGTTGCGGTTGAAGGTGGCGCAAGAGCGCGGGGCCGCCACCTGCCAGAATTTTCAAATCGACAGCGACCTGGACATGGTCAAGGCCATTGTCTGGCTCGCAGCGCATATTGATCCCGTTGCGCCCGTCGGCATCGGCTTCGACGTGGCCACGACCACCAAAGGTAAAAGCAATCCCTCCGTGGTCAGTGTCGTGGAAGAGCATGGGCCGGAGGCGATCGTGCGGGCTCGCTTCGTATGGAAGACCAAAGATCCGGACATTGCCAACGAACGCCTGGATAAAATCATCGCGTGCGTGGCCGGTCGTCCCGGTGGTCGCGCCCGGGCGCTCGCGCAGGATGCCACCAACGAAAAATATTATGCGGAAGCAAATCGCAAGATGCTGCGCGCCGCGCTGCCGGTGCTGCTCATCGTCGCCAGTGAAAGCGTGGACAAGCCCGGACTCGACAAGCCCACCAACTACAAGGAATGGCTGGGTGATGCGCTGGTGGATAAGCTGAACGACAACAATCTCACCCTGCCGGGCGATACCTATACCCGGCAGGATTACCGGCTGGTGATGAAGGATCGGGGCCGGTTTGTGTGTGAGCCGAATGAGAACGGTATGCACGGCGACACCTTCGACGGCGATAAGCTCGGATTGCATGCCCTTAAAGGGGGTGCCGGTCGGACCATTGTCCCGGGCTTTCGTGCAGACGTCTATAATCCGCGGTCGGTGGTCGCGCCGCCACCCCGCATTTTGGCCGATAAGACCTCCGCCGCCGGCTTATGACGACCCCCTCTAAAATGCCCCAGGACGATTCGGCGCACCGAAGACACGTCCCAGCACCCCTAAATCAAGCCTACCCGGGCGCGAGGCGCGGCGGATTGATCGTGGCGCGTGCCCTAAATCAAAAACCGACCCATTCCGCCGGAGTCCGGCCTCCCATTATTTAAAAAACATGAAAACTTTAAAATTATTCGGCGTCCCGGTCGCCAGCTTCGGGGAAGCTAAGTCATCGGTTCCTAATGGTGGCCGTCCGCCAGGACTGCCAGCGCTGAGTATCAATCCGCAGTTGGGTGCCCGATACGAACCCAGCAACATAACCCAGACCGCCACGGCCGCCGAGATCCAGAACGCGATCCGCGAGGCGGAGAATGGCCAGACGTTTAATCTGTTCCGTTTTTACCGCGACGTGCTGATGTCCGACAACCATATCCAGGCGGAAATCAACGCGCGCAAACTGGCGTTGCTCGCCCAACCGCTCGCGATCATGCCCAAGGATAAGAAAAATCCCGATGACGTGAAGCTCGCCGCCGCGTTCACCCGGGCCGTGGCTGATTGTCAAAACTGGCGCGATGGTCTGAATGCCTTGATGGATTCCAACTGCGGCTGGCCGGTGGCCATTGTGGAAAAGATCATGCAGTCGGCCGGGGAACCGAACGGCGAAGAGCCGCCGCTGCAATACACTTTGAAACGCCTGGTGCCGGTGAATCCGCAGGTGCTGTGCTATCAGTGGGCCTATCAGATCGGCGGCATCGGCTCCGGCACGGCCTCGGCCATCCAGCAGATCCAGACGCCGGCCAACGGGGTGAACCAGACACCATATATAATGGATGTGAACCGCTGGGAGCCGTATATCAAGCTCTGGCCCATCGCGGAGAATGGCCGGATCGTCTATGACGCCGCCCATGCGCAGTATCTGGATGAAAGCCGGCACATGGTTCATCGCGGTCACCTGCTGACCGGGTTCCGCGACAACTGGGGCGGTCCGATGCGTTCCATCCTGTTCTGGTGGTTCTTCCGGAATCTCGGCCGCGAATGGTTCGGTAACTTCATGCAGCGGTTCGGCACGCCGTTCCCCGTCGGCTACACCGACGCCACGGATGCCGCCGCGGTGAACTTGTTGCGCGAGGCGTTCGACATGGCCAAGACGCTCGGCGGTTTGGTGGTGGATGAATCATCGCGGATCGAATTGAAAGAGGCGATGGTGGCCGGCGGCGCGCAGGGGCACGAAACCTTCCACAACATCTGCAACAACGAAATCTCCAAGCTCATCACCGGTCTGGATGCGAGCAGCAAGCCGGCCGGCCTCAATGCCGGGGCGAACCAGATGCAGACCAGCGTGCGGGAAGATTACCGGATGTTTGACCAGGCGAGCCTGGCGGAAACGGTGAACAAGCAGCTTGTCATTCCGTTCCGGGATATGAACGGACTCAAGGGTCAAATCAAACTCGTCTGGGGCGGCCTGAGTGATGCCGACGCCGCGACCTTTGCGGACTTCCTGATGAAAATGAACACGTCCGGTTGGACGCCGACGGATGCCGCCATCCCCACCATCGAGGAGCGGACCGGTCTGCCGTTCCAACGTGTAGCCGTGCCTGCGCCCGCGATGCCCGGCAACGGGAATGAAGTGGATCCCGACACTGATGAAGATCCCGACACCGATGAAGATCCCGGCACGGAAGAAGATCCTGCCAGCGAAAAAACCGGCAGCGGAAAAGATCCAAACAAACTGAAATCTTTCAGCGCCACCCCGTTCACCGTGTTCGCAGCGACGTCGAAAGAGCATCCCAGTCCGGTGGATCAGATCGTCGCGCAACATTCCGCCGCCCTGGCGTCGGCCTTTCGCGGCGCGCTCGCGCCGGTCCGGCAGATCATCCTGAGCAGCACCTCGCGCGCGGACTGCGAAAAGAAACTGAAACTGTTTTACGCGGATTGGAATCCGACCCGCGTGAACGACATCCTGGAAGAGGCGCTGCAGGTATGCGCCGCCACCGGGGCCGCAAAAGGAGCGGAGAAGAAGTGAACCCCACCATCGAACATAATTTCAAATATCATCCGCCCGTCGGCAACGCCGCGGACAAACATGCAGCCGTGCGCGCCAAAGCCAAAGAGCTGGCGTTGCTGATTGATGAATCGCTACCACCGGCGGCCGGTCGCGAAAAAGCAGCGGCGATCACCAAGTGCGAGGAAGCGATGATGTGGGCTTGTGCCGGCATCGCTAGGCATTCGGAATAAGCGGTCCGTGCATTAAATGGACTCCGACTTCACACCTTCACCGCACAAGGAAGCGGTCGCGTTGCTCACCGGCAAACCGGTGGTGAGCAGCAAGGTGTTTCGCGCGATACTGCCCGAGCTGCGGGCCCGCGTGTTCACCATCAGCGGCATCGCCGGCGCGAACGTGTTGCAGAGTGTTCGCGACTCCATCGCGACCATCCCGCAGGGCTCGCAAACGTGGGATGAGGCGAAGGCCGACATCGTGGACCAGTTGGATCCGTTCCTTGGCGACGGCGCGGAGATCCGGGCGGAAATGATTTTACGCGTGAATGCGTTCCAGGCGTTCAGCGCGAGCGTCTGGCGCGTGGCCCAGGCCGACGACGACACCACGCACCTGCAGTATCTCCATGGCGAATGCCGCGTGCCCACCGAATCGCATCTGGCGCTCAACGGCGTGATCCTGCCCAAGGACGATCCGTTCTGGGATACGCACTTTGGACCGTGGGGGCATCTCGGCTGCGTGTGTTACGCGCGCCCGATGAATCCGGATATGGTGGACGATGCCCGGGCAAAGGATGAGGAGTCGAATAATCCCGAAGATGCGAACGTGATCGAAGGCCCGGCGCTGAAGCAACTCCGCAACGGCACCCTGCTGCGCGGCGGCCAGCGGCACGACGTGAGCGCTCCGGATGATCCGTCGGCCTTCCAATGGCACCCGGATAATCTGGGTGTCTCGATGAAGGATCTGCGCGCGAAGTATGATCCGGAAATCTTCCAGCAGTTTGAAGAGCGGGCTCGCAACACGCCGCTTGCGCAAGGCGGCACCTTGTGGACGCACCTCGATAAATAAAGTTGTATGGCAAGTGTTGGATTCAAAATCACGCGCAACGACATTTCGCCCAAGCTCACCAAGCTGGCGAACGCCGCCAAGAATCCGGAAAAGGTTTTTCGCACGATGGGCACCACGTTCATGAGCATCACCATGGGCAACTTCAACGACGTGGGCAGCGATTACCGGCCGCACGCCTGGGCCAACAAAAAAGACGGCACGCCCAGCAAGCTGCAAAAGTCCGGCGCGCTCTCGCGCAGTTTCCATCTGGCGGTCACCCGCGACGCGGCGAAAGTTTCCAACCCGATGATTTATGCGGCCGCGCATCAGTTCGGTTATGAGAAGGGCGGCCTGCCGCCGCGTCCGTTCTTTCCCGTGGAAAACGGCCAGCTCACGCCGAAGGCGGAAGAGAAGATTATGCGCGCCGGCCAGCGGGCCGTTGAAAGACAAGTTGAGTGATTGGTCGAATGGTTAAACAAGTGATTCGTGAAGCGGGGATGGCGACTAATTTAACCATTTAACTTTTCAACTAATTACTTTCGGCGCTCGCGCCGGATGGGTGTCGGATTTTTCTTGGTGTCAACGCGACTTCGTGGTTAAGTAATCCCGCGTCCCGGTGCTGCCTTCTTCATGGTGGCCGTCTGCAAAGACTTTTCCCCACGGTAAATAATCTTAGCCCTTTTCGCGCTGTTCGCCGCGCTCGCTTACGTCCTTTCCCGGGACGTGGAATGATGCGCCCACAGTGATTGCGACCAGCGACATCAAGACATTCAAAGCCATCTCCAACGGCGCGCTCAAAGGGGCGGCGTTGCCGACGCGGTTGAAGGTGTTCGGCTGGGGCGACAACGAAACGATTGACGGAACCTACCGTGCCGGCGATAAAACTTCCGCGCAGCTTTCGGCGAATCAGAAGCGGCTGGGGTTTGAGCGGGTGGCGATTGACTTCAACCATTGCACCGTGCCGGGCACGGACACGCACAAGGCCCTGATGGAAGCCGGCCAGCCGCCGCTCATCTTCGGTTACGGACGTGTGCACCCGATCGCGGGCGATGGCATTTATCTGGAGGACATCACCTGGACGCCGCTCGGCGTGCAGCACGCGCGCAACTTCGAGGACCTTTCCCCGGCGCTCAAGGACGACAATCGCGAAGTCACGATGGTTCATTCCGTCGCCCTCACTCCGAACGGCAAAGTCACCGGCCTGCAATTCTTTTCTGCGAACAACAACGACAACCACCAAAATCAAATGACTGATAAATTCCTCTCGCTCGCCGTTCTGGCCGGCCTGCTCGGCCTGAAGACCGATGCCGATGAAGCCGCCGTCACCGCCGCGCTTTCCGCCCGGCTCAAACCCGATGCCAATCTCACGGTTCTTTCCGCGCTGATCAAAGACGGCAAGATAATCATCGTTGATGATGTGACGTCGCTCAGCGACCGCCTCAAGAAAATCGAGGAGGCCGGCACCAAGAGCATCGCCACACTTTCCGCCACCATCAACGGCAAGGTGCACACCTTCAGTGCCGAGGACGTGGTCAATGTCGTCAGCCGCCTGGACGCGCTGGAAAGCAAGTTCACCGCCGGCGAGACCGCCGTGCGCGAGACGGCCGTGGAAGCGATCGTCAAAACCTTCAGCGCCGACGGCAAGGTCCCGCTCAAGGCCGATGGGACCGCTTACAGTGCCGACGAGCTGAAGAAGCTCGACCTGGGCACGCTGCAGATTCTCAAGGCGAACACGCCGGTCACCGTGGCGCTCTCTGCGCGCGGCCTCACCAGCCAGACGGGCGAAAAGAAAACCCAGTTCCGTGACGCGAACGGCAAGGTGGACCTCGCCGCGCTCCTGGACGCCGAAGCTGCCGCCAACTGAACACCTGAATCCATCAAACATCCATTAATCAAAAATTAAAATAATATGGCTAAAATCTTCTTAACTGCGGCGGATCTCGCCGCGCGCCGGGGCACCGACAAGGAAATCGGGCTCGTGCAGCAGATTGTCTCCACCGCGCCCGAAATCGCCGTGCTCTCCGGCCGGCCGATTCTCGGCACCAGCACCACGGCCCGCGTCCAGATCGGCATCAGCCAGGGCGGCGCGTTCCGGGCTTTCAACAGCGGCGTCATTCCCGGCGCCGGCGCTTACGAGCGCCGTCGGTTCGAGACCTTCTTCTTCGATTCGCATCTGTCGATCGACGAGGCGGAAGTCATCGCGGCCGCGCAGGACGGCGACAGCATCGGCGATCTGCAGGCCGACGAAGTGGCGGGTGCCATGCAGGACAAGGCGATCAAGTTCAGCCAGCAGTTCTATGCCGGCCTGGGCAACAACCCGGCGGGCTTCCCTGGCCTGAAGGACATCCTCAAAATCTACAATGGCAACGGCGTGGCCGGTGCCGGCGTGGTGGATTCCCGCACGGGCAAGCCGATCATCAATTACATTGATGCCGGCGGCAGCAGCGGTGCGACGGAATGTGTCTGGTATGTCTGGAATGCGCCGCAGGCCATCAGCTTCCTGTTCGGCGGCAATCAGACCGTGGACATGAAACCGTGGGTCTGGCAATACGTCACCGACCCGGCGAACCCCAAGGCACAGCTCCGTAAGAACATCACGAACATCTCCGGGTTCCTCGGTCTCTCGGCTGCCCATCCCTGGAGCGTGGCGTGCATCAAGAACATTGATGCCACGCATCCCTGGACTGACACGCTGAGCGCCAAGCTCGATGCGCTGATCCCGTCCAACATCCTGTATACGCATTGCTTCGCGACGAAGCGCGCGATCGGCGGCTTGCAGCAGTCCCGTTCTGTGGCCATCCAGGCGAACTCGGGCGTCGGCAACGCCAAGAACATCGCGAACATCTCGCAGGTGCCCACGCAGGATATCAAGGGCATCCCGATCATCGCGACCGACGGCATCCAGTTGAGCGCCGCGTTCTGAGCCTGATTGAAATTCACAATGCGGGAAGTGACTAACCGCGCTTTTAACTAACAATAAAAATTCCACTGAAACTGACCATGAACTTTAAAAAAATTATTCTTTCCCTGACTGTGCTGGCCGCCGTCGTCCTCGGTTCCCTCTCTGCGCTGGCGCAGCCATATATCACCAACACGGCGACCGCCAACGGCGCGTATCTGCCCAATGCCGCCGCCGCCAATGCCTACCCGGCGTATGTGGTGCGCAGCTCCCAGTTGAACATGGGCCTCCAGGCCGGCACGTTCACGACCGTGAGCGGTGGCCTCTACACGAACACGTTCAACACCACCTACGTTTACACGGCGGTGCCCATTGTCACCGCCACCCAGACCGGCGCCACCGGCACGGTCACCAACCTGGTGACGAGCACCACGCTGACCAACTTTATCTACCAGTCCGGGGCGGTGGGAACGGTGGTCAATTACACGGTCATCGGGCGCTGACTTATTTTCTTAACTCCAAAACTATCAACTCTCAAATTGTTTAAAACATGAAAGACGCAGCCTTACATCTCGAAGTCAACCTCCCCGCCGCCAACGCGAATGTCAGCACCGGCACGCTCGATCTGGGCGTGGATGTGTCCGGGTTCTCTGACCAATGGCGCCTCGGCCGGTTGAAGCTCAGCGTGCCGGCCTTGCCCGCCCTGACCGACAACACCAAAACCATCACCGTGGATCTGCAGGATTCCGGCGACGGCGGCGCAACGTTTGCCAACACCCAGCCCCGCATCCAGGCGACCATCGTCGGCGTCACCGCCACCGGCCCGGCCGCGCAGGTGATCGACATGCCGCTGCCGCCCGGGTTGCGCGGTCCGATCCAGTTGCTCGTGGCCGTTCCGGCCAGCGCGGGCGACAGCACCGCGCAGGTGCTCAAGGCCGACTGGGCCAACGAATAAACCAGCCACGCTTTTGCGACCACGTCGTCATGACGCGGACGCGTGGTTGTCAAATCCGAGCGGGCGGTGGTTAGTGCATTTTCCGCCGTCCGCTTTTTAATCTCAATCAATGCACACCCAATAAAAATGCAAAACCAATCTTCAATTCCGCCGTGGCTGGCCGCCGAAGTCGCGGCCTACGATCTCGACCTGGTCCCGCCGCCCAACACCATCCTGGACATCGGCGCCAACATCGGCGCGTTCTCCCTCCATTATGTCCGCAAATGGCCGGCGGCGCAGATCCTTGCCTTTGAACCGGTGCCCGCCAACTACGAACAGTTGCTCCGCAACACCGCTCACTTTCGCAACATCAGCCCCACCAATGCCGCCGTTCGTAATTTCTCCGGCCGGGCGGATATTTTTCTGGGTGATGTCGGGGTTACCTGCAGTTTCCATCAGCGCGGCCGGCAAACGTCGCTGACCGTTCCGGTGGATTGTTCCAACGTCCGCCAGATTCCGTCCTGCGAGCTGGTGAAGATCGACACCGAAGGCTGTGAAGTGGAAATTTTGCGCGGGCTGGATTTCGGATCCGTGCGCGCCCTGGTCTGCGAATATCATGCCGCGGCGGACATCCCCGAAATCAAGGAGCTTTGTTGGAATGGCGGCCTGCTGCTGTTGGAATCCATCCCTGCCAGTGCCGAGCATGGCGTCTTGAAATTCGCCCGCCCGAATACCGGGGTCTCCCTGCCGGTGAAGCAAGACTCTGTCGAGTCCAAATCAAAAATCTTTGTCGCCTTGCCGATCAATCGCGAAGTCACCGCGCCGACGGCCATGGCGCTGCTGCGCCTGGCGGCGCGCGGCATCACCGGCACCGTGCGGTTCAACAACGGCGACGGCGTCTCGCGCAGCCGCAACCGGCTCACGGCGGATTTTCTCGCCGGCGACTGGACGCATCTGCTGTTCATTGATTCGGACATTGATTTCACCGTGGCGGATTTTGACCGGATCACCTCGCATGACGTTCCCGTGGTGGGTGGGCTTTATCCGTTGCGCAGCCCGGATGAGTTGGAATGGTGCGCGAACGGTCTGGTGCCGCCGCCGCCGATCCGGCCGGACGGTTTGCAGGCTGTGAAGTATATCGGCACCGGTTTCCTCTGCATCGCGCGCGACGTGTTTGTGCGCATGATCGGCGAGCTGGGGGAACAGATCGAATACACCAGCGACCTCGGGGCCCGGCGGACCGAATGGGATTTCTTCCCGCACGGCGTCTATGAATATCGCGACGGCAGCAAACGCTATCTGAGCGAGGACTGGTATTTCTGCCAGCGCTGGCTGGATCTCGGCGGCGAGGTGTTCGCCGACACGCACGTCCTGCTGCAGCACGTTGGCCAGGCCAGCTACCCGCTGCCGCATCAGCAAAAACAATTCCTCGCGGACCAGCAACCCCACGCC